>LXNI01000019.1_pt1 | contig 150510 bp, 125 predicted proteins | sample 809091 | NCBI WGS metagenome assembly LXNI01 (sample SAMN04870527, study PRJNA318959) | sponge metagenome | biome: 01000161; feature: marine sponge reef; material: water | host: Sarcotragus foetidus | place: Greece: Milos, Mediterranean Sea | collected 2013-05-29 | depth 5-7 m
ACGCGGTCGATGTCCACGCCCTCCACCGCGCCCACGGCGATCTCGAGCAGTTCGGGGAGCTTCTCGGCCATGAACACGGCGAACGCGGCCTCGCCTCCGGTCTGGACCTCGGCGTACGTGGGGTCCGTGTCGCTACGCCACGCGGCGGCCGTGACGAGATCGGCTCCGCAGGCGTCTTGGGGGCGGTGGCGCCGGATCATCTCGACATCGAGTGCAACTCCGCCGGTGTGCCACAGCTGTCACAACCTGTTAGCGGCGAGAGGAGATTTACTGTGGACCACGGGCGGAGACGGTTGATCGGCGGGATTCTCGCGACCCTTGCGCTTGGAGTGAGCGTTTCGGGGCTGGCGGGTCAGGGTCCAACTTGCGATGGGCGCGGGATGCTGCAGGTCGTCGTTTTGGACGAGTCAGGGGTGATTCCAATTCCCAGCGCGACCGTGGTCGTTCAGTGGACCGACGCGGACCGCGCGAGGCGACCGTTACGTCAGGAGGCCGGACCTGCCGGAGACCTCGCTCTCTGTGCCCCGCGAGACGCCCGGCGGGCCACGCTCTGGGCCGAGTTCGGGGATGCCTCCAGCCAGGAGGCGGTAGTCGGGATTGCGCCTGAAACAGTGCGCGAGGTTGAACTGAGGCTCCTCCTGGGATCCGTGAGAACAGGACGACTGATAGGCGAAGTCCGAGATGCTCGGACGGAGGCCCCTGTCGTAGCGGCCGCAGTCTCCGTTGTGGGCGCCGCCGCCGCGACCGAGACCAATCGGCGGGGCAACTTCGTGCTCAGCGGAGTTCCGGTCGGGGCCCATGAGCTGGCGGTGCGGCACCTCGGGTATGCTCCTCTTTCCCACGTGGTGACGGTGTCCCGTGGCATCACGACGGAGGTGGAGGTCGGTCTGGTCCCGGATCCCGTCGACATGGAACCGATCGTGGCGACGGCGACCCGACCGCGTCGACTCGAGGCCGGCGGCTTCTACGAGCGCAAGTACTGGGGTGAGCTGGTCAGCGGGGGTACCTTCTTTACTGCGGTCGAGATCGAGCGCCGCGGTCCCGTACTGATCTCGAACATGATCGCCGAGGAGCCAGGGATTCGGCTGGGAGACTGCCGCCTTCGACGAAGCAGCTGCCTATTGCTGAACACGAGAGTGCCGTCGGAGTTCATACCCGGCGGCTGTCCGATGAGCATCTATCTCGACAACACCCAGGTGCACGGTCTCGGCGGACGGGACGGACAGACGATCGACGATCTGGTGAGACCACATGATATCGCGGGGCTGGAAATATACCTCAGTGCAGCCTCTCTCCCGGGAGAATTCGCTGGATCCGCTTCCCAATGCGGCGTCATCGCGATCTGGACGAAATGAAGGAGCCAACCTCCTGGATCACTCGGCGTCCGGCGGTGTCGTCTGAAGGAAACGGCGGGAACGTGATCACAGAGGAGAGAGGGGTGTCCAATCAGCGACGGCGGCAGTGAGTGTCCTCGGCCGGCCGACGGATCTTTCTTGGGTGGCGCCGTTTGAATGGCTTTATTCAGCGGCAACACCGAATGCGATACGGGCTTTCGTGAAGGCAAACCCGGAGCGAGTCAGCCTTGTAGAAGAAAGACACGCTGTGCAAATACTCGGTTGTGCGGGCCAAGTCCTGGCTTCTTATGCGTTCCCGAGCTAGGCGATCAGTCACGTCGGAGCGAGGACCTCCGCCACGGCGTTGGTTTGTCTGCTGAACGTTGTCTCACCTGCCGTTTCGCAGGGATTCGATGTCACGTGGATACCGGAAGCCGTCACCTGTCGGGCATGTACCATTGAGTTGACGGAGCACGCGCGACTGGGGAGAGAGGAGGGTGAGGGTGCCATCGAGTTTCTCGGCGGTCACTCCTTCTCCGCCATCGATTCCGAGGGTCGGATCTACCTGCGCGGCCATTTCTCCACTGAAGTCAAAGTGTACGAGAAGGATGGCGAGTTCCGTCAGACGATAGGGCGCGAGGGAGAGGGGCCGGGAGAGTTTCGGGGAATCATGGGGATCGTTGTTGGCCTTGGCGATTCGCTCTTCGTTCTTGATCGCTTCAATATGCGACTGAGCGTGTTCGATCCGGGTCATGGGTTCGCCCGCTCTGCTCCGCTCGAGGTCCTGCCCCAGGGGGTAGATCCGGTGGCGGTGCCGTGGAACCCGGGTTTCTTCTTTGTGACGTCTCATATGCGGACTGCGGCACTCATCGGCTGGCCCGTTCACGAGATCGACGCGCAAGGCCACATAGTTCGATCTTTCGGGTCGGCGACCGGGGAGTTCTCGTCTTCCGAACCGTACAGCGAGATGCGCGTAGTTGCCGACGCGGGGAGGGGAACCTGTGGGTGGGTCGGCTCGCCCAATATTGGATTCAACTGCAGTCACCGAGGACACGAGAACCGATTGAGGAGCTCCGACGTGAGCCGACGTGGTTCCCTAAACCGTCGCTGGACGAGCTTCGTGCGGGAGACCATGGTGCCGGCAGGCCCCCACCGATGCTTGCGGATATCCTTGAGGATGACGGCCTGCTCTGGGTTCTGACGTGGCCTACCGATCCCGATTGGTCTGAAGCGGGCCCGGATCTTGAAGACGAACACCTCCGTTACGATTCGATGATCGAAGTAATTGACCTCGAAACGAAACGGGTGGTTGTCCGGAGGCGCTTCGAGGAGCTGCACGATCATTTCCTCGGGCCGGGACTGATCGGCGGTCCATACTTGGACGGGGGATACATACCCGTGTTTCGCGTGATGAACATGGCGATCACCGGACGCTGACTGGTCCCGATCCGCTCGAAGTCAGCCGGCACCTAGCTGTCCTTCTGAGCAGCACAATAGACCCGGAGGTCCGGTGTCCAACTCTTGAGGGTCACTTCAGTCGCTGATTTCTTGACCGACCCTCATGATCCCAACCGGTTCAACCACGAGGCGGCAAGACCATTCATGGAGTGCCTTGGCCGTGAGTTTCACCCACGGATGGATCTCGTAAGGCTGATGCGTATCTGGAAACTGGGGAGGCGTTTCCCGCTGGCTCCGGCGTGCGGACCACCAGACGTCGAATGACACGGTTCGGTGGCCCAGCCCGTATCCGTACGACAAACCCGGATCCTACGCTGGTTCTACCCCGGCGGGAGTTCGGGGGCTGATCCACCGGCCCCGTCCGCGTCCCCGGAGCCCACCGCTCGCTGCAGGACCTCCTGGATGTCGAGGCCCAGCACCGACGCCAGCCCCTCCATCGTCCCGTAGGCGCCGCGCACCCGCTGGTTGAGCGCGTTGGACACGCCCTCGCCCTGGCCGCCGTCCATCACGACCACGCGGTCGATGTCCACGCCCTCCACCGCGCCCACGGCGATCTCGAGCAGTTCGGGGAGCTTCTCGGCCATGAACACGGCGAACGCGGCCTCGCCTCCGGTCTGGACCTCGGCGTAGAGCCGCTTCAGGACCTCGACCTGGGCCTTCCCGCGCTCCAGGATCGGCGCCGCCTCGGCCTCGGCCCGCGCAAACGCGGCCATCTTCTCCGCCTTGGCGGGCTCGATCACGTCCGCCCGCAGGCGCTGCTCCTCGCGCTCGACGCGCTTCATCTCGAGGATCTTCTCGGCCTCGACCTCGGCCTCCTGCGCCTTCACGCGCGCGATCTTTTCGGCCGTGTCTCCCTCGCGGTGCAGTTCGGCCTTGCGCACGCGGAGTTCGTTCTGGGCCTCGGCCACCTTGATCGAGGCGGCGGCCTCCCGCACCTCCGCGCGCCGCCTCGCCTCGGCCTGGGCCTCGCGCGTGTCGGCTTCGGCCTGGGCCTCGGCGATCTCCGCGGCCCGGATCGCCTCGGCCGACTTCTCTCGCCCGATCGCCTCGAGGTAGCCGCGCTCGTCGCTCACGTTCTGGATCTTGAGCACGTCGAGGTGGAAACCGAGCGACGCCAGATCCTCTCCGGCGTCCTCCGACAGCGCCTTGGCGAACCCCAGCCGGTCCTCGTTCACGGCCTCCGGCGTGAGCGTGGCGAGGACGCCGCGAAGGTTCCCCGTGAGCGTGTCCTGGGCCAGTTCACGGACTTCCGTCTCCGTCTTCCCCAGCAGGCGCTCCACGGCGTTGTTGAACACCCACTCGGGCTCCGAGGCGATCTTCACGTTCGCGATCGCCTCCACGTTGAGCGGGATGTTCCCCTTCGAGAAGGCGTTGGTGACGAAGACCTCGATGGGGATGGTCTCGAGGTTCATGTGCTGGACCGTCTCGATGATCGGGATCCGGAGCGTGCGCCCGCCCGAAATGGAGCGGTAGCCGACGGCCTGGCCATCGGTGAGCATGCGGTTCCGGCCCGTGATCACGGCGGCGCGGTTGGGGGGGACGATCACGATCAGGTTCTTGATCGTGACGATCGCCACGAGTACGACGACGATGAAGACGGCCGCCATCGTGACGGGCGCGGCCAGAAGATTCAGCAAGTCCTGCATTTCGACCTCATTCCTCGAGGAGGTTCGTGTCCATGGGCACAACGTTCGCGATGCCGTCCTTCATGTCGACGATGACGACCGACTGTCCGGCGCGCAGCGGCAGGCCGTCCGGGCAGGTGGAGTCGATGCGGGCCCGCACGCTGTAGCGGCGGTCGCCGCGCGATACCTTCACCGTACCCGCGCTGTCCGGCGCTATTTCCATCGTGACCTCGCCGGTCAACCCGGCCAGCGACCGCTCGCCGAGCGCGGTGCCGGCGCCCGAGCGCTTGATGTAGCGGAAGGCGGCGCTGATGAAGGCCCCCGAGGCCAGCCCGGTGATGCCCGCGACGACGCCCGTGACCGCGGGACCCGCGAACCAGTGCAGGATGGCCCCGGTCGCGCCGAATCCGAACAGGGCGTAGACGATCGTCCGCAGCGAGAGAAGCCTCGCCACGTCGGCCCCGCCCCCCGCGCCCAGCTCCCCGTCGACATCCACATCGATGTCCATACCGTCGAGGAAGTCCCCGAACACGGACAGCGCGAGGAACCCGCCCCCTACCAGGAGACAGAAGACGTATATCGTGAACATGGCCGATCTCCTTCCTGCGCACCTCGGGACTCGAAACCTACCGGCCCGTGGGAAGGCGGGAAAACCGCCGTGCGCCGCTGTCTCCCGCTACCCGCGGGCGGACGGCTTCATGCGTCTCCGCCCGACCAGGCGGCGACGGTCTCGGCCACGAAGTCGTCGAACACGCGCGGGGCGTGGCCCAGCACATGGCTCATGGTCGCGAAGTCCTCCTCGGTGGCGATGAGTCCGTCGGAGAGGAAGTGCTCGGACATGACCCGCAGGTCCCTCACCAGCCAGCCTGGCAGGCTCCGGCTCGCCCGCGCCTCCCACGCGTCTAGGTCGTCGCCCACGTACTCGACCTCGCGGCCGAGGTGCTCGCTCCAGGTGTGGACGACATCCTCGGCCGTCAGTAGTTGGGGTCCGATGATCGGATTGCGTATCCCCTCGTGGCCGTCTTCGAGGAGCGCGTTCACGGTGGCGTCGGCGATGTCGCGCACGTCGACCCGGTGTAGCCCCACGCTCCCGAGCGGCGCCGGGTAGACGCCGGCCTCGAGCGACCGCCTCAGCCACAGGTCGTTCTGGAAGTAGTGGTTCGGTTCGATCGTCACCCACGAGACGCCCGAGGCCTCGAGCGCGGCGAGGATCTCCATCTTGCTTGCGAAATGGGGGATGTGAGGCGCCGCGTGCGCGCGGTGGGCGGAGTGGAAGACGATCCGCTCGACGCCGGCCTCCACGGCCGCCGCGATCGCCGTGGCGCCGAGTTGCGCCTCGTGCGGGTGGAGCGCCGTGAGCAGATGCACCCGCGACACGCCCTCGAACGCCGGCCCCAGCGTGTCGGGGCGCTCCAGGTCGCCCTGCACGAACTCGACCTCCCCATCCCCGCCTTCCCCGTCCCCGACCTCCGCGTCCGGGGCCGTGGTCCGGTCCGGCGAGCGCGTCAGACACCGGACTGACACACCGCGGGCCGTCAGGCCCTCCACGACCCGGCTTCCCACTGTCCCCGTCCCGCCGACGCAAAGCACATCCGCCATCCATGCCTCCTGTCTTCCGTGGTTCCGGTCCCCCTCGCGCGGGTCCGTAAGGTTCCGAGGATACGTGGCATCCGGAGAGCAGGCGAGTGCCGTCGAGAGCCGCCTCTCCGCCGTCCCGCCGCGCGCGTGTCGCCGCGCGAGTTGATGCCCCGTTGATGGCTGGCCGCACCCTTGAGAGTGAACCTCGGAAGGCCTGGGACGGAGGGTCCGTCCCGAAGGGTGGCGGCGGGCTGCGGCGGTGGCCGCAACGATTCGCGATCCCGGCCTCCCGAAGACCTGGGAAGGGGAGGGGATGATGAACAAGGGACGCTGGATACTGCTCGGCTTCAACCTCGTGCTGGCTACGACGATCCTGGCGCAACCGGGCCAGGCCGCGCCCGCGCAGAGCGGCGACTGCGTGCGCGAGTGCATGCTGGAATGGACGGAGTGCGTTCTGGACGGTGACTGGGACTGCTACTGGAGGATCAGTGAATGTCTGTTCGAGAAGTGTTTTCCCACCTGGGGCCCCACTTGAGGTCTGGCCCGAGCAGGCCCTGGGAGCGATGACATGATCCTCGGTGCGAGGGGGACCAACGGACGACCTCACTGGAGGATGCTCGCGGCAGCGACGCTGGCGGCCGGTTGCCTGGAAGGAGGAGGAGGTCCCGGCGAAGCCGATTCGGCGGACGCTGCGGTAGACCCGGCGGCGGACCCCGCGCCCCTGCGCGCGGGGCCGCCCCGGGTGAGGCTGGGAAGCTGGACCGGTGAGGGGCACACGGACTTCTACGACATCGCCGGTGTCGTTGTCGACCGGTCGACCGACGCCCTGACCGTGGCGAACCGGGGGGACGCGACCCTGCGCACGTTCACCCTCGATGGGGAGTGGCGCAGCACGCAGGGAGGAGTCGGGAGCGGCCCGCGCGAACTCGAGGAGCTGACGGCGCTGTTCGAATACCGCGGCGATTCCCTCGCCGCATACGATGGGGAACGGGGCGATGTCTCCATCTGGCCGTACGCCGGCGGGGACGTGCGGCGCGTTCCCGTCCCGACCCTCGCGGGGGACACGCTGCGGACCCCGCGCTTCCACGGTTCCACGTCGGCCGGTCGGCTGGTGTGGACGGTGTCGAAACCCGACCGGATCGTCGATGAGCTCGGCGAGTCCCATCCGCGGCACCTCGTCATCTTCCTGACGTCGCCGGAGGGGGCGGGCTTCGATCCCATCGCCGAGACCACGGGCGAACGGTTCTTTCAATACGGGGGAGACGCGTACCTCTCCGGCAGGATTCCGTTTTCTCCCCGGGCCTTCGTGCTCTCCCGGGATTCGGTCATTTTCTTCGGGTCCACGGAACGTCCGCGCGCGGAGCGCGTTTCGGATACCGGCGCCCCGCTGGCTCCGATCGCGTTCTCGCTCACGGCGGCTCCCGTTACGGCCGCGCATCGGGAGACGGCGCTTGCGGGCATCCGCGCTCGGCTGGACCGCCCCCTCCCGACCCCGCTTCGGACCCGGGTGGCGGCCACGCTCGAGGTGTGGGCGTTTCCCGATACCTTCCCGGTACTGGGCGATGTGGTGGCCGGTGAGGACGGCCGCGTGTGGGTGACCGGCTCCCGAGCGCCGGAGGCGGAGCCCGCCCTCGCGGAAGCGGACGTGGAGACCACGGTCTGGAGTGTGTACGCGGGACCGGGAAGCCCGGGCCGGGACATCGCATTCCCCGGCGATTTCCGCCTGCTCTGGGCCGATGAAATCGAAGCCATCGGAGTGGTGCGGGATGAACTCGACATAGAGCACGTCCTGATCGTGCCGCTCCCGCCGGCCGCCGGCCCGACGGACTCATGAAGCGGCCCGGAGTCCAGGACATCGGCCTGGCGGTGTGCTTCCTCCTCCTCACGGTCATCGCGCTTCGACCCTCGGGGGTCGTGGGCGGCCGCGTCCGGGCGTGGAATGCCGAGCGGCAGGTGCTCGCGTTGTATCGCGAGGAAGGGAAGAAGGCCGCTGCGACCCGGAAGAGCATACTCGGAAGCGGCGATGCCGCGCACGTGATCTTCGAGTTCAGCGACTACCGGTGTCCCTTCTGCCGCTTGTCTCACGAGACCGTGAACGAGTGGGCGACCGGCGACAGCGTGAAGGTCGTCCTGGTTCACGTTCCCCTCTCCGACCGCACGCGAGAGGCTGCGCGGGCGGCGATCTGCGCGGAAAAGAGCGGGGCGTTCCAGCGCCTGCACGACTACCTCATGACGAACGACGACTGGGAGTCCACGGACGCGGCGTGGGAGTCCGTTGCCGCAGCGGCCGGCGTTCCCGCGGGAACGTGGTTCGCCCGCTGCCTGGAGTCGGCGGCGACGACCGAGCGTCTCGCCCGCGACGCCGCGCTCGCCGCCCGCTGGCGGGTCACCGGCACCCCGACCTTCGTGTCCGAACACGCCCGGATCGTCGGAGTCGTGTCGGAGGCCGACTTCGCCAAGCTCCTCGGCCGGTAGCCGGCGCAGGAACTCGTCCCGAGTCGGCGTTCGTCCAACCACCGTAACTCTTGATAGGCGTACCGGTACGCGGTACACTACGACCCTATGATCCGGAGCTTCCGCAACCGGGGGCTCAAGCGCATGTATCGGAACGGGGACCCCAGCGGTGTCCCCCCACCGCAGGCGAAACGGATCGCGCTTGTGCTGGCCGACCTCGACGCTGCTCGCAAGCCCTCGGATCTCGGGCTTCCCGGGTACCGCCTTCACCCGCTAAAGGGTGACCGCAGGGGATATTGGAGCATTAGGGTATCCGCCAATTGGCGGATCGTGTTCCGCTTCGAAGGCAGCGATGCGCACGATGTCGATCTTGTCGACTATCACTGACGAAACGGGACACAGAGAGAACAAGCATGGTCATGCATGACCCGCCGCATCCAGGACTCGGCATCAGGAAGAACTGTCTCATCCCCCTTGGTCTCAGCGTCACGGAAGCGGCAAGGGAACTGGGGGTCGCCCGCCACACGCTGTCACGAGTCCTCAACGGCCGCGCGGCCATCTCTCCGGAAATGGCCCTTCGCCTTGAGGACATGGGTTGGTCCACCGCCGACTTCTGGCTACGCCGACAGACCCTCTACGATCTGGCGCAGGCGCGCCGAGCCCGCGAGCGGGCGGTGACGGCGTGACCTTCACGGCTACAGCCCATCTGGAGCGGCCGAACCTCGCGCGAACGCGGCCGTGTTGAGACCGGGTTGACGCCCCGGGCCAAGTATGGGGTGGACCTCGGGAGCAAGGGACGGAGAGACCGCCCCCAGGGTCGGGTCGTGGGAACAGGGGCCAGCCCGGCACGCGCCCGAACGTAAGATGGGAGGACGATGATGAAGCGACGATGGGCACTCCTGACTTTCAATCTCGTGCTGGCCACAGCCATCCTCGTACAGCCCGGCAGGGCTGCGTCGACATGCGACTTCAACGACTGCACCTGCGCATGCCTGGAATTATGGGACAACTGCTTCACGGACTGGGACGAGGTACGGAAGTGCGACTGGCTGTACGGGATCTGCATGTGGTGGACGTGGTGCAAGGCGGAGCCAACCCGACTCTGATGGTCGGCCCGTCAAGCACCGGTGCGAGGAGGATCGCAGCCATCGTGATGATGACCGCGATCCTCTGCGCACTCGCGGGCTGCGGCGAGCCGCCGGTCGAGTGGCCGGAGTCGAGCCCGTTCCCCACCCGGTCCATTCACCTGGGCATGACGCATGGCGAATTGATGAGGGCACGTACCACGCTCTACGTCAACGAGGAGGGCAGGATCGAGGAAGCCGTCGTCCGAGGTTGGATGCACTACGGCTTCACCTCGTCGCGCATTGGACCGCCAGACGCGGGCTCCAGACTCATCTACGTCGATATCGAGGAAAACGAGACGAATCGCCCGCGGGCGGAGACTCGATGGGCCGCACTCGTGGCCGACTTGGCGGCAGATCTCGGCGTGGAGCCCGAGTGCAAGGAACTGAAGTACGGGCGGCTCGACCTTCGGCGCGCGACGCTGCTCCCGCGCGATGCGACTCTCGCAGCGGCCGTCGAGGTCCACATCGAGTCGGACGCTCCCGGGTCCGAGGTGGCCGGTGTGACCACGCGCATATGGCTCCCGGAACACGCGTCGTCGCTCGCCGACGGCACACGTCTCCCGGGCGCGGCACTACTCGATTGGCGACCTTGCGAGGCGTCGCCCGAATCACTTTCGACAGGCGCCCCACCGTGACCTCTACGTCATGTCGCCCCGGGCCTCGCCCAGGCGGCGTCGCCCGCGGTGATGCGGGTCAGCGCGTTGCCGAGGTCGCCCATGTACCGGTCCACGTCGGCCTCGGCGATCGGGGGGCCGTGGATGGGCGCGATCCAGGCCGGAGGATGCCGTTCCAGCATGGTGCGTAGCGCGCCCAGGACGCGCTCGGGGTCCGCGTAGCGCAGCCAGGGCAGGGTCTGGGCGTGGAATTCGTGCACGCCCTCCGCGCGTCCGTCCTCCGGGATACGGCCCCAGTCGATGTCGCAGGCGCCGGGGGCGTGCAGCGTCCCGAAGCCGTCCGCCACGAAGAGCGTGCGGGAGGTTTCGTCGTAGACCCAGGTCGTGTGGTTCCGGTCGGCGAGCGGGGGGTCGAGGACGACGAAGCGCCTGCCCAGCACGTCGGTCACGTCCCCTATTTTCGTGCGGCGCGCGTACGGGAGTCCCTGCAGGTCGGGGTCCCCGCAGGAGGCGATGATCTCGAAGTCGCCCCAGTCCCGGCGGAAGGCGGGGATGTTGCCCGAGTGGGGATAGTCCGAATGAGACAGGACGATGGCGCCGATCCCGCGCCCCGCGGTGGCGTCGCTGATCCGGTCCGAGAGGCGCTGCCGGTGGTGGAAGGAGCCGGAGTCCATGAGGATCGCTCCCTCGGGCGCTTCGACCAGGTAGACGGAAACGTGGATGTGGGCGTCCGTCTCCGGAAAGCACTCGTGGACCCAGGAGACTCCGCCGCCGAGGTCGATCACGCTCACGGGAGCCCTCCGTTCACGGGCCGCCCCCGCTCACAGGACGCCCCCGCGGCCGCCGGCCGCCACGCGCCGCACGACCTGGTTCAGGCGTTCGTAATACGGGGACGCGTCCGCACCCGGGATCGGGAGTCCGTGCGACGGTGCAAAACCGTATCCGCCGAACTTCGCCGCCAGCTCGTCCGTCGCCGCGATGACCTTCGACGGTACCACGTACTGGAACCAGAACATGACGCGGCTGTGGAACTCCTCGAGACGCCCCGTGTCCACCGCGGTGTCGATCTCGTCCGTGCGCCGCAGGCACTCGCCGCTCTGGTGCGGGAATCCCATCCAGTCGACGGTGAAGAGCGTGCGGGTCGTTTCCTCGCTCATCCAGGTGTGGATGGCGGCGTCGAGGAAGGTCGCCTCCGGGAACCGCACCCGCAGCCCGCCGAGATCTATCTCGTCCCCGGGACCCACCTTCATCGCATCGTCGAGGTGGTAGAGAGCGTGCGTCTCTCCGGTCGCCGGAGCCACGAGCCGGCACTCAGGATAGCGCCGCAGGACCTGCATGGTGTTCCCGGCGTGTGGCACGTCGGGGTGTGAGATCGCGAGGTAGTCGAGCGGCCGGTCCACCAGCAGTGCCTCCAGCGCCGGGAGCAGCACGTGGCCCGAAGCCGGGGAGAGCGTGTCCCATAGGAGCGACCGCTCGCCCGTCAGCAGGTACGCATTCTGCGGCACGTGAAGCTCGTTTTCCGGGGAATACCAGTCCGCGCCGCTCGCCTCCACGGCGTCCGCGATCCCGGCCCGGTGGCCGCCGCACTCCTGAATCCAGTGGATCCCGGGCCAAACGTCGCGCCGCCAGCCGGCGTCGGTCCGGGCCATCGGCATCGGGGCCGCAGTCGGCGGCGTCGTGATCTCGCTTCCGGGTTCGTTCATGAGGGGCAGTCTACGGAACGCTCGCCCGGCGCCACCAGCCCGGGAGACCCGCGCCCGCCGGTCCTACCTGAGCCGGAAGTTCAAGGCCGCCGCAACCTCCGCCTGTCGTTCGTCGAGAGTGATGAACGAGATGGCCGAAGGCCTCCGCGCCACATACAGGGCGCACGCCACGTGCCAGAGATCCGCGCCCCGCAAATGGCCGGCTCGGAGCGCGGTTCTCATCTCTCGCGACAGAGGTCGGTTCGGCTGAATCCAACTGAAGCCGGAGACCAGATCTTCCGGAAAGGGCTTTCCCTCTCTGGCGCAGACGGATCGCAGTTCCGCTTCCAGCAGGTTGGATGACACCAGATCCCGGAACCCGCGCAATCGGCGGACGATCTCGTCCGCGCCCGCCTCGACGAAAGCGACCGAGACGATCGCGGACGTGTCCACATAGGCGGCGCTCACTCTCCTCGGTCGGCCAGAAAGCGTTCCAGGGCGCCTGGCACCGGCGTACCGGGCTCGATGGGCTTCCGGTGCTTCGGACGGGGCGTGAGGATCCCTCGCCGCTCCAGATCCGCCAGCCGTTCCTCGATATCTGTGCTCTCACGCCGAAGCGGTCGGAGTTCGGCCACCGGCTCGCCCCGGTAGGATATGGTCACGGTTCGGCCCTCCCTCACGTGGCGTAATACTTCTGAGAAGCGGGCCTTCGCCTCATAGGTCGAGTAGAGCAGTTGCATCGATCCATCATAACTAGTCAGACTAGTCTTATCAATTCGCTCCGGGCTCCTGTGGCCTGTCCTCGACGAAGACGACACATTCCCCCCATGGATTTCAGAGGCTGGTCCAAGCCATCATCCGCACGTCAACTCGCGTTGGTCGCAGCGGCCTTCGCGGCAGCCGGCTGTGCGCAATCCGGGGCCGAGGCGGCGTTCCCGAGCCGTCCCATCGAGATCGTGTCGTGGGCCACGCCGGGCGGACCGACTGACCTCCTCTCGCGGGCGCTGGCCGAGGCCGCGCCGCAGCACTTCGACGGCGAGCGCGTGACCGTCATGACGCGGCAGGGCGGGGCGGGCGCGGCGGGCATGCAGTACCTGCAGGGGCGGGAGGGCGACCCGCACGTGCTCGGCGTCTTCACGGCGAGCGGCACCGTGAACATGGCGACGGGGCGCATTCCGTTTTCCCCCGAGGACTTCACGCCTATCCTCCGCATCCAGATCGACCCCTTCCTGATCGCGGTCCGGGAGGACAGCCCGTTCCGCACCCTGGGTGACCTGTTCGAGGCTGCCCATGCCCGGCCGGGCGAGGTCTCGATGGCGGGATTCGGGGCGGCGTCGGCCCACTTCCTCGGCTTCGCCCGCCTGAGGGCCGCGGCGGGAGATCCGGATATCCGCTGGATCGCCTATGAGGGGTCGGCGGACGCGGTGGTGGCGGCGCTCGGCGGGCACACGGACGCGGCGCACACGAACTACAACATCGTGCGCGAGCACCTGAGGGCGGGGACGATGCGGGTGCTGGGCGTCGCGCTTCCCGTCGAAGCGCTGCCGGAGACGCCGAGCTACGCGGAACAGGGGTACGATCTCCAGCCCGTCCACTGGCGCGGCGTCGTCGGACCGCCGGGGTTGGATCCGGGAGTGCGCGCAGATCTTCGCGCGCGCTTGATGGCCGCGATCGAGGACCCGGGGTTCCGCGAATACATGGAGCGGGCCGCGCTGGAATACGCGACCATGGAGGACGCGGACGCGTTCGGCGGCTGGATGGCCGAGGAGGTGGCGATGAGCCGGGACATGCTGAGGCGGCTGGGAATCCTGGATGAGTAGCCCTGCCGCATCCCCGCGCGGGGACGCGCCGATGCGCAGCCTCGCGGAGGCCGGGCTGCTGGCGGTCGTGGCGGCTGGGGTGCTGCTGGACTCTCGCTCCTACCCGGGATCGCTGGCCGAAGGAGCGCCGGGCCCGGCCTTCTTCCCGCGCCTGCTCGCCGTGCTGATCCTGGGCTGTGCCGTCTGGCTCGCGGTCCGCGCGCGCCCGTGGTCCCCCCGGCCGCCGCCGCCGCCCGAAGCCGAGCCAGTCGCCGAGCCAGCCGCCGAGCCAGCTGCCAATACGGGTGTCGGGGCCCGCCGGGGCGTCCGCCTGGGGCTGGGCGTGGCGTGGATCGCGGTCTTCCTCTTCGTTTGGCCGTGGCTCGGGACCGTCCTGTCGGTGCCGCTCCTCGTAGCCGGGCTCATGTGGCTGACGGGCGAGCGCTCGCGGGTGGCGCTCGTCGCCGTGCCGATCGGCTTCGCCGGTTTCATCTATCTCGTGTTCATGGTCGCGCTCGGCGTGCCGCTCCCGTCCGGGTTCTGACGCGCCGCACGTGTCCGCCTTCCTCGATGGCCTCCTGACGGCGCTCCAGCCGGGTAACCTCGCGGCCCTCCTCGCGGGGAGCCTCCTCGGCGTGTTCGCGGGCGCCATGCCGGGGCTGAGTTCGACGGTGGGACTGGCGCTCGTCCTCCCCGTCACCTTCGCGCTCGACCCGACGCCGGCGCTCCTCATGATGGTCTCGATCTACATGGCGGCGGAGTACGGCGGCTCGATCACGGCGATCGCGATCGGCGTGCCCGGGAGTTCGCCCGCGCTCGCGACCACGTTCGACGGCTACGCCATGACGAGGCGGGGCGAGGCGGGGCGCGCCCTCGGAATCTCCCTCTTCTCCAGCATGAGCGGCGGCCTGCTGGGGACGATCCTTCTCGTGCTGGCCCTCGGGCCGCTCTCGAGGGCGGCGATCGCGTTCGGACCGGCGGAGTACTTCGGGCTGGGCGTGTTCGGGCTCTCCATCGTCGCCAACCTGGTGGGGAAGGACCCGTTCAAGGGGATCGTGAGCGCGCTGCTCGGACTCCTCTTTTTCATCGTCGGGCTTGACGTGCTCACGGGGGCGCCGCGGCTCACCCTCGGCACGAACGCGCTCATGGACGGTCTGGGGCTCGTACCGATGCTGATCGGCTTCTTCGCGATCGCCGAGGCGCTGAAGGCGGTGACCGGCCGGCGCAGGACGACGCCCCCCGGAGACGGCATCGCGGGTGCCCTCCCGAAGGCCCGCGAGTTGTTCGGCCTGTGGCGCACGATTCTGCGAGGCTCCGCCATCGGGGGCATCATCGGAGCCATCCCCGGTGCCGGTGCGACGATCGCCTCCATCGTGGCGTGGAACGAGGAGCGGCGGGTCTCGAAGACGCCGGAGCGGTTCGGGACGGGTATCCCGGCGGGGATCGCGGCCCCGGAGGCGGCGAACAACTCCTGCGTGGGGGCGGCGATGATCCCGCTGCTTGCGCTCGGGATCCCCGGTTCCGCCAGCGCCGCGGTGCTGCTCGGCGGCCTCACGGTACAGGGGGTGGCGCCCGGCCCGCTGCTCATGAGCGAGCGCTCCGAACTCGTCTACGCGCTGTACGCGGGATTCGTGGTGGCGGTGCTTCTCATGCTCGCCGTGGGACGCCTGGGGATCCCGCTCTGGACACGGGTCGTGCGGCTGCGGCCGTCGATCCTCATGCCGCTCGTCGTCGCCATCTCGCTCGTGGGCGTCTTCGCCCTGCGCGGCAACGCGGCGGACGCGTGGGCGGCCCTCTTCTTCGGGCTCGTCGGCTTCGCTATGCTGCGGGGCGGCTACCCGCTGGCGCCGGCGGTGCTCGGCCTCATCCTAGGTCCCATGATCGAGACGAACTATCGGCGGGCGCTGAGCCTGTCCTCGGGGTCGCACTCGGTCTTCCTGGAGAGCCCGATCAGCCTCGTGCTGCTCCTGCTGGCCGCGGTGAGCTTCGCGGCCCCGGCCGTGCGAAGCCGTCTGATCTCCGCGAGGACCCGAGCGCCCGAGCCGGTGCCCGACACACATGACGACGAACCCAGGCAGGAGGAGCACGAGTGAGCGCGACGCGCGCGGTCATCGACTTCATACTCGAGACGACGATTGACGGTTTTCCGGAGCGGCTGCTGTCCGAGGGACGGCGCTGCGTCACCGACGGGACGGGCGTGATCCTCGCCGGGTCGACGGACGCCTGTTCCCGCATCGTCCAGGATCAGATCGCGGTGCAGGGGGGGAATGCGCAGGCGACGGTCCTGGGACCGCCGGACGTGCGCGCCCCGGCCTCGCTCGCGGCGCGCGCCAACGGCACGGCGGGCCACGCGATGGACTTCGACGACACGCAGCTCTCGAACGCGCCCGACCGGATCTTCGGACTCCTCACCCACCCCACGGTCGCGCCGCTCTCGGCGGGATACGCGATGGCGGAGAGGGAAGGGGCGACGGGGGCGGAGTTCCTCGAGGCCTTCCTCATCGGCTTCGAGGTGGAGTGCAAGATCGCCGAGGCGATCGATCCCAGGCACTACATGGAGGGTTTCCATTCGACGGCGACGATCGGCACGCTGGGCGCCTGCGCGACGGCGGCGAAGCTGGCCGGGCTGGAGGCGGGCGACCTCGCCATGGCGCTCGGCATCGCCGCCAGCCTCTCGTCGGGGATCCGGCTCGGGTTCGGCACCATGACGAAGCCGCTGCACGCGGGGCGCGCCGCGGAGAACGGCATCCTGGCGGTCGACCTCGCCGCCCGCGGCTTCACGGCCGGGCACGACGCGCTCGAGGCGCCGTGGGGTTTCTTCCGCGTCTTCGGCGGCGGCTTCGAGGCCGAGCGGCTCGTCGGCGCCCTCGGCTCGCCGTACACCCTACTCGACCCCGGCGTCTCCGTGAAGCCGTTTCCGTCCGGGAGCCTCGGCCACCCCAGCATGGCCGCCATGCTCGAACTCGTCACCGAACACGACCTCGCGCCCGACGACATCGCGCACATCACCTTCCGCGCCGGGCACAACATCCTGAATCCGCTGCGGTATCCCCGCCCCACAAACGAACTCGAGGCGAAGTTCTGCATCCCCTTCGTCCTCTCGAGCATTGTCCTGCGCCGCCGGGCCGGCATCCGCGAGTTCCACGACGACTTCGTCCTCTCCGACGAGGCGGCGAAGATGATGAACCGGGTCACGGTCGAGTTCGACGAGGAGATCGACGCCCGCGGCTACGACCGCATGCGAAGCGCGATCGACGTCCGGCTCCGCGATGGCAGCGAGCTCCACACCGAGGCGGACACGTATCCCGGCGGGCCGGAGCGACCGCTCACGCGGGACGAACTGCATGGCAAGTTCCGCGACTGCGCGAGCCTCGTGATGGACGACGCACAGATCAACACGGCGCTGGACCGGCTCGAACGCGTGGACGACCTGGGCCACATCGACGACCTCGTGGACGCGCTCTCGACGGCCCCGGCTGCTGCGGCGGCGGCCGGAGTCCCGGCGTGAGGCGCGCCGGCGGTGCCCTCGCACTGCTGGGAGCGCTGTGCGTCACGGGCTGCGGCGATGCCTCCCGCTCCGAAGACGCGACGGCGGCCCTCGACGCCGCGGCCGAGGCGGCGGGACGCGGCCCGTACGACGCGCTCCAGGTCGAGACCGATCTCATGGTGGAGATGCGCGACGGCATCCGTCTCGCGACCGACGTCTACCGGCCATCCCGCGAGTACGAGCCCATCGCTGAGCCGTTTCCCGTCCTCCTTCACCGGACCCCGTACGACAAGACCTCGCGCGGTCTCGTGGACCAGGCGCGCTGGTTCGCGACGCACGGCTACGTCGTCGTCGTGCAGGACACGCGCGGCCTCTACGCCTCCGAGGGCACCTTCCAGAAGTACCACGAGTTCGACGCGCCGGACGGCTACGACACCATCGAGTGGATCACGGGGCTCGACTACGCGGAGCCGTCCGTCGGCATGTGGGGCACCTCCTACGGCGCGCATACGCAGGCGGACGCCGCCAAGCTGAATCCGCCGGGGCTCAGGACGCTCGTGCTCACGATGGGGGGGCTGTCGGACTCCTGGACGCACAAGGTGCGCAACCACGGCGCGCTGGAGCTCGGACAGCAGCTCGGCTGGGCCCACCTGCAGCTCGCGGCGGTGGCGGACGACCCGGAGATCCGCCTCCGGCTCGCCGAGGAGCCGCCGTCGGACTGGTTCCCGGACACGCCCTTCCAGAAGGGTGAGAACCCGCTCTCTGTCGCCCCGAATTTCGAGGACTACTACCTCACCATGCAGAACCACGGCGACTACGACGACTATTTCCGCGGCATAGGCCGGAACTGGGTCGAGTACTATGACGGGACGTCGGACATTCCGATGCTGCATGTGGGCGGCTGGTACGACTCCTACGCGCCGGGCACGATCCAGAGCTTCGTCGAACTGTCGCAGAGAAAGTCGTCGCCCATGACGCTCCTCATGGGCCCGTGGACGCACGGCGGGAACAGCCGCTCCCATGCCGGCGACATCGAGTTCGGGGCGGAGGCCGCGGTCGGGGATTTCTCGCGCGAGTTCCACCTGCGCTGGTTCGACCGGCAGCTCCGGGGGCAGAGCGCGAACGATCTGTTCGAGGATGACGGCACGCTGGCGGGGGAGGCCGCCGGTCCGGTCACGATCTTCGTCATGGGGGGCGGCGATGGCCGCCGGGACGAGAACGGACGCCTCTTCCACGGTGGCGAGTGGCGCACCGCGGACGCATGGCCGCTCGAGGATACGGAGACGACGCCCTTCTACCTCCGTGCGGACGGCACACTTACGCGCGAGATTCCCGGCGCAGGCGAGGGATCGACGGCCTACACCTACGATCCCGAGCACCCCGTGCCCACGATCGGCGGCGCCTTTTCCGGCGCGCTCAAGCGGGGTGGCTACGACCAGCGCGAGCGCACGTTCCGGTCGCTCGAGGGCGGTTCCGAGAACGGCTTCTTCGCCTCCGAGGTGGACGGCCGCCGCACCGCCGACCGTCCCGACGTGCTCGTGTTCGAGACCGAACCCCTGGCCGAGGATGTGGAGGTCATCGGACCGGTCACCGTCACGCTATGGGCCTCGTCGAGCGCCCCGGACACCGACTTCACCGCCAAGCTCGTCGACGTCTATCCCCCGAATGAGGACTATCCGGAGGGATTCGACCTCAACATCACCGATGGGGTCCTCCGCGCCCGCTACCGGGACTCGCGGGAGGCCGAGACGCTGATGACGCCCGGGGATGTCCATGAAATGGAGATCCGGCTCTTCCCGACGGCCAACGTCTTCCAGGCCGGCCACCGTATCCGGCTCGAGATCTCGAGTTCCAACTATCCGCGCTTCGACGTGAACCCGAACACGGGCGAACCGCTCGGCCGCCACACGCGCATGGTCGCGGCCGAGAACACGGTCCACCACGCCGCCGCCCGCCCGTCGGCTGTCCACCTTCCGCTTCAAAGGAGATAGACCGTGCACGACGTCAACTGGCTTGCCGTCCTCGTCGCCGGGATCATTCCGCTGGTCGTCGGTTTCCTGTGGTACGGTCCGATCTTCGGCAAGCGGTGGCTTTCCCTCATGGAGACCACCGCCGAGGAGATCCAGAAGGACTTCAATCCGGTGAAGACGCACGGGGGGAGCTTCGTCCTCTCGCTCGTCACCGCCTACGTCCTGGCGCAGCTTCTCGCCGTGATGGGCGGCTCCGGCGCCATGATCGGGGTCCACGTGGGCCTTCTGGTCACGATCGGGTTCGTTCTCAACGTCGGATACCAGGGCGTGGCCTACGAGCAGCGGAAGCCGGGGATTTTCTTCCTGAGCCTGGGCTACAACGCCGTCGCCCTCATCGCGCAGGCGGTGCTCCTCGCCGTCTGGCGCTGAAACGAGGCGATTGATGGTGGGTTGATCCGGACGAGGAAGTAGAACTCGGAAGCTTTTGCAGGCCATTCTGCTTCAGAGTAGATTTCCGAGTATGGATCGACTCGACATGCCGCTGGTCGAGGCGGTCGAAGCGGCGGTCTCGTTCGTCGGGAAACACCTGCTCCACGGCGCGACCATCGGCCATCTGCGGCGCACGGACCATTGGAGCCTGCCTCCGCAGGCCGTGCGGGAAGCGCTCGTGAACGCGGTGGTGCACGCCGACTACTCACAGCGGGGCGCGCCCATCCGCGTCGCGATCTTCGATGATCGTCTGGAGATCGATAATCCGGGGCTGCTCCCGTTCGGCCTCACCCTCGAAGATCTGCCGCTCGGCGTCTCCAAGCTGCGCAACCGGGTGCTCGGGCGCGTCTTCCACGCACTCGGGCTCGTCGAGCAGTGGGGAAGCGGCGTGCAGCGCATGATCGCGGCCTGTCGGGAGGCGGGGCTGGCGGCGCCCGAGTGGGAAGAGATCGGGATCCGCCTGCGCGTCACCCTGCGCACCGAGAAGGTGGCGCCGGCGAGGATCGATGAGCGGGACAGCACGATTCTCACGCTCCTGGAGAGCGGGGAGAGTTACGGTACCCGAGAGATCGCCGAGGCGATCGGCCTCTCCACCCGATCCACGCGGACCCGTCTGGCCCGGCTGGTCGAACGCGGACTCGTGCGCGAATTCGGCACGAGTCCGAACGATCCGAAACGGATCTACGTCAGATCCTCCTCGGTCGACTCGGGTTTGGATGACTTCCGGGGCTTCAGGACGAAGCGGTAGATGAAGTAGCCGGCGACGCCAAGCACGAGGACCGTCGGAATCCAGCCCAGGAAGTTGAAGATCGTCCCCGCGACGACGGCGGCCGCGACCCCCTCGATGCGTCCGACGATTCGGTGTCGCCGGCGGGCCTTGTCCAGTTCCTGCCGGGAATAGAGTTCGGGCAGGAGATCCGAATCCACCTTCTTCATCAGGCATTCCTCCGGTCCAGGGCTGGAAGATCCTACGATGCCGGGCCGGGGGCCGTTTCCGCCATTGCCCCTTCGGCTGCACTCTACTCCGCATCCGCGCCGCCCGGGCCCTCTCCCGCGCGCGAGTGGATTCGGTAAGTTCAGACCGTTCCACATTCCAACGGAGATTGAGATGCGCTTTTCGACACCACGCTCCCGAGACCCCCGGGTGCAGCGGGCCGGTCTCCTCCTCGTGCTGGCCGCGGCCCTTTGTCCGGCCGAGGCGACATCCCAGTCGGCGATGCCCCCGCACGGCGGGTTCGCGGATGCCCAGCGCACGGACGGGGCGATGCCCGTCATCCTGCCCCTGCGCGAGCGGGCCGCCGTCATCGACCGCTGGCTGGAACGGCGCCTCGAGACCGTCGCTCCGGAGATCATGCGGCGCGAGGGCGTCGACCTCTGGATCGTCGCCGCTCGCGAGTACAACGAGGACCCGGTCATCGAGACGATGCTTCCCTCCACGTACATGGCCGCCCGCCGCCGCACCGTCCTCATCCTTCACGATCGGGGGCCGGGGCAGCCGCTCGAACGGCTCGCGGTGGCCCGGTACGACATCGGCCCCTTCCCCCGCGCGTGGGACCCGGAAAGCGAGCCGGACCAGTGGGGGCGCGTGGCCGAGGTCATCGCGGAGCGCGACCCGCAGCGGATCTCCGTAAACCGCTCCAATACGTTCGCCCTCGCGGACGGGCTCACGGGCACCGAGTACGACAGCTTCATGGAGGCGCTCCCGGCGAAGTACCGCGAGCGCGTCGTCCCGGCCGAGCGGCTCGCCATCGGGTGGCTCGAGACGAGAACGCCCGAGGAGATGGAGGTCTACCCCCAGATCGTGCGGATCGCGCACCGGATCATCGCCGAAGGCTTCAGCGCGAAGGTGATCCAGCCGGGCGTCACGACGACCGAGGATGTCGTGTGGTGGTATCGCGAACGGATCCTCGAACTCAAGCTCACGACCTGGTTCCAGCCCAGCGTCTCCGTGCAGCGCCATGAGAAGTCGGGCGGCGCGAGGGAAGGGGAGGGGGATTTCTCCGCCCGTCCGGACGAGAACGTGATCCGCCCCGGCGACCTGCTGCATGTGGACTTCGGGATCAAGTACCTGCGGCTCAACACCGACACGCAGCAGCATGCCTACGTGCTGCGGCCGGGAGAGGACGCGGCGCCCCCGGGCCTCGTTCGCGCGCTGGCGGCCGGGAACCGCCTCCAGGACATCCTCACGGAGAACTTCGCGGCGGGGCGCTCCGGGAACGAGATTCTGGCCGGCGCGCTCGCGCAGGCTGAGACCGAAGGCATCGACGCGACGATCTACACGCATCCGATCGGCTTCCACGGGCACGGGGCCGGGCCCACGATCGGTCTCTGGGACAACCAGGGCGGGGTGCCGGGGCGCGGTGACTATCCGCTCTTCCCGAACACGGCGCACTCGATCGAACTCAACGCGGCGGTCCCGATCCCGGAGTGGGGGGGACAGACGATCCGCATCATGCTCGAGGAGGACGCGTTCTTCGACGGTGAGCGCACGTGGTACATCGACGGCCGTCAGACCGACCTCTGGCTGATTCCGCGATGAAGGCAACCCGCGGTCTGGCCTCGGCTCTCGCGCTGGCGGCGCTCGCGAGTGCGCCCGAGAGCGAACTCGTCGCGCAGACGCCCGACGCGTGGGTTCTCGTCGGACAGGACATCGACGACTACCGGCTCAGGCTCGACGCGGAGGTTGCCCATTCCGGGGCGTCCAGCATGCGGATCGAGGCGCGGGGGAACCGGCGCCGCAGCCAATGGGTCGCGAGCGTCCAGCTTGTCGATGCCACCTCCTACCGCGGCAAGCGCATGCGCCTTCGTGGGTATCTGCGTGCCGACGACGTCGATTCCGGCGGCCTCTGGGTGCGGGTGGACGGCATTTTGGAGGGGAAGTACGCGATGCTCGCCCTCGACAACAGCGAGGACCGTCGCATCGAGGACACGCGGGAGTGGGAGACGCGCGAGATCGTCGTGGACGTCCCGCCCGAGGGGGTTACGATCCTCATGGGGGCGATGCTCACGGGCGATGGTGAACTGTGGGTGGACGATCTTTCCTTCGAGGAGGTCGCCGACGACGTGCCGCTCACGACGGAGCCGGAGGTCGTCATCACGGACCAGCCGTACGCCCGGCCGCCCGGCGTCTTCCCTGTGCCTACGAACCTGGACTTTGAACGCGAGATGGTGGATCCGATGGAGTCAGAGCGATGAGAATGAAGCTGGTGGCGCTCGCGGTGGCGACGCTCGTCTCGGGGTGCGGTGGAGGTGGCGAGGAGCCGGCTTCGTACCGTCCACTCCCGCCGCTCGAGGTGACGCACCTCGATGGCCGGTCGGCGGACCTCGGCCAGTTCCGTGGTCAGGTCGTGGTACTGAACCTGTGGGCGACCTGGTGCATCCCCTGCCGCGACGAGATGCCGGAACTTCAGCAGATGCACGCGAAGTACGCCGCCGACCCCTTCTCCGTGGTCGGGATCTCCATCGACGAAGGGGACGTCGCGCTCGTGGAGGGGTTCCTCGAGGAATTCGATATCACCTATCCGAACTTCCTCGGCGATGGGCCCGGACTCACCGAAACGCTCGACCTCTACCCCGGTGTGCCGCACACACTGCTGGTGGACGCGGAGGGCCTGATCCGGGCGTACTGGGGCGGCCGCTTCCATCCCTTCGAACCGGAAACCGCGGCGCTCGTCGAGAGGGTTCTCTCGGAGGTGAGACCAACGGGATGAGGGCGGGTTGACGAGTCCGGCCATCCTCGTGACAGAGATGAGGATGAGAGGGAATCGAGAGGGAGAACGAATGGCGATCGAGATCCGCCCGCTCCGTCCCGAGGACTGGGGGCCGGTGCGAAGGATCTACGAGGAGGGGATCGCGACCGGCGATGCGACCTTCGAGACGGAGGCGCCCGGCTGGGAGACGTGGGACGCGAGTCACCTCGACACCTGTCGGCTTGTCGCCGAGGGGGAGGGGCGGATCGTGGGGTGGGCGGCGCTGGCTCCGGTCTCCGGGCGCTGCGTGTACGGCGGCGTGGCGGAGGTGAGCGTGTACGTCGGGAGGGACGCCCGCGGGGGCGGACTCGGCCTCCGGCTCCTCACCGCGCTCGTCGAATCTTCCGAGCGGGCCGGGCTCTGGACGCTGCAGGCGGGGATCTTCCCGGAGAACGTGGCGAGTCTCCGCATCCACGAGCGGTCCGGCTTCCGTCGCGTGGGGCGTCGCGAGCGGCTGGGGAGGCTCGACGGCCGCTGGCGCGACGTGCTTCTGCTCGAGCGGCGCAGCCTCCGCGTGGGGGTCGAAGGCGACCGCGATGGGTGCGCCCCTTGACGTTTGAGGCCCGAGAGGCGATCATTGCGCGCGTTCGGACGGGCCCGGCGCTGCCGGGTACGGCCGGATTGAGAAGGCAGGATCGCAGGATCGGGGGGGCCTCTCAACAACGGGTCGCCCCTTTTTCTTTGTTTTTTTGTCTGCGTGGCGGGTGCCACGACCCTGGCGCGGGGGAGACCGCGTCGCACAGGTCAGCGGTCGGCAGCTACGGGTTTACCGAACTCCGACATGACTAACGAAGGAGTAGGAAATGCGTACGAGAGGTACCGTGAAGTGGTTCAACGACCAGAAGGGTTTCGGGTTCATCACTCCCGAAGAGGGTGGCAAGGACTGCTTCGTACACCACACGGCGATTCAGGCGGATGGCTTTCGCACTCTGAAGGAGGGCGAGGCTGTGGAGTTCGACGTTACGGACGGGACAAAGGGCCCGGCTGCGGAGAACGTGACCCGCGTCGCGTGATTTGCCGACCGCCAGCAGGCGTAAGGTGAGATCAGAAAAGGGCCGCCCGGCGACGGGCGGCCCTTTTTTTCTTAACCCAGTCGAAGGCGGCTCAGCGTGATCGGTGCGTTGATGCCTCCGATGGTGACGGTGACCGGCCCCTGTTGCGTTTCGAACACTCCTTCAGCTTCGGTGCAGACGATCTGACCTCTGATCCAGATCCCGTTATCCCCTGCGGTCCCTTCAATCGTGCAGTCCGAAACGAGATTGCCGCCGGAGGGGTCCTGGAGTTGGGCCGACCACCGGAGGAACACGTCGGGATGATGATGATCGCCATCCCGTATCGAACCCGTCACGGGAAACCCGATGTTGACCGTCATGCTGAAATGGCCGGTCACGACCCCGGCGTCCCGCTCGCGTAGCTCGAGCACCAGCCGTCCTGTCGGAAGTACCGCGTTCCATGTACCCGTGATCGGCGGTTGGTCCGGATCCACCTGAGTGACTCCATCGCCGCTGTCACCACATGCGGCCAGGCTGAGAAGCATGATGCCGATGCACCACTGTCGACGGGCTGTCACGTCCACGGCGTTTCTCCTTTTCGCGCGCAACCGAATCACCGTCGAACGGATTGCTCCAGCGTGATCGGACACCACGTTCCGGAGTCGCATCGGTTCTTCTCCCCTCGGGTTCGGTTCGGAAAACCCACGCTGGCCAGACCGGCATGGTGTCGACACAGCGAAGCTCCATTTGGAGACTGAGGATGCCGACCTCGGGTCACATCCGGCGATCAGGCGACGCTGTTCCAATACCGCCGTGCCTGTCTATGATCCAGCAGTGTCAACGCAGCCCGCATCCCAGCCACGGAGAGCGTCCGATGACCGCCCCGCTCAGCAGTGCCCGAATCTCCGTCCTGTTTCTCGCTGCCGCCGCCCTCCTGTGCCTCGCCGTGCCGGCGGTGGGGCAGGCGGGGGCCGAGTCCGGCCCGCTTCGCATGGAGGACATCTTCGAAGTCGAGATCGCGGGCGACCCGCAGATCTCGCCCGACGGCCGCTGGGTCGTCTACGTCCGGCAACGCGCCGACGTCATGACGGACAGCCGGTTCTCGAACCTGTGGATCGTGGGCTCCGACGGCTCGGGTCACCGACCGCTCACGTCGGGTGACTTTTCGGAGAGTGCGCCACGCTGGTCGCCCGACGGTACGCGGCTCGCCTTCATCTCGAACCGAGAGGGGGACCCGCAGATCCATGTACGCTGGATGGATTCGGGGGAGACCTCTGCGATCACGAACGTGACCGAGCCGCCTCGGTCATTCGAGTGGTCGCCCGACGGGACGCAGATCGCATTCGGGAAGCTGGTGCCGGAGCCGGAGCCGACGATCAGCGGGATGCCGACACCGCCCGAGGGCGCCGAGTGGGCCGAGCCCGCGCAGGTCGTCGAGCGGCTCGTGTACCGCTTCGACCAGTTGGGCGATCTTCCGCACGGGTTCGTCCACGTCTTCGTGGTTCCCGCCGAGGGGGGGACGCCGCGCCAGATCACGAGCGGCGACAGCCACTGGGCCGGGAACGGGATCGGCGGGACGCACTTCTCGTGGACTCCGGATGGCATGGGCCTCGTCATGTCGCGCGACCCGCGGGGCGGCGACACAGAGAGCGTGTTCGTGGCGGACACGGAGGTGTTCGAGGTCTCCGTCGCGGACGGGAGCGCCACGCAGCTCACGGATCGCCGGGGTCCGGACGACGGGCCGATCGTCTCCCCGGACGGCCGTCACATCGCCTACTTCGGCATGGACGATCGCTTCCAGGGCTACCAGCTGACCCGGCTCTACGTCATGAACCGCGACGGGAGCGATCCGCGCTCCATTTCGGACGGGCTCGACCGCGAGGTCTACGGCGCCAGCTGGGCGCCCGACGGGTCGGGGGTGTACGCGCTCTACGACGACGAGGGGATGACGAAGCTCGCCCTCTTCCGCCTCGACGACGACGGGAGCGGCCACCAGGTGCTGACCGAGAATGTCGGCGGGATGGGGCGGGCGTATGCCGGCGCCACCTTCTCGGTCGCGTCGGACGGCAGCTTCGCGATGAACTACACGACGCCCGCCGTCCCCTCCGAGGTTGCGACAGGTCGTCCCGGGCGCGACGTCCGGGTGCTCACGGGCATCAACGACGATCTGATGGCCAAGCGCGAGATCGGCGAGGTCGAGGAGATCTGGTACGAATCCTCGCACGATGGCCGGCCCATTCAGGGCTGGATCATCAAGCCGCCGGGCTTCGACCCGTCCCGCGAGTATCCGCTCATCCTCGAGATCCACGGCGGACCGTTCTCGAACTATGGTGCCCGCTTCGACCTCGAGAAGCAGCTCATGGCGGCGCAGGGGTACGTCGTCCTCTACACGAACCCGCGCGGCAGCACGAGCTACGGGGAGGAGTTCGGGAACCTGATCCACCACGCGTACCCCGGCGACGATTTCTACGACCTCGTCTCAGGGGTGGACGCCGTCATCGACCAGGGTTACGTGGATGAGGAACAACTCTACGTCGTGGGCGGGAGCGGAGGCGGCGTCCTCACCGCCTGGCTCGTGGGGCGTACGGACCGGTTCCGGGCGGCGGTCTCGTGGTATCCCGTTATCAACTGGTACAGCTTCGTGCTCACGGCGGACATGGCCGCCTACGGCGTCGTTCCCGGGACTCCCCTGGGACCATGTGGAGCACTACGAGTCGCGCTCGCTCCTCAGTGTGGTGGAGAACGTGACGACGCCGACGCGGATCGTGACGGGGGAGGAGGACTGGCGCACGCCGATGTCCGAGTCAGAGCAGTACTTCAAGGCGCTCAAGCTGCTCGGAGTGGAGACGTCGCTCGTGCGCTTCCCGGGCGAGCCGCACGGCATCCGGCGCCGCCCGAGCCATCACATCGGCAAGATGCTGTCCACGCTGGAGTGGTTCCGCCGCTACTCCGCGACGACATCCTGAACCGCGGCGGCGACGTCCCGAATCGCCGCCACGGAGTCCAGGAGAGGGGTCAGCGGGCCACCGTGAAGGAGGTCGTCGCGACCTGATCATCCCACCAGATCGTGAACACGCCGCCCTCCTGGGTCATGTCCATGAAGGCGATGACGAGCTGGTCGGCGGACATCGCGATCGTGTCCACATCCATCGTGGTGCGCAGCACGTCGCGGTCGGGCGTGTAGCCGTAGGAGCCCCACAGCGCGTCGGGGTTCTCCTCGCGGAAGTTGTCCTTGGCTCCCCAGCTCGAGAAAACGAGCGTCCACTCGCTCTCGGAGAGTTCGGCGAACACGCTGTACTCGCCGGCCGGCAGGCGCTCGCCGCCGAACATGAGATCGGTCTCGGTCATGAAGCGCGTGGACTGGTTGGCGCCGACGCGCCACAGCGGCGCCCCGCGCAGGAACTGCTGCCCGTACTCGTCACCGGATCCGAAGAGATCCCTGCCCCGCAGGATCGGGCGGCCATAATCCACGACGATCCAGGAGCCGCCCTCATAGCCTCCGTCCGCGTTGAAGGAGCCACCGACCTGGGTCGAGGCCTCGCCACGCGGGCTCATGGGGCGATCCTGGGCCTCCGCGCTGACGGCGAATGCGAGCGTCAAGCCCGCGACAAGACCGATGACCGGTCGAACCATCCTGTTCATGCATACCTCCGAGAAGTTTCAGGGGAAGTGCGCGGGCCCCCGCATCGTCATGAGAGCCCCTGCTGCGGCGCGCCCGGCATCCTACTGTGGCGCGCGCAAACCCGAAAGCGGGACGCGTCGCCGTCCCACGCGGGCTCCGATACAATACGGCGCATGCAGAAAACGTTGCAGTTGATCGTCGCGGTGGGCGGCCTGTTCGCGTCAGCGGCGTGCGGGGGCGGAGAGTCCGGCGTGGGGGAGACGCCGGCACCGGCCGACACAGCCGCCGTGCGCGCGGAGATCGAGCGCGTGACCCGGCGCTGGGAAGCCTCGCTCATCGCCGGGGCGCCGGATGAGGCGGTGGCTGACGTCTTCACGCCGGACGCGGTGCGCCTCCCCTCCGGAGAGCCGGTCGTCCGGGGGCACGATGCCATCGTGCGCGCGCTGGCCGGTTCCGTGCCGCTGCGGGAGGCCCGGTTCACGATCGAGGACCTCGAGGTGGACGGGGATCTGGCGTTCGCGAACGGGACGTACCGGGTGCGCGGCCCCGACGATGTCGAACTGAGCGGCAAGTTTCTCGAGGTGTGGAAGCGGACCGGAACCGGGTGGCGTATTCACCGCGTCATGTGGGATTAGCGGGGATTGCGAATCGGCCCGGACGTTCCCGCGGGAACGTCGCGAAGCCCCCGGCCGCGTGAACGGACAACTTTGCAGGAGACTCTGACTCGATGAAGAAAACGGGAAGGGCACCCTCGACCGACGCGGTACACGCGGGCGAACAGCAGCCGAGGCCCGAAGGGGCGGTCGTCACGCCGATCTACCAGACGGCCAACTATGAGTTGCGGGGCGAGGACTACCACGACATCGGGTACATCCGGCTCAGCACGACGCCGAACCATCGCGTGCTGGGGGAGCGCATCGCCGCGCTCGAGGGGACGGAGGCGGCGCTCGTCCTCGGCAGCGGGATGGCGGCGATTTCGGGGGCGCTGCTCACGGTGCTGTCGTCGGGGGACCACGTGCTCGTGCAGGACACGCTGTACGGCGGTACGGCCGCCTTCCTGCAGCAGGACCTGCCGCGGTTCCGGATCGAGCACTCCGTCATCGACCCGCAGGACCCGTCGAGCTGGGCGGCCCAGTTGAGGCCGACGACGCGCGCCATGTACGTGGAGACGCTCACGAACCCCCTCGTGCAGGTGGCGGACCTCGAGGCGGTGGCGGCGTTCGCGCGCACGCACGGGCTCGTGACGATGATCGACAACACGTTCGCGAGCCCGATCAACTTCAGGCCGGCGGAGATCGGCTTCGATCTCGTGCTCGAGAGCTGCACGAAGTACATGAACGGGCACAGCGACATCGTGGCGGGAAGCGTGGCCGGGTCGACCGACCTGGTGCGCCGCGTGAAGGTGAGGCAGGACCACCTCGGTGGCTCCCTCGACCCGCACGCGGCGTTTCTGCTGGAGCGGGGGTTGAAGACGCTGAGCGTACGCGTCCGTGCGCAGAACAAATCGGCCGCGCAGCTCGGCGCGCTGCTCGAAGACCACCCCGCCGTGTCCGTGGTGCACTATCCGGGGTTGGCGAGCCACGCCCAGCACGAAAGGGCCGCGCGCCTGTTCGACGGCTTCGGCGGGATGATGTCGTTCGAACTCGAGGGCGGGGTCGACGCGGCCGAGGCGTTCATCGCCGCGCTGGAGATCCCCATGGTCGCGGCCAGTCTCGGCGGGCCGGAGTCGCTCGTCGTCCGACCCGCCGCCGCCGTTCATGCAGGCATGTCGGCCGAGGAGCGGGCCAGGGCCGGGATCCGGGATGCCCTCATCCGCTTCTCCACGGGGCTGGAGGACACCGAGGATCTCGCGGCCGACCTCACCGGGGCGCTGGCGAGCCTGCCGCGGGCGGTGGCGGGACTGACCGCGTGAGACCCCCCGGCCTGCCGGAAATCGAGGCGGCCCGCGAGCGGGTTTACGCGGCGGCGCTGCGTACCCCCCTCGTGCGCCTCGGCGTCGACGAAGGGCCCGAGATCTGGCTCAAGCTGGAGAACCTGCAGCCGATCGGCTCGTTCAAGATCCGGGGCTCTGCCAACGCGATCGGCCTGATTCCACCTGAGGAACTGGCGGCCGGTGTGTGGACGGCGAGTGCGGGCAACATGGCGCAGGGCGTGGCCTGGAACGCGCGGCGGCTCGGCGTCCCGTGCTCGGTCGTGGTGCCGGAGACGGCGCCGCGACTCAAGCTGGATGCCATCGCCCGGCTCGGCGGAACCGCCGTGAAGACCTCCGTCGCCTCGTGGTTCGAGGTCTTCCGCACACAGCGCTTCGACGGAATGGGAGGGCGGTTCGTCCACGCGTTCATGGATCGGGACGTGATGGCGGGAAACGGCACGATCGCTCTCGAACTGATCGAGGACCTGCCGGACGTGGACGCCGTCGTCGTCCCCTTCGGTGGCGGCGGGCTGGCTTGCGGGATCGCGGCCGGGATGCGCGCCCTCGCACCGGACGTTCCCGTGTTCGCGTCCGAGGTCACGGGACAGGCCCCGTTTGCCGAGTCGCTGCGCGCCGGCCGCGCCGTCTCGATCCCGTACACCCCCTCCTTCGTCGACGGAATCGGAGGGCCGCACGTCGAGCCGGACATGTGGGACCTGTCCGAGAATCTCCTCGCAGGCTCCGTGGAGATCACCCTCGAGGACACCGCTCGGGCGGTCCGGCGGCTCGTGACGCGCAACCGCATCGTGGCCGAGGGGGCCGGAGCTTCCTCTGTCGCGGCCGCTCTGTCGGGCGCTGTCCAGGGGGACAAAATTGTCTGCATCGTGTCCGGCGGGAATCTGGACCCGTCCAGCCTGGCGACGATTCTCGAGGGCGGGGTGCCATGAGGCCCTCGAGGCTCCGCCGGCTTCCCGCCGAAGTCCTGAAGGACCTTGCAGGGGGCGTGACGCATGACTGATCCACCGGCCTCCGACCCACCGATGAGGCTCTCCGCCGCCCAGGTCTCGTTCGTCCTCAAACGCGCGGCCGAGATCGACGCCCGCGGCGACTCGCTGAGCGTCGACGAGTTGGAGCGGATCGCGAGCGAGGCGGGCATCGATCCGAAGGCCACGAGAACCGCGATCGCCGAATTGATCGCGGACGAGATGCCCGTCCCCGGCCCGGCCCCGGAGCCCCGACCTCCGGCCGTCGCTCCATCCAGCGCCGGCAACCCGGCCTCTCCCTCTCCCGGCCGCATCCTCGCGGGCGGGGCGGTCGGTGTGGCCTTCGGGTTCCTCTTTGCGACTTCGCTGCCGGGCGCCATCGCGGGGTCCGGCGCCACGCTCATCTACCTCATGCTGCGGGTTGTGCAGGGCATGAAGCGGGGCAGCCAGCTCGACTTCCAGCTCCAGAACTTTACCCTCTGGTTCGTGTCGACGCTGATAGTCTCGGCGGCGCACGGGGTTGACGGGCTCATATTGACCTTGCTCTGCTGGTTCGTCACCTCCGTCGCCGGTGGACTCCTCGTCCGCTTCGGCCCCCGGGAAGAGGCCCCGGAGGAAGACGTCCCCCAGATCGAAGCTGGAGTTCGCTGACGCAGGGTGGTCCTGCCCAGGCCGCGATTCTCAACTCCCGTTGACATCTGCATGCAATACGCTATCATTGCGATAGCAGAGGCCGAACCTGGGGGTATCGGAGTATGGGAAACCTGACCGTAAGGAACCTGGACGACAGCGTCATCGCGCGGCTGAAGGCGCAGGCGAGGGACAACGAACGCTCCCTCGAGGGGGAGATCCGGCACGTACTCAAGAGAGAAGCGTCGAAGCCTCGCCGCGCGGTTGAGTTCTTCGCGCGAGCCGATGACTTGGCGGCGACGACGGTCGGTACGCAGCAGACGGACAGTACGGCCTTGGTCAGGGAGGACCGGGCTCGGTGAGAGTCACGGTGGACGCGAGCGTCGCCATAAAGTGGCTTGTCGAAGAGGAAGGGCGCCGCGAGGCCCTCATGTTGACGGCCCCTCGACTCGAAAGGCACGCCCCGGACCTCATGCTGCCCGAGTGCGCCAACGTGATCTGGAAGAAGCAGCGGCGAGGTGAGATTCTTTCGGCGCAGCCGTTCATTGACCAGATCGCTCAGCTGTCGGAGGCTGTGGCTCTTCACCCCGGCGCGGAACTGGTGCGCGATGCGGCGGAGATCGCTGTGGCAGCCGGACACCCTGTGTATGACTGTTTCTACATTGCGTGCGCGAAGCTCACGGACTCGGTCCTGGTCACGTCGGATCGTCGGTTGGCAGAGATCGTGTCGCGGTCGGCCCACACGCTGACCGCCGTCACCCTCGATGACAGGGAAGGGATGGCCCGAATCGAAGCTGCCGGCGTCCGGCTCGTCATCGGCCCCGACAAAGTGGACGCACTAATCGAGGTGTGGGACCGTTTCATGGACACCTGGGACAGCGTCCTGGAGGACACCTCCTCGTCGGCAGCAAGGGAGGGATCGCGGACCATCAGCCCGGAACACCGGGACCTTGCCAAGCCCCTCGTGCAGACATCCCCGCCGTACCGGAAGTTGATTGGAATGGTTGAGAGTCTGGACCACGACGAACGTGTGGATCTTCTCGTGCTCGGGTGGGCCGGAAGGGGCGAGCGGTTGACCCGGCGACAGCTCCTCGAACGTGCGATCCATATGGTCGACGAATTGGACAGCACCGACATCGCCCATTTGGGGATGGACTGGCGCGAGGGTCGCGCGCGATTGGCCGGGTAGGGACCATGTCGGACCGCAGTAACGCTCTCCGTATCTCGATCTGGCTCGTCGCGTGGTCGGTGGCCTCGTGCGGCGTCCCCATCGACGAGCCGCCCGGAGCGGGGCCCGGGGAACGCGCTTCCACGGCGCTGGACGCGCTGCTCGACTCGGCCTGGGTTCGCGATCTGGAGACGAACCCCATGATCCGCCTGCGGGAGGGGCTCGACGTGGAGCGCCTCCCTGACCTCGGGTACGAGGCGGCGGAAGACCGGGCGGCCTTCTTCCAGCGGCAGCTCAACCGCGCCCTGGCCATCGACGCGGCGGCTCTCTCGGCCGATGAGCGCGTCACGCTGCAGACCCTGGTCTGGCAGGCGGAGATGGCCGTCGAGGGCCACCGGTACTTCTGGCTCCGAAGCGTCCTCACCCCGTACTCGAACGTCCTGCGCAGCTACAGCCAAATCTTCCCCCTCCTCCCGCTCGAGGACGAGGAGGACCTGGACCGTTTCGTAGGGCTCGTCGAGCAGGTCCCGTCCCACGTGCGCGATCTCGAGGACCATGTACGGGGACAGTTCGAGCGCGACTTCATCGTGTCGAGCCAGAACCTGCGGCCGGTCGTCCAGCTCGTACGCGCCACGGCGGGGGAAGTGGAAGGCGGCCCCTTTGCGCTCCCCGCGGACCGCGTGGCCGGTCTCGACCCCGACCGCGTGGCGGAAGCGAGGGCCCGCCTCCGGGAGATCGTGCGCGATTCCATCAACCCCGTACTCGAGGAACTCGCCGGCTTCCTCGATGGGCCCTACGCGGCGCGGGCGCCGGCCGGGGTCGGTCTGTCGCAGTATCCGGAGGGTCGCGACTACTACCTCTACCTGACCCGCCTCCACACCACGATGGAGGTGACGCCGGAGGAGGTGCAGACGGCCGGACACGAGCTGCTGGCCGAGTTTCGCGAGCGGATGGCGGAGATCCGCGACAGCCTCGGCTGGGAGGGAAGCGCGGAGGCATTCCACGAGCACCTGAAGTCGGACGCTCGCTACTTCCCGAGTTCCCACGAAGAGGTGCGCGAGCGTTTGCTGGCCGCGTCCACGCGCATGCTCGAACGCATCGACCGCTACTTCCTGGAGATCCCTGAAGCCCCGTGGGACGCGAGGCGGCTGGCTCCCGAGCTCGAGCCGGCGATGACGTACGGCTACTATGCGGCGCCCACCGCGGCCGAGCCGACCGGGATCTACTACTACAACGGCTCGGACCTGGACCAGCGGAGCTGGCTCGGGCTCGCCTCGATCTCGCTCCACGAGCTGATCTCCGGACATCACTTCCAGATTGCGGGCCAGCGCGAGAGCGGGACGCTGCCGGACTACCGGAGAAACACGAGCTACACCGCCTACGCGGAGGGATGGGGCTCCTACGCTTCCTACCTCGGGTTCGAGGCGGGCGTGTACGAGGACCTGTACAGCGAATACGGCTTCTACATCCTGGAGAGCTTCCTCGCGACCCGGCTCGTGGTCGATCCGGGGATGAACTACTTCGGCTGGACGAGAGAGGAGGCGCGGCAGTTCATGCGTGAGAACACGCTCGAATCGGAGACCCAGATCGCGACGGAATCGCTGCGTTATTCCACGGACCTGCCGGGGCAGGCGCTGGCCTACCAGATGGGGAAGCGCAAATTGCTCGAACTGCGGGCCCGGGCCGAGGCTGCGCTCGGCGCCGGGTTCGACATCCGTGGGTTCCACGACGTCGTGCTGCGGAACGGGTCCGTGCCGATGGTCGTGCTGGAGGGGCAGGTCGACGCGTGGATCGAAGCGGGAGGAGTTGGGAGATGACGACGCCGAGGATGCGGAGGACGCCGGGGCGAGGCTCGCGGCGCGCGCGAACGACGGTCGTGGCTGCGGTCCTGGGGCTGGGAGCCGCGACGGGCACCGGAGCCGAGGCCCAGACGCCGAGCTCGATCCCGACGCCGGAGTCCGTCCTCGGACACGCCGTGGGCGCGGACTTCCATCTCGCCACCTACGAGACATCGATCGAGTACTTCCAGCGGCTGGACGCCGCGAGCGACCGCTTGGAGCTGCGGGAGGTGGGGCGTTCGTCCTTCGGCCGGCCCGTGTACCTGGCCCTCGTCTCGAGCGCCGGGAACCTGGCGAATCTGGACCGGCACCGGGAGATCGCGCAGCGGCTGGCGCATCCCCGCGGGCTGACCGATGAGGAAGCGCGGCAGCTTGCCGCCGAAGGGAGGGCGCTGGTCTGGATCGACGGCGGCCTGCACGCCTCGGAGGTGGCCCACGCGCAGCACACGATTCAACTGGCCTACGATCTCGTGACTGGGGATGGGGACCCCGAGATCGCGGCGATCCTCGACAACGTCATCCTCCTGCTGTGGCCCTCGATCAACCCCGACGGACAGACGCTCATCGCGGACTGGTACCACTCGAACGTGGGCACGCCGTACGAGGTCGCGCCCGCCCCCTTCCTCTACCAGAAGTACATCGGGCACGACAACAACCGGGACGGCTACATGATCAACCAGGTCGAGTCCCGGTACACGACCCGCGTGGCGCGCGAGTGGGAACCGCACATCCTCTACAACCACCACCAGAGTTCGCCCTTCCCGACGCGGATCTGGATCCCGCCCTTCGCCGAGCCGATCTCGCCGCACGTGCACCCGCTCATGTGGCGCATGGTGAACCTGATCGGGATGGCGATGTCGCAGGCGCTCGAGGAGCGGGGGCAGCGGGGCGCGACACACATGGGCACCGGGTTCGACAACTGGTATCCGGGCTTCATGGATCACGCGCACAACTTCCATAACGTCGTGTCGTTCCTGACGGAGACGGCGCTCTACCGGTACGCGACGCCGGGCTTCTACACGATCGGGGACTTTCCGCCTTCGGATCGGGACCTGCGGCCGGAGTCGCTCTACTCGAGTCCGTGGGAGGGCGGGTGGTGGCGGCTGCGGGACGCCGTGGACTACATGCTCACGGCCTCGATTTCGGTGCTCGACGTGGCGGCCAAGTACCGGACCGACCTCCTCTACAACCGCTATCAGGCGGGCCGGGACATCATCGCCGAGTACGAGGAGGGGCCGCCGTACGCCTACTTCGTGCCGCAGGATCAGCGGGACCCCGTAGCGGCCGTGGAAATGCTGCGCCGGCTGGCCTTCAACGGGATCGAGATCGATCGGCTCGAGCAGGCGGTGAACCACCAGGGGCTGGATCATCCGGCGGGGACGTGGGTCATCCGCATGGACCAGGAATTCGCCCACTTCGTGCGCCAGTTGTTCGTCATCCAGGACTATCCCGACCTGCGCGAATACCCGGAGGGACCGCCGGACCAGCCGTACGATGTGTCCGGGTGGACGCTGCCTCTGCAGATGGGCGTGCGGGTGATCGAGGCGACGGCCCCGCTCGCCACGGAGGTGCGTGAGGCGCTCGAGCCCCTTCTGGGAGAGGCGCTCGCGTGGGATGCGGAGGTGGAGGATGCCTCGCCGTTCGATTCGCCGTTCGGCGTCGGGTTCGATTCGCATCCGGTGGCGGCGGCCATCGTGCCGCCTCCCGGGCGCGTCGCGGGCGGCGGGTCGGCGCTCGTCGTCGATCCGGCCCAGAACAACGCCTTCAAGGCGGTGAACCGGGCGTGGGCGGCGGGAGCGCGCGTCTCCTGGGTGCCGGGGGTGCCCGGCACGGACGGCGAACCGGGAACCGGCGGCCGGTACGCGATCTCCGGGCTCTCGGGCGAGGCGCAACTCGTCCGCGACCTGGGACTGCAGGCGACCCGCGGCTCGGGCGCTGTGAACCTGCGTGCGCCGAGGATCGGTCTCTATCGCCCCTGGAATGCGAGCATGGACGAGGGCTGGACGCGCTGGGCGCTGGAGCGCTACGGGTTCCGCTTCGCCAGCCTGCGCAACGCGGACGTGCTCGCCGGTGAGCTGGCCGACCGTTACGACGTGATCCTCGTCGCGGACATCTCGCGGGGCCAGATCCTGAACGGCTTCGCGAAGGGCTCCGTGCCGCCGCGCTACGAGGGGGGCCTGGGGGCCGAAGGCGTGCGGCAACTCGACGCCTTCGTGAGAGCCGGCGGTACGCTCGTCACGCTCAACCGCAGTTCGCTGTTCGCGATCGACGAACTGCACCTGCCCGTGCGCAACGTGGTCGCGGGTCTCAGCCGCCAGGACTACTTCCAGAGCGGCTCGATCCTGCAGATGATCGTCGACCCGTCGCATCCCGTGATGGCAGGGATGCCGGAGCGGGCAGCCGTCGTCGCCGGGCAGAGCCCGGTGTTCACGACGGAGGAAGGGTTCGAGGGACGCGTGATGGCGAAGTACGCGGAAGAGGGGTCGCCGCTCCTGTCGGGATACCTGCTGGGCGCGGAACATCTCGCGGGCTACGCGGCGGCGGTCGACGTGGCGCACGGGGACGGACGGGTCGTACTGCTGGGCATGCGGCCGCAGTGGCGCGGGCAGCCGTTCGGGAACTTCCGCATCCTGTTCAACGCCGTCCTCTACGGCCGTGAACTCGCCGCCGCCGCGCCGGAGTCTCCCGAGTTCTGGACGGCCCCCGAGGAGGATGACGACGAGGGCGACGGGAGCGGGCCCGGGGGCGACGAATCATAGCGCTGCGGCGATCGCGTCCCGGCTGGACGGGCTGGATGCTCCTCCTCCTCCTCCTCGTGACCGCGGTGCTGCTCGCCGCGTGGGCGTTCTGGTGGGAGCCCGGCCGGCTCGTCCTCACCCGGGCGGACCTCGCGGTGCCGGGCTGGCCGGAGGGGGAGGAGACCCGCATCGCGCTCATCGCCGACCTGCACGTGGGCTCGCCCCGAAACGGCCGGGACAACCTGCGCCGCGTCGTGCGGCGAGTGAACGAAACGCGCCCGGACCTCGTCCTCATCGCCGGGGATCTGACGATCGACAACGTCATGGGCGGCCGTTTCGTGCCCCCGGAGGAGATCGCCGAGGACCTCGCCGCCCTCGACGCGCGCCATGGCGTGTTCGCGGTGCTCGGCAACCACGACCGCTGGCTGTCGGCGGAGCGCGTGGAAGAAGCGCTCTCCGGCGTCGGGATCACCGTACTCGACAACCGGGGCGGGCGGGCACGCGTGCGGGGGAACGACATCTGGATCGCGGGAGTGGCGGACTTCTGGACGGGCCATCCCTCGGTCGAGGACGCGCTCGATGGGGTGCGCCCCGGGGAGCCCGTGATCGTCGTCACGCACAACCCGGACATCTTCCCCGAAGTCCCGCCGCGCGCCTCCCTGACGCTGGCCGGGCACACGCACGGCGGTCAGGTGATCATCCCCTTCGTCGGCCCCGGGATCACGCCGTCGCGTTTCGGGGACCGGTATGCGGCGGGGCACGTGGTGGAAGACGGACGACACCTCTTCGTGACGACCGGCGTGGGGACGAGCCGGCTCGGCGTGCGCTTCCTCGTACCGCCGGAAGTCGTCTCGCTCCGGCTCACGCGCTGCGAGTCCTGCGAGTCGCCGCCGGAGTGACTATCATGCCGCCGAAACGCGCTGGAATCCGGGTCGAAATCTGAAGCCGGACCGAAGCGGGACCTGAAACCGGAGCGAAATCGAACATGCCGTCTCAGTCGAAATCGTGCCTCCGAGAGCGGCGCCGCGCCGGCGCCTCAGGGCTCGTGGCGCTCGCCGGCCTGGGGCTGTCGCTTGGCGCCCCCGCGGCCGCCGCCGGTCAGGAGGACCAGCTGCCGCCCCCCGAGGGTTGGCTCGCCCGCACCGACCACGGAGGCGAAGGCGTGGAGGCTCTCCAGGAGATGCCGCCCGGCTGGCACGTCACCACGGGGCCGGCGGGGATCTTCTACCATCCCGAGACGCGGGCGGAAGGTGATTTTCGCGTCGAGTCGACGGTCTTCCTGTTCGATCCCGAGGGCCGGAACGAGGGGTTCGGCGTCTTCATCGGGGGCGCGGATCTCGAGGGCGATGGCCAGGCGTACACCTACCTCCTCGTGCGGGCGGACGGGAGCGTGATCGTGAAGCGCCGCGACGGTGCCGGGACCTCCACGCTCCTCGACTGGACGAAGCACGAGGCGGTGGTCACCTGGGCGGCGCGCGGCGAGGACGCGGCGACCGCGAAGAACGTCCTCTACGTGGAGGCCGCGGGCGACGACGTGATCTTCGGGGTCAACGAGCAGGAAGTGTTTCGCACGGCGCGAGAAGGACAGCATGTGGACGGCGTCGTGGGGCTGAGGGTCAACCACGGCCTCAACCTGCACTTTTCCTCGCTGGAGGTGACCGATGGCTGAGTCCACCGCGGGAGCCAATGCCGGCTCCGGACCGGCGCGGCTCGAGGCGATCTGGCTCAAGTCGGCACGGCAGGGCCCCATGGAGCCCGTCTCGGAAGCCACGCTCGTGGCGGGGAAGGGGCTCGAGGGGAACGCCGACCGTGGCGGCTACCGGCAGGTGACACTTCTCGACGCCGAGGCGTGGGAGGCGGCGACGCGCGAGATCGGCGTCGATGTGAACCCGGGCGCCCGCCGAGCCAACCTCCTCGTGCGGGGCGTCGACTTCTGCGAGACGGCGGGCCGGGTGCTGCGGATCGCGGACTGTCGCATTCGCATTCGCGGCGAGACGCTCCCCTGCGAACGAATGGAGGACGCGGCGCCCGGACTGCAGGCGGCGCTGGCGCCCGACTGGCGCGCGGGCGCGTACGGGATGGTGCTCGAGGGCGGCCGGCTCGCGCCCGGTGACGCGGTGGCCTGGGAATCCTGACGGCCGGCCCGGCAGCACGGTGAACCACCGGGGCCCCTGCGTCCTCGCCGTCCTGGCGGTCCTCATGGCCGGGTGCGGCGCGCCGGCCTCCGAAGCGGGTCCGCCGACACGCGCGGGATCGCTCTCCGTGTTCGAGGCGGAGCTCTTCTACCAGACGGTCGGGGTCGGAGAGCCCGTTGTCGTCATACACGGGGGACCGGGCCTCGACCACTCCTACCTTCGTCCGTGGTTCGAGCCGCTGGCGGAGACGAACCAGGTCATCTTCTACGACCAGCGTGGCCTCGGCGCGTCGAGGGCCGTGGTGAACGCGGCGAGCCTCTCTATGGAGCGCTACCTCACGGACATCGACCGGATCCGCGAACATGTCGCGCAGCGCGAGAAGATCACGCTGCTGGCGCACTCGTGGGGAGCGATTCCGGCCCTCCTCTACGCGCTGGAGCGTCCCGAGCGGCTGACGGCGCTCATCCTCGTCGCGCCGGTCGAGCCGGGCAGCCGGTTTCGCGAGCAGACCGACGCCAACCAGCTCGCGAGGCGGGACTCGGCCGACCTCGCGGCGATCGACTCGATTCGCGGGACGCCGGAATTCGCCGCGCGCGACGCGGAAGCCATCAGCCAGGTCTTCTTCCACGTCTTCCGCGGGACGTTCGCGGACGTGAGCGTGGCGGACAGCCTGCTTCGCGTCGCTCTGCACGAGCGGACGGCGAGCCAGGGGCAGCTCGTCGCGAGCCTGCTCATGGCGCCGCTCCAGGGACTCGACTTCTGGGATCGCCTCGGCGAAATCGAGATCCCGGTGCTCATCGTGTACGGGGCGCAGGACCCGATCCCGAGCGAGATGGTGCGCGAGATGAACGAGGCCCTGCCGGACAGTCGCCTGATTCGCGTCGATGGCTCGGGACATTTTCCGTTCATGGAGAAGCCGGTGCTGTTCTGGGCCGGCGTACAGGCGTTCCTGCAGCGGCGGCAACAGGAAGGGCCGTGACCGAGGGCGGCCCGTCGCCGGGCCCGATCCGCGACCCGGCTCTCCTGCGCGGCGCCCTCTCCCGGCTCAACGAAGCGCGGCTGGCGCCCGCGAACAGTTCCGTCCGGCTCCGAGCCCTGCTGTCGGGCTTCGAGGAACTGGTCGTCGCCCTGCCGGGCGAAGACCGCGGACCGGGCGCCGCGGGCGCGCTCGAGGAACTCGAGGCGCTCCTGGGAGAACCGGACGCGGAAACCGGCGCCGCGGCGCTGCGGGGATATCTCGAACCGATCCTCGCGCGGCTGATCGAGGCCCTGCTCGACCACCCGGAGCGGCGTCTGGCCGCATACGGGTCTCTCCTCCCCGGCGAGAATAACCATCACCACATGGAGAAGCTCGTCGGGCGCTGGGTCGAAGGGACGGTCGAGGGCACGCTTCACGATCGCGGCTGGGCGACGCGGCAGGGCTATCCTGGGTTCGTCCCCGGAAGTTCCGGCGACCGCGTGGCAGTGAAGGTGTTCGAGAGCCTCGCGCTCCCCGACGCCTGGGAGCGGCTGGATGCCTTCGAGGGCGCGGCGTACCGGCGGATCCTCGCGCCCGTGGAGATGAAGGTTGAGGCGAAGACGAAAACCGGGGCCGGAAGCGAGACCGCGTGGCAGGTCTGCAACATCTACGAACTCACGGACCTTCCGCCCCGGTCGGGCCGCGCGCCGGAGAGCGGCCCCGCCTGAGCGGCGGCGAGCCGGGCCGCTATTCGTCGGCCTTTACGTCCTCCCACACCGCGTCGAGCGTCGCGAGATCCGCGTTCTTCCACTCGAGGCCGCGGCTCTCCGCCAGTTCGATCATGCGCCGGCAGCGGCGCTCGAACTTCTCGACCGCGCCGAGAAGCGCGTTGGCCGGGTGAACGCCGGCCCACCGAGAAGCGTTCACCACCGCGAAAAGCAGGTCCCCCACCTCCTCGACGACATCCGGGCTGGCATCCCCCATCCGGCGCGGGCCGGACGGTCCGGGAGAGTCGGGCCCATCCTGGGCGGCGGCGTGCTCGAGTTCCGCCGTCTCCTCGCGCACCTTCTCCATCGGACCCGCGAGATCGGGCCAGTCGAAGCCGAACCCGGCCATCCGCTCCTGCACGCGCGCGGCGCGGCTGAGCGGATCGAGCCCGCCCGACACCCCCTGGAAGGGATCGTCCCGAGCCTCTCTCTCCGCCGCCTTCAGCGACTCCCAGTCGGGCGGGGCGTCCGCATCGCCGTACACGTGCGGATGGCGGGCCTCCATCTTCGTCTCCAGCGCTTCGACGACATCGGTGGCCGCGAAGGCGCCACGCTCTTCGGCGAGCACGATCTGGAAGGCGACGTTGAGGAGCAGGTCGCCCAGTTCGCCGGAGAGTTCTCCGTCGTCTCCGGCCCGGATTGCGTCCGCGACCTCGTGCGCCTCCTCGAGGAGGTACGGACGGAGCGTCTGTGGCGTCTGCTTCGCGTCCCATGGACAGCGGAGGCGCAGGAAACGGACGAGCGCGAGGGCGCGGGCGAGGGTCTCGTCCCCTTCGCGCACCTCGTCGGCGTGGAGATTCTCAAGGTCGGTGGTGGCGGTTGGCTCCTGCATGACCGCGAAGGTATCACCCGGTGGCAGGACGCCGCTGCATGCGACAGGTTGGGCACCTCCGGGCCGGCCCCGCAGGCGGGCCGGCTGGAACCGTCCCCCGAGCCCCCGGCGACGCTTGACCCGCAGCCGCGAAGATCCCCCCTACCGAGCGTGGCTCGAGGTCGATCTGGGCGCGCTGTCGCGGAACGCCCGGCGCGTGGCGGAGCACGTGGCCCCCGCCCGCGTCATCCCCATGGTCAAGGCGGACGCCTACGGCCTCGGCGCGATCGAGGTCGCCCGCGTCCTGGACCGGCTGGAACCCTACGCCCTCGGGGTCGCGACGCCGCCGGAAGGCGCCGAACTCCGGCGGGGCGGGATCGAGCGCCGCATCGTCGTCTTCGCCCCCTCGGCCGCAGCCGAGATCTCCCAACTGCTCGAGGCGCGGCTCGAGTGCGCCGCGTTGAGTCTTGCGTCGCTCGCGAGGCTCGAGGCCGGCGCGCGGACGGGGTCCACCCGGATGGCGGCCCATCTCGAGGTCGACACGGGCATGGGACGCGCGGGTCTTCCGGCGGCCGACGCCGGGGCGTGGTCGCCCGAGGTCGCGTCGATCCTGTCGCGAGGCGGGGCGTCGCTGGCGAGCGTCTTCACCCATTTCCATTCGGCGGGGACGGATCCGGCCGCGACACGCCTTCAGTTGACCCGCTTGCGCCGGGCCGCATCGACCCTCGAGGAGGCCGGCGTCGAGGTCCCCTTCCTGCATGCAGCGAACAGCGATGCGGTGATGGCGGATCCGCAGTATCATCTGGGGCTCGTCAGACCGGGGATCTACCTGTACGGGGGACGGCGGGGGACGGGCACCGGGGGTGCGCTGGCGGACCCGGAGAGTGTGGCGCGGGTACGCGCGAGGGTGCTGGAAGTGCGTGACTTGGCGCCGGGTTCGACCGTCAGCTACGGGGCCACCTACACGACGGGGGATGTCGAACGTCTCGCCACGCTGGGCATCGGGTACGCGGACGGGTTGCCCTGGCGTCTCTCGAACCGGGGACAGGCGCTGATTCACGGGGTCCGAGTACCGATCCGGGGCGGCGTGTGCATGGACGTGACGTCGGTAGACGTTTCGGGCGTGTCAGGTGTCGAAGCTGCGGACGTGGCCACGCTCCTGGGCCGCGACGGAAGGGAAGAGGTCGCGCTGGCGGACTTCGCGGAGACCGCCGGGACGATCGAATACGAAGTGCTGACGGCGATCGGACGCCGCCTGCCCCGACACTACGTGGGCGGGCCGGCCGACGCCGCGGATGGGAGTCGATGACCGAGACGCGAACGACAGCCGGAGAGCCGCTCTCCTGGGAAGACCTCGCCGCCAGGGCGACGGTCGCCCGCGAACGCGCCTATGCGCCGTATTCCCGTTTCCTCGTCGGCGCGGCGCTGGAGGCGGAGGACGGCCGGGTCTTCGCCGGCTGCAATGTGGAGAACGCTTCGTATCCCGTGGGGACGTGCGCCGAACGGGTCGCGCTGGGGCACGCGGTCGTATCGGGTGCGCGCGCCTTCACTCGCATCGCCATCGTGACTAGCGGTACGATCCCGGCCCCGCCGTGCGGCATGTGTCGCCAGGCGCTTGCCGAGTTCGGCCGGGATCTCGAGGTCATGAGCATCGGGACGAATGGGGAATCCGTCGCCTGGCGCATGCGGGATCTGTTGCCGGCGAACTTCTCGCTGGAACGGATGGCCGCCCCGGCGGAGAGCGGCCAGTGAGCGGACGTGGATTCGCGGGGCTCGTCACGCTGAGTGTGGTCGTGGCGGTCGCATGCAGCGAGGACCCGTTGTCGCTGGGTTCCGAACAGGTGCCGGGTGCCGGCACGGAGACGCGGGACGTTACCATCTCCGTTTCCGCACTCCCGTCCTGGCGGGATACGACGCTGACCGGCTTTGCCCGGCCCTCCACCGCGCGGTTCGTGTACATCTCGACCGAAGCGGAGGTGTCGAGTCGCGGATTGGCGCGCTTCAACGTCCCCGACACGATCCGGACCTTCGTCGACACGCTGCCGGTCGCGACCTTCGGGGAAGTGGAGTTCACGCTTCACTTCGACACGGTCCGCTCGGAGTTCACGACGTTCCCCGTCACGGTGAAGCTCGTCGAACTCGGGGAGCGGTTCGAGCCGCACGACGCGACTTGGCAGGAGGCGGCCGCCGGGGTCCCGTGGACGGTGCCCGGGGGCGACCTCGGCGTCGAGATCGCGTCAGCGGTGCTGGACTCGGTTTCGGATAACCTCCTGATGACGCCGGCCGTGGCCGAGGACTCGCTGATGAAGGCGTGGCAGAGGACGGACGGAGGGAACGGCTTCGCACTCGTGCTGGAAGGCCCTGAAACGAAACTCCGCGTCTCGCAGATGGACCTCAGGTACGACCCGATCCTGGTCGGGCGGAGTCTGGCGGTGCCGCAGGTCCAGTTCTGGGAAGAACGCGCCTTCATCCTGGATCCGCCGCAGCCTCCGACCGGCACGGCGCTTCGCGTCGGCGGCCTCCCCGCCTCGCGCATCTACTTCGAGTTCGTGCCCCCCGATGACCTCGGGGAAACGGGGCTTGCGGGCGCCACCGTGAGTCAGGCCGAGATCATCCTGTACCCCCTGCCCGAGCCCGAACTGTATGCGGCGGAGCGTACGATCGAGGCCCGAAAGATCAGCCTGCTGGGCGATCCGTTCGAGACCGGCGCGAAGACCCCGATCGGGAGCGGCGACCGAGTCACGACGACGCTCGATCCCGCCAGGCTCCGCGAGGGCGAGCCGGTGCGGCTCGACATCACGCGGCTGGTGGCGCGGGCCGTCCAGGATTCGCTGAGCCGGGTCCGGCTCGGCTTCCGGGCCGATCCGGATGCGCAGGCTCTGGGCTACTGGGAGTTCGGTTCCGCCGAATCGCCGCTGGAACTCCAGCCACGGGTGCGCATCGTGTTCAGTTCGGCGCCTCGCTTCACGGTGCCATGACGCGGGCCTTCGACGGATTCCGAGGATGGTGCCGGGGGGCGTTCATGCTCGCAGGGATGGCGGCCTCTCCCGGTGCTCTCTTCGCCCAGACGCCGCTCACCGCGGTCGGGCTCGGGTATCCCATCGCGCCCGTGGATGGCCGTTCGGCGGCGCTCGGCGGATCGGGTTCCGGTCTGCTCGGCGGATCGTACAGCCTCACGAACCCGGCGGACCTTCTCCTTCACACTGAACCCGGCTTCTCTGTCTCGCTGTCCAACGAGGGCGTGACTCTGGAGGGCGAGAGCAGGTCGTTCGACACGGGGCGGGGGCGTTTCACGACGATCCGCGCGCTCGTCCCCGCGAATGGCTGGGCCTTCAGCCTGGCCTTCGGCGGCGAGTTCGACCAGGACTGGTCCAACATCCTGCAGGACACGCTGCGGTTGAACGATGGCTCGGTACCGTACGAGGAGACGCGGGAGCACAACGGCGGGATCAGTACGATCGATGCGTCGGTCGCGCGCCGGTTCGGGCCCCTCGGCGTCGGGCTCTCCGCGCAGCGGCTGACCGGTTCGCTCCGGCAGTCCTTCTTCCGTCAGTTCGATGACCCGCTCGACGGGGCTCCGACGCTGGGCGGCATCGTGGGGGCGAGGGAGCTGTCGTGGCGGGCCTGGCGCTTCAAGGCGGGCGGGTCGATCCGGCTGGGCGACCGCGTCGTCGCGGGCGCCGCGTTCGGGACGGGAGGGACGCTGTATGCGACGCCCGAAGGCGCGGAGCAGCCCGAGGCGGAGTTCGACCTGCCGACATCGATCGAACTCGGTGGCAGCGTGCGCCTGACGGACCAGATCCTCGTCACGGCCGGTGGCGGCCGGGCCGGATGGTCCGCCGTGGGCTCGCGCGACGAGGCGGCGGGCTCCGCCTTCTCGTCCCACGACATCGTGTGGATGGGCGGAGGCGTCGAATACGGCGCGCTCACCTTGCTCGGCGGGAGGCTGCCGGTGCGGGCCGGCTGGCGGAGGACCGGACTCCCCTTCAGCCGGGGCGCGGAAGCCCTGGAAGAGTCTGCCTTCACGGGCGGCTTCGGGTGGGAGTTCCAGGAAGGGCTGGCCGTGTTCGACCTCGCCTTCGAGAGCGGATCCCGGGGGGATGTCGCGACGGCCGGCTTCGCCGAGGGATTCCGGCGTGTCACGCTCTCCTTCTCCCTCCGTCAGCGCTGAGCCGACCGTGACGAATACGAAGCTCGTCACGCTGAAGACGCCGGGCGGGGATCGGGCCGCGGGCCGCCCCGGCGACGGCCCTCGCGATGCCGCCGACCGTGGCGCGGACGGCCCGCGCCCGCTCGGAGGTCGGGTCTACATCGAGACCTACGGGTGTCAGATGAACATCAACGACACCGAATTGATGGAGGGGCTGCTCGTCGACGACGGCTTCGTGAGCGTGGACGCGCCCGAGCGCGCGGATGTGATCCTCGTGAACACCTGCGCGATTCGCGAACATGCGGAACGGCGCGTTCGAGGCCGGATCGGTGAGTTGCAGCGCCACCGGAAGCGTCGTCCCGAACTCGTGCTGGGGGTGACGGGGTGCATGGCGCAGCGGCTGGGCCCGCGGCTCATCGAGGAGGCGGCGGGCGTGGATCTGGTAGCCGGACCGGACGCCTACCGGGAGCTCCCGGAACTGATCGGTTCGATCCGGGCGAACGTGATCGAGCGCGGACAGACGCTGCTCGCGCTCGACGCGGAAGAGAACTACGAGGGCGTGGCCAGCGTGAGGCGGGAGGGCGTGAGCGCCTGGATCACGGTCCAGCGCGGCTGCGATCATCGCTGCACCTTCTGCATCGTTCCCTACGTGAGGGGCCCCGAGAAGAACCGCACGCCCGAGGCCATCCTGGCGGAGACGCGGCGCGCCGTGGAGGACGGGTTCACGGAGGTCGTGCTCCTCGGACAGACCGTGAATTCGTACGAGTCCGGGGACTGGGACTTCGCGACGCTGCTCCGGGCCGTGGGCCGTGTGGACGGTATCCGCCGCGTGCGCTTCACCTCGCCCCATCCCAACGATGTGACGCCGAAACTGCTCGAGGTGATGGCCGGCGAGCCGGCGGTCTGCCGCCAACTCCACCTGCCCGTGCAGTCGGGTTCGGACCGCATCCTCAAGCGCATGGTGCGGCGCTACACGAGCGAAGCGTTCCTCGAGAAGGTCGAGGCCACGCGCCGGGAGGTGCCCGGGATCGCGCTCTCCACCGATGTGATCGTCGGCTTCCCCGGCGAGACGGAGGCGGATTTCGAGGCCACGCTGGGCCTGATGCGCGACGTGCGATTCGACGATGCCTACCTGTACAAGTATTCGATGCGCGAGGGGACGCCGGCGACCCGCTTCCCGGCCGGAGACTTCATTGCGGATGAGGTGGGTTCGGAGCGGCTGGAGCGCCTGATCGGCGAGCACCGCGCCATCCAGCGCGAGATCAACGAGTCCGAGGTGGGTTCGGAGCGCGAGGTCCTGATCGAGCGGTCGGCGCGCTCACCGGGCGATGTGCTCGGCCGGACGGAGCAGAACAAAGTCGTCGCTTTCCCCGGGGATCCGTGCCGGATCGGTACGTACGCGGAGGTGCGGCTCACGGGGACGACGGGCGCGACATTCATGGGGCGGCCCTGCTGATGCGCTTCGTGATGCGGCTGCTCGTCTTCGTCGTCCTCATCCTTGCGGCGTTCTGGTTCACGGCGAGGAACGCGAGCGAACTCGTGAATGTCGTGCTGCCCTTCGTCCGCATTCGCGCGTCGCTCCCGCTGATCGTCTTCGCCTGCATCCTCGGAGGGATGGGTCTCTCAGCTGTGGTTGCGTGGCGGGCCGAGCGCCGTGCCCGGCGCCTGGCGAATCGGGCCGCGTCGGCCCGCGTCGCGCACGAACCACCGCCGGCGACGGAGTCCCAGGCCCCGCCGGAGCCCGCGACGGCGATGGATCCAGCGGTGGCAGCGCCGACTCCGGCCCCGCCGGCCCCGCCGGAGTCGGCGGAACCATCGGAGCCGAGCCCGCTGCTTTGACGACCGGTTGACGATCTCCCCGAGCGTGGAAGTGTACCCCGCGCTCGGAGGCTGATCGACGCCCTTCTCTCCATCCCCTCTGCTTCTTGCTGCCCTGGCGCTCGCCGCCGGGGACGTGGCCGGCCTCGCGCTCGCCCGCGCGGATCCCGTGGCCCTCCATGCCCCCGCGGCGATCGTGGCAGGGCTCGTCTGCGTCTTCTGCGGCCGGGCCTCGCGGCGGGCCGCCGGCCGGGATCGCCGCGGCAGGAGCATCGGCGGTTCGACGCGGGTAACGGCAGGTCTCATGGTGGCGCTCGCCGCTCTGGCCGGGTTGCTGGCGGGGCTGCCGAGCGGTACCGCGGCGCTCGGAGCGTGTGTCACTGCGTTCGAGTCGGGCGCCCCGGTCGCGGGGGCCGGCACGGTCGGAGACGCGGTGCCGGAGCGGGAGGCAGGCCCGGACGCCGGCCTGGTCCGGGTGTCGATCCGCGACGCCTACATCGTTTCGGGCGGGCGGATCTGCCACCTGGGCGCGGTGCGAACCTTCGTGCGCCCCGGAGCGGGACACGAAGCCGGCGCGGCGGTGCTCGCCCGGGGCACATGGCGCACGGCGGCCGGGATGAACCCCGAAGCGGGGCGACCTTGGCTGCCCCGTCCGTCCGAGACGCTGGGCTGGATCAGCGGCGCGATGCTGGAGGGGCTCGACGTCCCGGCGAACGCAGTAGGCCCGCGGGGACTCCGCCGGTGGATCATCGACTGGCGCGCGGGCCTGCTTGCCCGCCTCGACGAGCGGCTCGCCCCCGAACACCGCGCGATCGGAAAGGCCCTCCTGCTGGCGGACCGCAGCACGCTCGACCCTGCCACGAGAGAAGCGTTCGTCGGGGCCGGCATCATCCACCTGCTGGCGATCTCGGGGCTACACGTCGGCCTGATCGGGGCATCGCTCGCCTGGCTCATCGGGCTTCGTGTACGCGGTCCGCGCCGGCTGCTCTACGCCGCCGCCTGCACGAGCGCCTACGTGCTCCTCATCGGGGCCCCTCCGTCGGCGGTGCGAGCGGCGCTGATGTTCTGGGGGTGGGCGCTCGCCTTCCGCCGGGCGCGCCCCGCCCGCATCAGCGATCTGGCGGCGCTCGCGGCGACGCTCGCCATTCTGGCCGACCCGCTCATCGTGACCGATGTGGGCTTTCAGCTCTCGTTCGCCGGTTTCACGGGCGTCGTGCTCGGGGGCCGCGTGCAACTGCCGCGCTGGCTTGCCTCGCGCCGCCTGCGGGGGATCGGGCGGGCGTTCGCAGTGAGTTGCAGCGCCTTCCTCGTCACCGCGCCGATCGCGGCCTTCCACTTCGAGCGCATCGTCATCGCATCGATCCCGGCCAGCGTGGTGGCGGGCGCGGTGGTGGGTCTCGCGCTTCCCTCCCTCGCCCTCACGCTCATCCTGCCGTGGGGCCTGTGGATCCTGTTCGCGGGCGCCGCGGACGTGGCGCTCGCCTGCCTCGCGGCCATCGCGTCATTCTTCGCGGGGCTCCCGCTGAGCTGGGCGGGTCCCGGACTCGGACCCTGGGCGTGGGCGGTCGCCGGCGCGCTCGTCGCCCTCGGTCTCGACCGGAGGCGCGCGCGACGCGGCCTCGGCGTCCTCTCGATCGGCGCCGTGCTGGCAGTCACGGTCGCCTGGCCTCTCCTCCGGGCCGGCCTCCACCGGGGCACGGCGCTCGTCTGCACCCTCGCCGTGGGGCAGGGCGACGGCGCCGTGGTGCGGACCGGCGCCGGCCGCTGGCTCGTCTTCGACGCGGGCCCGGGGTCGGCCTTTCACACGGCCGGCTCGGCATCCGGCCCGCCGCCGATGGCCGACGCGGGAAGTCGCGTCGTCGTGCCCTTCCTGCGCGCCATGGGCGCCGGGACCGTGGAACTGCTGGCCATCTCCCACCCCCACCTCGATCACTACGGCGGCGCCGCGGCGGTGTTCGATGCCCTTCGGGTCCGCCGCGTGCTCGATCCCGGCGTCCCGGAGCCCAGTTCCTCCTACCTCGCCTTCCTCGAACGGCTTCAGGAGGAAGGCGCCTCCTGGCACGCCCCCCGCGCCGGAGACCGCCTCCGCATCGACGATGTCGAACTCGAGATCCTGTGGCCCGAGGGCCCGGCCGGCTCGGACGCGAACGAAGGCTCCCTCTCCTTCCGCCTCACGGTCGGTGATTTCCGTTACGTGAACACGGGCGACGCCGGAATCGAGGTCGAACGCGAGATCTTGGAACACCTCTCGCCGCTTCGCCCGGAAACCGACCTGCTGAAACTCGGCCACCACGGCAGCCGGACCTCCAGCTCCGTCGAGTGGCTGGAGGCGACCCGGCCGGACATCGCGGTGATCTCGGCGGGACCGAGGAACCGCTACGGGCATCCGCACGCCATCACGCTGGCGCGACTCGACTCCGCGCGGGTGCCGCGAGTTTGGCGGACGGATCTCGAAGGCCGCCTGTGCGTCGAGATCGACGCCAACGGGTGGCGTATCACGGACGCGCCTTGACGCGAAAAACCGCCTTTCCGTAACCTCTCACCCCACCCCCCCGACTGCCGCGGAGCCACCTTGACCGGATCCATCGTCACCGTCGAACACTTCATCGCCGAGCAGGAGCGCGAATATCCCAAGGCCACGGGCGCGTTCACCGACATCCTGCTCCAGATCAGCCTCGCCGCGAAGGTCATCTCCGCGGCGGTGAATCGCGCGGGTCTCATCGACATTCTCGGCGTGATCGGGAGCACGAACGTGCACGGCGAGGAAGTGCAGAAGCTGGACGATTATGCGAACGATGTCCTCCTGAACCTGCTGAGACGCTGCGGCAGCCTCAGCGGCATGGTGTCCGAGGAAGAGGAGGGGTTCGTTCATGTTCCCGAGAGCCGCGACGCCGGACCGTACATCATCGCTTTCGACCCGCTCGACGGGAGTTCGAACATCGATGTGAACATCTCCGTGGGGACGATCTTCTCCGTCTACCACAAGCGGAGCGAGGGACGCAAGGTGCGGAAGCACGACCTGCTCCAGCCGGGATCCGACCAGGTCGCGGCCGGATACGTCCTGTACGGTTCTTCCACCATGCTCGTCTTTACGACCGGAACCGGCGTTCACGGCTTCACGCTCGACCCGGGGATCGGTGAGTTCCTGCTCTCGTACCGGAACCTGCGGATTCCCTCGCCCGGCAAGAACATCTACAGCATCAACGAGGCCTACTTCGAGAAGTGGACGCCGGGTCAGCAGCGGCTCGTGGACCGCTTCCGGCAGCCTCCCCGCGACGCGCCTTCATTCTCCGCGCGCTATGTCGGGTCCATGGTCGCGGACTTCCACCGCACCCTCCTCCGCGGCGGGATCTTCATGTACCCGGGCACCGTCGCAAAGCCGGAGGGGAAGCTGCGCCTGCTGTACGAGGTGGCCCCCATGGCCATGATCTGCGAGCAGGCGGGCGGGGCCGCCACCGATGGCCGGCGGCGCATCCTCGACATCGAGCCCGAGGGGCTGCACCACCGCGTGCCGACCTTCCTGGGCAGCACGGAACTCGTGGAGATGGCGGGACGCTACCTGGCCGACGACTGACCGGGATGGCGGTCGGCCCCGCCGGCAGCTTGCCGGCGAGGCCGATTGTCTCTGCGGATCCCGTTCGCGGAAATCCGCCCCGATCCGGTCCCGAAAATCCCGCCGGGACCCCGGATCACGCCCGTTAGAAGTTGAACTGGAACCCCACGTTCAAGCTGCGCGGATAGCCGAGAAAGACCTCGGCCGAGTCCGCATCGTGAAGATCGCCGTCTTCGAAGTAGTTGTTGAACTGGGAGGCGTCCGTGGCATCCTGGATGTAGGTCGTGTCGAAGATGTTGTACACGTTGGCAAAGACGCGCACGCTACCTCCGGCCACCGGGATGATGTTGCCGAGCGAATGCGAGAGGTGCACATCAAAGACCGAATAACCCGGCGGCTGCCAGGACTGGATTCCCCTCTCGGCCGGATCGCTGCGGTTCAGGTGATTGAACGCCGCATAGTGGTTACCGAAGAACTTGCCTACCAACGACACGTTGGCACCGTCCGCCGGAAAGACCGACGCGCTGATCGCCATCTGCCGCTGAGGCGCATCGGCCACCTTGAGACCCTGAATGTAGAAGTCCAGGAACACTGACTCGGTGAATCGGTCGTCGGGGCGATAGAAGCCGGAGGCATCCTCCAGATACTTCCAGTTGCCGATCGAGACCGCCCCGTCGAAGCGCACGAAGTTGCTCGGCTGATAGGCCGCCTGGGCTTCGATGCCCATGTGTCGCGCGTCCACCCCCAGCAGGGTGACCAGCCCATCCACGCCCTCGATCCCGCCCAAGTCGCGGACGAAGCCTCTCTCCGTCCGATCCCTCCAGGTGGTATGGTAGAGGTTGACGTCCAGCGACAGCGCCCGGCTGCTGGAGCGAAACTGCGTCCCCACCTCGAACGAGAGGAATTTCTCGTTCTTCGGATCGTCGTGAAGCGTGCCGCTGTTGTCGTCAATCACGCCGTCGAAGATCGGCACCTTGGAGACGATTCCCGCGTTCCCGAACACGGACCACTCGTTGTTGAGATTGCGAACGGCGCCCCCCTTGATCTGATAGCCGGTGAGATTCCCGCTCTCGAGTTCGAGGTTGCCCCCGCCGCCGGGGCTGGACTTGAAGAAATCCACGAACGTGTAGGAGTTCTGGGCCCATCCGGCCATACCGTAGAGCGATCCTCCGGTGGTGGTCTTCTCGGCCTGCACGTAGCCGCCCAGCCAGTCGACCGTGTTCTCGTTGTCATAGTGGATCTTGTCGCCGAGATTGCGGTTGTGCTCGGCCTCGGTCCAGAACTCGGAGGGGGTGCAGCGGTTTCTGCTCGAGCACTCGTAGTAGGCGCCGCCCAGCAGGTCGCGCACCTCCCGGTAGTGCGAGATGTTGGCCGTGCGCCAATCGACGCCGACCTCGGCGGTGACGCCCCCGTCGAAGCTCTTCCGCAGCTTGGAGATGGCGCCCCAGGTCCGCTGGTTGTTTACCGAGTTGCGAAGGATACCCCGGGATCCGGCCGTTTCATCCCGATTCCTCGCGATGGTGGCGTCCCAATCCGGGAAGCGCTGGCCGAAATCGTAGTTCCAGCTCACCGATCCGATGGTACCCGTACCTCCTCCCGCGCCGCCGGAGAAGTAGCCCACGGTGGTGAGGCTCAAACCGTTACCGAAGTAGGAGTACCAGTTCAGGTTGACCTGCGGCTTGTGGAAGTAGTTCTCACGCTCGTTGAGAAAACCGTTGTTGAAGCGGCTTCTCCGCCCCGAGTCCGGGCCCGTGCTGTTGTACTGGTTTCCGCTATAGCTGGCGCTCACCGGGGCCACGTTGGGGCTCCGGCCCCTGCCCACCTCGGGGAACTTCTCGAACGCTCCGGCGTCGAATCCGTCCAGCGAGCGCGCGAAATCCGCGTCGAGACTCGCCAGGTTGAGCTTGTAGATGTTCTGGCCGTGTCGCTGCGGAGCGCCGACCGCGTAGGCCTCGAGCCGGTTGTTGGGGCTCAATTGGAACGACGTGGCAAGGTAGTAGGCCCAGGCGTCGGTCCACGTGGCGTTGCCTCCCGCGAAGCCCGTGTACATGCCGTCCCCGGTCTTGCGCACGACGGAACCCGTGGCGGCGAACCTGCCCATGGGACCCGTGTTCACCACCACCGTCTCCTTCAGCAGGTTGCTGCCGAGCCCCCAGCCGCCGTTCTCGTCCAGGCTGCCGAGCCCGAACTCCTGCTTGTACATGAGGCCCGCGTCCTCGGCCGCGGGATCGGTGATGACGTTGATCGTGCCACCGATCGACGGCGTGGCCAGGTTGACCGCAGAAAGGCCGCGCTGGAGCTGGATGCTGGTTGCGGCATCGCCCAGGCCGTCCCAGTTGGACCAGTAGACCCACCCGTTCTCCATGTCGTTGACGGGCACACCGTTGATCATCACGGCGGTGTTGCGCTGGTTGAAGCCGCGCACGTTGATGCGCGCGTCGCCGGCGCCGCCCCCCTGCTGAGTCGCGTAGACGCTGGGGGTAACGTTCAGCACCAGTGGAAGATCCCTGGAGCCCAGCTGGTTCTGGATCTGCGTCTTGCTCACGTTGGTGAACGCCACCGGGGTCTGCCGGTCCTGTGCCCGAGTGGCAAAGACCTCGAGGGCATTCATGGCGACCGCCTCCTGGCTCAGGCTGAAGTCCAGCGCCAGCGACTGGCCGTCCTCCAGCGAGACGTCGGTCTCGGACTCGCGTCCGTATCCGATCAGGACCACCGTGACGGTGTAAGGCCCACCGGGACGAACGCCCTCCACCCGATAGGCGCCATCGCTCCCCGACAGCGCTCCCGCCTGGACCCCGGTCAACTCGTGCGTGACCACCACCTGCGCACCGGCGACGCCAGCGCCCAGGTCATCGGTCACCCGACCCGTAACGGTCGCAGTCTGCTGTGCGACCAGATCGGCGGTGGAGAGGATGAAGAGCGCGGCCCAGAGGGCATTCAGACGAATCCTGCGTGACATCGGTTATCCTCCGGTCTATGGATTCTTTGCGTGACTCGCGGCTAACCTGAGGCGCGAGCGCCCGACATATCGTTGCCAACCGAACCTCCCGCAGCACCCCGAAGAGTCGCTGATAAATGTAACGGCATCCGGCGGTTCGCGTAACGGGCACGGAACGCCGAACGGGCACTCTATTCGTACCTCAGCGCTTGGTTTCGTCCGCCGCCGCCCCACCAGACAGGAGCGGCGGACTGCTCCCGACTCAGTACGTGCGAGATTCGATCCAGCGGGGGTCGCGAGGGATGGGGAGGGGTTGAGGCTGTGCCTCCAGGTAGGAGATGAGCGCCGCCAGATCGGGGACCTCCATGGGCTCGATCGCCTCGGCCTCGGCGAACATCGTGTAGCCGCCTCCGCCGCCCGAAATGAAGTCGTTGACCGTGACCTCGTACCGCCCCTCCGGCTGCAGCGGAGACCCATCGTCGAACGTCACTTCCAGAATCCGCTCGCCGTACGAAGCGTCGGGATCGTAGCGGACCGTAATGCCGCTCGCGTGCAGGTCGACGTCCCCGTCGCGCACCGAGTGCTCGAGCGCCCGCAGCAGGAGCGCGCCGGACATCGTGTGGCGGACCAGCATGTTGTTGAAGGGCTGGAGTTCGAAGAGGTCGGTGTAGCTGACGGGCCCCGCCGGCAGGGAGCGGCGGATGCCTCCGTTGTTCATGAGGGCCACCTGGGCGCCGCTCGCCTGTCGCTGCGCGTCCGCCACGATCCGCCCCAGCGGAAAGTCGCCGTCCCGGGGAGCGGGGAGCGGCTCGAGGAGGTTCACGACGATGCGGTCGACGATGTCCGCGATCTCGGCGCGGTAGGACGCGACGAGGCGCTCGAGGTCCGGGTCCGGCGCGATCTCGTCGGCCCACGCCTGTCGAATCCCGAGGCGCTGCGCGCTGACGACGCCATCCGCGCTCCGGTCGATGCGCCCGAGCCCATATGCGGTCGTGTTGGCGAACGACTGGATGACCGGCACGCCGCGGACCTCGGTCTCCAGGCGCGAGTGCGTATGTCCCGTGACCGCGTAGTCGAAGCGTTCCGTCGTCGCGGCCAGCGCCTCCAGGGCCGGGCCCCGGCACCCGCCGGCCGTCGCATCCTCCCCCGCACCGACGTCGCAGAAGGCGCCTTCGTGCATGACCGCGACGACGAAGTCCGTGCCGGCCGCACGCACGACCGGGATGTAGCGGTCGAGCGCCTCCGCGATCGGTCGGAAGTCGAAGTCCGCGACGAGCGAGGGGCGGGCCACGATCGGAGTGGACGGCGTCGTCATGCCGATGAAGCCGACGCGGACGCCGTCTCTCTCGACGATCGTCCACGGCTCGACCCACTCGGGGTGCCGGTCGGTGCCCTTCAGGTAGATATTCGCGCCGAGCATGGCGAAGTCGGCGTCGGCCACGCGCTCGATGAGGATGTCGACGCCCCAGTCGAACTCGTGATTTCCGATCGAGACGGCGTCGTAGCCGATCCCGTTCATGGCCTCGATGGTCGACTGTCCGTCGGTGAGGTTCGAGATCGGCGTCCCCTGCATGATGTCGCCGCCGGAGACGACGAAGAGCGGACAGTCGGGGTGCGCGGCCCTCTCCTGCGCCACGTAGGCGGCCAGCGCCGCCGATCCGCCGACGGGACGCCCCTCGGACCAGCTCTGCACCGCCGGGAGCAGGCGCCCGTGCGTGTCGTTGGTGGAGAAGATCACGGCGCAGATGTCGGTGCGCGGGGCGCTGGAGGCGCAACTCCAGAGCGCTGCCGCCGACGCGGCGAAGAGAAGCGCGGTCAGGCGGCGCGCCATCAGGTGGCCCGGACGGCCTGCAGACGCTCCATGTCCACGAGTGGCGCGGCGTAGTTCCCGGTCCAGCAGGCGTCGCAGAAGGGGCCGTGCTCCGCCACGGCGTCGCGCATGCCCTCCATGCTGAGGTAGCCGAGCGAGTCGACCCCCAGGTGCTGCCGAATCTCCTCGACCGTGTGGTTCGAGCCGATGAGCTCCTCCCGCGTGGGCATGTCGATGCCGTAGTAGCAGGGGGAGCGCACCGGCGGCGAGGCGACCCGGAAGTGCACCTCACGCGCGCCGGTGTCCTGCAGGAGCCGGACCAGGCCCCGGCTCGTCGTGCCGCGCACCAGCGAGTCGTCCACCACGACGATGCGCTTGCCGTCGACGAGTTCGCGCACGGGGTTGTATTTCACCCGCACCTTGAAGTCGCGTCCCGTCTGCGTGGGGTGGATGAAGGTGCGGCCCACATAATGGTTGCGGATGAGGGCGAGTTCGAACGGCAGGCCGCTCACTTCCGAGTAGCCGAGCGCGGCGGAGTTCGACGAGTCCGGCACCGCGAACACGCAGTCGGCTTCCGCCGGGTGCTCGAGCGCGAGTTGGCGACCGAAGGCCCGCCGCGCCTCGTCAACGCTGCACCCCCACACGCGCGAGTCCGGCCGCGCGAAATAGACGAGTTCGAACAGGCAGGCGCTCGGCTCCTCGGGAGGCAGGGGACGAAGCGATTCCACATGGCCATCCCGGACCTTCAGCACTTCGCCCGGGCGCACGTCGCGGACGTAGGCGGCTCCGATGATGTCAAGCGCGCACGTCTCCGACGCGAAGACGACGGCTTCCCCGAGGCGTCCCATCACCATCGGCCGGAAGCCCCGCGCATCCCGCGTCGCGTACACGGTGTCGCCTATGCAGAGGAGGATGGAGAAGGCGCCGACCACCTGTGAGAGGGCGTCGTCGATCTTGCCGTCCAGATCGCGGCGTCGCGAGCGGGCGATGAGATGGACGATGACTTCGGAGTCGGAGTCCGTCTGGAAGATCGATCCGTCGCGGGCCAGAGACCTCTTGAGCTGGCCCGCGTTCGTGAGATTGCCGTTGTGCGCGAGCGCGAAGGGTTGGTCCTCGTACTGAACGAGGAGCGGCTGCGCGTTACGCAGGCTGGAGCCTCCCGCCGTGGAATAGCGCACGTGCCCGATCGAGAGCGATCCGTCGAGCCCGCCGAGCACCTTGTCATCGAAGACATCCGCCACGAGTCCCATGCCCTTGTGGACCCGTGACTTGCCTGAGCTGTCGACCGTGACGATGCCGGCGGATTCCTGGCCGCGGTGTTGAAGCGCGTACAGGGACAGGAACGCGAGTTCGGCGGCGGCCCCCGAGCCGCTGACCGCCACGATGCCGCACTCCTCCCGAGGCTTGTCCAACTCGAACGCGCCTGACGCCGCGTCCGGGGAGCCGTTTGTGGGGAGCTTCCTCATGACGTAAGCCCTGCCTCCTCGCTCATCCGGCGCGGGATCGCGTCCTCGTAGATCCGCGCCAGCTCCGTGACGCCCGGAGCGACCGCGCGGCCGGCGCCGGTCATGCGGCACGGGCTCTCGGGCCCGTTCACGGTGCCGATACGCGCCACGGGCACGCCGTGGCGCCGCCCGTGCGCGGTGATCCGCTCGCCTTCGCCGGGCCGGCACGTCAGCACGACGCGCGAGTGCGATTCGCCGAACCAGCGCGCCGCCTCCGACACGTCGGACCCGGCGGGCGCCCGGTCGAAATCGGCCGTGTAGCCGAGTGGCCCGCCCGCCGCCCGCACCGCGCACTCCGCAAGCGCGACCGCAAGCCCGCCGTCGGAGCAGTCGTGCGCCGATACGAACGCCCCGTCCGCCGCCGCCTCGACGAGGAAGTCGATCAGGGCCGACGCTTCCTCCAGGTCCACGGCCGGCGGCAATCCGGCGACGAGGCCGTGACAGGCCGCCAGATACTCGGACCCTCCGATCTCGTCGCGGGTCTCGCCGGCCACCCAGATCTCGTCACCTTCGCGCTGGAAAGCCGAGGGGACACGCCGCTCGAGGTCCTCGATGACGCCCAGCATCCCGATGACCGGTGTGGGATAGACGGGCTGGCCGCCCGTCTCATTGTAGAGCGATACGTTGCCGCCCGTCACCGGCGTGCCCAGCGCCTGGCACGCCTCGCCCATCCCGCCGACCGCGCCCGCGAGTTGGAAGTACACCTCCGGCCGCAGCGGACTCCCGAAGTTGAGGCAGTTCGTCACCGCGAGCGGGCGCGCCCCCGAGCAGGCCACGTTTCGCGCCGCCTCCGCGACCGCGGCCCGCCCGCCCGTCCGCGGATCGAGCCAGGTGTGCCGTCCGTTCCCGTCCGTAGACGCGGCCAGCGCCCGGCCCTCCGCGGGCAGCCGCAGCACGGCCGCGTCGGAGCCCGGCCCCTCGAGCGTGTTCGTCTGCACCGTCGTGTCGTACTGCTCATGGATCCAGCGCCGCGATGCGATCGAAGGCGAGTCGAGCAGAGTCCGCAGCGCCTCCTCCACTTCCGCGCCCGAGTCGAAGGAAGCGTAAGAACCGAGGTCGACCCTCCGAGCTCCGGCCGTGGCCGAACTCATGACGCCCTCGCGCACATACGTGGGACAGTCGTCCACCAGCGGCTTCACCGGGATCTCGACGCGCACAACGCCGTCCTCGCGCACCCGGAACATCCCGTCGTCCGTCACCTGCCCGATCGTCGCCGCCTGCAGGTCCCAGCGCTCGAGCACCTCGCGCACCGCCTCCTCGTGCTCGGGCTTCGCGACGAGCAGCATCCGCTCCTGCGACTCCGAGAGCAGCATCTCGTACGGCGTCATCCCCTCCTCGCGGACGGGCAGGTACGCCACGTCGATGTCGATGCCGGAGCCCGAGCGGGCCGCCATCTCCGTCCCGCTCGACGTCAATCCGGCCGCCCCCATGTCCTGGATGCCGACCAGGAGGTCCCGCTCGATGAGTTCGAGGCTCGCCTCGAGGAGGAGTTTCTCGGTGAACGGGTCGCCCACCTGCACCTGCGGCCGGCTGTCGACCGCCTCCTCATCGAGTTCCTCCGACGCGAACGTCGCCCCGTGGATCCCGTCCCGCCCCGTGCGGGCGCCGACCGCCATCACCGGATTCCCGACGCCCTCCGCCTCCCCCCGGATCAGGCGCTCGAGCGGCAGGACGCCGATGCACATCACGTTGATGAGGGGGTTCCTCTCGTAGGCCGGGTCGAAGATCGCCTCGCCACCCACCGTGGGGACGCCGACGCAGTTCCCGTAGTCGCCCACCCCCCGCACGACCCCGTCGAAGAGGTAGCGCGACTGCGGGGAGTCGAGCGACCCGAAGTGGAGGCTGTCGAAGATGGCGATCGGACGCGCGCCCATCGTGAACACGTCGCGCAGGATCCCGCCCGATCCCGTCGCCGCGCCCTGGTAGGGTTCGACGGCCGATGGATGGTTGTGGGATTCGATCTTGAACGCGACGCCCCAGCCGCCGCCCACGTCGATGACGCCGGCGTTCTCTCCCGGGCCCTGGACCACGGCGGCGCTCTCCGTAGGCAGTGTGCGGAGCAGTGGCCTCGAGTTCTTGTACCCGCAGTGCTCCGACCACATGGCGCTGAACACGCCGAGTTCAGTGAAGGTGGGTTCCCGCCCCATGAAACCGAGGATCTGCTCCCACTCCTCGGGACTCAGCCCGTGCTCCGCCACGAGGGCGGCGCTCATGACGGGGTCGCCCGGACGGGCTTCCACGCGTTCGAGCGAGATCCGGGTCATGACGACACCCCCGCCCCGGCCGCGATTTCCCGGGCGTCCAGCGGCGCGTGGTCGTTTCGCCGGCCCCTCCCCCGGGAGACGGCCGCGAGCAGCGACTGGAACACGCCGAGTCCGTCCGTGTTGCCGAGGACGGATAGCGAGTGGCGCTCCGGGTGCGGCATGAGCCCCAGAATGTTTCCTGCCGCGTTCGTGATCCCCGCGATGTTGCGCGCCGATCCGTTGGGGTTCGCGGCGTCCGTCGCTTCCCCGCGCCGGTCGACATAGCGGAACACCACCAGGTTCTCCGCCTCGAGTTCATCGAGCGTCGGGGCTTCCGCGACGAACTGGCCTTCGCCGTGCGCGATCGGGATGTGAAGCACGTCGCCCCGGGAATAAGCCGATGTGAACGGCGTCCCGGCGTTTTCCACGCGGAGCCCGACATCATGGCAGCGGAAGCGCAGATTCCGGTTCCGGACCAGGGCCCCCGGCAGGAGATGCGCCTCGCACAGCACCTGGAAGCCGTTGCAGATCCCGAGCGTGAGCCCTCCGCCGCGCGCGAAGTCGATCACTTCGCGCATGATCGGGCTGAAGCGGGCGATCGCCCCCGCCCTCAGGTAGTCCCCGTAGGAGAAGCCGCCCGGCAGCACCACGACGTCCACGCCCTCGAGGTCCGTCGACTTGTGCCACAGATAGGTGGCGCGCTCTCCCAGGCCCTCCGTCACCGCCCGGTACACGTCCGCATCGCAGTTCGAGCCCGGGAACCGCACGATCCCCACCTTCATCCCCGCCTCCATCGGTTTACCCCTCCCGTACGCGCACGACGTAGTTTTCGATGATCGGGTTTGCGATCAGTTGTTCGCACATCTTCTCGGTGGAGGCCCGGGCGGCATCCGGCCCGTCGGCTTCGACCTCGAGACGGATCAGTCTCCCCGCCCGCACCGAGTGGACGCCCTCGTACCCGAGGTTCCCGAGCGCCCGGCGGATCGTCTCCCCGGCCGGGTCGAGGATCCCCTCGCGCGGCGTGACCCGGACATCCACGGACCAGACCCGGCTCATGAGGACGCCCCGTAGAGTTCGTGGCCGGCGATGCGGCGGAAGGCCTCGAGATAGCGCTCCGAGGTCGTGCGGATGACCTCCTCCGGAAGCGCCGGCGCCGGCGGCGTCTTGTCCCATTCCCCGCGCCCGACGATCTCCTGCAGGTGGTCGCGCACGGGCTGCTTGTCGAGCGAAGGCTGGCCGCCTCCGATCCGGTATGAGTCGGCTGGCCAGAAGCGGGACGAGTCGGGCGTCATCACCTCGTCGATGAGGATGATTCGCCCGTCCGCGCCGCGGCCGAACTCGTATTTCGTGTCGGCGAGGATGATGCCGCGCTCGCGGAGCGTGTCGCGGCCCGCGGCGTAGAGCGCGAGGCTGATGTCGCGCAGTTCCGTCGCGAGCTCCGTTCCCACGATGTCGCACATCTGGTCGAAAGTGATGTTCTCGTCGTGGAGTCCCTCTTCCGCCTTGGTGGAGGGCGAGAAGATCGGCTCCGGGTATTCCTCCGACTCCCGCAGACCCTCCGGGAGAGGCTCGCCCGCGAGCGTCCCGTGGCGGCTGTACTCCTTCCACGCGGAACCGGAGATGAAGCCGCGTACGATGCACTCCACGGGCAGGGGCTGCGCCTTCTCGACCAGCATGGCGCGATGTCCCAGGCTGTCGGCGATGCCGGCCAGTTCAGGCGCGGCCTCGGCGATGGCCGCGGGGGCGCTGGCGACGCGGTGGTTGCTCACGATGTCCGTCGTTCGGTCGAACCAGAACGCGGAGAGCTGGGTGAGCACGGCCCCCTTGTGGGGGATCGGGTTCGGGATCACGCAGTCGAAGGCGCTGATGCGGTCGCTGGCGACCATCAGGATCCGGTCGTCCAGGTCGTACATCGAGCGCACCTTCCCCTTGCGGAGAAGCGGCAGCGGCAAGTCGATCTCATGGAGCGCGGCCGGCGGGTTCCCGCCGAGCGTGGTCTGTGTCATGACGTCCTTTCGAGTGTCGCTGGTTTGGGTCCGGCCGCGTTCCCGCGGGAACGCGGCATCATACGCGGACCTCCTCGGCGGGCCGCGGCGCGTCCGCGGCCTCGAACAACGGGTCGACCCTGGTGTCCAGGAAGCGCTCCACCTGATGGGCGCAGCGGCCGACGAGCCGGTGCGGGTCGGCCAGCGCGTGGAGTTCCTCCATGCCGAGCCCGAAGGCTGCGTCTGCGGCGATGCGCGCGAAGAAGTCGTTGTCCTCCGCGCCCTCGTCGAGCCGTTCGCGCGCGGCCAGCGCGTGCCCCCGCACCCGTTCGTGCAGGTCCTGCCGGTCGCCGCCCCCCCGCACGCCCGCGATGAGGATCTCCTCGGTGACCATGAAGGGGAGGGCCCGGCCCAACCGGCGCGCCACGACGGCCGGGTGGACGACGAGTCCCGCGCTCACGTTACGCGCGAGGATGAGGAGCGCGTCCGCCGACAGATAGCCTTCCGGGAGCGAGATGCGCCGGTTCGCCGAATCGTCGAGCGTGCGCTCGAACCACTGCACGGAAGCGGTCCACGAAGCGTCGAGTTCCAGCGTGCAGAGATGGCGCGCCAGCGCGCAGATCCGCTCGCTGCGCATCGGGTTGCGCTTGTACGGCATCGCCGACGAGCCGATCTGGTGCTTCCCGAACGGCTCCTCGATCTCGCCGAAGGCCTGCAGGATCCGGATGTCGTGGCCGAAGCGCGCCGTGGAGGCGCCGATGCCGGCGAGCGCCGCGAGCGCCCGGTGGTCGACCTTCCGCGGATACGTCTGGCCGATCACGTCGTACGTGCCGGCGAAGCCGAACCGCTCGGCGAGCCGCTCGTTGAGGCGGTCCACCTTCGTCCCGTCCCCGTCGAACAATTCGAGGAACGTCGCTTCCGTGCCCGTCGTTCCCCGGGCTCCCCGGAAGCGGAGTTCCGCCCGCACGGCTTCGATCTGCTCGAGGTCGAAGAGAAGATCCTGGAGCCAGAGGCAGGCCCGTTTCCCGATCGTCACGGGCTGGGCCGGCTGCAGGTGTGTGTAGCCGAGCGTGGGCTCGGCAGCCTGGCCGCGGGCGAAGACCGCGAGGTCTTCGATCGTGCCCAGCAGCCGGTCGCGCACGATGTCGAGACCCTGCTGGTGCTGGATGAGGCCGTGGTTGTCGCCCACGAAGGCGCTCGTCGCGCCGAGGTGGATGTACTTTCGGGCCTCCGGCGCGACCTCGCCGAAGTGATGCACGTGCGCCATCACATCGTGTCGGAGGTCGCGCTCGATGACGGCGATCCGGTCGAGGTCGATCTGCTCCCGCGCCGCGTGCATCGCCACGATGGCATCGTTGGGAATCTCGACGCCGAGCGCACGTTCTTCCTCGGCGAGCGCAATCCACAGGTCGCGCCAGACGAGCGCCTGCATGCGAGGGGAGAAGATCGCCGCCATCTCGCTCGAGGCGTAGCGGTCGATGAGAGGATGTGGGTAGTGACGTTCCGGCATCAGGGGCGTAGTCCGGATCCAGCGGCCCACCCGGGGCGACCTCGGTCGCCGTAAGGTCGCAGTCTAGCCTCTCGGCGTCCCGCGGAAAAGTCTCGGACGGGCTGGAAGTACCCTCCCGCGCCGACGCCTATGTCGCCTTTCGGTCATCGCGCGTGGAGGCTCGCGGTTCCAGATCGCGCAGCAGGTCCAGAACGAGATAGCAGACGATCCCACAGAACACACCGAGTGCCCACCTGAAATCGGGGAGAACGAACCTTCCCAGGGCCGCCCCGCCCAGGATGCTCACAAAGGCGGCACCGAACTTGACCACGGCGGCAACGGGATCCCAGATCCGGTCGGGCGGACTTCGGTAAGAAAAACGCACGGCGGGGATCACCGCCAACACCGCGGAGGCGATCAGAATCACGTCGAGGATCACCTGCATGTGCTGGTCTCCACCGGCGTCAGCGGACGCGGAAGGGCTGGAGGTAGCCGATCTCCGTTCCGCGCGCGATGTAGAGTTGCACCGAGCCGTCGCGGGACCGCGCGTAGTACTCGAAGAGTTCACCTGCGTCCTCGGCGGAGCGCACCTCGTTGCGGTTGATGCTGAGGATGACGTCGCCCTCGCGGAGCCTCGTCCCGCGGGCCTCTTCGCCGACCGAGGCGATGAGCGCGCCGGCGTCGACCCGCAGGTTGAGTTCCTGCTGGATCTGCGGGGTGACGGTGATCAGGCGAAGGCCCGCGAGCACCTCGATCCGCTCCGCCCGCCCCGTGGGAACTTCGTCGAGCCGGAACCGGGTTCGGAGTTCGCGCCCGTCGCGCCGGAAGGTCACGTCCACGGTCGAGCCGACGCCGGAGTCCACGAGCCCCACCTGCCAGTCGAGGTCGTGATTGATGACGCGCCCGTTCAGGGTCACGATCTCATCGCCGGCCCGGAGACCGGCTCCGGCCGCGGGTGTGTCCTCGAGCACTTCCACGACCAGCGGACGGCCGAAGACGGATTCCGGATCCTGCCGGTCCGTGAGCACCTGCATGCCGGCCCACGGCCGCCGCACCCGCCCGAACTCGAGGAGTTCCGCCGCGACGACGAGCGCCCGGTCGATGGGGATCGCGAAGCCCAGCCCCTCCGACCCGCCGGAGCGCGAGAAGATCGAACTGTTCACGCCGATGACTTCGCCGTCCGCGTTGGCCAGCGGCCCGCCCGAGTTCCCGGGATTGATCGAGGCGTCCGTCTGGATCATGTCGGCGTACAGGACCTCCTGTCTGGTGGAGGACTGAATGTCCCGGCCGACGCCGCTCACGACGCCTGATGTTACGGTCGCTTCCGTGTTGCGCAGGGCGTAACCCGACGGGTTTCCGAGCGCGACCGCGGGTTCTCCGATGAGGAGACTCGAGGAGGCGCCGAGCGGAGCGGCTGGTACCCGACCCGCAGGAATCCGGACCACCGCGAGGTCGGTGAGTTCGTCGGAGCCGATGAGTTCGGCCTCGAAGCGCTGTCCGTCGCGGTCCACGACCTCGATGCGATCCGCTCCGCTTACGACGTGCGCGTTCGTGACGATCGTTCCCGCGTCATCGATGGCGAAGCCCGATCCCCGGCCGGACTCGATCCGGGAGCGGCCGCCCCGGTTGAAGAAGCGATTGAACATGTCCTGCGTCTGTACTGTCCGTTCCGTCCGGAGGCTCACGACGGAGGGGAGCACCCGGGCCGCGGCGACGACCGTGGGTGTCCGCCTGGCTCCGGAAACGTCGGCCAGCGACTGCGCCGCAGTCGAGGTCGGAGTACTCGGGGGCCCGGCCAGCGACGTCCGCGCAAACGGATTGGGCGCCGGCCGGCTTTCCTCGACAGCCGGCGTCCCATCTCCAATCGTGGTTACCAGCGCCCCGACGCCGAGACCGGCGAAGATGAGCACGGTCGCCGCGACAAGCACCCGCCCCAGTGCGGCAATGACCATCCTGATCCGATTCCCTGACCTCATCGCCTCAAATGCCTTGCCAAGTCGTTCGCCTCGTTCGCCTCGCCCTGCTCGCGGGTTATTCCTCCGGTCGGAGGTTGCCGTGTACGCCACCCACGGAGTCAGGCACACTCGCTGCTACACACGATAGTGATACGGTCGAGAACACCGAAGGGTTCACTGGCGCTCCACGGGTGCGGAGTCGGGAAGCCACGGGATCCCCGGGCTGGCGTTCCAGCGATCCTCGTAGCGGACGCCCGTCAGGTACAGGCCCTCGGGCGGGGCGGGGAAGACCGCCCGCGTGCCCGCCTCGCCCGCCAGCAGGCGCTCGAAGTCCGCCGCCGGCCGCCGGCCCGCGGCGATCTCCACGGATGTCCCCAGGAGATAACGCACCATGTGGTGCAGGAAACGGTCGGCCACGATCTCGAAGAAGAGAAAGGGAGGGGAATCGAACAGCCACGCGGCGCTGCGGACCCGGCAGCGAGTCCCGCGCTCGGGCTGTCCCGAACGGGCGAACCGTTCGAACGACCGCTCTCCGGGGATCGCAGCGGCGAGATCGGGAAGCGCGTCGAGATCGAGCGGCCAGCGCGGACGCCAGCATCGATGACGCAGGAACGGCCGACTGCGCCCCCCTTCCACGACCGCGTACCGGTAGCGCCGCGCCTCGGCGTCGAAGCGTGGATGAAAATCAGGCCCCGCGGCCTGCACGTTGCGGACGGCAATATCGTCCGGAAGCGTAGCCCCCAGAGCGCGGGCCGCTTCCTCCGGGCTCCAGGCGCGGGGTGCCCCGAACGCGATCTCCTGGGCCGTCGCGTGAACCCCCGCGTCCGTGCGTCCCGCGAGGTCGATTCGGACAGGCCGATCGAAGAGGTTCCCGAGCGCCTCCTCCACCTCGCGCTGGACGGTGCGCACGCCGGGCTGTAGTTGGGATCCATGGAACGAGGTCCCATCGTACTCGATCGTAGCCCGGAAACGGCGATCGGAAGCTGGGGAATCTGACATCAGCGAAGACTAGCGAATTCCGGCCGACGAGGGGAAACCAGTGAGAACCAGGGGGCAATCCAGGTGAAGGATACCATCCGCCGCGTACTCTCCGGAGAGACGCTCGATGCGGCTGCCGCCGAAGCCGCGTTCGACCGCTTCATGAGCGGCGAAGCCACGCAGGCCGAGATGGCCGCACTCCTCACGGCGCTCAGGATGCGCGGGGAGACGCCCGCCGAAGTCGCCGGAGGGGTCCGTGCGCTGCGGAAGGCGATGATCCCGCTGGACCTCGACGACGACCGCATCATCGACACCTGCGGGACGGGCGGAGGGACGCTGACCACCTTCAACATCTCGACGGCGGCCTCCATCGTCGCCGCGGCCGGCGGCGTCCGCATCGCCAAGCACGGCAACCGGTCGTTCACCTCCAAGTGCGGCAGCGCCGATGTGCTCGAGACCCTCGGCGTTCCCATTCAGCTCTCCCCCGAGGATGAAAGGCGGATGTTCGAGGAGACGGGGTTCGTGTTCATGTTCGCGCCGGACCACCACCCCGCCATGCGGCATGTGGGACCTGTCAGGGCGGCGCTCGGCGTCACCACGATCATGAACCTGCTCGGTCCGCTGGCGAACCCGGCGGGCGTGCGGCGCCAGGTCGTCGGCGTGGCGCACCCGGACCTGCAGCGCCTCGTCGCCGATACCCTCCTCGAACTCGGCCACGAACGCGCGCTGGTCGTCCACGGCGAGCCGGGCATGGACGAGTTGAGCCCGCTTGGACCGACCCGCGTGTTCCAGGTGGAGGACGGGATTCTCTCCGAGTTCGAGGTCGCGCCATCCGACTTCGACTGGCCGGATTACGCCGCGGGCGATCTCGCGGGGCACGAGCCGGCCAGGAACGCCGAACGCGTGCGCCGGGTACTCTCCGGTATGGAAGGCGGCGCTGGCCGCGCCGCCGTCGCGCTCAACGCAGCGGCGGCTTTCTGGGTGGCCGGCATCGTCGACTCGTTGGCCGGCGGTGTCGCCGCCGCGGAGCAGTCGATTGACTCCGGGGCAGCGAAGGGCCGACTGGAGGTCCTGCAATCGTTTCGGGCGACGGCGTGATTTGAGCGCACGGTCGATCCGGGGCGACGCCAAGGGTCGCTGTTCGACCAATAGAGGAGGATCGGCCAGGTGATTTCCCTGCGCCTCCTGGAAAAGACATATAGAAATGATCCGGATCCTAGCGGATACATCCCGGGATGCGGAGCGCATAAATCAGGCGATCGGCGGCGTCGGTCATGTGGTGGAGGTCCCGAGCGAATTCACCACGGTTGACACGGATCTTGCCTGCCTGATCGTCGGCTGCCGCAAACGGCTCCTTGGAGACCGTCTCGACCTCCTCGCGGAGGTCGAGCGAAAGCTGCCGTGGGTTCCCGTCATTCTGGTGACGGAACGCGATGTCGGTATCGCCCGTTTGCTGATCAGCGTACGCGTCTCCGCACTTGTCTGGTTCGCCGACGTACGGACGCAACTCCGGTCGCGAATTCAGACCACCTCCAACACGGGTCCGCTCCTGCACCTGGCGGAGACCGTCCGGCAGTCCGTGTTGCCGCCGGCCTTCCGCCGGGCATTGGCCCACAGCTTGCGCCGGGCCGCAAGAGACCCCGTCCGTAACGTGAGCGAGTTGGCCGATGCGGTCGGGTGCTCACCGGTCACGCTGTTCCAGGAGTTTCGCAGGAGATCCAGGGGACGCACGACGTTCAACCGGTTCCTCGGTGCTCTGGTGATCCTGCGGGCACACCAGCTTCGAGACTCCGGTTTGAACTGGAAAACGATCAGCGCACTGCTCGGCTTCGATCGCGGTACGCTGAACCGGAAGTCGAAGACCTGGCCGGGCCGCACGCTCAGCGAACTCGAGCGGATGACTGCCGACGAGCTCTTTCCGGCGTTCGTGGCGGAACAACTCGCGCCCCTACTGCGATAATCGATTACGCCCCCAAGTGACCTGAGTTGCTACGGATTCACCCGTTTGCGTGCTTCCGCGCCAGCGAGGGCTGTCCGAGCTTTATCTGCGACACGAAGGGCGTCCGACCCGGGCGTTCGAGGTTGGCCGGGCACGCAGCGGCGGGGAGCGATGTCCCCGCGGCGAGGAGGGATGAATGGGGTCTGGGCAGCCCGTAAAGCATGCTGTGCGATGATCCGGATTCTTGCGGATACACCCGGGGACTCGGAGCGGATAAATCAGGCCATCGGCGGTACCGGCCAGGTGCTGGATACGGCGGGGGGGCTCACGGCGGGCGATCACGACACCGACTGCCTGATCGTCGCCTGCCGCAGACCGTTCCTGCCGGAGCGGATCGACCTCCTGGCGGAAATCGAACTGATGCTGCCGTGGGTTCCCGTCATCCTCGTGACGGACCGCGATGCCGGCGTCGCTCGTCTCCTGAGCAACGTACGGGTCTCCGCCCTCGTCTGGTTCGCCGACGTGGAGAACCAACTCCAGTCGCGGATAGAGGCCGCGTGCGCGACGACGATGCTGGCCCATCTGGCGTCCAGGCTGCAGCGTTCCGCGTTGCCTCCGGCCCTCCGCCAGGCGCTGGCCTACAGTCTCCGGAAAGCCGGTGGTACTCCCGTCCGAAGCGTGAAGCAGTTGGCTGCCGACGTTCGCAGTTCTCCCGTGACCCTGTCCCATGCCTTCAGTGCGCGCGTCCAGCGCAGGACGACGCTCAGCCGCTTCCTCGGCGGCCTCGTCATCCTCCGGGCACAGCAGCTTCGTCTCTCCGGTTCCAGCTGGGGAAATGCGAGCGACCGCCTCGGATTCGCCCGCGCGACGTTGAACCGCAAGGCGCGCCGATGGCCGGGATGCACCCTCAGGGAACTTGAACGCCTGGCCCCCGATCAACTGCTTGCGGCGTTCGTTTCGGAGTTCGTGCAACCGCTCCTGGACGACGACTAGCCTGGTGTCGCAGCCGGGAGAACGGGAACCTCCGCCCCGACGGTTTAAGGTGGGAGGTGGGTGGCCGTCGGGACGGGAACTCTCGGGGAGTCGAGAGCGGTCCTCCGTCTCAGTAACGCCGGATGACTCCGATCACCACGCCCTGAACCGTGACCTGTGATGGGTTCAGGTATATCGGCGTGAGCGCGGGATTCGCGGGCTGAAGCCGAATCTGCCCGTGCTCCAGGTAAATCTTCTTCATGGTAGCGTTCTCGCCATCGACGAGCGCGATCACCATTTCGCCATTGTGGGCCGTCTCGCGCGACTGGACAATGACATAGTCGCCGTCACGGATCTGCTCGTCGATCATCGAATCGCCGCGCACGCGGAGCACGTAGTGTTCGCTCAGGGAGCCGGAGATCATGTCCTCGGGGACGGAGACCGTTTCCTGTTCCTGGATGACCTCTATGGGCTGGCCGGCCGCCACGTTGCCGTAAAGGGGCAGGTCGACCGCTGCGACCTGGAGTTTGCCCTCCACCAGTTCGACCGATCGACTCTCATTGTAGTTCTTTCTGATGTATCCCTTCGCCTGCAGGTTCTCGAGATGTTCGTGCACCGTCGCGAGCGATCGGTAGCCGAACTCCTCCGCGATCTCCTCGAAGCTCGGAGAATATCCGCGGAACCGTATGAAGCCCTCGAGGAAGTCCAGCATCTCGCGCTGTCGCTTCGTAAGCGCCATGGTTTCCACCCTGGTCGTGCATTCGCTGTACGCGGTCCACGGCGGATCCTTGCCGCGAGCCGAACGACTCCCGAAACGATACCCGAACATGCCCCGAAGCGCAAGTTGGCGCGAATGGAGACTGCCACGCGGAGTTTTGCGGCGGGATACCAACGGTCGCAGCTTGGCGCCATGGCATCCGACACGATTCTCGACGAGATCCTCGCGGCGAAGCGGGAAGAGGTAGCGCGACTCCAGTTGTTCCGGAGTGCGATACGAGCCCAGGCGGAGGAAGCCCCGCCGCCGCGTGGTTTCGAGGCTTCGCTGCGCCGCGCGGGGGAAGTCTCCGTCGTCGGGGAGTTCAAACGCCGCTCTCCCTCCGCTGGCGACATCAACCCGTACGCGCAGGCGGCGGGCGTGGCGAGCGTGTACGCCTCCGCGGGGGCGGCGGCGCTCTCGATCCTCACGGATGAGCGCTACTTCGGCGGCTCGCTGGACGATCTGAGGTCGGCGAAGAGCGCGGTGGGAGTTCCCGTCCTCCGCAAGGACTTCACGCTGGATCCCGTCCAGTTGTACGAGTCACGGGCGGCCGGCGCGGATGCGGTCCTGCTCATCGTGCGCGCGCTCGGCGACGCCCGGCTGCGTGAACTTCTCGGACTCGGGGCGGAACTGGGGCTCGGGGCGCTCGTGGAGGCGCACGACGAGGAAGAGATGGACCGGGCACTGGAAGCCGGGGCCCGGATCATCGGCGTGAACGCGCGGGACCTCGCGACCTTCGAGGTGGATATCGAGCGCTCGTTGAACTTGATCGAGCGGCTTCCGGCCGATGTCGTGGCGGTGGCGGAGAGCGGGATCCGGTCCGCGGAGGATGCAGCGGCGGCGGGCGCCGCGGGAGCGGACGCGATTCTGGTAGGCGGCTGGCTGATGGCGGGCGATCCCTCCACCGGGATGGAGGCACTCGTCGGCCATCCGAAGCGCCCGCGCAGCGCTCCGACGCCAGAGGGCCTGCGGTGAACGGGGTTCGCGTGAAGATCTGCGGCCTCAAGGATCCGCGGCACGCCGCCGCGGCCTCCGGGGCGGGTGCGGACTTCGTCGGTGTCGTGTTCGCGGGCCGGGTGCGGGAACTCACGCCCGAACAGGCGGAGCCCGTCGTCGAAGCGCTCGCGGGAGGGACGCGCGCGGTGGGCGTGTTTCTGGACGCGCCCGCGGGCGAGATCCTGCGCTGCCGCGACATTGCGGGTTTCGAGGTCGCGCAGCTCCACGGCGGCGAGCCACCCGACGTGTGCGACACGCTCCGTGCGGAGGGGCTCGGGGTGTGGAAGGCGATCCGGCCCGCCACGCGCGAGGGGCTGCGAAGCGAGTGGACGCGCTACGCCGCGGCCGCCGACGCGATCCTCGTGGAGGGTTTCTCCGAAGCCGGGCCGGGAGGGACGGGTGCCTCGTTTCCTCACGAGTGGCTCGACGGGTTGAATCGTGACGCGTGTGCCCTTGTGCTCGCGGGTGGGCTCCACGCGGACAACGTGAGGAGCGCGATCCGCAGCGTAGGCCCGGATATCGTCGACGTCTCCTCGGGCGTCGAGCACGCTCCCGGCGAAAAGTCGCTCGAACGCATCCTCGAGTTCCTCTCCGCAGCCTCGGGCGTGGGCGTATGAGCGCTTCGGCCGGTCGGCCCGCACGAGCGGCCCACACTCCCCGCGCCGGATGGTTCGGCGACTTCGGCGGACAGTTCGTGCCCGAGACGCTCATTCCGGCGCTCGACGAACTGACCGTGGCCTGGGCCGCGGCCCGCGACGACCCCTCCTTCCGGGAAGTCCTCGAAGCCAGCCTCGAGCACTACGTTGGACGGCCCACGCCGCTCTACCGGGCCCCGCGGCTGGGGGCGGATCTCGGGCTCGACCTGTGGCTGAAGCGCGAGGATCTCAGCCACACGGGCGCGCACAAGATCAACAACACGATCGGCCAGGCGCTGCTCGCGAAGCGGATGAACAAGGCCCGGATCATCGCCGAGACCGGCGCGGGCCAGCACGGCGTGGCGACAGCCACCGCCTGCGCGGCCCTCGACTTCGAGTGCGCCGTGTACATGGGCGAGGAGGACATGCGCCGGCAGGCGCTCAACGTCGAGCGCATGGAAATGCTGGGGGCCGAGGTCATCCCGGTCTCGAGCGGGAGCCGGACGCTCAAGGACGCGACGAACGAAGCGATCCGGGACTGGGTCACCAATGTCGATACGACCCATTACATCATCGGCTCCGTCGTCGGGCCTTCGCCCTATCCGGCTCTTGTTCGGGATCTTCAGCGCGTGATCGGTGACGAGACCGTTCGGCAACTCGCGGCGCGTGATGTGGAGCCCGACGCCGTGTTCGCCTGCGTGGGGGGCGGTTCCAACGCCATCGGCATCTTCGCGCCCTTCATCGAGCGGAACCGCGGGTGCCCGGCGGAGGACCGCGTGGCCCTCGTGGGCGTGGAGGCGGCGGGTCACGGCCTCGACACCGGGCGCCACTCCGCCTCGCTCACAGCCGGCGAGCCCGGCGTCCTGCACGGCAACTACAGCTATCTCCTCCAGGATGCCGACGGCCAGGTGATTCCCGCCCATTCCGTGTCGGCCGGCCTCGACTATCCCGGCGTCGGCCCGGAGCACTCGTGGCTCAAGGAGACGGGACAGGTCCGCTACGAATCGGTGACGGATGACGAAGCCCTCGCCGCCTTCCAGGATCTCTGCCGGCTCGAGGGGCTGATCCCCGCGCTCGAGAGCGCCCACGCGCTGGCGGGGCTGCGACGGGAAGCCGCGCGCTGGGCCGGGAGCAGCGTCGTCATCTGCCTCAGCGGGCGCGGCGACAAGGACGTCGAGGAAGTCGCCCGCATCCTCGATTCGGGCGAGGCCGGCTGAACATGGCCTTCATCGACTACCCGGATCCGGCGGGAATCCCCGAAGAGGACCGCGTCGCGGACGACGACAACATCATCCGCATTCACGGCGTCCACAGTCGCGTCATCCCGCTCCACTACGATCTCTACCGCGAACTCATGTACGGGCCGGGGCCCCTGTCCCGGATTCAGAGGGAGATGATCGCGGTCACGGTGTCGGGACTCAACGGCTGCCACTACTGAATTGTCCATCACGGAGAGGGTCTCCGTCGTCTGCTCGAGGTTGCCGGCGCCGGTGGTTCCAACGAGGAGAACGAACGCCTCATCGCCGCCCTCGCGACCGACCATGCCGCGGCCCAGCTGAACGAGGCCGACCGGGCGATGCTCGACTATGCCGCGCAGCTGACGCTCGCGCCCGGCGACATGAGCGAGTCCGCGGTCGACAGCTTGAAAGCGCACCGTTTCGATGATCACGCGATCCACGATATCTGCGCGGTCACGGCCTACTATGCGTTCGTGAACCGAATCGCCGACGGGCTCGGCGTCGAACTCGAAGACGAGAGAGGCTGACGAAATTGGCCATGCTTCCCACCCCGCAGGAGGGTGTACCGGGCGCCCCGGTCGTCCCGCCGAATCTCGACCATCTGCTGCTCGGAACCGCCGACCTCGAGCAGGGGGTCGCATGGGTGGCCGATCGGCTCGGCGCCGAGGCCGCCTTCGGTGGCCGCCACGAGAACCTCGGAACCGCGAATTACCTCCTGTCGCTCGGGGGCGACATGTACCTCGAGATCCTCGGGCCGGACCCGGAAGCGTCACCTCGGGAAGAACCGCTCCCGTTCGGGATAGAAGCGCTCGACGAGCCGAGGCTCGTCACATGGGCGGCCCGGGGGAGCGACCTCGAGACCCTCGTGGCGCGAGCCTCGGCCCGGGGTGTGCAGCTCGGCCCGGTGCGGCCCGGCTCGAGGCTGCGGCCGGACGGCGGTGAACTGCGCTGGGAAATCACGGCCCTCACGACGGTGCTTCACGATGGACTCGTGCCCTTCTTCATCGACTGGGGGACGACGCCTCACCCGGCCAGGTCGACGCCACCCGGCGGAAGCCTCGTCGCCTTTCGAGCCGAACACCCGGATCCTTCCGCGGTGAGGGCGGTGCTCGAGGCGCTGTCTCTGGCGCTCGACGTCGAGGAGGGGCCGGAGCCCGCGCTGGTGGCGACGATCCGCACCCCGAGCGGGGACGAAGCAGAATTACGCTGACATCTGAATCCGGATCTTGAATCCCGATACAGGAGTTCCACTCATGAATATTCTGAATCGCGCGGGCCGGCCCCTGCCTGTCGGGGGCGCCCTGGCAGTCCTGCTGCTGGTCGCCACCGGATGTGTCGACGACCCGGCGGCGCCGGAGCCGGACTCGGACGGGGCCCCGATCAGCTTGGCCGCCGCCTTGGCGGAGAGCGGGCGTCACAGCCCGGAGGGAACCGAGGTTTCGCGAGGTTACCGCCTCGCCGTCGAGATCCTCAACGAGAACGGCGGGATTCGCGGCCGGCCCGTACAGCTGGAGATCCGAGATGATGGCAGCGACGCGCGGAGGAGCGCGCGACTGTACGCGTCGTTCATCGCGTCGGATACGATCGATGCGCTGTTGGGCCCGTTCAGCAGCCCGATCACCGAGGCCGTGCTCGCCGTGACCGAAGCCGCCAGCGAGCCGATGGTGGCGCCGATGGCGGCGACGCCCGGGATATGGGCCGGACGCGAGCGACAGTGGAGCGCACAGCTGCTGAACCCGGGTCCGACGTATCTCCATGGTTCGGTGGAGGCCGCCGTGTTCGGTGGCGCACGAACCGTCGCCATCGTGTACGAGGATACCTCGTTTCCGTCTTCGGTAGTGCAGGGCGTGCGTGAAGCGGCCGCGGCCCACGGACTCGATATCGTCATGGACCAGTCCTACCCCGTCGGCGCGGCGGACCACGAGGCCATCGCGGCAGCGGCGCGGGACGCACGCGCGGACCTCTTCATCGGAGGAGGGTACACCGCCGACGCCGTCGGTTTCGCCAGCGCCGCACCGGCCGTCGGTTACCAGCCTCTCCTCATGAGTCTGATCCTCGGTCCCGGTCAGCCGCAGTTCGTCGACGCGGTGGGCAGAGCGGCTCGTTGCGTCGCCGGCAACGCGCCCTGGCACCCGACCATCCGGACATCCGGTTTCATCGCGGACAGCGAGACCTTCGTCAGCCGCTACGAGGCGGCGCACGGAAAGACCCCGGGGTACCACGCGGCGGGTGGTTTCGCGGCGGTGGAACTCCTCGCCGAGGGGCTCGACGAAACGCTGCCCGCGACGGGCGACCCCGACCCTGTCGCCTTGCGCGATTTTCTGTTCACGACCCAGACGGAGACCGTGCTGGGGCCCTACCACGTCGCCCCGCTCGGCGACGCAGAGGCAGGCGCCCAGCGCGGGCTCAAGGGCCTCCAGGTCCAGTGGCAGGACGACGGCGCCGGCGGGCTCGCCCTCCGGATCATCCACCCCTGGGCCGCCGCCGAAGCGGTGCCGTGCTACATGCGCTGAGCGCCTGCGGCCCGTGGACTCGGTGCCCGCGCTACCGGTTTCCCCGGATCCCGGCGGCCGCGCCCTGGGCGCTCTCCTCCGCGGGCCGCTCCCTCTCCAGCGGCCGCTCCTCCGGATAGACTTCGTCGAGCGTCATCCCGTCATACAGCCGGCCGTCCTTCATCACATAATGGATGTCGACCGTGTTCCGTAGTTCGTCCAGCGGGTTCGAGTTGAGCACGACGATGTCGGCGAACTTTCCTTCCTCGATGCTCCCGAGCTGCTCGCCGAAGCCGATCGCCTCGGCGCCGAGGATCGTCGCGGACCGGAGCATGTCGTAGTTCGACGCGCCCCCGGCCCCCATCGCCCACAGCTCCCAGTGATACCCGACGCCCTGGATCTGTCCATGGCTGCCTACGGCCATGCGGGCGTCCGCTTCGAGCATCTTCTTCACGAACTCGCCGTGACGCGGGAAGACGTACTCCTCCTCGAGGAACCATCCGCCTTCTCCGGGACTCCCTCCGGCGCCGGGTCCGCGCCGCCGGGCCCGGGCGTCGATGTTCGCCTGGGGCACGAACGTCGCGAGTTTCTCGTCCCCCAGCACGTCTTCATGCGTGTAGAAGTAGTTCTCGCCGAAGGGACCTCCGTAGGAGACGAGCAGCGTCGGACTGTTCGTCGTCTGTGAGGTCTTGAAGAGTTCGACCACGTCCGAGTAGATGGGCGCGATCGGGAGGTTGTGCTCGATGCCGGGGTATCCGTCGATCGCGTGCGTGATGTCGATCTTGTAGTCGAGCCCGCCCTCGGTCGTCGGCATGAGTTCGAGGTCGCGCGCCGCCTGGATGATCCACTGACGCTGCTGGCGATTCCCCGTCATGTACATCTTCAGCGTCTTCGTGTCGAAGTACTCCGCGTAACGGCGCAGGATGGATTTCGCATGGTCCGCGTCGCGGAGGTTCTCGCCCGCGAACACGCCGGGTCCGGTCGAATAGATGCGCGGTCCGATCATGCCGCCCGTCCGCACGCGGTCGGTGTAGCTGAGGATGTCCGTCGTGGCGGTCTGCGGATCGCGCGTCGTCGTGACGCCGTACGAGAGCGTTGCGAGGTACTGCCACACCTCCTCGGGATGGACCTCGGGGACGAGCCACTGCGCGTGGTAGTGCGTGTCGACGAAGCCGGGCACCAGCGTCTTGCCGCTGACGTCGATGACGGTGGCGCTGTCCGGCACTTCGACCGAGTCGGCCGGGCCCACGGCAACGATGCGATTGTCCGTCACCAGCACGATGCCGTCTTCGATGATGCGCGGTTTCATGGCGGGCTCTTCCGGCTCCGCCTCGGCGTCACCCTCCGCCTCGGCTTCACCCTCCTCGGCTTCGGCCGCCGCCGTGTCGGCCGGTGCTTCCTCGGGCTCGGGCGGCGCTTCCGCGCCCGCCGTGTCCGCCGGCGCCCCCGCCGTGTCCGCCGGCGCCCCCGCCGTGTCCGCCGGCGCCCCCGCCGTGTCGGCCGGCGCGTCGGGGACCTCGGTCATGGTGATGATGCGCCCTCCGCGCAGTGCGACCGTGCCGCGCGGGACATCGCGCGGAAGCTGCGCTTCGATCCTGCGCTCACGGGCCTCGTAGGTCTCAGTCGTGTCGGCCAGGACTTCCTCGTCGCCCGCCCGCACCGCCGCGGATTTCTCGGCCACTTCCTCCGCCGCCTGCCGGATCGAATCGGCGCGCGCGAGGAGCGAGTCGGCGACGACCTGCACCGAATCCGCCTGAAGCCGCGTGATCTCGTCTTCCAACTCCTCCGGCACTTCTTCGTCGGCGTTCTCGAGGCTGTCCGCCTCGGCCCGTTTCTCCTCGAGCGTGTCTGTGATCGCCGCCGCCCGCACACGCAGGAGGGCGCGCGCGTGGGCCGTTTCCTCTTCCTCTTCTTCCTCCGCTTCGACGTGGTCGAGGTCGTAGGTGAAGAGGACGTTCCCCATGGCCCAGTGCAGGGCCCCGCCGTCGGGCGCCCACGAGGGGAACTCGCCGCCCACGTCCGTGACCTTGCGGATCGGCAAAGGAGCGGAGTCCAGCGTGATCAGCATAATCGTCGGAGGCTGGTCCCCGACCTCGGCCATATCCACCACGAAGAGATCGCGTCCGAACTGCACGAATGCGCGGTCGCCCGCGGGGGAGAGCTGGATCAGGCCCGCGGGTGCCGGCCCGCCCGGCTCCGCGGGAGGATCGGGGTCAGTCGGGTCGGGTCCCTGTCGCCACGGGAAGACGCGACGGGGCAGGAACTCCCATTCGTTGGGGTGCGGGTCGCCGATCCCGGCGATCCCCTGGCGTCCGCGCACGATCAGGTGGCGTTTCACGTCGGTCCCGTCCCAACGGAAAGACACCAGGCCCTCGAGCGGACTGTAGGCATAAATCCGGTCGGGATCGTCCGCCGCGAAGTGTGGCACGTCGCGGAGACCGGTGGGCGAGATCACCTCCGCTTCGACGGGTTGCATCCCCGCCGACGGCACCCACACGAATTCACCCCCGATGGGGCCGAAGAAGGCACCGGCCGCTTCCTTGAGCTGGCGGGCGGCGCCGCGCGAAGCCACGATCCGCTCGCTGTCCGGGGACCACGCCACGTTGTAGTAGAGGGCCGCCGTGGAGGTCAGCTGAAACGCTTCGCCACCGGTCACCTCCACCTTCATGATGTGGCCGCCATCGGTGTCGTCCCACGTCGTGTAGGCGATCCACCGGCCGTCCGGCGACCACTGCGGATGGAACTCGCCCACATCCTCGTCGGTGAGGCGCCGCGCCTCGCCGTCCGGCAGATCCCGGATCCAGAGGCGGTCGAAGGCCGTGAACACGACCTGGTCACCGTCCGGGCCCACGACCGGGTTCCGGATCTGGCTCGCCGTGACCATCGCCGTCGTGTCGATCTGATACTCGAACTTCACCTGCGGGCCGACATCGAGTTCGACCTCCGCTTCGAACGGGATCTCCGTCGCCTCGCTGCCGTCCATGGGGACGTTCCACATCTTGCCGCCGTACGAGATCACGATCGCCGAGCCGTCCGGGAGGAAGGCGTACCCCGGCAGCACATCCAGCGGTGCCCGCGACTCCTGCTCGTCCCGCTGCACCGGGTAGGCGAGCCAGGATTCCTCACCTGTCTCGAGGTCGCGCTTCCGGAGCCCCGTGTCGGCGTTGTAGCGCGTGCCGTACACGAGCCACCGGCCGTCCGGCGAGATCGCTGGACGGAACGCCGATCCGTACCGGTTCGTCATCGTCGTCGTCGTGCCCGTCTCGCGGTCGTAGCGGTAGAGCTGGTAGAGGGGCAGGACCGCGTTGTACGTCCAGTCGCCCACGCCCGCGGCGTACCAGATGTAGCGGCCGTCCGGGCTGAACGCCGCGCCGATCCGCTTGAGGAAAGACGATCCCGGCAGCGGCAGGGGAGATCCGCGCTCGGCGTGGTACATCGCCAGCGATGCGGCCCCGCCCAGCCCGTTCGAACGGCTGGCCACGATGTAGACGCCGTCGGGACTCCATGCCGGCGACAGCATGAGGCTCGACCCGCCTCCCGCCACCCGGGTCGTGTCCGTGAGGTCGAGGCGCATCGTCCACAGCGCGTCGCCCCCGCTGCGGTCTGAGATAAAGGCCACGGATTCGCCGTCCGGGCTGAAGCGGGGCTGCGTCTCGTAGGCCATGCCCGTCAGGAGGGGGGACGCCTCGCCGCCCTCGATCGGCATCGTGTACAGATCGCCCAGCAGGTCGAACACGATCGTCGTCCCATCGGGACTCACGTCGAGCGAAATCCAGGTGCCTTCCGTCGCCGTGAAGCTCGCCGTGCGAGCGCTCCGCAACGGCAGCGGCTGTCGGCCGCCGGGCCCGCCGGGCCCCATCATCACCTGGGCTGCCACCGGCGCGGCGGCTACCGAAGCTACGAGCGCGGCGAACGCCGTAGCCCTCCCGATCCGTACCAGCCTCTCGCGGGGGCTCATCGGTCACCTCCCCGGGAGCCGGCGCCTACACTGGTCGTTACGGCGGGCGCGGTATCCCTCCACGGTTCGTTCGGGGCCGCCCGTTGCCGCGGCCACAGCTCGTCGAGCGTGTCGCCGTCGTAGAGTCGCCCGTTCATCATCACCTTGTCGATCGTGTTCGTGTTCCGGATGTCGGCGAGCGGATCCGCGTCGAGGATCACGAGGTCCGCGAGCTTGCCGGGCTCGATCGAGCCCAGATCCTCGCTGAGGCCGATCGCGTCGGCCCCCATGAGCGTCGCGGCGCGCAGTGCGTCGTGCTCGTCCATGCCGCCGCTCTGCAGCGCCCACAGCTCCCAGTGGTAGCCGAGGCCCTGCAGCTGGCCGTGGCTGCCGACGCCCGTGTTGCCGCCCCCCTCCACGAGGTCCGCGAGCCACGCCGCGTGCTTGGGAAAGGCGTACTCGTCCTCGTGGAACCAGCCGCCCGGCCCCGGTCCGGTGAAGAGCCCCAGGCGCCGAGCCTTGATGTCGAGTTCCCGTTTCGGCGTGAAGTGAGTGAGCTTCTCGTCGCCGAAGATGTCCCAGCGCGTGTAGAAGTAGTTCTCGGCCCACGGCCCCCCGTATGAGACGAGGAGGGTAGGGGAGTTCACGGTCCCCGAGGTCGCGAACAGTTCCACGACGTCGTTGTACGCCGGTACGATCGGCATGGAGTGCTCGATCCCCGGATAACCGTCCATGGCGTGCGTCATGTTCAGCCGGTACTCGAGGCCGCCCTCCGTCGTCGGCATGAGCCCGAGTTCGCGCGCCGCCATGATGAGCCACTGCCGCTGACGCCGGTTGCCGGACATGTACATCTTGAACGTCTTCGTGTCGTAGTACCGGCTGTATTTCCGCAGGACGTCGAGCGCGTGCTCGTAGCTGCGGATGAAGTCGAACTGGAACACGCCGGGGCCCGTGTGATACACGCGCGGCCCGGGCATCCGGCCCGCCCGCACCATGTCCTCGTAGGAGAGCACGTCCGTCGTGGCAGTCTGCGGGTCGCGGGTCGTCGTCACTCCGTAGGCGAGGTTGGCCTGGTAGATCCACGGCCGCGCCCAGTGGAAGTCCCACAGATTCCACATGTGGGCGTGGGTGTCCACGAACCCGGGCACGACGGTCTTGCCGCCGATGTCGATGACCTGCGCGCCCTCGGGCACCTCGCCGGGTCCTGCCGACACCGACGTGATGCGGTTGTCGGTCACGACGATGTCCGCGTTCTCGATGATCTCGTCGCCGTTCATGGTGATCGCGCGTCCGCCGCGGAGGACCACGACCCCGCGCGGGATGTCGCGCTCGGCCGTGACCTCGATCTGCTGTTCGGCCGGGGCGTAAGCCGTGTCGCCGGCTGCCGCATCGAGGTCGTAGGTGAAGAGGGCGTTGCCCAGCGACCAGTGGATCGTGCGCCCGTCCGCCCCCCACACGGGGAACTCGGCGCCGAGTTCGTTCAGCTTCCACGCGGGCACCCCCGCCGAGTCCGGCTTCGCGACGTCGATCCGCGGCAGCGTGGCGCCGAGATCCGGCACGGTCACCGCGTACAGGTCATCGCCCACGTGCGCCAGCGCGAGATCGCCCTGGGGCGCCATCACGACCGATCCCGCCCCCAGCCGGAGGATGAGTTCGCGCGGCTCGTCGTCGTCGAACGTGCGCGGCATCGGAAGGTCGGACTGCGGCGAGCGCTCGTATCGCTCGTACGCCGCCGGGACGCCGCCCGCCTCGAGATTAGCCCGGGCCGTGACCGCCAGATGCTGCCGCCGATCCGTGTCGTCCCAGCGGGCGGACGAGAGCGCGGTCGTCGCAATGGGCGGGCTGGGTGACCCGGGCACCGGGTCGGCGCGCGCCAGACCGTAGTAGTAGATGCGGTCCGGGTCCGACGTGAAGTGCGGCTCCCTGCGTCCCCCCGTCGGTCCGATCCGGGTGAGGTCTCCGCCGTTCGCCGGAATCCACACGAACTCCGAGTCCAGCCCGAATCCGATGAAGGGGTCGACCGCCTCCTGGATGTTCCGCCTCGACGACCGGATGGCGACGATGCGCCCGCCGTCCGGCGACCAGGCGAGCTGCTGGTAGTAGGCCGGCTCGCGCGTGAGGGTCGTGTTCGACCCGCCGTCCACCGACACCCGCCGGATGTGGCCCTCGCCGGTGTCGTCATCCCACGTCACGTAGGCCACGTCGCGCCCGTCCGGAGACCACACCGGGTGGTACTCGCCCACGTCGTCGCCGGTGAGGCGGCGTGGCGTCCCGTCCGGCAGGTCCGCGACGTAGAGCCGGTCCAGGGCGGTGAAGGCCACGCGGGTCCCATCGGGCGAGGGCCGCGTGTTGCGGATCTGTTTCACGATGAAGGTCGGGGTGTCCTCGATCGGGTACTCGAAGTCCACCTCCGGGCCGACCGCGACCTCCGCATTGACCGTGAACGGGATCTCGGTCGGATCGCTCCCGTCGATCGGCACGCGCCATATCCCCCCGCCGTAGGAGATGACGATCGCGTCCGAGTCGGGCGTGAACGAATAGCCCGGCAGCACGTCCATGGTGGCCGTCGACTCCTGGTCGTCGCGCTGCACCGGGTACGCGAGCCAGCGTTCCTCGCCCGAGTCGAGTTCACGCAGCCGGATCCCCGTTTCGGTGTCCTCGCGGGTCGCGTAGGCCAGCACTTCTCCGTCGGGGGAGAGCGCCGGACGGAAGGCGGAACCGTAGCGGCTCGTCATCGGTGTGCGTGTCCCGGTGCGGCGGTCGTAGACCCAGAGCTGGTACTGCGGGAAGATCGCGTTGTACTGCCAGGTGCCGAGGCGCTGCGCGTACCAGATGTAGCGTCCCTCGGCGTCCACCGCGGCTCCGAGCATGCGTTGGGCCCCGCTTCCGCCCACCATCTCGAGGCCGGTGCCGCCGTCCACGTGGTAGAGCCACAGCTTCTCCAGTCCGAAGAAGGCCCGCGAGCGCGAGACGACGACGTACTTGCCGTCGGGCATCCACTCCGGAGAGAGGAAGACGCTCCCGATCCCCTTGCTGAGCTGCGTCGGCTCACCCCCCTCCGCGTCCATGAGCCACACGTTCTCGTCGCCGCTGCGGTCCGAGACGAAGACGATGCGCGACCCGTCCGGGCTGAAGCGCGGCTGCATGTCGTGCGGCAGGCCGCTCGTGAGCCGCGTCGCCTCGCCGCCGGTGATCGGCATCCGGTACAGGTCGCCGAGGAGGTCGAAGACGATCGTCTGGCCGTCCGGACTCACGTCGAGCGAGATCCAGGTCCCCTCGCTCGTCGTAAAGCGGGCCCAGCGCGCCGGTTCGAGGGGGAGGCCCCGGTCGGGGTCCAGCTTCTCCTCCTCCTGTGCCGCGGCGGGCGGGGGCGCAAGCAGCGGTACGAGCAACGGTGCGAGGAGCAGCAGGGCAGCTGCCCGGAGGCGAGGATGGAACGAGAACATACGCCGACTCCGTTCCGGAGGTTGCGGTTTGAACCCTTATTCTGTGTACGGGGTGATAGCGTACGAGGGTCATAGTAGTGTGGGCTGGCACTCGCGACCAACCAAAGGGAAACGATCCTTGACCAACCATCGGGACATCGCGCTGATTTCCGTTTCGATCGATCTCGGGGCCGGGCGCCGGGGGGTCGACATGGGCCCCTCCGCCCTTCGCATCGCGGGGATCAGCCGGGAGATAGAAGCCGTCGGGCACACGGTCACCGAGCTCGGCACGCTGACCGCGGGCGGGCTCGAGACGAGCGCGGCGGGTGAGAGCGAGCTCCGTTTTCTGGATGAGGTCGCCCACGTCGCGGAGGGCACGCGTGCGCTCGTGGGCCAGGGCCTGGACCGGGGCTGCACCCCGCTCGTACTTGGTGGGGATCATTCCCTCTCGATCGGCTCAGTGGCGGCGGTCGCCGACCATTACCGCCCGCAGGGAGCTTCCATCGGCATCATCTGGGTCGACGCCCACGCCGACATGAACCGCCCCGACACCACGCCCAGCGGCAACATTCACGGGATGTCGCTCGCCGTCCTGCTGGGCCAAGGGGAGCCGCGGCTGACGCGCGGCCGGGCGAGCGTGCAGGCCGAGCACGCGAGTGTCCTCGGCGCACGGTCGCTCGATGCCGGTGAGAAGCGGCTCATCCGCGAACTGGGCGTCCGCGTGTTCACGATGTCCGAGATCGACGAACGCGGCGTAGCGCCGTGCATGGATGAGGCGCTGGAACGCGCCAATGCCGGGACCCGCGGCTTCCACCTCTCCTTCGATCTCGACGCGCTCGACCCCCGTATCGCTCCAGGCGTGGGGACCCCTGTTCGCGGGGGACTGACCTACAGGGAAGGGCACCTCGTGTGTGAGAAGGCGTCGCGCTCCGGCCGGCTCCTCAGCCTGGAGCTCGTCGAACTCAACCCGGTCCTCGACGACCGCAACCAGACGGCCGAGTTGGGTGTCGGCCTCGTCGCCTCCGCCCTGGGCGCCACCATCCTGTAGCAACGCGCGCCGCGCCGACTTGCGGCCCGCCGTCGCCCCGACGGATTCTTCCGGTCGCAACTTCCACCACCGGACTGCCCAGGGGGGTCACATGCGCGCCACGATCGGAAGGCTGCTCCTCACGACCGTCACGGCCGCCGGGCTGGCCGGATCCGGGCTCGTCGGGTCCACCCCGGCCCGACCCGCCGCCGCGCAGGAAATGTCCGCCGCGGAGCTGGCCGAGCTTCGCCACGGCGTTCCCAACGGGGCGTGGCGCTCGACCTACGCCGCCCCCACGCATGCGCCGACGCTGATCCGGGGCGCGACCCTGATGACCGCGGCCGGGGAGGAATACGTCGGCAGCATCCTGTTCGAGGGGGGCGTCATCGCAGAGATCGGCCGCGATGTCGAGGCGCCGGCGGACGCGGTGATCCTCGATGGCACGGGGCGTTTCGTGACCCCGGGCCTGATCGATTCGCATTCTCACCTCGGCGTGTCCGCGACGCCCGAGGTTCCGACGAGCTTCGACAACAACGAGACCGGCATGACCACCCCCGGTGTCTGGATCGAACATTCGATCTGGCCGCAGGGCCCCGGGTTCGTGCGCGTCCTCGCGGGCGGAACGACGACGTTGCAACTGCTGCCCGGCTCCGGCGATCTCATCGAGGGACGTGGCGTGACGGTCAAACCCGTACCCGCCCGCACCCCCCAGGAGATGCTGTTCCCCGACGCGCCCCGCACGGTGAAGCTGGCCTGCGGCGAGAACCCCAAGCGCGGCAACGAGTTCCCGACGACGAAGATGGGAAACGTCTTCGGCTACCGTCAGGCGTTCATCGCCGGGGAGAAGTACCGCCGCGAGTGGGACGCGTGGCTGGCCGATCCCCGGGGTGACCCGCCGGACCGCGATCTGGACCTGGAGACGCTGGCCGAGGTGCTGCGGGGCAACATCCTCGTGCAGTGGCACTGCTACACGGCGGACGAAATGGCCACGAACCTCCAGGTGGCGCGGGAGTTCGGTTTCGACGTGCGGTCGTTTCACCACGCGGTCGAGGCGTACAAGATCCGCGATCTCCTCGCCGAGAGCGGGACCTCCGCCTCGATGTGGTCCGAGAACTGGGGCTTCAAGATGGAGGCGCTCGACGGGATATCCGAGAACGTCGCCCTCGTCTCCGCTGCCGGGGCCCGCGCGATCGTGCACTCCGACGACGACATGCGCGCGCAGTACATGAACCACGAGGCGGCCAAGTCGATGTGGGCCGGCCGCCGCCGGGGGATGGAGGTCTCGCGCGACGAGGCGCTGCGCTGGGTCACGGCCAACCCGGCCTGGGCCCTCGGGATCGACGATCGGGTGGGGACGCTGGAGGTCGGGAAGAACGCCGACGTCGTGCTCTGGTCCGGCGACCCGTTCTCCGTCTATTCCGTGCCTGATCAGGTGTGGATCGATGGGGCGCTGCGCTGGGATCGCGAGGACCCGGACTACCAGCGGGTGAGCGACTTCGAACTCGGATTGGTCCGGAAGGGAGGTGACCGATGACTCCCGCCCGGATGCCCCGAACGCGGCGCGCGATCTGCCTTGCTCTCGGTCTCGCGGCGTTTGTCGGGGGAGCGGCGGGGGCAGGCGCCCAGTCCATCGCGATCACCGGCGGGACCGTGCACCCCGTCGCGGGACCGCCGATCGAGAACGGTGTCGTCCTCATCGAGGACGGCCTCATCGTCGCCGTCGGATCGGTCGCCGAAGTGCAGGTCGGGGATGCGGCCGTCATCGATGCGACCGGCAAAGTCGTTACGCCGGGGCTCATCGAAGCCGGTTCGCAACTCGGCCTCGTCGAGGTCGGCGCGGTCGCGTCCACCCGGTCCGGGAGTCTCGACCGTGGCTTGAACCGCAGTGCGTTCCGGGTCAGCGACGGGCTCGATCCCCGCTCGATGCTGTTCGCCAGCGCCCGTGCCGACGGGGTCACGAGCGCGATCACGTCCCCCGCGGGCGGTGTGATCGCCGGTCAGGGGGCGGCGCTCACGACCGCGGGCGAGTCGCGCGCCGACGTGCTGTTCCGCGATCCGGTGGCGCTGTACGCAGCTCTCGGTCCCGTCCCCGGGGCTGCCGCCGGAGGGAGCCGCGCGGGCGCGGTCATGGAGCTTCGCGGAGCGCTCGAAGCCGCCCGGGACGAAGTTGAAGGCGGCGACTCGCCGGACGCTCTCTCGGACGAGGTTGCTCCGGTCGCTGCGGTGCTCGCCGGAGACATCCCTCTCGTCGTCCGGGCCAGCGGAGCGACCGACATCGAGATGGCGCTCGAGATCCAGGCCGAATACGGCTTTCGCATGGTCATTGACGGAGGTGAGGAAGCGTGGATGCTGGCGGACCGCCTCGCCGCAGCCGGCGTCCCCGTCATGGTGCGGGCGCTCGCGAATCTGCCCACGCAGTTCGATCGCCTCGCGACCCGGTACGAGAGTCCGGGGCTCCTCTCGGCGGCCGGGGTCGACGTGGTCCTCACGACGCGAAGCTCGCACCGGGTGGGGCAGGTGACGCACGAAGCCGGCAACGCGGTCCGCTACGGGATGGACTGGGACGACGCGCTGGAGGCCATCACTCTGGCGCCGGCCCGCGCGTTCGGGATCGACGATGCGGTCGGAAGCCTCGAGCCCGGCAAACGGGCCAACGTCGTCATCTGGTCCGATGACCCGCTGGACTTCGCCGGCTACGCCGAAACCGTCTTCATCGATGGCCTGCAGGTCGACACGACATCGCGGCAGCTGCAGCTCTTCGAGCGCTATCGTCGCATCGATCCCCGGTAGGTCGTGGCAGGTGTTGCCGTCTTCCTTGCGGCGGAGATGGCGTGGCATCATATTGCTTGCGTCGACAGTCAATGACATTGGTCTGATGTCACGGAATCCCGGAGCCATTCCCGATGGATCAGATTACAGCGCGCGTGCCCCGCACGATGGTCGAAGCGCTCGATGCCGCCGCAGCGGCTCTGAGACGAAGCCGGGCCGATGTCGTCCGCCACGCTCTGGAGCGATACCTGGAAGACTTCGATGACCTGACGGTCGCGGTGGAACGGCTGCGCGACCCCAGCGATCCCGTGCTCGACTGGGATGAGGTCAGGGGTGACCTGCTCCGTTCGGATTAAGCGGAGCGCGGTCAGGGCGCTGGCGCGGCTCCCGAAGCACGACCGCGTGCGCATCGTGGACGCCATCGACGGTCTGGCGAAGCATCCTCACGCGGGTAGTGCCCTCAAGGGAGGCCTGCGCGGGCTCCGGCGGATCCGCGTCGGTCGCTATCGAGTGGTGTACGAGGTGCAGGATGAAGCTCTCGTCGTCCTGGTCGTTCGCGTCGCGCAGCGCGGCACGGTCTACCGGCCCCTCTAAGCGACGATCCGCCGCAACCCCTGTCAGGCTGGCCGCTCCTTCGCGTTTCTCCGATAATTCCAGACCCCGCCTCGGGCCGCCCACGAAGCCGAAGGAGCGAAGGATGAAGACGAAGTTCGGAAGCGCCGCCCTGCTCACCGCCATCGCTGCCTTTGCCGCCGCCGCGTTCGCGCCGGCCGTGGAGGCGCAGACCCTGCGGCTGTCGCTCGACCACTACATGGACATGGAGTCGGTCTCCGATCCGCAGATTTCGCCCGACGGCTCGCGGATCGTGTACACCCTCGGGTGGGTGGACAAGCTCAACGACCGCCGCGAGTCGTCGCTCCGGATCATGAACGCCGACGGCAGCCGGAAACGGGCGCTTCTCGAGGGAGGCGGCGCGCGCTGGTCTCCCGACGGGACCCGCATCCTGTTCACGGCTGCGGGCGAGCCCTCCGGTTCGCAGATCTTCGTGCGCTGGATGGACGATGAAGGCGCGACGAGCCAGATCACGCGCCTCGAGAACGGGCCCTCGTCGCCGCGCTGGTCCCCGGACGGGAACTGGATCGCGTTCACGAGCCGTGTGGACGACCGCGCGGACTTCGAGGGCGTCGATCTCCCGTCGCGTCCCGACGGGGCGACGTGGACGGTCGGCCCCAAGATCGTCGAGCGCGCCGGCTACAAGCGCGACCGGCAGGGCTACGTGGACACGGGATGGACGCACGTGTTCGTCGTCCCGGCCACCGGGGGCACCGCCCGCCAGCTCACCGACGGAGACTGGAACCACGGCGGCATCGCCTGGAGCCCGGACGGGACCGAGATCTACTTCACCTCCTACCGGGCGCCGGATTGGGATCGTCCCTCGAACTGGCAGGAGTCGGAGATCTACGCCGTCTCCGTGACCTCCGGCGAGATTCGCCGGCTGACGAACCGGCGCGGCGCGGACTCGGGCCCCGTCCCCTCGCCGGACGGCCGTCTGATCGCCTATACGGCGGAGGATGAGCACCGCGACACGTACCGAAACAGCCGTATCTACGTGATGAACCGCGACGGCTCCGGTTCGCGGCTCATCTCCGGGGACTACGATCGCCAGTCCGGCGGCTTCCAGTGGGCCGCGGACGGGAGCGGCCTGTACTTCAACGTGAGCCGGGAAGGATACCGGCAGCTCCACTTCGTCGCGGTCGACGGCGGTGTGGCCCAGCTGACCGAGGGCAAGCACCTCTTCTCCCTCTCCTCCTTCGCCGACGACGGGACGGCGGTCGGCACGATCTCGACCGACCACGAGCCAGGGGACATCTACCGCTTCTCCCTCTCGAACCCCGAGGACGCCACGCGGCTCACGGAGGTGAACGCCGACATCCTGCACGGCGTCACGCTGGGAGAGGTGGAGGAAGTGTGGTACGAGTCTACGGACGGATTCCAGATCCAGGGCTGGATCGTGAAGCCGCCCGATTTCGATCCGAACCGAGAGTACCCGCTCATGCTCGCCATCCACGGCGGGCCGCACAGCATGTACAACGGCGGGTTCAACTTCGCCTTTCAGGAGCACGCCTCGAACGACTACGTCGTCCTCTACACGAACCCGCGCGGGAGCACGGGCTACGGCACGGAGTTCGCGAACGCGATCAACCACGACTATCCGGGCGCGGACTTCCCCGACCTCATGGGCGGCGTCGACGAGATGCTGCGCCGCGGCTACATCGACGGGGACAACCTCTTCGTGTACGGCTGCTCCGGCGGCGGCATCCTCACCTCGTACATCGTCGGGAACACCGACCGCTTCCGCGCCGCCTCGGCCAACTGCCCCATCGTGAACTGGATGTCGGCGATGGGGACATCGGACGCGATCGGCTACCTGCGCACGTTCGAGAAACCGTTCTGGGTGGACGAGGAGGAGTGGATGGACCGGTCGTCCATCTTCTACGTGGAGAACGTGACGACGCCGACGATGCTGATGACGGGAGAGATGGATCTGCGCACACCCATGGGCCAGACCGAAGAGTTCTACCAGGCGCTCCACTACGAGGGCGTGCCGACCGTGATGGTGCGCTTCCAGGGGGAGTGGCACGGGACGAGCCGGCGGCCGTCGAACTTCCTGCGCACGCAGCTCTATCTGAGGAAGTGGTTCGAGCAGTGGGGGACACATCGGGGCGCGATCACGACGGAGGACGGAGCGGGCGGCGGCTCTTGAGCCTTCAGCAGAGGGGCGTTCGCACGCAATCGCGGATCGAGGGCGCGTTCGCCGAGCGCACGGCATTCATCCCTTTCCTGTCGAGCGGGTATCCGCGGCCGGCGGACACGCCCCGCCTGCTCGAGCGGCTGGCGGCGGATGGGGCGGACATCATCGAACTGGGGATCCCGTTCAGCGACCCGCTCGCCGATGGACCGACGATCCAGGCCGCGAGCTGGCGCGCGCTGGAGCAGGGAGTCACGGTCGAGTCGGCGCTCGACCAACTGGCCGAGATATCGGCGGACCTGCCGCCCGTCGTGGTCTTCTCCTACCTGAACCCGATCCTCCGCATGGGGGTCGAACGCTTTCTGGGGCGGGCGGAGGCCGCGGGGGCGGCGGGCCTCCTCGTCACGGATCTGCCCGTGGGTTCGCACCCGCCGTTCGAGCGTCGGCTCGCCGCCGGTTCGCTCGACCTCATCCCGCTCGCGGCCCCGACGACGCCGCGCGCTCGGCTCGAGGCCATCCTCGGCCACGCCTCGGGCTTCCTGTACTACATCTCCCGCCTCGGCGTGACGGGGGCGCGGGAGGCGCTGGACGCCTCGCTTGAGGCGCAGGTGACGGGGCTCCGGAAGATGGTGCGACTGCCGGTGGCGGTGGGGTTCGGCATCTCGACGCCGGAACAGGCGGCGGCGGTCGCGGACATGGCGGACGGAGTCGTCGTCGGATCCGCGCTCATCGCCGCCTTGGGCCGGAGCGAGACCGCCTTCGGAGAGCTGTCCGCCACCCTCGCCGCTGCGGTGCACCGCCGCACGTAGCGGCCACGCGAGACCGGCGCCCCACATGACCGGCTCCCACGCGGCGTCGGCGCGCTACCAAGAGTCCTCCTCCGGGCTCCGCTCGGCCTTGGCGATATAGTATCAATACAGCGCGGGATGATCCGTCGAACGAAGGAGCAAGATGACAAAGCGTGCGCTTTTTCTCGCGATGTTCGTAGCCGCGACAGCTGGGCCGGTGGCGGCACAGGACGGGTTCGGCGCAGCGGTATGGGTGCCGTCAGCGGACGAAATCCTCGTGCTGAAGCCGGAGTTCGGCCGGGGGCCGGGGTCCGTGCTGGTGTTCACGAAGGGAGACGCCGGCTGGGCTCAGGCTCAGGAACTCTGGTCGGCGGGGTCGCGGCTCGGCGAGTCGTTCGGGCGGACCATGGCGCCCGTGGACGGCGGGATTCTCGTGGCGAGCGGAGATCCACAGGTGATGATCGGGGCGTACGGGTTCCAGCGCGCCGCGGACGGAACCTGGGAGGAATCGGGGCAGGTGCCGCTTGGGTCCGAGGCGCCCTCCGCGCCCGAAGAGATGAGCATGGGACGGGTCATGGCGATTCTGCAGCCGCCGGCACGCGTTGTAGCCGGGGACGCCGACGTGGCGCTCGTCGCTGCACCGGCCGGAGCGGGTGCCGGGACCGGGGTTCAGCTCTACGAGCGGGGGGGCGACGGGGCGTGGAGCGCGACGGCCTCGCTGGAGGTCGGAGATCTCCGGGCGACCGCGCGCTACGGGGCGGCGATGGCCGCGCGCGGCGGATTCGCGGCGGTGAGCGCGCCGGGGCAGGGAACGTCCGGCACCGTGTACGTCTTCGCTCGCGGGGAGGACGGGAGCTGGGCCCGTCATGTCGCGCTCGAATCGTCCGAACTGGGGCGCGGCGCCGAGTTCGGCGCCAGCCTTCTCTTCGTCACCGAGGGTGAACTGGCCGTCGGGGCGCCGTCCGCCGATGGCTCGGCCGGTCGAGTGATCCGGTTTGCCCGCGTCGCGGACGGCGAGTGGGTCGAGATCGGTGCGCTCGCGCCGAGCGAACCGGGGGCCGGCCAGCGATTCGGGGCCGCGCTCGCCGCAACCGGAGTTGAACTGCTCGTGGGCGCTCCCGGGGCGGCGGCGGGTCGGGGGCGGGTGGACGCCTTTACCCGGGCGAGTGCCGAATCCGATTGGCGCGCCGCCGGCTCGCTCGCGCCGGAGGGCGCCGGGATGGCCGCGGCCTTCGGGGCCGCTCTCGCGATCCGTCCCGGCCTCGCCGTCATCGGCAGCCCCGAATCCGAAGGGAGCGCCGGACTTGCCGCCGTCTACGAGGCGGCGGAGGACGGGTCGTGGTCGGGCCCGGTCTGGCTGCGGCCCGGGGGACTGCCCGCCGCGGTCACGTCGGGCGAGGTGCGCTGCGAGGATGACCGCGCGGCCGGCTTCGACTGCTCGGACGTCGACCTGCAGGCCTACCTCCCCCTCGCTGCCATCGGTGCCGAACCCGGGGAGCGCGTGAGCGACGCCTGGGGCTGGACGGACCCCGAGACCGGGCGGGAATACGGCCTCGTGGGCCGCTCGGCCGGCGCCGCCATCGTCGATGTCACTGACGCAGTGAACCCCGTGTATCTCGGCGTGATCCCGGCGAACCGCAGCGGCGCCCGCGACCTCAAGGTCTACGCCGACCACCTCTTCTTCACCGGGGACGGGGCCGGCGCGCACGGCCTCGTCGTCTTCGACCTCACGCGCCTCCGCGACGTGGCGGCTCCCCCGCGGGAATTCGCGCCCGACCTGCGCTGGGACGGGATCGGGAGCGCCCACAACCTCATCATCGATACCGACGCGGGCACGGCGTTCACCGTCTCGACGAGCGGGGACGGGCACACCTGCGGCGGCGGCCTCGTGATGATCGACATCCGCCAGCCGCTCGCGCCGGAGTTCGCGGGCTGCTACACGGACACCGAGGGGCTCATCTTCCAGGGGCGGACCCACGACGCGCAGTGCCTCGTTTATGACGGTCCCGACATGGACTACCGGGGCCGGGAACTGTGCTTCGCCTCGAACGAGACCGCGCTTCGGATCGTGGATGTCACGGACAAGTCGAACCCGCGCCCGATCTCGGCCGCCGCGTACCCCGGCGTGGCGTACATCCACCAGGGGTGGCTGAGCGACGACCGGCGGCACTTCTATCTGGACGACGAACTCGACGAACTCGTGGGCACTACGGACCGCACGAAGACGATCGTCTGGGACGTGACCGATCTCGACGACCCGGTCGTGGTCGCGGACTATTACGGACCGAACAACGCGACGGACCACAACCTGTACGTGAAGGGCGACCGGATGTACCAGGCCAACTATCAGGCCGGATTCCGGGTCATCGACATCAGCGACCCCGAGAACCTGCGCGAGGTCGGACACTTCGACACCACGCCGTACGGCGCCGATCCTCCGGGGTTCAACGGGGCGTGGACCGCCTTCCCCTATTTCGAGAGCGGCACTGTGCTCGTGACGAGCATGCTGGAGGGCGTCTTCCTCCTGAAACCGAGACAAACGGAACTCGTCCCCTGATGGGTGACCCACTACGACGGGAGATCAGATGACGGCACACGGATGCATCGTTCACTGCGGAGGCGATGGCCCGCTCCTCAGCAGACGACTTCGAGGATGCCCTCCCGGATCATCGTCTCGAGGACGACCTTCCGGCCCGGCCAATCGAGCGTGTCCTCGATCGCGCCCGCTACCTGAGATTCGCCCTGCAACACCGACTCGACCGTCCTGGCGGCCGTCCTAGGGAAGTTCAGTTCGCGCCCGGCGGCAATCACCACGACCTGACCGTCGCGGATCGCCGTCCGACTGCGGACATTTGGTCGATGCCGAACTACGCTCCGCGGGGAAAGAGACGCGGTCTCCGTGATGGCCTGCTGGAGATAGTTTGACGCGCATGGCCGAAAGGCGGCCCCGACCTCGTCGAGCCTCGCCGTAAGGACAGCTTCCAGGTCGAGTTCACCGGGCAGAGCCGCGAGTCGGTTAGCCAATTCCTGGCGGACCTCATCAAAGTCGGCGGCCCCCGCCGCACCGATACCGAAGGGTAGGTTCTCCCGCCAGCGGCTCGACCTCAGCGTGAGGTCGCCGAGGCACTGGCCCAGGAATTCCGACCATGTATAGGCGATCAGTCCCAGAGTAATGTGGAGTGAGGTCTCCTCTCCAGACTCTGCCGCGTGCACCACTCCGCGGGGCAGGTAGAGGACATCGCCCGCCGTCAGCATGAACTCCGACACAATCGGCCTTGGCTCGTCCGATGCCGGATCGAACTTTTGGCCGATGACGGGCATATCCTCGCCGCCCTCGTAGATACGCCATCGCTTGGACCCCTCGACCTGTATCACGAACACGTCATGTGTATCCCAGTGCGGCCTGAACCCCTGCGAGTGTGGTGGTGTCAGGTAAATGTTCGCCTGCGTACGGGCTCCGGCCTGCTGGGAGAATGCCGAGCAGAGCCGGCGAAGGGGCTCGTGCCGGTCATGGAGCGCATCGAAAATCACCGTGCTTCCCTCGGCGAAGAGACGCGCGACTTTACGGGGATCCACCAACGCACCGCGTTCATACTCCGACGGACCGACCAACCGGTCGGACCGAACGACACGAACCTGTTGCGAGGTCAGACCGTAGGCCCCGAGGACCCGGTCCAACACCTCCAAGGACAGCAGTTCCTGGAACCGCTCGCGACGGACATCACGGCAATGCAAGGCGTGCTTGTTGAGAACCTCGTCGAGAAAACGGATGTCGGAGGATGGGAAACCCAGGATCCGACTCAAGGGGTCCGCAGAGTCCTGCTCGTCGATGTCGAGGCTCGTCTGCCGATGGCTCTTCAGTCGCCACCCAGACGGACGATCCGATCGGGCCGATGAAGCCACGGGGCCTAGAGAGAGCTGTCGCCGTGAAGCAAGTCATCGGTGCTGCTATCCTCATCCTGGAAGATGACGTCGCCTCCCCGGAAGGGTGCGTCCTTGATCCACCGGTCACGGTCGTTCGGCGTATCGGTATCGCGGGACATTGAGAGGTCGCATGCCGTCACTCCGAGTCCCGCGCCGCCCGCGATCATGCCCAAGACGCGGACGAACCGTCTCCTTGGGACGTCCCTCGCGCGCACTTCGTCTGCCGACATGGTGCGCTTTTTGGCGATTTCCGGCTTGGCCATGCGCTCCTCCGGGGAATGGTCAGGTGCAGCCTGTTCCCGCTGGAGTACACCGACCGGAAGCGACGGTTCCGCGCCTGTGACAGTGGTGGGATCGAGATCTCCGGGAGGATGGGAAGCCGGGTCCCGCCAAGAGAACAATGACAGTCGGTGGCGACTGTCCCTATAGTCCAACGATGTGTCCGTGATCATCGTCTCCACGAGGGTCGCGCACTGCCTCGTCGCTATCAATGTGCGACCCCACATCCCCGAACACGACATCGCCGCCGATGCGGAAATCGCCGTCCCGGTACGCCACGCCTCCGTCCGATGACCGGACGTAATCCAGGTCCCCGACCGGGTCACCATCAGCCAAGAACCGGCATCCCGCCATCGTCGCAGCGGCCGCACCCAGGAGCGTACTTCGGCCGAAGGCGGTGACGAAGGTTCGCCGAGGCAGATCCCGAACACGCACCTCGCCGGGCAGTATCGTTTGCTTGTTTCTCGAAGATCGCATCCCGAATCCCCTTGTGTGGCTGGCAGCATGAAGCCGGCCGGCACCGGACACAAGAGAGGATGGGCCACCTTGGCGGCGCGTTGCGGCTGGAGGGATCGGGCTTACAGGTTGCCGGTTTGGCTGTTCGCCTGTCCGGAGCCGAACGGGCACGGATGGTCACCGAGACTCATTGCAACTCATTGCGGCGGAAGGGAGCGGATCAGTGGCTGCTGACATCTGCACCGTGCGGTGCGAGGAAGACGGACCGCTGCTCGCGGAAGGTGCGGTGGAACTCCGCGGGCCGGAATCGGAGGACGCGCGGTCGGAGACGCGGGTCTGGTTCTGCCGGTGCGGCCACTCGGCCAACAAGCCCTTCTGCGACGGCTCGCACCGGGAGGTTGGCTTCCATGGGTCGGGGCCCATCAACACGGCGCGGGCCGTGGCGGACGACGCGGTCGGCGAGGTCGGTCCCGAGGTCGTCGTCACGCCGCGGGTGGACGGGCCGTATCACTTCGACGGCATGATCGAACTCAGCGGTGCCGGGCACGACGGGACGGCGCGCTTCGCGAAGCCCTTCCTGTGCCGTTGCGGCGCGTCGAAGAACAAGCCCTTCTGTGACGGCGCGCACAAGGATATCGGGTTCGAGGCGGAGGGCCTCTGAGCGTGGCCGGCGGCGGATCGGCGGGCGAGCCGGGGTCGCTGGCCTTCTATCCTCTCCTCTACGTCGCGTGGGCCGACGGTGAGCTCGCGGCCGAAGAACTGGCTGTGCTGCGCCGGCACCTGCGCGAGTCGGGAGTGCCCGAGGGCGCGCTCGCCAAGTGGCTCGACCCGGACGCGCCGCCTCGGGCGGACCGCCTGGTCCACCTGCTTGACACCGTGCGGCGGCGGTCGGCCGAGGTCGCCCCGGAAAAGCGCCGCTCGCTCACCGCGCTGGGCATCGCGATCGCGGAGGCGGACGGCGTCCACCCCACCCGCGAGGAGTGCGAGGCGATCCTGCGCATCGAGGACGCGCTGGGCCTGGGGGGCGCCGACGCCGTGGCGACGCTCTTCGACCCGGCGCGGCCGATCGCACCGCTCCCCGATGTCCGGCCGGGGTTCGATCCGGAAGCGATGGCACGCTTCCTGGACGGTCCGGCGTACGAAGCGCGGCAACGGGTGCGCGGACTCCTCGGGGACGGCCGCTTCGAGGTCGTGGCCGGCCTGTCGACGCACGAATACCGCGCCCAGGTATCGGACTGGTGCCGGGCGCTAGCCGCAGAGGGGCTCGGGGCCCTCGGCTACCCCGCGGAGTTCGGGGGCGGGGACGACCCAGCGGCCTTCATCGCCACCTTCGAGACGCTCGCCTTCTTCGACCTCAGCCTGCTCACGAAGTTCGGCGTCCAGTTCGGGCTCTTCGGCGGCAGCATCCACCAGCTCGGGTCGCGGCGACACCACGAGAAGTACCTGAGCGACGCAGGGGCGTTGGCACTCCCGGGGTGTTTCGCGATGAGCGAGACGCTGCACGGGTCCAACGTCTACGACATTCAGACGACGGCGGTCTACGATCCCGAGAAGCGGGAGATCGAGGTCCACACGCCCGTGCCCGGGGCGCGGAAGGACTACATCGGGAACGCCGCGCGAGACGGACGGCTCGCCACGGTGTTCGCGCAACTGGAGGTGGAAGGGGAAGGGCGGGGCGTGCACGCGATCCTCGTCCCCATCCGCGGCGAGGACGGGGGGCCGATCCCCGGCGTGACGATCGAGGATTGCGGCGAAAAGCTCGGTCTGAACGGCGTGGACAACGGGCGCCTGCACTTCGATCGCGTGCGCGTGCCGCGGGAGAACCTGCTCGACCGCTTCGCCTCGATCGACGACGACGGGGCCTACCGGAGCCCGATCGCGAGCCCCGCCCGCCGCTTCTTCACGATGCTGGGCACGCTCGTGAGCGGGCGGGTGGCCGTGGGGAGTGCGGCGCTGGGCGCGACGAAGGTCGCCCTCACGATCGCGGTTCGGTACGGGGCCCGGCGGCGGCAGTTCGGTCCGCCGGGCGAGCCCGAACGCATCCTGCTCGACTATCCTGCCCACCAGCGGCGCCTCCTCCCGCGCCTCGCCACGACGTACGCGCTCAATTTCGCCCTCCACGACCTGCAGGCGGAGTACCTGGCCGCCGTCACCGCGGAAGCGGAAGCGGCGGACTCCGGCGAACCGGGGACCTCGGGCGCGAGGGACCGCCGACGGCTCGAGGCGGCCGCGGCCGGACTCAAGGCCTGCGCCACCTGGCACGCGACGGACACCATCCAGGCCTGCCGCGAGGCGTGCGGGGGGCGCGGCTACCTCGCGAACAACCGCTTCGCGGCGCTCAAGGCGGACAGCGACGTGTTCACGACGTTCGAGGGCGACAACACCGTCCTCATGCAGCTCGTGGCGAAAGACCTACTCACCGGCTTCCGGCAGCAGTTCGGCGATCTCGGGGCACTTGGACTCGCGCGCTTTGCGGCGGCCCGCGCCCGCCGCGCCATGACGGAGCGCAACTGGATCGTCTCGCGGAAAACCAGCGAGGCGCACCTCCGAGATCCGGAGTTCCACGACACGGTTCTCGACGCCCGCCGTTCGGATCTCGTCCTTTCGCTCGCCCGGCGAGTCCGGCACCGGGTCGCGCGCGGGATGACCTCTTTCGATGCCCTCACCGACTGCCAGCATCACGCGCTCACCGCCGCCCGTGCCCACGTCGAATGCGAAGTCCTGCGCTCGATGATGGCGGCCGAGCAGCGGACGCCGGGTTCCGGCGTCGCCGAGTGGCTCGAGCGCCTGCGCTGCCTGTACGCGCTCGCCACGATCGAGCGCGAGGCGGCGTGGTTCCTCGAGCATGGCTACCTGGATCCTCCCAAGAGCAAGGCCATCCGCCGCATGGTGACTGCGCTCTGCGCCGAGATCCGTCCCCAGGCCATCCCCCTCGTCGACGCGTTCGACGTCCCCCGATCGTGTCTCGAAGGCTCGATCGGCCTCTGACGCCGCCGCCGGCTCGCGCGGCAACCTCGAACACACACTCCCGGGAGGAAGCATGACGGAAGCAGATCGACAACCTGCGGCCGCGTCCCCGTACCAGATCTTCATGCTGGTCTGCTGCGTGCTGGTGCTCGTGGCTCTCATCGTGGAACTCGCCCTGCCGCTGGATCCCGAGATTCTGCGCATCCTCTTCTACGCGGACACGGCTTTCTGCGTCGTCTTTTTCGCGGACTTTCTCCTATCCCTCGCGCGGGCCGAGGACCGGAAGCGATACATGCTCACGTGGGGCTGGATCGATCTCCTCTCAAGCCTGCCCGCGATCACGGAACTGCGCGCGTTCCGGATCGGTCGCGTCCTGCGGATTCTGAGGTTCCTCCGCGCAGCGCGCGCCGCGAGGGTCGTCGGCTCGTTCTGGATGGGACGGCGGGCGCAGACCACGGCACTCGTCGCCGTCTCCGTCGCGATCCTGACGGTTGTGGGCGCGAGCATCGCCGTTCTCTATCTGGAGCGGGCGGCGGGGGGCGAGATCGGCTCGGGTCCGGCCGCGCTGTGGTGGTCCTTCTTCACGGTCATGACCGGCCAGCAGGGCGACCCGTTCCCGGTCACGGCGGCGGGGCGCGCCATCGGCCTCGCCCTGATGACGGTCGGTGCGGCGCTCGTCGGGACGCTGACCGCCACGCTGGTGTCCTGGGTGATCCGGCCACGGGAGGATGCGAAGGATCGCCAGTTGAACGCGATCCGGGAGGATATCGCCGCGATCCGAGCGCTCCTCGAAGCCCGCTGACACGGTCCGGGCGCGCGGCGTGGCATACCTCCGAGACGTTCCCGCGGGAACGTCGGGCCGTCCCGATGATGGATGAGTGGATCTTGTCGGAGGAGACAGAGACTCACTTGTCGGTCGAGGGGGTATGCCAAAGGTCAGGGAGGCGATACGGTTGATACAGCAGGATGGTTGGAGATTGATCACGATTCGGGGAAGTCACCGACAGTACAAGCACCCGGAAAAGGTTGGACGAGTGACGGTTCCGGGGAATCTGAATGATGACCTGGCCACCGGGACATGGAAGAGTATTCTGAGGCAGGCCGGGCTCAGGGAGAGAGGCCAACGATGAAATACGCGGTGGTCATCGAGAGAGCCGGAAACAACTATTCGGCATACGTTCCAGACCTGCCTGGCTGCGTCGCGACCGGGGGCACGAAACGGGAAGTTGCACAGATGATTCGGGAGGCGATCGCCTTCCATCTCGACGGGATGCGAGAGGATGGGGAGCCGATCCCCAGCCCACAGACTGCCACCGAGCTGGTGGAGGTGCATTCCACGACGTAGTCCGACGGCCTCCGGACTCCGACGACTCAAGTTGCCGGCCGGTTCGGGCGCACGAGTTGAGCGACGAGATCCAGGGCGTCGATCGGCCAGTACACCATAGGACGTGCTCGCCGGACGCCGGGTTGGCCCGCTTCGGGGCGGCAACGGAGGATCGTCCCGGTCCAGCGCGCGGGCACCGCTTCCAGCCCGTGGACTGCGCCCAGGAGCGCCCCGCAGATCGCGGCGTTCGTATCGGTATCGCCGCCCCTCATCACGCTGTCGATCACGCCCTCTTCCAGCGACGGGGCGTGCCGCAACTGCCACAGCGCGTTGCGGAGCGCAATCAGCACCCAGCCCATATGCGTCATGTAGTCGTCAGGCGGCCCAACGGCGGCCTGCTCGACACACTCCCGCACCGCTGAGCAGATGTCCCCTTCCTTCGCCCACGCCACCAGCCGTTCGTACAACTTGAGCGGCGTCGGGCCGACATCGATGGCGTGTGCGAGTGCCATCGCGAAGAGAGCGTTCGCGTCAAGGCAGATCCGATTCGGATGCGTGAGACGGGCATCGGCTCGCGCCCACCGCGCGACCGTGCCGAGGGGGTGAGAGGCGCCGAAGATGCCCAGTGGGCTGATTCGCATCAGCGCCCCATTGGCCTGACTGGCGTGGCTGGGATCTCCGAGAAGACCCGTGTTGATCGTGCCGCCACAGTCGAACGGGCCCGAATGGAGCCACTCCACGTAGGCGCCGTTCACCGTCTCCGCGTCGTACGTGCCGCGGGCGATCAGCGTGCGGGCAAGCGCCAGGGCCATCTCGGAGTCGTCCGTCGGCTGTCCCGCCAGCGTGTCGAACGTGCCCCCGTCCTCAAGGTCGCGGACCCCGTCGGGGTACAGGCGGCGGATGGCCCCGGGCGTTTGAAACTCGACGAGGCTGCCGAGCGAATCGCCGGCGAGTTGGCCGAGGAGGCAGCCACGCGCGCGGTCGAGCCTCGCATCCTGGCCGCGGGACGTTCCCGCGGGAACGTCGGCCGGGGGAGTGTTCATGCCTCCTCCATGCGCCGGGCCATCGTTTTCACGAGATCTGAATCCGGTTTGACGAAGATCGTTTGAACGTGGGTCGGGGCCACCGTGCCCCGCGGGGACTTCCGTGGTTTGCGGACGTACTTGCGGCGCGTCCACACAACGGGAGCCGTGCCGCTGTGGCGCGCGCCGCTGTGCACCGCCGCCACGATTGCGGCTTCTAGAAGGTCCCGGCGCGGCGGGTTCTCGTCCCTGCGTCCCCAGCGCAGGATGACGTGCGCGCCCGAGGCCTGGGAGGCGTGCAGCCAGATGTCGTCCGGCGCGGAGTGGCGGAAGGTGAGGTCGTCGTTATCGCGGGCGCCGCGCCCGACGCGGATCTCCAGGCCGCCCGAGGACCGGAGCCGCGTGTAGGGAAGCCGGACTTCCGGGCCGGCCTCCCGGCGCCCGCCCGCGCCCGAGCGGATCGGCTTTCCCCCGGCAGCGGTCCACAGCGCGTCCGACGGACCGGACTCGGCGAGCCGCTCGAGGTGGGCGTCGAACTCGGCCGCTCGTTCCCGGGCCGCCGCGATCGCCTCGGGTAGCCGCTCCAGCGCGCGCCCCCGGCGCCGGGCCTCGTCGAACAAGGCCTTCGCGTTGGCGACCGCATCACGGGCGGGGTCGAGTGCGATCTCGCGAGGGGTACCGTCGAAGCCCGGCAGCGTCACGGCGGAGGCGCCCTTTCGTACTTCATCCTTGTGTGCGAGGAGGATCTGCCCGAGGAGACGGGTCTCGTCCGGGGGGCCGGCCGCGGCCAGCTGTCGCGCCAGCGCGGCGGCGCGGCGCTGGTGCCGTTTGCGGCGGGCGCGCAAGCGCTTGCGGATCTGCGCGGCTTCGTCCCCATCGTCGTCGTCGCTGGCGGCCCCGGGAAGAGCCTGGAGGGCGGGGGCGGGGCCGCCGTCGGGAGCGAGGAGCTGCGCGGTTGCGGTGAGCAGACCGGCGGCGGGCCCGCTGCCGGCCCCGACGGGGTGCGGATAGGGCTGGGGGCCCCACGGGCGGTCGAGCACGAAGGCCGGCCGGGGCGGCGTCCCCGGCGCATCGGACGCCGCCGGGCCGTGCGGGGGCGCCGCCGCGAGCGCGTGGAGGGCGCGATATCGCGCGTACGTCTCCGCCGGATCGGAGCCGGCCAGGATCCAGTCGACGTTGAGCGCGCTCGTCCACGCCCACGTCTGCAGCACGGCCCGCCGGCGGCCAGCCTCGTCCGGGGACGGCCCGGCTTCCCCTGTGTCCGCCGCGGCCAGCGTGCCAACCCATTCCGCTTCAGACGGCGGAGCGGCGACGGCTTCACGCGCCGAGGAGGGCGGCACGTAGCGCGCCCCCCGGCGCAGCGAGCGGTCGCCCGCATCCCGCGCGAGAAGGGCCGCTTCGATCCGCCACTCCGAGTCGGGGTCGGTGCGGCGGCAGTGTACGGCGTTCCAGCGGCGGGTCTGGAGTTCGATCGCCAGCATCTCCCACGGGCGCCCCTCCCGGTCGCCGAACGTGAGCAGCAGGGCGCGCTCGTCCGCCGCCGCGCCCGCGTCCAGGAGCGACAGGCGTCCAACCCGCAGCGCCTTCCCCTCCACCCCCGACGCCGGCGCGTCGGCACCGAGCTCGAGGATGTGTCCGTGCAGGGGGTGCAGCATCGCCACGAGCCGCGACCCGTCCTCGAAGGCGAGTTCGACCGCACGCCGCCCGGACGCCATGCGGAGGCCGGCGATGCGGACGCCCCGCCAGCGATCGAGGATCTCGCGGGCCAGGGCACAGGCGAGGAGTGAGTCGTAACGGACAGGCATCGCGCCTATATTCGGGCCCCCGCGCGATCCCGACAAATCCTGCGATCGAGACAAAGCCAATTGGACAAGCTTCACCCGATCATCTACGCGGCCGGTGCCGAGCAGCGGCCCCCGGACTGGGCCGTGATGAGCCCCGCGCGGCTCCGTCACGCTCGGAGGGTCGGCACGTTGCTTTGGGATTGGGCGGACGCCCTCGGCCACGACCCGAGGACGCGTATCCGATGGCGGGCGGCGGGCCTCCTGCACGACGCCCTCAAGGACGAAGGCGCTGAAGTACTCCGTCCTCAGGTCGAAGGGGCGCAGGGATGGCCCGACCCGTTGATCCACGGTCCGGCATGCGCGAACCGGCTGCGCGCGGCAGGTGTCGGAGACGAGCCCCTCCTGCGGGCCATTGCCTTTCACACGACCGGGCACCCTGATCTTGGCGCCCTCGGACAGGCTCTCTACATGGCCGATTTCCTGGAACCGGGCCGCCTTGCTTCGGGACGGAAGCGCGCCGGCTTGCGCCGCCGCCTGCCCGCCGACTGGCAAGCCGTACTGATCGAGGTTGCGACCGCGAAGATCGGCATCCTGATCGATGGCGGCATCCGCATTTCCCCTGCGACGGCCGGCTTCTGGGAGGCGATCACCGTCCCTGGCCCGGAGAGCGCCGGGCCCGACCGCTGACGGTCGCCCATCGGCTCTCGGGCCCGCGTTTGCCGGTCCGGTTTTGGCAAATTGCAAAACTGTCGGTTAGATTGCCTGGGGAGTAGCGGGACGCAGGACCGGTGGGTGGATGGCAGGACGGTGGCCGAGCACGGTCGATGGGTGGACGGGAGGACGACGGGAGGCGGCAAGTGCGTTCGAGGTCCAGGAGACGGTCCAGGCGGGGGACGGGGCGAGGTTCCGAGGGTCGTGCCCCGTATCGAAGGCGGCAGGGTTCCTTCCACAGAGTGGCTTCCGCATTCCGGGGACTGATCACGACGGCGATCCTGATCGGCGCCGGCGCCCTCATCGGTCTCTTCTGGGAGGAATGGAAGGTCGTGCGACTCGCGCTTCCGGCCGCGCCCGGTTCCGTGCCGGCCGCGACGACGGAGGAAGCACCGGCCGGTTCGGAGACGACCGGACGTCCCGCGCCCGCAGCTTCCGCCACCGGTGAGATCCCCGGGCGAGCGAACCTCGTGGACCGGATCAAGGTCGAAGTCCTGAACGGGGCCGGGGAGAGAGGTCTCGCACGCGAGTTCGCGGACCGCCTCCGGGCTCAGGGTTTCGATGTCGTCGCGACCGGCAACGCCGACCACTTCGACTACGAGGTCACGCACGTTCTCGACCGGTCCGGTCGTCTCGGCGCCGCGGTGGAGGTCGCCCGCGGCCTGAGCACGGACTCGCTGGCCGTCGCCCTCGATCCCGAACTCTTCCTCGACGCGAGCGTCGTGGTGGGGAGCGACTGGGTCGGCCTGCTCGGGAACATCGGGAGGGACTAGCTAGCTCTCCCGCGACAGGCGGAGCTGCCCGCACGCGGCGGCGATGTCCCGTCCCCGCGGTCTTCTCACCGCGTTGCCCACCCCTCGCGCGGCGAGCGCCTCCGAAAAACGCGCGATGGCTTCGGCGGAACTCGGACCCCACTCCGGGCGCGAGGGGATGGGATTGAAGGGGATGAGATTCACGAAGCAGATGAGCCCCCGCGCCAACTCTGCCAGCAACTCCGCCAGCGCAGGGTCGTCGTTCACCCCCCGGATGAGCGTGTACTCGAAGCTGATACGCCGGTTCTTGTAGCTCTGATACGTGCGCAGCGCCTCGAACAGGTCGGGCAGGGGATAGCGCTTCTCGATCGGCATCAACTCCAGCCGCAGGTCGTGGGACGGCGCGTGCAGCGAGACCGCGAGTTCGAACGGCTCCGGGCGCCGGGCGAGTTCGAGAATCCCGGGAATGAGTCCCACCGTCGACACCGTGATCCGCCGCGCCCCGAGACCGAACCCTCCGTGAAGAGAGGCGAGCGAGCCGATGACCCCGTCGAGGTTCGCCAGAGGTTCTCCCATCCCCATGTACACGACGTTGGAGATCGAGTTGGAGGCCGGCCGCCCCATGTCCTCTCGCGCCAGATGCAGGGAGTCGCGGTACTGCGCCACGATCTCGGCCGCCCGCAACTGACGTCGGAAGCCGAAGTAGCCGGTGGCGCAGAAGCGGCAGGCCAGGGCGCAACCCGCCTGCGACGAGAGACAGAGCGTGAGGCGGTCGCGCGTCGGGATGAGCACGGACTCGACCCGCTCCCCGTCCTCGAGGCGCCATAGATGCTTCACCGTCCCGTCCCTCGAGCGCGCGACGTAGTCCGGTTCGATCGGAGTGAGGGAGAAAGCCTCGCCCAGCGCCTCACGGAGGCTGGCCGGCAGGTTCGTCATTTCGTCGAAGGAGCGAGCACCCTGCGTCCAGACCCATTCCTCGACCTGGCCCGTCCGGTACGCGGGCTCCCCGCGCGCGGCGAAGAACTCCGCCAGCCGCGCCGTCCCGTCCTCTCCCGACCCCGCGAGCAGTTCCGCTCGTGTGCTTGCCGTCATCTCCCCACTTCTTGCTGGCGTCCCCGAAAATCGGCTATCTTCCGTGGCGTTCCCCACTTCTCAGAACCGATTCCGAGCCGACCCTCTTTCGCCGCGAGTTCCCCTGACCAAACTATCGTTACCGACCGAACGGCGTGAGCCGGCCTCCCTTGAGACCGCCTTGCGCGACGCCGGCTGCGGGCAGATCGAGGCCTCCTGGTCCGGACGCGAAGTGTCGGTCATCGGATGGGTTCACCGCCGGCGCGACCTGGGCGGACTCTTCTTCGTCGACCTGCGCGACCGGACCGGCCTGCTCCAGCTGTCCTTTGGCCCGGAGTGGTCGGACGACGCAGCCCTCGAGCTTGTGACGGCGCTGAACCCGGAGGATGTCGTGCAGGCGACGGGCGTCGTCGCGCCGCGTCCACAGGCCAACCCGGACATGCTCACGGGCGAGATCGAGATCCGCGTGTCGAGTCTCGGGAGGGTGTCCGTCTCCGACCCGCTCCCGATCCTCGTCTACCAGCCCCCGGACGAAGATCTGCCGTCGGAAGAGTTGCGGCTCCGCCACCGGATCCTCGATCTGCGCCGCCCCGAGATGCAGCGCAACCTGAGGCTCCGGCACGTGGCGACGAACGCGGTGCGCGCCTCGCTCGGAGAGCAGGGCTTCATCGAGATCGAGACGCCGCTCCTCACGCGGCAGACGCCGGAGGGGGCGCGCGACTATCTCGTCCCCAGTCGCGTCCACCAGGGGCAGTTCTTCGCGCTGCCGCAGTCGCCCCAGTTGTACAAGCAGCTTCTCATGTGCGGCGGCTTCGACCGCTACTTCCAGATCGCCAGGTGCCTGCGGGACGAGGACCTGAGGGCGGACCGCCAGCCGGAGTTCACGCAGATCGACGTGGAGATGGCGTTCGTCGAGCAGGATGACGTCTTCCGGGCCGCGGAGAAGATGTTCGCGCGCATCTGGCGGGACGGGCTCGAGCGGGACCTCGACATACCGTTCCGCCGTCTCCCCCACGCACAGGCGCTGGAGCGCTACGGCACGGACAAGCCGGACCTCCGCATCCCGTGGGAGATCCGGGACTTCACGGACGCCCTCACAGGCATCGGATTCGGCATCTTCGACGGCGCCGAGAGAGCCGGGGGGCGCGTGCGGGGGCTCGTCGTGCCGGGCGGCGGGGCGCTTTCCCGCTCGCGCATCGCCCACTACGACAAGCTCGCCCAGGAGGCCGGAGCGAGGGGCGCCCTGTGGTTGAAGCGCACCGCGGACGGCTGGTCCGGTCCGCCCGCGAAGGTCGTGGGCGAAGAGGTGGCGGGGACACTGGAGGCCGAGTTCGGGGTGCGGGAGGGCGACCTCGTCTTCTTCGTCGCCGGCCGCGATGCGGAGAGTTCGCCGGCCCTGGACCGGTTGCGGCGCGCAGCGGCCCGGGAACTCGGCGCCGTGGACGAGAGCGGAGAGGAGTGGCTCTGGATCACGGAGTTCCCCCTCTACGAGCAGGATCCCGACACCGGTCTCCCCGTCCCGGCCCAGCACGCCTTCACGATGCCGGCGGACCCCGATCCCGAGCGTCTGCGGGACGACCCTCTCTCCGTGAACGCGATCGCGTACGACGTCGTCTACAACGGGATCGAGTTCGCCAGCGGGAGTATCCGCTGTCACCTTCCCGAGGTTCAGCGCGTAATCCTCGAGGCGACGGGACTCACGCCGGAGGAGGTGGAGGCGCGCTTCGGCTTCCTGCTCGAGGCGTTTCGCTACGGCGTTCCGCCGCACGGGGGGTTCGCGGTCGGCATGGACCGGGTTGTGGCCGAGATGACGGGCAGCGCGTCGATCCGGGACGTGATCGCGTTCCCCAAGACGGCGGCTGCCCGAGGTCTGCTCGAGCGGTCGCCGTCATCGGTGACCCCGGCTGAACTGGAGGAACTCGGGATCTCCGTGACCGGCGGAGCGGGCAGCTCCGGCGGGGCTGACGAGAGCGGAGGGACCGGAAGGAGCGACACTTGAGCGTGGCGACGGAGCGGCGCCTTTCCATCGAAGGGGCCGACCAGCAACTGCTGGCCGGCGTGAACGACTCGAACCTCACGACGCTGGCCCGCCACTGCGACATCCGAGTCGTCCTCCGGCGCGACGAGATGATTCTCTCCGGACCCCAGGCCGACGTGGACCGTGCCTCCCCCACGGCGCGGCGCATGATCCGCTACGCGCGGCTGCGGCGTCCCTTCGATGCGGTGGATGTCGAGCGTTTTCTCGCGGCGCCCGCCGACGGTGACCGTGGCTCGCGGAGCTCGGAGCATTCCGGGGGATCGCGGCCGGTCGGCGGTGCCCGCGGCTCCGGTCGCTCGGGCCGGAGGAACTCCGGGACTTCCGGGGCATCCGACGCTGCGGGCGCGGAGGAACGCCAGGCGGAAGTCGCGCTGGCGGGGGCCCGGCGCGCGATCAAGCCCAAGTCCCCGGGGCAGGACAAGTACCTGGCCGCCATACGCGAGCGGGATATCGTCGTCGGCATCGGCCCGGCCGGCACCGGAAAGACCTATCTCGCCGTCGCCGCGGCGGTGGAGGCGCTGAACCGGAAGCGGATCCGCCGCATCATCCTCACCCGGCCCGCCCTCGAGGCCGGCGAGGCGCTGGGCTTCCTGCCCGGCGACATCCGCGAAAAGGTCGACCCCTACCTGCGGCCGCTGTACGACGCGCTCGAGGACATGATGCCCCAGGACCGCGTGCGCCGCGCGATCGAGGACCGCGTGATCGAGGTCGCCCCGCTCGCATACATGCGCGGCCGGACGCTCTCCGACGCGTTCCTCATCCTCGACGAAGCGCAGAACGCGACGACCGCCCAGATGAAGATGTTCCTCACCCGGCTCGGGCTGAACTCCAAGACGGTGATTACCGGGGACAAGACGCAAATCGACCTCCCGCGTCCCGAGGATTCGGGGCTCCTGGAGATCGAGGAAGTCTTGCGCGACGTGGATGGAATCGACTTCGTTTATCTGGATGACGCGGATGTCGTCCGGCACCGACTCGTGAAGGAGATCATCCGCGCGTACCGGGAGTCCGAGCGTTGAGTTTCTTCGGCCGCGTCCGAGACTACCTGCGCCCCGTGAACCGGCCGCCCGCCGGCGGCCGCCGGGACGAGTGGGTCCACCACGGATTCCGGGCCGGCATGGTCGTCATCATCGCCGCCGCCGTCCCTCTGATGTTCCCGCAGAGCGGCCCGGGCGGGTTCGACGGCATCAACCCCGGCAGCGTCGCCCGCCAGACGATCAACGCCGACTTCGATTTCGACGTGCCAAAGGACGCGGACCGTCTCCGCGAGCAGCAGGACGAGGCGGAGGCCGCCGTGACGCCGATACTGCGCTTCGAATCCACGCGCGCGGACAGCAGCATCGAGCGCGCGAACGCCTTCTTCGCGCAACTCGATTCCGTCATCCCCGCGGCGGAAGCGCGAATTGCCGAGGAAGGACTCGAGGCACCGGCCGGCGCGTCGCTCGTCCGGGGTGAGGTCCGGGAGGTCGTGAGCGGGATCGGGATCGACCTCTCGCCCGAGGATGTGATCGACTCGCTCCAGGTCGAATACCTCCTCGACGGGACGTCACGTGGCCAACTGCGAGATGAACTCGAGACGGCCTTCGAGGGACTGCACGCGGGCGTGATCCGCGGGAGCGAACTCGCGGACATCATCGCCCTGAACGTCATCGTGCGCGAGGGATCCTCGGGCGACGACCGGGTGCGCCCCGTCGGCGATCTCGTCCGCCTCGGCGACTTCACGCGAGCGGCTCGGGAGGGAGTTGGAGACCGGCTGCCGCCCGAAGGAGCGGAGCTCTTCCAGCAACTCGTCCTCACGGCGCAGCCGACGCTGCGTATCGACCAGGACGCGACCCGGCAGGCGCGGGAACTCGCCCGCAACGCGATCCCCCAGTTCGAGGGTCTGGTGCTGGAGGGACAGCGAATCATCACCGAAAACACGGTGGTGACGGAGGAGGACCACCGCCGACTCCTCGCCTATCAGGCCCGGATCCTGGAAGAGGGAGGAGCGCGCACGACATCGGGCTTCCTCCGCGACGTGGGGATGATCCTGCTGGTCATCAGCATGCTCGGGATTCTCGTCTTCGCGACGTTCCGCTTTCGCCGCGACATCTACGAGGACCTCCCCAGCTTCACCGTTCTGCTCGGGCTCATCGTCATCGTGATGGCGGCGGCCGGCGCGGTGGCCGCCACGGGCAGTTCGCCCGCGCTCGTGCCGGTGGCGCTGGCCGGCCTCCTCGCCGCGGCGCTGTTCGACAGCCTCCTGGGTCTAGTCGTCGTCTCGACGATCACGGGGATCCTCATGGGCCAGCCGCACTTCTCCGGGCTCGCGGCCCCCATGGTGACGGTGGCGGGCGGGGTTACGGCCGCCTTCGCCGTCCACACGATCCGGACGCGTTCGCAGAGCTGGGTCCTCGTCGCGCTGATCTCCGCGGCATACGTGGGAGCCGGCCTCCTGCTCGTCCTCACGGGCCACTACGCGCTCGGCGAGATGGGCACGACGGCGGCGTTCGGGTTCCTCAACGCCACCGTGTGCACCGGACTCGGCGTCGGCGTCGGCCTCCCGCTGCTCGAAGCCTTCACGGGACGGACGACGGAGGCGTCCCTGCTCGAACTCTCGGACATGAACCGGCCGCTCCTGAGGCGGCTGGCGCGCGAGGCGCCCGGTACGTACGCCCACTCGATCAACGTGGCGAACCTCGTGGAGGCGGCGTGCGAGGCGATCGGGGCCGACTCTCTCCAGGGGCGCGTGGGGGTCTACTACCACGACATCGGGAAGCTCGAGCGTCAGCAGTACTTCATCGAGAACCAGCCGCGGGGGCTGAACCCGCACGACCGGCTCACGCCGTGGCAGAGTGCCGAGATCCTGCGCGACCACGTGCGCCATGGGCTCGTCATGGCCGAGGAGGCGCGTCTGCCCGAGGTCGTGAAGGACTTCATTCGCGAGCACCACGGGACGCAACTCATCCGCTACTTCCTCGAGAAGGCGCGGGCCCAGGAAGGCGTCGCCGAAGTGGACCCGAGCGACTTCGCCTACCCCGGCCCCAAGCCGCAGACGAAAGAGACGGGCGTGGCGATGCTGGCGGACGCGGTGGAAGCCGCGTCGCGCGTCCTCTCGAACCCGAGCCCCGAACGCATCCGGGCGCTCATCGACCGCCTGGTTCAGGACCGAATCGACTACGGCGAACTCGACGACTGCCAGCTCACGTACCGCGACCTCCGCATCGTCAAGCAGGAGTTCGCGCACGTCCTCACGGGGCTCTATCACCACCGCATCGACTATCCGAAGCCCACGGTGCCGGGCGAGAAGCCGGCCGGACGGGGCGAGACGCCAGGAGGCGAGGAGCCGGAGGAGGGCGATGTAGAGGCAGCGGCGACTGCCGGAGAGGAGGGCGCCACGGCGCCGATCGACATCGAGCAGGCCGCCCAGGGCGACACCGGCCCCATCCCCGCCCTCGATTCGCTCCCGGATTCAGACCCGGAGCCGGCTGACGAGCCGGACCCGGAGCCGGAAGGAGTCGCCAGCGGACGAGCGGATTGACCGAACCCGCGCCGCCCACGATCCGCATCAACTTCCCCCGCGGCGAGAAGCAGGGCTGGCACGGCCCCTCCGAGGCTGAGCTCGAGGCAGCCGCGCAGGTGGCCCTCCGCACGGGGGACGAGGGACATGCCGAGGGCGCCGAGCTTTCCGTCACCCTCCTTCCGGAGGAGTCCATGCGGGCGCTGAACCGGGACTACCACGGGGTCGACGACGTCACGGACGTCCTCGCGTTCGGGCTCGGCGAGGATCCGCTCCTCGGAGACATCTACATCTGCCCGGCCATCGCCGAGGCGTCGGCTCGCGAACTGGGGCTCGATCCGGGTGAGGAAATCCTGCGCCTCGTCATCCACGGTGTCCTCCATCTGCTCGGGCACGACCATCCCGAGGGCGAAGCGCGCTACGCCTCTCCCATGTTCGAACTTCAGGAGCGGCTGCTCGCGCGGCTGCTGGCCGAGTTCCGCGGCCGCGCGTAGCATTCCCCGTCTTCCGCGGTCTTCCCGAAGGCCCTGACCCACGAACCGCCTGCCTCCGCGGGCCGGCGCCCGAACGAGCATGCACGAGAATCCGGAAGAGCAGCGCCACGTCCTGATCGAGGAGATCAGGGTCCGCCTGGTGGCGGGCGACACGGACGCACTCCTCGCGTTCGTGGAACCGCTGCATGCAAGCGACATGGCGGACGTGCTCGAGCATGTCGAGGAGGCCGAACGCATCGCCCTCCTCGGACTGATCCCGGCCGCCCTCGCCTCGGACGCCCTCGCCGAGATGGAGGAGGAGGAAAAGCCGGGCGAGCTGCTCGCGAGCATGGAGCCGGAGCGGATCGCCGAAATCGTCGAGGAACTCGCGGACGACGACGCGGCCGACCTCATCGGCGAACTCGACCCGGAGGAGCAGGCCCGCGTCTTCGAGTCGGTGCCGGACGAGGAAGAGCACGAGATCCGCCAACTGCTCGAATATCCGGAGGAATCCGCGGGCGGGATCATGACCCGCGAGCTGTGCGCGGTGCACTCCGAAGCGACGGCGGCCGAGGCGATCGAGGAACTTCGGGCGCAGGCGGAGGAAAGCGAGGACCTCTACACCGTGTTCGTCATCGGCCGGGGGGGACGGCTGCGCGGCGTCGTCAACCTGCGGGACCTCGTGCTCGCGGCGCCGGATACGCGCATCGCCGACCTGCTGGAGGAACCCCCGGCCGTGGTTTCGGTCGATCTCGATCAGGAGGAGGCGGGGAGGGTCCTGTCCCGCTACAACCTCGCCGCGATCGGGGTCATCGACGACGAGGGCCGGTTGGTCGGGCAGATCACCTTCGACGACGTGATCGATGTGGTGGAGGCGGAGGTCACCGAGGACATCCTGCGCTTCGCCGCGGTGTCGGACGAGGAGCAACTGCGCGGCACGACGCTCGGAGCGATCCGGAGCCGGCTGCCGTGGCTCGTGGTGAACACGCTCACGCTGTCGGTCGCCGCGATCGCAGTGTGGCTGTACAGGGACACGATCGAACAGTTGGCGATTCTCGCGGCCGTGATGCCCCTGATCGCGGGACTGGGCGGGAACGCGGGGACGCAGGCGCTGGCGGTCACGATTCGCCGCATCGCTCTCGCCGACGAACTGCCGGGAGAACGCTGGTCCGCCGTGGTCAAGGAACTCGTCGTGGGCCTGGTGAACGGGGTCGCGATCGGGATCCTCGTGGCGCTCGTCTCGCTGCTGCTCCCGAACACGCCGGCGAGCTTCGGGCTGGTCGTGATGATCGCGACGTGGGCGAACCTCGCCGTGGCCTCCGCGCTGGGCGCGTTCTTCCCGATCCTGCTCGAGCGCTTCGGTGCGGACCCCGCGGTCGCCTCGTCGGTCTTCGTCACGACTTTCACCGACCTGATCGGCTTCGTCCTGCTGCTGGCGCTCGCGACCCGGTTCCTCCTGTGAGGGTGGGGGGCGCGGGGTGAGTCCGGCGTTCGATGCGGGGGGGCTCGCCGACCGCATCGCGGGCGGCGAGCCGCTGGCGCTGGCCCGGGGCATCTCGCACGTGGAGAACGAGAGCGACGGATTCGAGGCGCTTCTCGATCGGCTGGACGGGCGCACCGGACGCGCGCGTCGCATCGGCATTACGGGACCTCCCGGCGCCGGTAAGTCGACGCTCACAGCGGCACTTACTCATCATTATCTCAACCAGTCGCTCAAGGTCGGGATCGTCGCCGTGGACCCGACGAGTCCGTTCACCGGCGGCGCCCTCCTCGGCGACCGCATCCGCATGGGAGAACTCTCCACGGAGCCCGGCGTCTTCATCCGCTCGATGGCGAGCCGCGGCTCGCTCGGCGGCCTCGCGACCGCGACCCGGGAAGCCGCCGACCTCATGGACGCCGCCGGTTATGACCGCGTGATCCTGGAGACGCTCGGCGTGGGCCAGGCGGAACTCGACATCGCGGTCTCCGCCGACACGACTGCCGTCGTCCTCGTCCCGGAATCGGGAGACGGCGTGCAGGCGATGAAGGCCGGGCTCATGGAGGTGGCGGACCTCTTCGTCATCAACAAATCGGATCGGCCCGGCGCCGACCGCCTCGAGAAGGAGATCGCGATCATCATGTCGATCCGCTTCGCGAACCGGGAGCCGGCCGGCGCGGGCGGCGGTACGGAAGAAATATGGCGCATGCCGATCACGCAGACGGTGGCGTCGGAGCCCCGGGGGGTCGAGGAGTTCGCGGCACACCTGGACCGCCATTTCGACTGGCTCACGGCGACGGGGAAGCTCGAGGCGCGCCGCCGTGCCGCCCGCCTCCGCCGCGCCCACGACGCGCTTGTCCGCCGCTCACACCGCGACGCACAGCGGATCTGGCGCGGCGCCTCCCCCGAGACGCTGGATTCCGGGGCTTCCCCCTATGCGATCGCGCGCCAGTTGTACGAGGAGTTCAGGAAAGCCCTCAAGGGAACCTGAAAGAAGTCCACCGACACGGGGCTGAGGCCGACCCGGAGTTCGACGCTAGGTGTTCGTAGTGGCCCCACATGGCCCAGAGCGCCCAATCCAGATCCAGCCGGTCCCCCTGCCACATGTTGGTGGCCGTGTTCCGGGTTGAAACGGCGGTACAGTCGGACCCGCCGATCTTCGGTAAATATACGGTTTCCGTATCAACGGGGTCTCATCTTCGGACCCCGCTGCCCGGGGTTCTCGTCGGTTCACGCAGAGGGGACACGTTCCCGCGGGAACGTCCGGTCCCTACTTTGAGGGCGGATAGCGGTTGCGGGATCGACGAGCCGGACGACACGGACGGGGCATGAGCAAGCACGGTGCGCTGAGCGATCAACTCGAGCTTTGGGAGGCGGTCTTCCGCCAGACCCCACAGCGCGACGACACGAGCTTCCGGAGCATCTCGGGGCGGGAGATCAAGCCGCTCTACACCCCCCTCGACGCCGGGGACACGGGGCCGGGTGCATACCTGGACCGGCTCGGCACGCCGGGCGAGTTCCCGTTCACGCGCGGCCCGTACCATTCGATGTACCGGACGAAGCTGTGGACGATGCGGCTCTTCTCGGGCTTCGCCACGGCGCACGAGACGAACGAGCGCTACAAGTACCTCCTCCAGCGCGGACAGACGGGGCTCTCCGTCGCCTTCGACTTTCCGACTCTCATGGGATACGACTCCGACGATGCCCGCTCCGAAGGGGAAGTGGGGAAGTGCGGCGTCGCGATCTCGAGCCTCGCCGACATGGAGGCGCTGTTCGACGGGATCCCGCTCGACAAGGTCTCCGTGTCGATGACGATCAACGGTCCCGCGCTCATGCTGTACGCGTTCCTGCTCGTGACGGCGGAGAACCAGGGCGTGCCTCTCGACCAGGTCCGCGGGACGATCCAGAACGACATCCTCAAGGAATACCAGGCGCAGCACGCGTGGATCTTCCCGCCGGAGCCGGCGCTCAAGATCATCGCCGACATCTTCGAGTGGTCGGCGGACGCGGCGCCGCGCTTCAACACGATCTCGATCTCCGGTTACCACATCCGCGAGGCCGGGGCGACGGCCGCGCAGGAACTCGCCTACACGCTGAAGAACGGCTTCACCTACGTGGAGCGGGGGATCGAGCGCGGCCTGGACGTGGACAGCTTCGCGCCGCGGCTCTCCTTCTTCTGGGACGCGCACAACGATTTCTTCGAGGAGATCGCGAAGTTCCGGGCCGGACGCCGGATCTGGGCCCGGCACATGCGCGACGTGTACGGGGCCCGGGATCCCCGTAGCCTGAGGCTGAGGACGCACGCGCAGACGGCCGGGGTGTCGCTCACCGCGCAGCAGCCGCACAACAACATCGTGCGCGTGGCCTACCAGGCGATGGCGGCGGCGCTCGGCGGCACGCAGTCGCTGCACACGAACGCGATGGACGAGACGCTCGCGCTCCCCACCGAGGAGGCGGCGAAGATCGCCCTCCGCACGCAGCAGATCCTGGCGTACGAGACGGGCGTCCCCAACACGATCGATCCCCTCGCGGGTTCCTACTACGTCGAATCGCTGACGAACGACCTCGAGGAGGAGGCGGAGGAGATCTTCCGCGAGATCGACGACATCGGCGGCGTCGTGCACGGCATCGAGAACGGATACTTCCAGGCGCAGATCGCGGCTTCCGCCCGCCGGTTCCAGGATGAAGTGGAGAAGGGGACGCAGACGATCGTCGGTGTGAACCGGTTCGAGGACGCCGAGGAGCCTCCGCTCGAGATCCTGAAGATCGGAGACGAGGCTGCGGCGATTCAGGAGAAGCGGCTGGCCGATCTCCGCGCGCGCCGGGATTCGGGCGCGGTCGACGCGGCCCTCGAGGCGCTGGGTCGGGCCGCGCGCGAGGAGGAGAATCTTCTGCCGCCGCTGCTCGACGCCGTGCGCGCCTACGCGACGCTGGGCGAGATCCGGATCGTGCTGGAGAAGGTGTACGGCCGCTTCAAGGAGCCCGTGGCCTTCTAGGTCGGGGAAGCTGCCGCCGGTTTGGCCCACCAGGACGAATCCCTAGCCTCCGACGCCCCTCTCTACGGCTATCCGCTGCGGCGGATCCTCGTCGCCTATCTCCTGTGGTTTCTGGCGGGGTTCTTCGCGGGACACCGCCACTACCTCGGGCGCCACCGTTCGGGGCTGGTCATGATGTTCACACTGGGCGGTCTGGGTTTCTGGTGGCTCGCCGATGCCATCCTCATCCCGGGGATGGTCCGGGCGTTCAACGAAGATCAGGAGCGGCGGAAGACAGAGGGTCGTCCACCGCGCCTGCTCCCCTTCATGGCGCTGCCTCCACCCGAGGCGAAACCTGCGGACTCCGGGACTGATTTCGGGACTTCGGCGCTCCACACCGGGCCCCCGCGCGCGGAAGGACGGGGAGATCTCGATTTCTCCCGCGCCGTGCTCGAGAAACTCTACAGCTACCCGCGGCGCCGGCGCGCTTTCGCCTATCCCCTGTGGCTGGTGAGCGGCGTATTCGGCGGGCACCGCTTCTACCTCGACCGCACCGCGACCGGGCTGGCCATGCTCTGCACCGGAGGGGGCGCGCTGGTGTGGTGGCTCATCGACGGCTTCCTGGTCGGCAGGATGGTGCGGCAGTTCAACGAGGATCAGGAGCGGCGGAAAGCGGCGGGTCTCGCCCCGCGCCAGCTCTCTTTCATGCCGGCAAAGGGGGAGACGCTCCCGCCTCGGCCGTACTGGGCCGCGTACCGGTCGGAACGCTCCCGGCTCGTGGCCGACGCCTTCGTGATGGTGCTCGCCGGTGGATCCTTGGGCGCGTACGCGCGAGGCACGGGGAAGATCGAACCGATCATCGCGGTCGCGTCTCTCATCGCGATCACCCTCCTGGGGACGCGATGGGACGGGCTGGCCCACCTGCCGGTCCTGCGAGGCTTCGACCGCTGGGCGCACCGGCTGCGTCTCTTCTACTACACGAACGATCCGGGTCCGGCGCTCGCGCTCCTCTTCCGACAGGCGATCGCCGTGTTCATGGTCTTCCACAAGCGGGTGCGGGCCGAGGCCAGGCTGTACATGCAGCTGGGGATCTCCTTCACGCTCCTCTTCGGCGTCGTCGACATCGTGGAGGTGTTCGGCCTCGGAAGTTCCGGCGGATTCAGCCCGGGCCGCCTGATCCTGGGCGTGTACCAGACGCTGTTCGCGGTCTACGCCTTCGCCGCTCCGATCGGGGCGACCCTCATGAAGCACATGCTCCTGCAGCGCAGCGACCGCGTGGTCTGGCTGCTGGCCGCGCTCGCCCTGGTGTTCATGGCCGGCGGCTTCTTCTGAGCTTGATCCCGGGAGCCGTCAGGGCACGAGTACTCTCGGCGGCTCCAGCAGCTCCTCGAGGCGGAAGACCTCGCCGTCCTTGAGCACGATCCGCGCGCGGCGGAGGTCCTCGATGTTCTCGAGCGGGTTGCCTTCCACGATGAGAATGTCGGCGAGCGCCCCGCCGGTGAGGGTGCCGATCTCTCCTTCCATGGCGAGAGCCTCGGCGGCGACCGAGGTGGCGGTGCGCAGGGCTTCGACCTCGGTGAGGCCGCCCCAGACGTAGTTCTCGACTTCGGCGATGAGGGCGGCGCCGTAAGGGATGATGGGGGAGTCCGTGCCGGCGACGACCTTGCCTCCGCCGCGGACGACGCGGGTCACGGTGTGGCCGGCGTCGGCGAGCATGTCGTCGATGCCGCTGGCTCGGCCCCGGGCGGCGGCGCGCGCGGCCATGCTCTCGGCCATGCCTGCGGGGAAGAGCGCCTCGAAGCGAGGTTCGGTCGTCCAGGACGGGTCGTCTCCGACCGACTTCCACCAGCCGCCCATTAGGGCCATGGTGGGCGTGATCGTCATCCCGGAGGCGGTGAGGAGCTGGATCACGTCGTCGTAGGTGCGGTACATCGCCGTGACCTTCGGCGAGTAGCCGCGGCGGCTCGTGCCCGAGATGTGTTCGACGTGGTCCACCCCATGCGCGACGGCGGGATAGATCTCGTGGCTCGCCACCGGGATCCCGATCGAGTGCGCGAACTCCACGATCCGGCGCTGGAGGAGATCCGGCAGGCGCACATACGTCTTGATAAGCGAATAGCGCGTGTGTTCGGCGCGGTCGAGTTCGAGGGCGAGGTTGCCGTTGGGGCCGAGGGCGCCGGCGCCCGAGTAGTAGATGCGGTTGCCGTCCATCGTGCGGCCGGTGGCGAACTCGCGCGGCCCGATGCGACGGCCGGAGTCGATGGATTCGCGGCGCTCGGCGATCTCGTAAGGGTCGGAGGTCGGGTCGCGGATCGTCGTGACCCCGTAGGCGAGGAAGGTGCGGCCGAGCGCCTCGCCCATCCCGTAGCCCATGTGCGAGTGCATGTCGACCAGCCCCGGGAGCACCGTGTGGTCGCCAGCGTCCACCACCTCGCCCCCGGCCTCAGCGGCCGAGGCGTGGTTGGCATCGCTGTGGGGGACGACGGAGGCGATGCGGTTGCCTTCGACGATGAGGTCCATGTCCTCGGTGACGTCGTCGGACACCCCGTCCCACACGCGGGAAGCGTGCACGACGACGGAGCCCTCGCGCGCCGGACGCCGCCACTCGAGGTCGACCGGGATCTCGTCGATCGCTCCGTCGTCGAGGTGATAGCGGCGGAGGCCGCGCGTCGTCTGGTAGACGATCGAACGGGAGTCGCCCGTCCAGGAGAGCGCGTCGGCGTGGTGGTTCGTGAGGCGCAGCGGCGGTCCGCTCGGCGCCCCGGTGGCGTCCACTTCGACCATCCACAGCACACCCTCGCTGACGTACGCCATCCGCCGGCCGTCGGGCGACCACGCCGGACCATCCAGCGCCCGCACGCCCATGTTCCGGTGCTCGGCGGCCGTCACCCGGCGGGCCTCGCCGCCGTCGAGCGGTTGCAGAAGGATCTCGTTCCGCCCCTCGCGGAAGCGCGTGGAGTACTGGGAGAGGACGGACATGGCGATCGTCCGCCCGTCCGGTGAGAACGACGGCCGGCTGGGGGCGAAGAGGTCATCTCGGATCGTCGTGATGTTGCCGGTCGCGAGGTCCGCCATCTGGACGCCGCTCTGCAGGCCCATCACGGAAGTGAAGACGAGGCGGCTTCCGTCGGGAGAGAAGACGGGGCCGACTTCGCCGCCCGGCAGAGTTGTGACGCGCCGCTCGTCGCCGGTGTCCATGTCGCGCACCCAGATGTCGAGCGAGCCCTCCCGGTCGGAGGCGTAGGCGAGTTGGGACCCATCGCGGGACCACGAAGGCATCACGTCGACGAAGGGATCGTCGGTGAGTTGGCGGGGCGTGGTGCCGACCGCGGCGCCGACCCCCGTCTCGACAAGCCACAGATCGCCGAGCGCGGTGAAGGCGATGTGCCGGCCGTCGGGGGAGACGGCGGGGGCCACGATGCCGATCACGGGTTCGGGCCCGCCCGCCTCGAAGGAACGGGGCGTGCGCTCGTAGTCCGGCCGCGTGAAGGCGAAGGTGGCCTCGAAGGGGATGTCCGCCGCCTGCGAGCCGTCCACCGACACACGCCGGATCCGTCCGTCGCCGGTGTAGACGATTTCATCGGCCCCCGCCCACATGGGGCGGAACGGGAAGACATCCGCGTCGTCATCACTCAGGCGTCGAGGTTCTGTGTCCGCGTCCCCGCGCGCCTCCGCGTCGAGGGACGCCACGTAGAGTCCCGTCTCGCCCCGGCCCACCGCCGCGTAGGCGATGTGCGTGCCGTCCGCGCTCCAGGCCGGGGAAACGGCGCCCGGAGTCTCGGCCACGACCTGCCCCGAACCATCGCTGCGCCGCACGACGACCGAACCGCCGTTGCGGTCCGATGCATAGGCGAGCGCCTCGCCATCGGGCGACCACTGCGGGGTGAACTCGTGGCTCGGGGCGTCCGTCACCCGGCTCGTGACACCGCTGCCCAGGTCCAGGGTCCAGATGTCGTAGTTGCCGGAGCGGTCCGAGGCGAAGGCGATCGTGCCGCCGTCGGGGGAGTACGCCGGCTCCCGCTCGTCGTACGGGCCGAAGGTGTGCTGCACCGGATCCGTACCGTCGGGCCGGATCGACCAGATATGCCAGCGGCCGTCCCGGAACGACTGGAACGCGATCCGGCTCCCGTCCGGTCCCCACTGCGGCTGCCGCGCGTCGTAGTACATGTCCGTGATCGCGCGCGCCTCGCCGCCCCCGGCGTCCATCACCCACAGCGTGCCTTGAAGGTCGAGCACCATTTGCCCGCCGTCGGGGGAGAGGGCCGCGGCCATGTTCGTGCCCTCGGACACGGTGACGCGCACGTCACGATCCTGGGCATGCGCCGCTACCGGCAGGAGGAACAGCGCCGCCAGTGGGGGCAGCGCGCTGAACGAACGACGGCCGCGGGACACCGATACGTAGGACATGGAGGTCATCTCCGTTCTCTGGGCGATGGGGAGAGGATCATACGCTACGTCCGTCACCCCTCGGCAAGACCACTGGTGCATGTCGGCCAGCGCTCCGCCGGCGAGGGTGTCGTCCTTCGATGGGGCAGCCCCCGATCCGGCCCTCCGGCGTATTGTGTTTAGCCAGATGGATTCTCAATATGAGTAGATTTCCTATGCTTAGTGGACGGTGTACAGCCGCTTTCCCTAACCCGGGCTGGGCGGTCGCGACAGAGTCCCTGCCATATCGTAGTTGCAAGCCCGGGGCCGGGGCGGCTCGAACGCTTGGAGGGCGACTTGAGCCGGGTGCGAGCAAACGCGATCCTCAGCCGCCGCCGGGGCGCGGCGCTGTCACTATTGCTTCCACTGAGCGCGAGCCTCTCCTGCGGGGATTCCCCCACGGCCCCGCCTCCCCCGCCTGCCCCGCCTCCCGCCCCCCGGCCGACCACGGTGGTGGTCACGCCGTCCAGGGCCAGTCTGTCCGCTCTGGGCGACACCGTGCAGTTGACGGCGGAGGTGCGCGACCAGCGCCGTCGGCGCATGGCAGGGGCGGAGGTCACGTGGTCGAGTTCTTCCGATTCGGTGGCGTCGGTGAGCGATTCGGGCCTGGTGACGGCGGTGGCGGACGGCAGAGCGGTGGTGACGGCAACGGCCGGTACCATTTCCCGGAGCGCCGTAGTAACGGTGGCACAGTTGACCGTCAGTGTGGCGATCACCCCGGATACGGTGGCGCTCTCGGCCCTCGGCGACACGGTACGGCTGTCGGCCGAGCCTCGGGACCGGCGCGGCAATCACGTGGTCGGCAGAGCCGTCTCGTGGTCGACCTCGGACCCGGCTGTCGCCTCCGTGGACTCGGAAGGTCTTGTGACCGGGGTGGACAACGGCTCGACCGTGATCACCGCATCGGCGGACGACGCCTCGGGCAGCGTGGCGGTGAACGTGAGGCAGCGGGTGGCAAGGGCGACGCTGTCGCATTCCTCGGTCACCATCGTAGCGGCGGCCAACGTCCGCCTTGAAGTTCGGGGATTCGACGCAAACGGGCACGCGGTGACGGGGGCACCCTACGAGTGGTCGTCGAACGCCGCTCCGGTGGCGACGGTTAACACGTTCGGACTGGTCACCGGTGTCCGGGAAGGCGAGGCGACGATTGCGGCGATGTCGGGGAGTGCCCGCGCCACAGCCGAAATCTTGGTGAAAAAAAACCCGGACCGACCGGGGCTGGAGGCCTTCTACGAGTCGACCGGCGGAGCAAACTGGGCCCGGAAGGACAGGTGGCTGACGGGCGCGCCGATCAGCGCCTGGCACGGCGTCGAGACTGACTCCGCCGGCCGCGTGATCCGGCTGTTCCTTCCCGAGGATGGAAACGGACTCGCCGGTTCCATCCCCCCGGCGATCGGGACGCTCACCGAGTTGCGGGCGCTGGTCCTCGCTGGCAACGAACTGGCCGGCCCCCTACCGGCGGAGATCGGACAATTGAGGGCGCTCCGCGAGTTGTCGCTGGCGGGTAACGGGCTGACGGGATCGATTCCGCCGGCGCTGGCGAACCTGGACTCGCTCGAGGTGCTGGATTTGAGCGGGAACGATTTGCAGGGACCGATCCCCCGTGAACTGGGTGATTTGAGCAGCCTCCTGGTTCTCAGATTGAACGATAACTCGCTGGAGGGCGAGCTCCCGCCGAGTTTGGGCAGGTTGGGGAGGCTCCAAACACTGGAGCTCCAGAACAATCCGTTCGAGGGGGGACTGCCCCCGGAACTGGGAAGCCTTTCCTCGCTCGAATACCTGAACGCGAGTGCGGCGGCCGAGGGGCCCTTGCCGGCTGAATTGGGCGGGTTGTCCAGGCTGCGCACCCTGTGGTTGCACAACAACAGGCTGAGCGGAGGGATCCCCCCTGAGCTCGGCGACCTGCGGTCACTGGAGAATCTGGGGCTCTGTTGCTATTTGACGGGGCCCATCCCCCCGAGTCTCGGCAATCTTCGATCCCTCAAGGTTCTTCACCTGCGGCAGAACCGCCTCACCGGATCGATTCCGCAGGAATTGAGCGAACTGCCCACGCTGGAAACGCTGCAGGTGGACCGCAACGAGCTGACCGGCTCACTGTCGCCGGCGTTCTTCGAAATGCCGCTCCTCAAGAGGCTGTCGGTCTTCGAGAATGACCTTTCGGGCGTTGTGGATCCGGATCTCGGACGGGAGACGCGCCTTCAGGCCCGCATGCAAGGGACCGACCTTTGTCTGGCGCCGCGCGCGAGCACCATGCGGGCATTGAGAGACACCGTCGTGGCGGTGACGTACTGCCCGCCGGAGCGGGTGGCCCGGCACGCCCTGGCGGCGCTGTACGAGGCCACGGGCGGAGCGGACTGGAGGCGCTCCGACGCCTGGTTGACGGACGCCCCGTTGGCGGACTGGTGGGGCGTGGAGACCTCCGCCGATGGTTCGGTCGTGGGCCTCGACCTGAGCGACAACAACCTGAGCGGGATCATCCCGCGCGAGGTCACGGCCCTGGAGAGCCTGGTCCGTCTCGACCTCGGGTCCAACCGGATTTCGGGCCCGCTCCCCGGGGACATGGCCGACATGGAGGCGTTGCGCAGCGTTCGGTTGGGCGGCACCGGTTTCGCGGGTCCGATCCCGCTCGAGCTCACGCATCTGCGCCTCGACCGGCTGGGGTTCTCCGACACGGAGCTGTGCGCTCCGACGACACCTGAATTCACCGAGTGGCTGTCCGCGTTGCGAACGTGGTCGGGGCCCCTTTGCGACCCGCCGCGAAACGAGGATCACCGTCAGGCGCTGGTGGAGGGTCTTCCAGAGAGGCCCTTCGAGGATCACCGCATGGATGGCGTGACGATCGGCACCTTGGGACTCGGGCTGAACGGAGGCGCGTTCTCGGCGATCAACCTCGAGCAGGACTTGTTCGGGGGCAGCCTGGTAGCGGGTTTCTTTCACGGTGAGGGACGGGTCGTCGCATTCGCGGGCCAGGACTTCATTGGATCCCAGGAAAGAGCCACGCTGCTGGGACGAGCCAGCATGGATCGGCTTCTGGCCAACGCCGTGCGCTGGGCAGGTGGCGGGGACGGGGCACCCACGGAGGTGCTGGTCGACAACGAGCGCGTTGCCGCGTCTCTCGCCGCCGAAGGACTCGAGGGAGTGAGCATCGCCGGCATCCGGACTGCGCAAATCCGCGATTGGAGTCAGAGTTCGCTGGAGGATGTCGATGTCGCCGTTGTCCAGATCAACGAGTGGTGGGTCCCTCACCTTGACGGCGGCGATGTGGTGGCCCTGCGAGCCTTCGTGGAGGCGGGGGGCGGCCTCCTGGTAGCCGGCTCGGCGATCCACTGGGAGTTCTGGCTGGAACAGGCGCAAGGCTCGTTCCCGGGCGGCGCGCTTTTCGATGGTACGGGCATCTCATGGAACCGCACGTCCCTCGAAAGCATCGATCGCGCGACGACCGAGGCGGAGACGTCGTTGACCTCGCCCGCGCAGCTGTGGGAGGCGTACGTTCGCGGCGAACCCATCGACGCGAGCCGGAAGGTTGACTTGCCGAGCGTATTTGAGACGGCCCGCAAGGCGGAGCGCTATACGGAGCTGGACTCGGCCCTCTCACGCCTGGTGGCGGAGACGCCACCGCTCCCCGCCTTCGCTACGGCCCCGGAAGCGCGACTTGCGGCCGACGTGGCGGCAACGCTTGGCCCTTACGAGTGGCCCGAACCCCACCCGTGGGCCGCGACCTTTCCCGGACTGCCGGCAGATGGGGCCCGACCCGTGGACGGCTCCGTGATCGTCGACGCCACCTGGAGCGAGTTTCCCGCCGGTGCCCGCCGGCGCGAGAGGCGCTTCCCGCTGGGGTTCTATGCGCCACCGGGCGGCCTCGTCACGATCGGCGTTCCCGCGCAACCCGCCACCGGCTCGCTGAGAATTGCCGTGGGCCAGCAACACGACGATCTGCGAGCCATTCCCGACCATGCCACATGGCGCCGGGGACCGCAGTTGCTCCGCACCTTCGACGTGGACGCCGAGGAAATCTCGGTGGTGAACGCCTACGGTGGAGCGCTTGCGCTGGTCGTCCCCGAATCCTACGCGGGCACGATACCGGTCACCATCTCGGGCGCCATTCCCATGGCCGTGTACACGGCGGGCGTGTCGAACGCGGCGGATTGGCACGCGACCCTGGACGCGGGGGCCCCCCAGGCGATCATCGAAACGAGAGGAGGGATCCGCCTGGTTGTGTCCGCCGAGGATGCCCGCCGAGTCATCGATCCGGAACTCGTGACCCGTTTCTGGGAGGAGTTTCGCGGGTACCACGTCGAACTCGCGGCTGAGCCGACGCCGCGAGCGTATGAGAGCACCTGGATCTTCGATCCTCACGTCGGGTACGGCGCAGCCAACGCGACGCGGCAGCGCATCGCTTTTCCGCTGAGAGATGAGAAGTGGGTGCTGCGACCCGGAAGGGCGGACGACCCGGCGGCCATCGTCGCGAGGGACGAGGGCGCGGGTGGATCCGCTTATCGCCCGAGGGTGGACCCGAGCGGCGCGCCCTGGTGGCGAATCGCCCACGAACTGGGCCACCAGTATCAGACCGAGGACTGGGGCAGCGGGAGGACCTCTCCGGAAATCGGCGAAGTCGCGGTCAATCTGTTTACTCTGTACACCCTCAACCACTACGTCTACGGAGGAGGCGAATACAGCACCCTCCCCTATTCGCCCGACATTGTGGACCATGTCGCCCTCGACTCGGCGCGCTGGTCCAGCGCCGAGGGCGGCGTGCAAGCGATGGACGACGCCCACTTCAAGAAGCTGCAGCTTTACCGGCAACTCATCCACGAGTTCGGTTGGAGCGCCATGCGCGCCGTGTTCCGAAGCTACTACGACGCGGCCTATCCTCGCGCGACGTACGGGAGTGGCCTGGACGGTTTCGCGATTCGGTTCAGCGCCCTCGTCCGGCGCGACCTGACGCGCTTCTTCCGGCATTGGGAGTATCCGCTAACCGAGGCGGCGGAAGCCACGATACGAGGATTCGGGTACGAGGAGTGGGCGCCGCCAGACTGGTAGAGCGCAGCTGGTCACCCTGCGCGTCAATCTGTCGGCGCAGATCCTGTCCCGGCCGCCACCCACATCGCCAGGTCGGCGAGCTCCGCGCGGGAGATGGATTGCGAGATGATGCGTCCCGCCGTCAAAGCGTCGCCTCCGCAAGAAGGTGTCGGGAATGAAGTGTACACGGTGAAGCTGAGCGGTGGAGCAGGCAACGTAGTCGCCGTTTCTTCGCCGCGCAGGGTCGGCTCTTGACGGGCGGATCGTGGCGGGCAGATTCGCGGTTGCCAGGTGCAGCAGGCGCCAGCCGGACACCCGGGATCGGACGGAGGGGGAGGGGGAGATGGCTGCGGAACACGCCGAGGATGCCGGCGGCGCCGAAGTCCATTGGGGTTACGAGGGTGACACCGGCCCCGAAATGTGGGGCGGGCTCGACGCCTCCTTCGCGGTCTGCGACACCGGCGTCGAGCAGTCTCCGGTTGACCTCACGGGCGCGACCCCGGCCGGCGCGGGGGACGGCGGCGGCCTCGACATCGAGTGGCAGCCCACGGAGGCGGAGGTCGTGGACAACGGCCACACCATCCAGGTTAACATGGCGGAGGGGAGTTCCATCGCCCTCGAGGGCAGGCAGTTCTCGCTCGTGCAGTTCCATTTCCACCTCCCGAGCGAGCACACCGTCGACGGGGCGGCCTCCCCGATGGAGGTGCATTTCGTGCACGCGGCCGAGGAGGGAGACCTCGCCGTGATCGGAGTTTTCATGGAGGCGGGCGACGCCGACCCGACGATCCAGAGCCTGTGGGAGGCCATTCCCGGCCCCGACGAGTCGCCTGCGGCGGTCGGCGCGCTCGATCCGGGCTCGCTCCTTCCCGAGGGGCGCGGCTACTTCCGCTACCAGGGCTCGCGGACCACGCCGCCCTGTTCGGAGGTTGTGAGCTGGGTCGTGATGACGGAGTCGATCTCCGTCTCGCAGGCGCAGGTGGACGCCTTCGCGGCGCTCTACCCGATGAACGCGCGCCCCGTGCAGCCGCTGAACGGGCGAGACGTTCGGCTGTACTAGCGGCCGAGCGTCCTCCCGCCGCGGCGGGGGTCCGACCAGCCCGTCCAGGAGCCGTCGGGCATCGCCATGATGAGCTGGAGGTCGCCGGACATGCCGCCCGTGAAGTAGGCGTCGGGCGGCCCAGGATCGCGCTCGCGGACCGTGTGTCCCAGCGCTTCCAGCGCGCTCGCCACAGTCGCCCCGAGTCCCCCGTATTCGTGGAAGACGAGGTCGGGGAGGTGCTGGTGGTGGACGCGCGGCGCGTGGACCGCCTGCACGACGTTCATCCCGTGGTCGACGACGTTGAAGATGGACTGCAGCACCGTGGTGATGATGGTGGCGCCGCCGGGAGTTCCGGTGACGAGGAAGAGGTCGCCGTCCGGGTCCTCGACGATCGTGGGACTCATGGCCGACAGCATGCGCTTGCCGGGGCCGATCGCGTTGCGCTCGCCCTGGACGAGGCCGAACTGGTTCGGGGTACCGGGCTTGGAGGCGAAGTCGTCCATCGTGTTGTTGAGGAAGAAGCCGGCGCCGTCAACGACGACCTTGCCGCCGTACCACGAGTTGATGCTCGTCGTGACCGCGACCGCGTTGCCGTCCGCGTCGACGACGGAGTAATGGGTCGTGTGACTCTCGTCGAGGAAGGCGTCGATTCCGGGCGCGACCTCGGCGGAGGGCGTCGCGCGCTCGGTGGAGATCGTCACCGCGCGGCTGTCCGCATAATCCTCCGAGAGGAACTCGTCGACGGGAAGCTCGACGAAGTCCGGATCGGCGAGGTACTCGTTGCGGTCGGCGTATGCGCGCCGGAAGGACTCGGCCATGACGTGGATCGTTTCGGGGCTGTTCCACCCCATCGCGCCCAGGTCCCAGCGCTCCACGATGTTGGCGATCGCTGCCATGGTGAGGCCGCCCGAGGACGGGGGCGGCATCGAATGCACCGTGTAGCCGCGGTAGTCGAAGGCGGCCGGGTCGCGCCACACCGTCTCGTAGCGGTCGAGATCCTCCAGCGTGATGATGCCGCCGCCGCGCTCCATCTCGGCCACGATCATCGCGGCGGTTTCCCCGCGGTAGAAATCGTCGGGTCCCTGGTCGCGGAGGCGGGTGAGGACGGCGGCCAGATCCGGCTGCGCGAAGGTGTCGCCGATGCCGGGGACGGCGTCGCCGGGGAGGAAGACGCGCGCGCTGTGAGCGAAGGCGCGGATTCCGTTCTGCGCCGCGTCGAGGGTCGACACGAGGCGCGTGGTGACCGTGAACCCGTTCGCGAGGTCGATGGCGGGTTGAACGACGGCGGGCCATTCGAGCGCGCCGAAACGCTGGTGCGCCTCCCACAGCCCGGACACGGTTCCGGGGACGCCCGCCGCGAGGTGTCCCAGAACGGAGCGGTCGGTCACGTTCCCGTCATCGTCGAGGTACATGTCGCGGGTGGCCGCCAGGGGCGCCTTCTCGCGGTGGTCCTGCGCGAAGACGGTGCCGTCGGCGAGGCGGATCATCATGAACCCGCCTCCGCCCAGGTTGCCGGCCTCCGGGTTCACGACGGCGAGCGCGAGTCCGGTGGCGACGGCCGCGTCGACCGCGTTGCCGCCGGCCGCGAGGATCTCGATGCCGACGCGCGACGCGTATTCGTCGGTGGAGGCGACCATCCCCTCGGTGGCCGAGACGGGTGCGTCCTCCGCAGCGAAGGGCCACCCCTGAGGGAAGGCGCCGCCCGCCTCGACGAAGGTACTGTTCGTGGCGTTCGCAGCGCTGCCCGGCGCTCCGCCTTCCGTGCCATCGGACTGGCAGCCGCTGGCGACGAGGACCAGGGCCGCGAGGGCTGCACCGAACGAGCGAAAAGCCTCGCCACGGAACGCCGTCCGGCCTGACCATCCGGTATCGACTCTGCGTGCATCCAGCATCTGAAGCGTCCCCCCTGGAGGTGACTTGACGCGGCTTGAGGACGGGGACCGCCGGCACCTGCGCCAGGTCACGACTACGGTCTGAGTGCCGACATGCTCGCCCGCCAACGCAGGCGGTCCCTAAGCCAGAAGCATGGCGATCACTTCCTTGAGGTTGCCGTTCAACTCTTCAAGCGTCTCGCCCTGGCTATGCGCCCCCGGGAAGCCGAGAACGTAGCCGACGTAAAGGCCCGTATTCGGGCAGCGCTCCACGACAGCCGTATAGGTTTTCATCGACCGAAACCCCTCTCCTTGATCGCGCATTCCATTCTAGCCGGCCCCGTATACGGCGGCCAACGCATGGGCGAGCGATGCCTTCCCCGACTAGGATTCCGATCTGAGCCGGTCATCCATTTCGAGAGTGTGAATAATGACGCGGAAAACACTTCGCACCGGCGCCGGGACGGCTCAGAAGGAGGTCGGGCAGCTGAGTCGAGGCGGCCACGCCGCGCGCCGCGCCGAGTCGGACGCGGCCATTGGCGAACGCATCCATGTCATTGGCAACAGCGGGTCGGGCAAGAGCACGCTCGCGACGAGGTTGGCGGAGGCGCTGGATGCGGCGTTCGTCGAACTGGACGCGCTCAACTGGCTACCCGGGTGGATCGGGCTGAACCAGACGGATCCCGACGAGTTCGAGCGCCGAATTCGCGTAGCGACCGAGGGCAAACGCTGGGTCGTCGCGGGTTCGTACGAGAGGTTCTCCCGGCAGATCGTGTGGCCGCGCCTCGATACCGTCGTGTGGCTAGATCTGCCGCTGCGGATCCTCGTGTGGCGTCTGCTTCGCCGCTCGTGGAAGCGCTGGCGATCCAGGGAACTCGTGTGGGGAACGAACCGGGAGCGGTTCTGGCCCCAACTCATGATCTGGCGGACGAACGATTCGCTGCTCGGCTGGGTCATCACGCAGCACGCCCGCAAGCGACGTAACATGCTCGCGTGCATGTCGGACTCACGCTGGGCCCACATCCGGTTCGTGCGCCTCAGATCCTCCCGCGAGGTGGAGGCCTTCGCCGCCTCCGCGCGTTTCGCTGCAGCCTTCGCGTGCCGTAGACTGGCCGTCATGGAACTTGCCGAGTTGAACATCGACCGCTCGTCGTCCCCCGCGCGGCTCGTCTACGGAGAGCGGTTCAACTCGGCGTCCTGGTACATCGATCGGCACCTGACCGAGGGACGGGACGACAAGATCGCCATCGAGCAGGCCGGGACGACCGTCACCTACCGGGAGCTGGCGCAGAGGGTAGGGCAGTCGGGGAACGCGCTCCTCGGGCTCGGGTTCGCGCCGGGCGACCGCATGCTGATGGTCGTGAGGGACTGTCCCGAGTTTTTCTACTTCTTCTGGGGGGCGATCAAGGCGGGGATCGTGCCTGTGCCCGTGAGCTACCTCATGCGGGCGCGGGATCTCGCGTTCATGATCGACGACTCCAGGTGTCGGGCGGTCGTCTACTCTCCAGAGTTCGCCGCCGAGGTTGTGCCGGGGTTGGTGGCGGCGGGCACGGGCGCGCGCGGGCTAGCGCTCGATGCGGAGGGCGGCATACTCGGCGACGTGGCCGCGGCCTCTCCCGAGCTGGAGGCGGCGCCGGCCCGGCCGGAGGACATCGCGTTCTGGCTCTATTCCTCCGGGACGACGGGGCGTCCCAAAGGGGTGCCGCACCGCCACCGCGACATGCCGGCCACCTGCGAGCACTACGCGGTCGGGATCCTCGGGCTGGGCGAGGACGACCGCTGCTACTCCGCGGCGAAGCTCTTCTTCGCGTACGGGCTCGGGAACGCGATGACCTTCCCGCTGTGGGTCGGCGGCACCGCGATCCTCGACGCGCGGCGGCCGACGCCGGAGAGCACGTTCGAGACGATCGAGACGCTGCGTCCGACAGCGTACTTCGGCGTCCCGACGCTGTACGCGGCCCAACTCCAAGCGCTGGACCTGGCGGAGGCTGCCCGTGGCGGCGCGGCAGGGCAGGGCAGCCCGGATCTGAGTTCGCTCAGGCTCTGCGTCTCAGCCGGCGAGGCGCTGCCACCGGACCTGTTCCACCGCTGGAAGGCGGCGACGGGGCTCGAGATCCTGGACGGGATCGGCTCCACCGAGGCGCTCCACATCTTCATCTCGAACGCGTCGGGGGACGTGAAGCCGGGGAGCACGGGCCGAGTCGTCCCCGGATACGAGGCGCGGATCCTCGACGAGGAGGGGGCCGAGGCAGGCCCCGGCGAGGCGGGACAGCTCGAGATCCGTGGCGACTCGACAACCCCCGGCTACTGGAACCGTCCCGAACTCGATGGACGCACGATCGTGGACGGCTGGCTCCGCACCGGCGACCAGTACGTGCGGGACGCGGAGGGCTGGTTCCACTACCAGGGCCGCGCCGACGACATGATCAAGGTGGGGGGGATCTGGTGCTCCCCGTTCGACATCGAGGCCCGCCTCATGGAACACCCGTCGGTCCTGGAGGCGGCGGTCGTGGGGCGAGAGGACGACCACGGTCTGGTGAAGCCGGAGGCGCACGTGGTGCTCACCGAGCCACTGAGAGAGACGGTGGGCGCCGAACCGGCCGCCGACGCGCTCACGGCGGAACTCGTCGCGCATTGCCGGCAGGGCCTCCCGCGCTACATGTACCCTCGCTGGATCCGGTTCGTAGCGGCGCTGCCGAAGACGGCGACGGGCAAGATCCAGCGCTTCAGGCTGCGTGCGTGATCGGGCGCCTGCCCAGTCTTCCCCTGAAGATCGCGGCGGACGAATATCCGTCCCTCAGAACCCTGGCCGCGGGGTCATCCACGCTCGCCGCCACAGGAAAGTCCCGGGACTTTGGGCGATAACTACGTGGTCGTCCCGGCGGCCAGTGAGCCCTACCGCATCCGCCGCGGCGAAGGGAGCTTACGGTAAGCGGAACACGACATCTGCCCGTGAGTCGGAGGAAGAATTGAGGAGACTCACGAGGCGTGTAGCGTTGATGGCCGTCCTCGCGTTTCCGGGGTTGGTGCTGGCGCTCCCCGTCCAGGCGCAGGTCGGATACCACGGCGCAGTCGCAATGGACCTGTGGGACCGTGATGCGGGCTACGAGGAGATGTATTTCCTGGCGGGCGTGTCATGGGCTCCCGGCGATTGAGAATATCGGGCTTCCGCAGCCGCGCATGTACTCCAATCGGACTCGTCACTGAGACTGGGTGAAGAGGTGTCGGCGGCCCGCCTGTTCTTCAAGGACCGCAGCCTGGCGCCGTTGCTGGGTCTGGGGGCCACGTTGTATCGAACCGACACGTTTGCTTCAGGCTGGAATACCGAGGCGTGTACGGGATCTTTCCGTCGACGCTCGCGGGGTTTTCGTTCGGTTCAAGATCCCGGTACTCGGCCGCTGCGCCGACCTCGCTGCGTAGGGCATCGGTGCGGCTCGCGACGTGGATGTCGTAACCGGCCCGACTGAATCGCTCCGGCCTGTACTGGTTGGTCTCGCTCCAATCCGCATACAGCGGCACCGGATAGTCCCGAATCTCGAGGTCTAGGAAGGAGTCCTATTCACCGAACAGAGCTACGTGACGTCGCCTCGACTCTCCCTCCGGCGGACACCCACCTCCCAAACCAGGATCGACCCCAGTGCCAGCCCCCGCGCGACCTCGCGGGCCCTACGGAGGACGACGTCGGACGGTGTCGTGCCTGCCGAACCCGTCCGCCGAGGAGGTCGCCGAGCCGAACCTGCGCGGAGCCCAATGTAAGCTTTGGCCCTCCTCCGGCATCTAGAGAAATAGATGGATTGGAATTCACGTCGGATCGTCGGACACGTCGGATCGTTCGGATCGCACGGGGGGAGGTGTCGTCCCGATCAAACTCGTCACGGACGAACGTCCTAGGTTAAGGCCCATTGGCCGGTGTCGTCGTTCACGGCTCAACTCGTCTACGAGAACTGCCACTCCTGGAGTTTAGCCTGCGAGCACCGCCGCTCGTGCGGAAGTCCGATCCATCAGCATGTACATCGCTCGCATAGCGTCACTTCTCGGGGGATCCCCTAAACGCCGGAGCGCCGCAAATGAACGACCATCTGAGTTCGAAGCCTCCCGTCCTGTTGAGAGAATCGACGGCTGATGATTTTGAAACATTTTCCGTTCCACCAGTCCCCGTTCCTAAGGCTCTACCATCGATTCCCACGGAGTTCTCCATCCGTGGCGAAATGACAACGGTACGAAATCAAGGTACACAGGGTTCATGCGCCAGCTTCGCTGCATTAGCGTGTCTTGAAAACATTCATCAGAGAGATCTTTCGGAGGCACAGGTTCAACATGTAGCAGAGACAAAGTACGGTAACTGTGAGGAAGGTCTCCCGGTAGTCCGAGCGTTTCAAGTTTGCAACAAACCGGGCGCGGTGGACGAGAAAGATTGGCCGTACGATCAGACCAAGGTCTGCTGGACTGAACCGCCCACGACAAGCGGAAAAACGCATCATTCTTTTTTGACATATGCTTACATATACCGTCGCCCTCGCAGTCAAGTGCGGAGCGACTATGGAGGCGAACATCTCTCGCCGACCGTAATGGAGGCACTGCCACTAACGGGCGCAATTCAACGCCAATTGTTTGCCCGTCGACGCCCAGTATGCGTATCAGTACCGGTCGTCTGGACCGCTTGGCCGAATAATGGCAACATCAAGATGCCAACCCCGAAGGCATGGCGCGACTATGTCGAGAAGACGTCACCGCTTGAAGCAGACGGCTGGCATGCAGTAGCCATATGTGGCTGGTCATCGTCGAGTGGTCGATTCACGTTCAAGAACAGCTGGGATACTACGTGGGGGAACAGCGGATACGGTACAATTCCGTATCAATATGTTGAACGATACAGTGATATAGGTATAATTGGCTGGTAATGCTTGGGGTGTTGGGCTGGGAGATCTTGGGCGGGAGAGGCAAGGCCCCTTGGCTTCCTAGTCGTCGCACCAAAAAGGGGGCGAGGCCGGTGTATGGTTCTGTCCTCTTCCGGCATCTAAGAGGGTTCAGACACAACACCGCCGGTGCGCGCACGAGCGTTCGGGGCTTGCCCTCACAGTTCGTATTGAGACTTCGCGGGTGCGGTTGGCCGTGTGCTCGGGGCCCCGTGTGTTTCCAAGGGGTGCCCGCCCCACAACCGACATTAGCCAGGAGACTAGGATGTCACAACGTAGGGCAGGATTCCTCGAGGACCATCAGGGCAATGCATCGTCCATGCGGTTGATGAGCATCACCGCGCTCGGTGCGAGCGTCGCCTTCGGGCTGATCTCGGTGCTGCATCCGGCGGCGCGGAGCGAGGCGAACGGGCTGTACATCACGATGGCGTTCCTGCTTGCCGCTTTTGCTCCGAAGGCGCTCCAGAAATTCGCCGAGGCGAAGTTCCCCCAGCTGTCCGCGAACCCGGAAGCCGCGGAGTAGCCGATGGCGAGTATCGAGCAGGAGACGCCGGAGACATGTGAACTCGTGTTGAAGGGCTTTCACTTCCCGAGGAAGCTGTCGAACAGCAAGGCGAACTTCCGGTTCGTCGTCGACCTGAGATTCATCGACGAAAGGAAGAACTTCGACAGCGAGCACGCCGTCATGCCCAGCCTGGACACGTTCTGGGAGTGCGATACGAACCGTCAGGACAGGCCGAACTTCGTGCGCGATGTATCTCAGGAGGCCCGGACGGTCGCCTTCGCCCGCTTCGATATGGCGAGGGTCGATTCGTGGGACGCGCTGATCCTCGGTGTCAGGGCGAAGGGCCTGCATTCGGTCCAGTTCAAGGTGATCGACGTCAATCGGGCGGACGCGTGGGACTGGGTGAAGGGGATCCTGGGCGGGATCATGGAGTCGCTGAAACTACAGGCGAAGCGGACGATCGAGGCGACGCTCAAGGGTGATGGGGAGGATGAGACCGAGCAGGTGGTCGACAAGACGCTCGTGTCGGGGTCGATCGGAGGCGCGGCGGCGGACCTGCGATCGTTTACCCTCAAGCGGCTCGCCCGCGGCGGCAAGGTCCTGTACCGGGGATCCGCGAGATTCGAGAACGGTGTGTGGGACGGCGACGACTTCGTGCCGGAGGACTACAGCGGCGCTGCGTCCGAAGGCCCGTGGGTCGTACAGGGAAAGGGCACGGAAGGGGACTACGAAATCCGGCTCGCCGTGAGGGATGCGATGCCGCCAGGCGTTCTCTGGTGAGGCCGACCATCCGTGTGACCCGGCAAGGGGATCTGTCGTCTGGCGGGGGAAAGCCGACGCCCAACGACAACTCGACCTAGTGTTCGGGGCGACGAGCTTCGAGAATGGGGGGAAGGGCCGCCGCCCCGAGCTCGGCGGTCGGCCGCCAGCTTACGCATCCGCATGGAGGGAGACGCCATGTCAGCAGGTCGTTATTCCGCGCTCGCCGCTGCCTGTGTCGCAGCCCTGGTCATTACGCTTGCGGCCGCGCCGCTCGGCGCGCAGACGACCATCGGCCTCAGGGGCGGGATCGGCTCCGCCACCCTGTCCGGAGATGGATCGGCAGCCCCGACGGGCACCACGTTCGAAGACTCCAGGTCGGGGGTCGTGCTGGGGATCGACGCGGGGGTCCCGCTCAGCGGCCCCCTGGGCGTCCGCATCGGCATGGGGCTGGCCCAGAAGGGCGGCGCCGCGGAAATACCGGCGTCGATCACAACGGGCAGGTTGAACACCCAGTCGATTGCCCAAATGGACTACCTGCAATTCTCCGCGCTTCTTCGCGCGAGCAGCGACGCCGAAGGGGGGAATCTCAACTTCGGCCTCCTCGTTGGGCCCTACGTGGGCCTCAACCTCTCGTGCAACGTGGCGCTGTCGACGGCCCAGGGTCGGGATACCGGCCCTCCCGTCCCTCCGGGGATTCCCAACCGGGTCGCTGCGGGGCAGGTGGGGCGGGGGCGGACGAGCGTCGTGCAGGACACGAAACTGGAATGCGGCGAGGACGGGACCAGCGAGGTCAAGTCAAGCGACTTCGGACTGGCCTTCGGCGGAGGTTTCGAGGTGAAGCTTTCCGATTCGATGAGCCTGGGATTCGAGTTGGTCTACGCCATGGGTCTCTCCGAAATCGACGATGACGGGCAGAAGAACCGCCAAGTATTGTTTCAGAGCGGGCTCATGTTTGCGATCGGATGAACGTCCCGCTCCGCGCGGTCCCGCGAACCCGTGTCGGACTTGTCGCAACGCTGATCCTCACGCTGGCGGCCGCGCCGCTCGGCGCGCAGACGACCCTCGGCCTGCGGGGCGGCCTCAGCACCGCAACCTGGTCCGGGGACGAGCGGGGACTCCACGGAAGAGAGGGAGGATCCAGATCCGGGGTCGTGTCGGGGATCGATCTCGGGATCCCCCTGGGCGGCATGCTGGATCTGCGCCTCGGCCTGGGGCTGGCACAGAAGGGCGGCGGCACGGATCCGCCGCCGTCGATCACCGCCGGAAGGTCATTCCTCGCCGCGACGGCCGAGCTGGACTACCTGCAGCTCTCCACGCTGCTTCGTGCCGGCACGGAGACCAACCGGGGGCTCCTCGATCTGGGTATCCTCGCGGGGCCCTATGTGGCCTTCAACTACTCGTGCGAGGTGGTGATGCGGGCCACTCATCCTCCGGGGGGATCCGGTTTCAGGCACATGAGGATTCCCCCGGACGTGAGCGCGTCGTGCAGCGAGGCCGACGGCACGGGGGTCAGCTCCACCGACTTCGGACTGGCCCTCGGCGCGGCGTTCGAGGTGACGCTGCACGATTCGGTCGCGCTTGCGCTCGACGTGATCTACGGATTCGGTCTCACCGATATCGATGATGACGGAACCCGGAACCGTCGCCTGGCCATCCAGAGCGGGTTCGTGTTCGCGATCGGGTGAGGCGGCAGGGGCGCACCATGGATGAGGGCGACTGATGGCGAACGGACCCGGTGGAGAGGTCGCGGAGCTGCGCTTTGCGGAGGACGATGTGCCGCCCCGCGCGATGAGCTGGGTCATCGGCGTGCAGACGGCGATCCTCGTGACCGTGCCGGTGGTCGTGGTCACGACGATCGTCACGCGCGTCGCGAACCAGAGCGACGAGTACCTGTCGTGGGCGATCTTCGCGAGCATGGTGATCGGGGGTCTGCTCACGATCGTCCAAGCGAAGCGATTTGCCGGCATCGGCGGTGGAACACTCACCGTCATGGGTGCGTCGGGGGCTTCGATCGGGGTCGGCGTGCTCGCGCTCGTCGCGGGCGGCCCGGCGCTGCTGGGGGTGCTGGTCCTCGCGGCGGGGCTCTGCCAGCTCGCCCTCGCGGCCCGGCTCGTGCTGCTCAGGCAGATCATCACGCCGGTCGTGTCGGGCACGCTGACGGCGCTCGTGGCGGTGACGGTCATGCCCCTGGCGTTCGCCATGCTCACGCGCGTGCCGGAGAACGCTCCGCCGGCCGCTGCCCCCACCGTCGCCGCCGTCACCATGCTGTGCGTCGTGGGCCTCCTCCTGCGGGGCAAGCGATTCGTGCGGGCCTGGAATGCCCCGATCGGCATTGCCGCGGGCTGCGTGACCGCCGCGCTGTTCGGGATTCTCGACTTCGAACGCGTGGCGGAGGCCCGCTGGATCGGGATCCCGACCCCCGCGGCCTCCGGCTTCGACCTGAGCTTCGATGCGAGCTTCTGGCTGCTCCTGCCCGGGTTCCTCTTCGTGTCCTTCGTGATCACGATCCGTCAGGTCAGCGACAACGTCCGCATGCAGCGCCTCTCGAGCCGCGAGCCGGGGGCGATCGACTTTCGCCGGGTCCAGGGGTCCGTTGCCGCCTGTGGGGCCGGCACGGTGCTGTCGGGCTTCGCCGGGGTGCTGCCGCCCTGGCCCTACATCGCCGGGATCGCTCTCGCGAGCGGCCTCGGCATCGCGGCCCGGAGAATCGGCGTTGTCATCGGCGCCAGCTTCATCCTCCTCGCCTTCGTGCCGAAGATCACCGCCGTCATCCTGTCGATCCCGGCGCCGGTGCTCGGCGCCTACATGACTGTCGTCTTCGGCCTCATCTTCGTACAGGGCATGCGGATCCTCTTCCAGGAGGGGATCGACCGGCAGTATTCGCTGATCGCGGGCCTGGCGTTCTGGATCGGGGCGGGGATCCAGTTCCAGGCGATCTTCCCCGCCTACCTCGCCACGCCCATGGGGCGCATGCTCGCGAACGGCCTCACCGTGGGCGGGCTGTCCATCCTGCTGCTGAATCTGTTTCTGGACGTGACCGGACCCCGCCGCCACAGGATCGAGACGGCGCTGCGTCCCGAGAGCCTCCCCGAGCTCGACCAGTTCCTCCAGGACTTTGCCGACAGGTACAAGTGGAGCGGCAAGGCGACGGACCGCCTGCGGGCGGCCGCCGAGGAGGCGCTCCTGAGTCTCCTGCGCCAGGAAGAGGACGAACACGCCGCCGCCGCGGCGGAGCGACGGCTGCGCGTCGTGGCCCGGAACGTCCGCTTCGGCGCCCGGCTGGAGTTCACGGCGGCGACGCACGAGGGCAATCTGGAGAACCAGATGGCCCTGCTCGGGGATCGTCCCGACCCGACGAGCGAGCGGGACCTGTCTCTGGCGCTGCTGCGGCACCACGCCTCCTCCGTCAAGCATCACCAGTACCACAACGCCGACATCCTGACCGTGCAGGTGAACCGCGCCTGGCACGCGCCGCGCATGCAATGAGTGCGGTTGACGAAGTCGGCTAGGACACTTAATCCTCTCAGATGAGCAAGACACCAACCCATTTCCGGGGGGATGAATCAATGAGCGAGCCACGCCCGGCTCCTGCCATGAGGAACGCGGTCGATTTTGCTGTGGTCGGCGACAACATCCTGGACATCGCCGAATTCGCGATCGAGAAACACGAGTTCACGAGCGGCACGACTCTGTCCGACGAGGCGCGGGAGGAGGTAGTGGAACAGGTCCGCGACGCGCTCTGGGAGATGGTGAAGGCGTTCCGGGCTCGGCGGAAGGAATGGCGCAAGAAGCTGTTCGACGCCGCCGACCAGGTAGTGGTGGACTGCGTCAAGGACTCCTGATTCGCGTTAGTCGGGACCTCCCGGGGGCGTCAATGATCTCCACGTGACCTCGCTCGAAGACGCCGACCCGGAGTGGGCAGAGGCCCGCCGTGCCGGCGAAAACCAGGTTGCCGGGTCGCAGAGCAACGGTGCGCCCTTTTACCTGGAACGGGTCAGGCCGTCGTCCAGCAGTTGCTGAAAGTGCTCCACGACCGATTCCGCGGCCGGGCGGAAGTGCAGACCCAGCTGCAGTCTGGCGCGCCGGTTGTCGAACTTCAGCGGATACCCGACGTTGCGCCTTGCCACGGCATGGGTGATCCCGATTCGCGGCGCGTACATGACCGTCGCCCGTTTGGAAACCGTGCGGCGGGGGAACGGGAAGCCGTCACCGAAGCGTGCCCGCAGCACCTCGGCCATCTCGATGAGGCTGAGCGTTTCGCCGACCAGGACATACCGTCCTTCGGCCTCCGGTATGAGACCCGCCCGCAGGTGGCCTTCAGCGACATCGCGCACGTCGACGATAGCGAATTCCAGTGGGGGAGCGCCGAAGCTGTGGGAACCGTTCCCCAGATCGCGCATGATGAGGACGCCTTCGGCGTTCGTGTGCCGGCTGAGGCCGGGTCCGAGGACCAGCCCGGGATTCACGACCACGAGATCCCACCCGGCCTGTGCCTCCGCCATGCTCCAGGCCAGCCGTTCCGACAGGGTCTTGGAGTAGGAATAGGGCTGGTGGCCCTCGTGGCTCGTCGTGTTCCAGTGAGTCTCGTCGAACCGGTCCGCCTCGATTCGCTCCAGGTCGACCGCATCTCCGTAGATGGCGACGATGCTGGACGTCAGCACGACCCGCCGAACCGATTGCGTTCGGCTGGCGGCATCCAGCACGTGGCGGGTGCCGCGCGTGGCTGGCTCGATGAGATCGCGCACGGGGTCCTCGACCTCGCGCACGATGAGCGGGGATGCCGTGTGGAAGACCAGCCGGCAGCCCTCCATCGCCCGGTCGAAGCCGTCCGGATCGAGGAGATCGGCGCGGAACAGGGACAGCGTGCCCGGACAGTCCCGGGCGATCGCCCGCAGGTGGCCGGTCCTCGCCGGATCGCGCGGATCGCGCACCGTGCCGTGGACATCGAAGCCGCGTTCCAGGAGCCTCTTCACGAGCCACGAGGCGACGTAACCGTTGCCGCCCGTGACAAGAACCGGCCCACGAGGTCGCACCGTCCAGTCGAGCATCGTCCTCCGATGGAGATTCGTGTTGTCCGGCCCTCTTCAAGGTAGCGGAACCGGTCGGACGGGGCGCGCTCCGGAGACGTTTGCTGACCCACGGACCGCTTGCTAACGTTGCACATGATGACTTCCGCAGCAGGGTCATCCGGCGATCCCATCGCAATCGTCGGCTACAGCCACCGCATGCCCGGCGGCATCCATACGGATGACGACTTCTGGCGGCTCCTCGCCGAACGCGAAATCGTTCAGGAGCCTGTCACAGACCGCTACGGACGGGGTTACCAGCCGATCGGCGGCTTCTCGGGCCCCGGGCGTTTCGCCAGCCCCTGGGAGGGTCTGATCCGCGACGATGTCGAGAAGCTCTTCGATCGCCGCCTGTTCGGGATGTCGCACGGCGAGACTCAGATGGCCGACGCGCAGGTCCGGATGCTGCTCACATGCGCCTGGGAGACCTTCGAGCGCGTCGGATGGGGCCTGCAGCAGCTGCGCAACAGTCCCACCGGCGTCTTCGTGGGCGCGCAAGTCCCCGCCGTGGCCAGTTGGCGTCCGATGACTGGCGCCGGCCCCTTCGATGTGACGAGCATCAGCCTCGCCATGCTCGCCAACCGGATCTCGTACCACTTCAACCTCATGGGGCCGTCCACGACCTACTGCACGGCGTGTTCGGCGAGCCTCACCGCCATGCACGCGGCGATGACGGCCCTGCGGAGCGGCGACTGCGAGCAGGCCATCGTCGGGTCCGTCAACTATCTCGGGACCGCCAGGCTGAGTGCGTCCTTCAATGCGCTCGGCGTCATCAGCCCGGACGGCAAGTGTCACTCCTTCGACGCGGATGCCAACGGGTACATCCGCTCGGAAGGGGCGTTCATCTTCGCCCTGAAGCCGCTGGCAGCCGCCGAGAGAGATGGAGATCTCATCCACGCGCTGGTGGACGCGACCGCCGTGAACGCGGCCGGCGCGGCCGACGGAAGCTCGGGACTCGCGCAGGGCCGCTACATCACCGCTCCCACACGCCATGCGCAGGTCGAACTGATGCGCACGGCGGCTGCGCGCGCGAGCATCTCGCCGGGCGACTTCGACTACATCGAAGCGCACGCGACCGGCACCGTGGTGGGGGACCGCATCGAAGGAAACGCGATCAGCGAAGCGTTCGGCGGTTTCGACCGCGAGACGCCGCTTCGCATCGCCAGCGTCAAGAGCAACGTGGGGCACATGGAGGCCGCAGCCTTCCACGCCGCGCTGCTCAAGGTGCTGCTCATGATGGAGCGGCGGACGTTCGCGCCCATCTCGAAGAACTTTCTGGTGCCGAACGCGGAGATCGACTTCGACAGTTGCCCGATGGAGGTGCAGACCGCGTGCGAGGACTTCCCCGATCATCCGGTCGTGGTCGGGATCAACTCCTTTGGCTTCGGCGGCGCCAACGGCCACTGCGTCGTGCGGGAGTACTTGGCGGAGCGGCCGCGGGCGTGGTCGATTTCGGCCGCGCCCGACAGCGGCTTCATGGTACCCTTGTCGGCCCGCACCGCGGGAGCCCTGACCGAGAGCGCGCAGCGGCTGCGGGAAGCGCTCGATGAACCGGACACGGACTTCCAGACGCTGGTCGGTAACCTCTGCCGCCGCCGAACGCACTTCCCGGTCCGGACCTCCTTTGCGGTGCGCGACCGTGCCGAACTCGCCGCGGCCCTCGAGGCCTTCGTGGACGATCCCGCGCCGGTCGCCACGGTGGAGGAGGGAGGTGGGCGGATTGCAATGATCTTCTCGGGACAGGGCACGCAGTGGGCCGGATGCGGGAAGGCCCTCTACGACCGCGATCCCGTCTTTCGCAGGACGGTCGAGGCGATCGACGAAGAGTGGCGACGGTACTCGGAGACCTCGCTGAGAGAGGCCTGCTTCTCGGCCGGCCAGGACGAGTTGAACGAAGTGCGGCTCGCCCAACCCGCCATCTTCATGCTGCAGTGCGCCCTCGTCGAGCTGCTGAAGACATGGGGCGTCTATCCGGATTGCGTCGTCGGCCACAGCTCCGGCGAGGTGGCCGCCGCGTACGCAAGCGGCGCGCTCTCGCTGGCGCAGGCGACCCACCTCGTGTACCACCGGGCGACCCAGCAGCAGCGCGTCGCGGGCTCGGGACGCATGCTGGCCATCGGCCTCGACCGTCCTGGAGCGGAGGGATTTCTGGCCGAGTTGGGCGTCCCTGTGGGGCGCAACGGGGAGCGGCCGGGAGATGTCGAGATCGCGTGCGAGAACTCGCCCGCCAACACGGTGCTCTGCGGGAAGGAGGCGGCCCTGCGTCCCCTCATGTCCGAACTCGACCGCCGCGGCCTGCAGAACCGGTTGATTCCCGGCAACATCGCCTTTCATTCCAGCGCCATGGACCCGCTCGAGGACGACGTGATGGAGGTCCTCGCGTTCCTGAACGATGGTGCCTTCAACGCCGACGTGCCGCTGGTGTCGTCGGTGACCGGCGAGACGACGGTTCGGCTGGACAGCGCCTACTGGTGGTCGAACATCCGCCAGCCGGTGCGGTTCGCGGCGGCGATGGAGACCGTCGGACGCGAGTACCGGCCGGACGTGGTGCTCGAGGTCGCGCCGCACGGCGCCCTGCAACCCATCATCGCCCAGTGCCTGGAGGGGGCCGCCCCGGTTCCCGCCTGCATTCCGACGTTCATGCGGGACCAGGACACGTGTCTGCGCTTCCAGGAGTCCCTCGGCGCCCTCTTCCGGGCCGGCGTCGAACTCGATTTCGCCGCCCAGTATCCGCGGCCGGAGCCCATCGTCCATCGCCTTCCGGGTCATCCGAGGGACGAGGATGTCGTCATGGACGACATGTGCGACGACGAGATGTTCGTGAAGCAGGGGCCGTATTCCCACGGCCCGATGGTGGGCCGCAGGGTGCCCAGCGATCACCTGCGGTTCGAGGCGCGACTCTCGGAGGCGGACTTCCCGTGGCTGGCGGATCACCGCGTTCATCGCGCCCCCATCATTCCGGCCGCCGGCTACATCGAGTTGATCCTGGAGGCGCTCGAGGGCGTACCGGTCGTCATCGAGATCCTCGAGTTCCTGCAGCCCTGCCGCATCGGCAAAACGCCCGTGCGCCTGCAGACGGCGTTATATCCGGCCGCCGACGATCCGGACGAATTCACCTTCACGATCTCGTCACGGCCGTACGATGTCGAGGCCGATAGCACGCTGCACTGCCGTGGCAGGGTCCGCCGCGTGGACGAATCGCACGTCGCGGAGGCGCCGGGCCGGCTGGCGGACATCTACGAGTCCGGCTTCGATCCGCAGCACCTGATGGAGGGCGACGAGTTCTACGACCAGGTCGAGGCCGTGCTGGGGGACGCGTTCCACTACGGCCCCGCGTTCCGGAACATCCAGGAGATCTTCGCCGACGCCAACTCCAGGCAATGGCTGTTCGACATCGAAGTGGACGAAGAAACGTGGACTACCGCCCGGGAGGAGGGGTACGTCCTCTACCCCGGGCTGGGCGATGGCGGCCTCCAGATATTCCTGCGCCATCTGATGCGCATCCCGGACCTCTTTGCGATCCCGCTGCGGGCCGAGAACGTCAGCTTCCTGCGTGCCCCCACGTCCTCGCGGATCACGTGTCACATCACCAAGGGGACCTATGAGCTGTCGCAGGTCGACGAGCGGGGCCAGATCGTCGTGGATCTCGGCGAGAAGTCACTCGGGGGCATCAGCTTCTACGACAGCGCGACCGGGCTGCTGATCGCCCACATCGGCAACTACGTCTCCTTCCACAGCGATGCGCGCGGGGCCGACCTGCCGCACAGCAAGCACATCCTGCACTGGCAGCCGAAGTTCGTGCCTTCGGCCTCGGAGTGCCTCGCCGCTCTCGCCGACAAGGAACTCACCCCCGCAGGCCTGATCGCCGCTCTGGAACGGGGGGATCTCGGGGCACGCTATGCCTGCCGCGTCGTCGAGATGGCCGGTACGCGGGATCCCGAGGACACCCTCCTCGGGGACTGCCTGCCCCACCTTGCGGGCGCCGGGTCGCAGACCGAGTTCTGGCTCGTCGGAGACACGGAGGAGGTCGCGCGAGCCCACTACGACGCGTTTCATCACCACGAGGCGGCCCTTCGGTTCGACAGCCTGGATCTCCCCGCGGAGCCCGAGCCGGGCGAGCCGGACATGGACGCCGGGCTTCTGCGGCCCGCGATCGCGGAACTTCTCCTCCTGCACGGGGAGGCGGCCGCCTTCGGCCCCGGGCAGTGGAAGCTGTGCCATCGGCTCCTGGTCCCGGGCGGTCTCGCGCTGGTAGCGCACGACGAGGGCGAGGCGGTCGACGCCGGGCCCGGGTGGACCGCGCTGCGAACCGGGGTCCGTTCGACCCTCCTCCAGGCGCCGCACGAATGCGCCGACTTCGCCTCTCCGACGCGGAACCCCGGCCTCCGGTGGGTGCTCGGCGAGGGCGCCAGCCGGGCCTCCGAATGGGCCGCGCGCTTCGATCCGGCCGAGACCCATCGGGTGCCCGACGAACTGCTTGCGGCGGGCGACTTCGCGTCGCTGGAGACCTGGCCCGGAGCGGCCGACGTGGAGTCGATCGAGTTCTTCTGCGGCTCGGATCCGGGGGACCCCACCGGCGAACGCGCGGCGTCGCGCCTGATCGAGTTCCTCCAGGCCCTGGTTCCCCATCGCGTCGAGAACGCCACACGCCCCTGCCGTCTGACGGTGGTGACCCGCGACGCCGCCTTCGAGGTGGATGATCCCCGCGGGAGCGCCCTGTGGGGCGCGATCCGGAGCATCGCGCTGGAGCTGATGGGCGAGGGGGCGACCCTCGACCTCCGCCTCGTGGACATTCACGACCCGTCCGACCTGGAGACGCTGGCCCGCCTCGACGAATGCGATCTGCGGGAGCGCGAGCTTGCGATCCGGGAACAGCGCCTGTGGGCGCCCCGCATCGTCAGTATCCGAGACCGCTTCCCGAGCGTTCCCGCAGGCGAACACCCGGCCTACCGGCTCCGTCTGGACAATCCGGGCCAGGTGAGCGGGTTGCAGATGAAGACCTGCGAGCTTCCCGCTCCCGGTCCGTCGGAGGTGGAGATCGAGGTCGCCGCGGCCGCCCTGAACTTCCGGGACATCATGGTCACGCTCGGGCTGCTGCCGGCGCTGGCCTACGAACGCTCGGGGCTCGGGCATGAGGTGGGCATCGAGGCGAGCGGAGTGGTCCGGCGGGTCGGCTCCGGAGTGGTAAGGCTCAGCCTCGGCGACGAGGTGGCGTTCATCAAGGGGGGCTGCATCGCCAACCGGCTCGTGGTCGACCAGTACAAGGTCTTCCGCAAGCCCGCGGGGATCAGCCTGGAGGACGCGGCCGCCTCGCTGTCCGTCTACGTGACGGCGTACTACTCGCTCATCCACCTGGCCCGCCTGCGCGAGGGGCAGCGGGTGCTCATCCACTCCGCGATGGGCGGCGTCGGACAGGCCGCGATCGCGCTCGCCAGGCACGTCGGGGCCGACATCTACGCGACGGCCGGCAGCGAGAGCAAGCGGGACCAGCTCCTGGAAATGGGAGCGCTGGGTGTCTTCGACTCACACAGCCACGACTGGTACGACGACCTCATGGAGGCCACCGGCGGCGAGGGCGTCGATGTCGTGTTGAACTCGCTGGCCGGGCGCCACATCGCGCTGTGTCTCGAGGCGCTCCGGCCCTCGGGCTGGCACTGCGAGATCGGCAAGGTCGACATCTACGCGGACAACGCGCTCAGCCTGCGGGTCTTCCGCAAGAACCTTCGCTTCGCCGCGATCGACGTGGACCGCCTGCTGCTCGACGACCCGTTCCTGTCCCGCGAGCTGTCTCAGGCGTGCCTCGATCTCCTCGACCGGGGCGCGGTGCCGCCGCTGCCGCTCACCGCCTTCCCGTACGCAGACTACGACAAGGCGCTGCGCCTCATGACGAAGGGGCAGCACCAGGGGAAGCTGGTCCTGACGGCGCCACCCGATTCGCGCGAACCCGGCTTTCCCATCGCCGATTTCCGCCCGTTCCTCGACCCGGAGGCCACCTACCTGGTCACCGGCGGCCTGGGCGGCTTCGGTCTCCGCCTGCTGCCCTACCTGGTCGCCGCCGGGGCGCGCCATCTCACCCTCCTGGACCGGGACCCCGAGCGGCGCCGGACGGAAGAATGGGTGCGGCGGTCGAGCGCCCTGTGGAAACTGAGCGAGCCGTGCGAACTCGACATCGTGTCGGGGGACGCCGGGAACGAGGAAGACGTACGGCGCTGCGTCGCCGGGATGAAGCGGCCGCTGAAGGGCGTGTTCCATCTCGCGGGGACGCTGGAAGACCGCATCCTGATCGACGTTACGCCCGAGTCGCTCGACACGGTGTTCGCCCCGAAGGCCCGCGGCGCGCTCAACCTCCACCACGCCACCGCCGACTGTCCGCTCGACCACTTCGTGCTCTTCTCGTCGGTCGCGTCGACGTTCGGCAACGCGGGACAGATCAACTACAGCGCCGCGAGCGCCTTTCTGGACGGGCTGGCCAACTGGCGCCGCCGTCACGGCCTGCCGGCGCTGTCCTACAACCTCGCCGCCGTCGCGGAGGTCGGGATGGCCTCCCGCAACCTTCACGTGATGCGCGTGCTGAGGGCCACCGGCATGTCTCCGGTCAGCAGCAACTTCGCCGTGGCCAACCTCGACTACGCCATGAGGACCATGCGGGAAGACGACCACCTCGTGACGGCTCTCTTCACCCGCGCGCCGTGGAACGTCGACTCGCCCGACTACACGCGTAACGGGCGGCTCATGAGAAACCAGGACGGTTTCGCGTTGGACGTTGAGTCCCAGCTGACGCTGGATGGCGTCGCGGCGCAGATTTCCGCCAAGGTCGCTGAACTGTGCGGTCACACGGAGGGCGGCGTGGAAGAGCCGCTCGCGAGCTTCGGCCTCACGTCGATCTCGGTTGCCGAACTCGGCGCGTTCGTCCAGATGCAGTTCAACCACCAGGTCAGCGCGCTCGACCTGATGACCACCGCCTCTACGCTTTCCCTGGCGCAGGCCATCGTACACGGCGAGCGATCCGACGGCGAAGGGCAGGCTGAGATTGAAACCGAGCGGACCGCCGATGTGGAGCGCGATTTCGCGCAGCGCGCCCGCCGCCGTTCGATCTTCGCCAATGTGCCGGAAGACTACTTCCCGAACGGCGCCCGGGCCGGAGTCGATTCGCAGGCGTGAACCCGGGCATGGATACGGCGCCGGCGGCGATCCGTTCGGTGCCACCTCTGAGCGGCGCCTTGCCGCCCCATTGTCAGAGAGATCTCGACACGCTGCGCGGGTTCGTCCGATCCTCCGTTTCCCGTGGGATGCCGGATCCGGCGGTTCCGGCTGATCAGGTCCGCGAAGTCCTCATGACGGGTGCGACCGGCTTCATCGGTCGCTTCCTCGTGCGCGACCTGCTTGAACACGACTCCGGTCCGGTCGTCCACTGCATCGTGCGGGCGGACAGCGCCCAGTCGGGGCTCGAACGGCTGCGCGCGAACATGGAGGAGGCCGAGATCTGGGACGACGCCTTCGCGGCGCGCCTCCGCGTACACGCGGGCGACATCGCGCAGGCCCGGTTCGGGCTGGCTGACGACGACTTCTCCCGTCTCTGCCGGCAGGTCGACGCCGTCCACCACCTCGCCGCCTCGCTGACCCTGGCCTCGTCCTATGGCGGCCGTGCGCCGGGTCAACACGTTCGCGATCCGGAACGCGCTCGAGCTCTGTCTCCACACCCGCCTCAAGCACCTGTTCTACGCCTCGACGCTCGGCGTCTTCCCCGAGTACTTCTGCGGCTTCGCGCGGGAATACGAGGACAGCCGCATCGATCACCAGATGCAACCCGACCTCGAGGCCATGAAGAGGCATTTCCCACTGGGCCTGCTGGGGTATCCGTGGAGCAAACTGGTCTCCGAGCAGGCGGTCCTGTTCGCCGGTCTCGCCGGCCTCCCCGTGGGCGTGTTCAGGTTGCCGCAGAGCGGCCTGACCTCCGTAGGATTCGCCCAGCCGAGCGACATCTCGATGCGCATCTTCTCGGCCATCAGCGATGTCCGCATGGTTCCCGGCGGGTTCGTGTTCCAGAGCCCACAGGAAGCGATCGATGCCCTGACCGCAATCTGGCGCGACATTTCGCTGAATCCCGGACGGCGTCACGCCATCTATCATTGTTCCGACAGGCGCCCGGCGGAACGGCACTTCACGCTGGACGAGTTCGGATGGCACTATCCCGAGGTTCCGTACGAGACGTTCAAGCGGGCCTGCCGCAACCGCGGCAAGGAGTCTCCCCTGTCCGGGCATTGGATGCTGCTCGATCACTTCTCGAGGTACTGGTTCCGGGGCGGCAGGATCAGGACCCACATTCCGATCTCGGATCGCGCGATTCGGGAGGACTGTCCTCGCCCCATCGAATGGCCCGGTACGATCACCAAGCACGTCCGCCACTACCGGTGGCTTCGGCGGCACGGCGACCGCTGGCCGTACCCGGCCCCTCCCGACGGCCGGCTGGAATACGACCGCCTGATCGCGCAGGCGAGAGACTATGCGGCGGAAGCCGGGGTGCCCTTCGAACGCGTCTATCCCGACTGGATGCTCGACGGGCTCCGTCGCCTGGTGCGCGCCCTCAAGGCTCCGCCGGCCCGCATGCGCAAGGACATGACCAGCTTCGTCGTGTACGACCTCTGCCGGCTCCTCCGCAACGGCGCGGCACTTGCGGGGGAACGTCTACGTTTTCCCGAGATCGACGAGCAGAAGGTAGTGCGGCCTGTGTTCATCGTGGGAATCAACCGGACCGGCACCACCCTTATGCACCGGCTCATGGCCCGCGACCGCCGTTTCCGGACGCTGCGAAGCTACGAGTACGTCGAACCCGTGCTTGCCAGCGGTGACTATGCCGGCATCAAGAGCTTCCGCGACGACCCCCGGCGAGCCATTGCCGCAGACGCGCTCGGCGCCTCGGGAATCGTCGAGGCCTTCAAGGGAATCCACCACATCGACATCGACGAACCGGAAGAGGATTTCCCGATCCTCAGGATGACCTTCTCGGCGTGGACGCCCACCACCCGGTATCGGGTTCCGGAGTACGAGGACTGGCTGTGCGAGAACGGATGCCGGGATGCCTACGGCTTCCACCGCCGCGTCATGCAGCACTACACGTTCCAGCGCGGGCAGCAGCGGCCGGGGTCTCCGGGGCAGTGGCTCTTCAAGATGCCCTACCATCTCCTGGAAATGGAGAGTCTCATCGAGATGTACCCGGATGCGCTCTTCATCCAGACCCACCGGGAGCCCGTGCAGTTCATGGGCTCATGGTGCAGCCTCGTGGGGAAGATTCGCGAGCTTTCCAGCGACCCCCAGCCACCCGAGGAAATGGGGGCCGAGCAACTCGCCTTCATGACACGCATTATGGACAGGGGCGTGGACTTCAGGATGCGCCACCCCGAGCTCGAGCATCGCTGGATCGATGTCAGCTACTACGATCTGGTCCGGGACCCGCTGGCGGTTCTGGGCCGCGTCTACGACCACTTCGGCTGGACGTTGGAGACCGAAGCCGTCGAAGCGATGGACGCCTGGCAGGCGGAGCAGGCGGAGCAGCGCCGCACCGAGAAGCGCCATCGGTACGACATCGCGGACTACGGTCTGACGCGCGAGATGATCGACGCCGCATTCGCCCGGTATCTCACTTTCGTCTCGGAGAAAGGGATCCGCGAGTCGGGTTTTCCTGACGGATCCGGCGCGTAGCTTTGCCGTCGGAGCGGACTTGGGGGGGCGCTTGAGGACATTCGCGTCGCCGACCTCGGGAAAGTGGGATCTGTTCACTCGCAGCGGACGTCATTTGGCCGCCACATCCGTACCGAGCGACTGGGGTGTAATGGTCGGCTACGACGCAACGCGGCGCGTGCTCTGGCTTCTGGGCAAGCATCAGTACGAACCTGTTCTTCGAAGGTTGCGACTCGATCCCACAGGTCTTTAGTGAAGAAGCGTCGTCGCTCAGCGCTCGCCGCGTTCGTCGTCGTCCTGGCCCTGCTATCGGGCGGGTGCTCCATGCTGTTCATGCGACGGCCGCCCAGGGCCGAGGGGCCCCTGACGTCCGGCGACTGTACACGCAGCGTTGCGGCTCCCGTCATCGATGGGGTAGTCGGACTGGGCCACCTCGGACAGGCCGCCGCGATCTGGGGGGACACGCGCGCCGAGTTCGACAGCGAGGAAGCCTACGACAGGTTCCGGCTCGGCTCCGCCGCTCTCGCGGGCGCGTTCGTCGTCTCCGCGGTCCACGGGCTCAAGTGGAGCGCAGAATGCAGGCGCCGGAGCACGCTGAGCGAGCAGGCGATTCGCGACCACCTCCGCGTGCTCGCGGCCCGGCAGCGGGGCGAGCGGTAAGCAGCCCGCGGCAAGCCCCGCCGCGTTCGAGTGGCGCTACCGCCGCTCCAGCACGCAGTACCGGTAGAGCTTCAGCGTCTCGCGCCAGTCCTCCGGGTACTCCGCCACCATGTCACCCAACCCGTACTCCTCCGCCAACTCCGCGAACGACCCCGATTCGGCCACCTTGAACGGCGCCTGCTTCTCGAACACCGTCAGGTCGGGGAAGCCGGTGGGGAACGAGGCATTCATCGCCCTCTCCACCCCTTCGAGCCGCTGGCGGTCCTCGTCGGTTGTCGAACTCGCGGTTCTGCAGGTCCACCGAGAAGTAGTCGAAGGCGATGCGGAGCGACGGCAGCGCGCTCGCGAGCCGGTTCAGGAACGGCATGATGCTCTCGGGGGGCAGGTACATCGTATTGCCTTCCCAGACCAGCAGCGTGGGCGCCGCGAGGTCGAAGCCGAGATCGGCCAGGCCGCCCGGAACATCGGCCTCCAGGTAGTTGGCGAAGAGCGACGGCGGCTGTTCGATCCCGTTGTCCGACAGGATCTGGCGCTTGAATTCGAGGACCGCCTTCTGGTCCACCTCGAAGAAGGCGACGTCCATGTCGTGGTAGTGGTGGGCGCGCATGTCGAAGCCGCCCCCGAGCAGCACGACCTGGCGGGCCCCGTCCACGATCCCGCGCTCCACGAACCGGTTGAAGTAGCGGGTGCGGAAACGGACCATCGTGGTCGAGGGCGGAAACGCCGCCTCCAGTTGCCGGGCGGCCGTGCGGGCCCGGTCGGTCGAAAACCACGGGGCATAGGGATCGTTGAAGAGCCGCTGCGGCTTTTCGGGCTCGAGGGCCCGAATCGAGGCGATGACGAAGGCGGTGGCACCGATCTCGTTGATATCGATCATGGTTTGAGACCTGGCATATGGGAGAGTCAGGTATGTGGTCGCGGAGGGCGCAAGATAGCCGTCACGAAGTGGCCATCAAAGTACGAGCGGAGGAGATCCAGGTACGGCCTCAGCGTCTCGCGCGCCTCGTGCAACCCATATATCGACACAAGATACGTAGCTTGACAAGCTATCCGTCATCCCCAAGGTATTCTCATGCCCCGGTAATTTGCTCCGCGCCGTCACGAGAGAGGAGTCCGGCAACCGTGATCTCGTTGATCCGCTGGCCTGCGGGTGCGATCCGGGCCGGGAAGCGAAGGGCCGCCTTCGCGGCGGTGGTGCTGTCCGCGACCCTTTCCGCCTCCGCTTGCGGCGGCGGCACCGATGAACCGGTCGCTCCGGTAACACCGCCCCCGCCGCCGGATCCGCCCCGCCCAACGACCGTCGCGGTTACGCCCGCGACTACAAGCCTCAGGGCCGTGGGCGCCACCGTGCAACTCTCGGCTGAGGTCATGGACCAGAACGGTCGGGCCATACCGGCCGCGACCGTCACCTGGTCGAGCGGTGACGCCTCGGTCGCGACCGTGGATGAGTCGGGGCTGGTGACGGCGGTCGGCCAGGGGACGGTGACCATCGGGGCCGCTGCAGGTCCCGCCGCCGGGGATGCGACCGTGACGGTGGAAGTTGATGGGGCCTCGCTGGTGGCGCTTTACCAGGCTGCCGGCGGATCCAACTGGACCAACCGGGCCGGCTGGCTCACGGACGCCCCTCTGGAGGACTGGTTCGGCGTGACGACGGACAGTTCCGGGAGGGTCGCCGCGTTGAACCTGCCCGACAACAACCTCAGCGGTTCGATTCCGCCTGAACTCGGGGACCTCGCCAGCCTGACGAGG
>LXNI01000020.1_pt1 | contig 150149 bp, 136 predicted proteins | sample 809091 | NCBI WGS metagenome assembly LXNI01 (sample SAMN04870527, study PRJNA318959) | sponge metagenome | biome: 01000161; feature: marine sponge reef; material: water | host: Sarcotragus foetidus | place: Greece: Milos, Mediterranean Sea | collected 2013-05-29 | depth 5-7 m
CAGCCCCGTTCGCCGGCACCGCCGGCATATCATGATCAGTCATAGACATGATCCTTCCCGGCCCACAGCACCAAACCGCGGACCCTCAGATCACGCCCGATACACAAAATTCCTGACAGTCCCCTTCTGGACCGAGCAGATACTCGTTAATGGCCTCGGCGGTGCGGTATCCATCGGGGGTGCTAGCTTTGCCACGGCTGCGCTGGCTGGGGTAAGTACCACCGCGCCAACTGTGGTAGGGGCAGCGGTCGGATTTGTGGTCGGAGTGGCTGTGGCCTGGCTGTGGAGAAGCAATGTTGATCCCAAGTTGTATCTGGTGATGAATGCCTCTACAGGCTGTCTGGACCTGTCGCTTGGCGGGGGGCCGAAGTGGGAGAGCGGGGGGAGCGACGCTGCCGAGGTCGAGTACACCCTCGAAGAAGGGGGCTACGAGACGAAGATCGTGCATGAGATCGCCCACTGCGTGAAAGTAGGCTCGGCCGGATGAGGAAGAGCGAGCAGGATTTTCCGTCGAGGGCCGAATACGCCGCGGCTCTCAGTTGGCGGGAGGTTCTCGCCATCACCTGGAAGCACGCTTATTCGCAGCCGGTGGCGGGGCGGGATGGATTGGGGCTAGTGGGACGCTGCCTTGTCAGCATGCACGAGCGCCGCCGGCCCAGCGGCAAGTTCAACTGGACCCCACATCTGGTTTCCTCCGTCCTGGTGATGGGTGCGCTGATTGCGATGATTTTGGTTCGGGAGTACGGAGACTTTGCGTTGGCGGGGGTCTTATTGGCCATTGGTATAGGCGTCCTTTTCGTCGTTTCATTCCTGGTTGCACTCGTGGCGGGGGCGGTGTTGGCGTTTCGGGCTGGTGGTTGGGAGCAGGTGTTGCGTGATCGTGATCGGGATTTGGCTTGGAGGGAGCAGTTGAGGGTCATGCTGGGTGATGAGGGCGGGCCGTCCGGGGGGCGGTTGGCCAGGTTTTGGCGGCGGGTCCGTAGGGCTGGTTGAGGGCTGTCGGGGGTGTGGTGCGTTTTTGTTGTGTTTTGGAGGGTGTTTCTGCGGTTTTGATGCATAGTGGGGCGGCGGGGTTGGACGCGGGGAGCGATTGGAATGTGGAGCGGGCTGCGATTGCGCGCAAGCGGGCGGGTTCTCGGACGGCGGGCGATGAGTTGCGGTTGCGGGAGTTGGAGTGCTTGGTGTCGTTGTGGCTCGACGACGAGGGGCGGCCGACGGTGCCGGCGTCGGCGGTGCGGGCGGTGATCGAAGCGGGGGCGCGCAAGCTGCGCCAGGGGCCGCTGGTGCGGGAGGGTCTGCGTGTGGTCTCGGTTGACGGCTTCGGTTACGACCAGGATCGGTACGGGTGCTCGTTGGAAAGGCTGGGCATTACAACTCAGTTCACTGCGGCGGTGGTGGTGCAGCGGGCCCGTATTCTGCGGACCCGGGCCAAGTTCGATGTGCCCTGGTCGCTGGGTTTCACAGTGGAGGCCGATCCGGAGCTGGTCGGCGACCAGGAGCTGGCCCGGTGGCTGGAGATCGCAGGCTCGCGGGTGGGGCTGGGCGACTGGAGGCCGGAGAAGTCGGGCACCTACGGGCGGTTCCGTTTGGGCGGCATCGAGGAGGTCCCGCCCTGAGCGGATAGGCGGGGCCGCTCGCAAGGGCCTCTAGGGCCAGGCTAGGCATGGCTTGGCGGGGCAGGCCGCGGCAGGGCAAGGCAGGGTATTTGGGGGCGAACCCTTCGCCGTGTCCGGCGCAGAGCGTCAGCCCGGTGTGCTGCGGGTTAGCCAATTTCCGCACTCCGCCGCAGGTAATTCTCCAATCTTCTTCAACAAAGCCATTTTTTGACGTTTGGCCATAGAAGATTGTCTAATCTTCTCAAAATAATGCTGTATTCGTGCTATTGTGGAGGGAAGATTGAAGAATGAAGTCGGGGGAATCTAGACTTGACCGCATGGTCCGGTCTCCGCTGTGCCTCGCAGACATCCCGAATCACCTGTCTGCGGAGGCGTTCTGGAAACTTGTCGGCACGGTCAAGCACGAGAGGCTCGATTTCAAGGGCGGGCCGGGTGACAGCTTCAAGGAACTGCTCCCGGCGATGGCGATGACCGACGGAGGTATCGCGATCCTCGGAGTGGACGACGAGGACGACCGGCATGGGATTGTCGGATGCCCCTTGAGCCAGCGCACACAGGACCGCATCACGCGCTACGCCAACCAGTGCAACATCCAAGTCGAGCTGAAGCCGTTCAGGGTGGACGAATTCGAGTTGGTTGCCGTGGAAGTGCCGGAAATCCGCGGCCGCATCGTGACCACGCCCGATGGCCGGCTGCTACGCCGCGTCGGGGGCAATTCGCAGCCGCTTCAGGGTGACGCATTGGCGATGTTCGTCAAAGACCGCTGTAGCCGTGCTGCCGAAGAGGAACCACTGAATCACCTGTTCGACCCGCTCGAATTCGATCTCGACTCGGTAAACAGCCTGCTTGCTCGTCTGGGGAGGCCCGCAGTCGACCGTGCCGGACTGGCTCGGGCCCTGGCCGACCTCCACTTGGCTGAGTTCGCAAGTGACGGATCGAGCGGCGATGACCCCGGGGTGCTCACCGCGGCAGCGGTGCTGTTCGCACACGATCCGCGCCGGTATGTGCCGGCAGCGTCGGTGCGCTTGCGCCGCCGGTCCGGCATCGGCCCCGGTCCCGGGCCATCGGAGGATGCTCATAGAAGTCAGGAGAAGGGGCGAGGCGGCCAAGCGGCACTTTGCAGAGGCATTGCCCGACGTTGACATTGATGCCGCACTTGTTCACCTTCTCTCTCACGGGCTGCTCGACCGGGTGGGGCGCGGCGGTGGAACCCAATACCGGCTTTCTGGCGAGGTAGTGAGGCGCGCCGGAACCTCCCAGGCCTCGACGGGCCAGCGCCGCCGCGAGCTAGTGCTCGAAGAACTGGCGCGCCGGGGCAGCCTGTCAACCGCTGAAGCCGCCAGGCTGCTGGGCGAGGAACGAGAGTCGGCGCGCCTACTCCTCAACGAACTGGCGAGTGCAGGCTTGGTACGCGCTGAGGGCAATACCCGCGCTCGTCGCTATGTCGCAGCGCACCGTTTGCACTAGACGAAATAGACGGGAACGCCGCGAACTGGCCAGACCCCTTTGCAAACCGGGGGATGGTCATGACTCCAATGCGCTAACTCCGGTATTCCGCCGCTTCCAACTCCCGCAACAACTCAAACCGCTCCCGCAGCTCGCCGCGCCGGCTGCGGTCGTTGGCCAGATTCACCAATTCGTGCGGATCGTTTTCGTGGTCGTACCACTCGTGGTCGTGGTCGTCGAAGTCGGCGTCGGAGCCGAACAGCATTGAGTCGCCCAGCGACACGCCGAAGTTGCTCACCCCGCCGCCGATGCCGTAGTAGCGGCAGTATTTGTGGCGGCCGTCGAACACCCCCGAAGAGGCGTAGCGCACCTTCTCCACCCCCAGGTACCACGGCCACCGCTGGGCGAACAGGATGTGGTCGCGGATCTGCGCCGACTGATCGTCGAACAGCGGGCGCAGGCTCTGGCCGGGCAGATCCGAGGCGTCCACCCCGGCCAACTCCAGCACAGTGGCCGCCAAGTCGGTGTGGCTGGTGAGTGACTCGGTGGCTGTGCCCGCGGCGGTCAGCCCCGGCGCCGACAGGTACAGCGGGATCCTCATGGTCTCCTCGTAGTTCCACGGCCCCTTGGACCGCAGCCCGTGGGAGCCGCACTGGTCGCCGTGGTCTGAGGTGAACACCACCACGGTGTCGTCCCACTGGTCGATGTCGTCCAGCGCGCCCAAGACCGTCGCCAGGCACTGGTCGCTTAGCTGGTGCAGCTTCACGTAGTAGTCGAGCTGGCGCAGCCAGATGTCGTGGTCGCCGGGGTCCATCGGCCCCGGGGTGCTGGCGCGCTCCATCTCCAGCAGCCACCGGCGGTGGACCTCGGGCTTGGTGTGCAGGTCGTCATCGAAGTTCTCGGGCAGCTCGGTACACCACCGGTCGATCTCGTAGTCGAAGGACGGCAGGTTGGTGGCCCGGCCCCATTTGCGCCGATCCAGCTTCTCCCGGCTCTGGGCCACGTATTCGGGCTCCTGCTCCCAGAACCAGGGCTGGTCGAGCGGGAACCACATGATGTCGTGGGGATTCACCAAGCCAACGGTCAAGAACCACGGTTGGGTGGCGTCGCGCTGGTCGCGCAGCCAGGCGGCCGAGTCGGCCGCGATGGGCTCGTCGAACTCGGTGCCGCTGCCCGGCAGCCCCCAAAAGGCCATGTCGTTGCCGGTCCAATCCGAGAAGCCGTAGGCCTCCATGTCGGGCTCGGCTGAGGCCTCGAGGTGCCATTTGCCCTTGTAGGCGGTGCGGTAGCCGGCGTCTCGCAGCCGGGTGCCCAGGGTGGGGATGTCGGTGGAGAGCTGGGTGTTGTTGGGGTAGCTGGAGTTCTCGGTCACCCCGTGCTCATCCATGTGCAGCCCGGTGAACAGCGTGGCCCGTGACGGCGAGCACGGCGAGGTGTGGGTGTAGTGGCGGCGGAACTCGAGCGACCGGTCCAACAAGCGCTGGCGGGCCGGCAGCGGCACTCCTGGCGGCAGCCAGTCGCGCTGGCGCTCCTGATCAGACACCAGCAGCAGAATGTTGGGAGGCTTCGTTTCCGACATTGCCGGGAGCGTAGCGGCGCAATTACCCGAGTTTCTTGCACTTCCAAACATTTAGTGGTGAACTAACGACCTGTCTTTTGCGTATAAGCGCGTGTCTGAGGGGGATACATGAAGCGTTCTTGGCTGTTTTCACTCTTCGCCATCTTGTTGGCTTTTTCATTAGTTGCCACGGCTTGTGGCAATGACGATGACGACCCCGGCGTCAGCGACGGCCCGTCGGCGCCATCTGATGAGCCCGGCGACGAGCCTTCCGATGAGCCCAGCGACGAGCCGTCGGATGAGCCGGGCGACGAGCCTTCCGATGAGCCCGGTGATGGCCCGGCCGATGACGCCGTTGTCATAGAGGAGATCGGCTCGCCTGAAGATACCGTGGTCACAGTGTGCGATGCTCCGTCGTTCACCCAGATCTACGCCAAGGTGATGGCCAATCAGGGCTTTGCCGAGAACCGGGGCTTCGAGATCGACTTCGTGGCCTGCCACTCCGGTTCCGCCCAGGCTGCGGCGCTGGTCTCCGGCCAGGTTGACATCGCGCTGAACACTCCCGACAACATGCTGGGCATCCGCAACGCTGATTTCGACGTGGTGATGTTCGCCCAGATCGTCGACAACCACTTCTTCGACATCGTGGTGTCGAACAACTTCGGTGAGATCGACTGCCCCCAGGGTGATTGGGAGTGCGCCATGGCCGCACTCAACGGTACCCGCGTGGGCGTTGTGGCCCGGGGCGTGGCCGCCGAGCAGATCGCCCGGCAGCTATTGGACTCCGCCGGTTTCGACCCCGACGACACCACCTATATCGCTACCGGGTTGGCCGGCACGACGCTGGCCGCGCTTGAGTCCGACGAGGTGGACTGGGCGATCACGTTTGAGCCCGGCTTGAGTCGAGCCGAACTCGATGACATCGGCTACGCACCGTTCCGGCTGCGGGGCGGCGATGGTCCGACCGAGCTGGACTGGCCGTCCGCGGTGATGATCACCGCCCGCTCCTATTGGGATGCCAATCCCAATACCGTTTTGAATTACCGGGCGGCGATCCTCGAATCCATGGCATGGTTGCGCGACCCGGCCAACCAGGACGCGGTCCTGGAAGAGTTGGACGCCCACTTAGGCCTCGAACCCGACGTCGCCCAGTACATATTCGACAACAACATCGGCTCGATGACCGTCACCGCTGAGCTCGACCCTGTGCGGATCACCAACAACGTCAACTATGCCGTGGGCCGAGGCATCCTCGAGGAAGCCCAAGAATTCGGCGAATTCGCCGTAGGCCCCGGCATCGACGTGATCTTGCCCGAGGCCTTGGTGCCGGAGGCGACCAATGTTGGGATATGCACAGCCGCTTCCTTCAACGGCATGGTCGCCCACATCTCGGTGATCAAGGGCTTCTTGGCGGAGCGCGGGGTGGAAGGCGAGTTCATCCAGTGTCCCTCTGGTGCTGCCAATGCCGCCGCGCTGATCGCCGGAGAGGTCCAGTTCGTCATCAACACCCCCGACAACATGCTGGGGATCCGCAACGCCGGCTTCGACGTTGTGATGTTCCAGCAGTTGGCCGACAGGCACTTCTTCGACATCCTGGTCAGCAATAACTTCGGCCCGATCGATTGCGAGCAGGGCGATTGGGAGTGCACCATGGAGGCGCTTGAGGGCACCCGGGTGGGCGTGGTAGCCCGAGGCGTGGCGGCAGAGCAGATCGCCCGCCAGCTCATAGACTCCGCGGGACTCGATCCCGATGGCGCGACCTACATCGCCACCGGCCTGTCAGGCACCACACTGGCGGCGCTGTCGTCCGATGAGGTGGACTGGGCCATCACTTTCGAGCCCGGTCTGAGCCAGGGGGTAGTCGATGGAATCGCATACTCCCCATTTGCCCTGCGGGGCGGGGACGGGCCGAGCGAATTGGACTGGCCGTCGTTGGTAAACACCACCTCTCGCGAGTTCTTCGACAACAACCCCAACACGGTGGCCATCTACGCGCAGACGATGCGCAACACCATGGACTGGATACGCAATCCAGCCAACCGTGCTGAGGTGTTGGAGGTAATGGATGACTTCCTTGGCGTGCAGGGCGAGCTGGCCGAGGCCATCCTCGACAAGAACGTCGGGATCTTCTCGCTCAACGGTGCCCTTCAGCCCGCCCGGCTCCAGAACAACGTGGACTACGCGGTTGGACGAGGCATCCTCGAAGAGGCCCAGGACTTCAGCGAGTTCGCGGTTTCCCCGTAGCCAACTCTTCTTCCGGTCGGGCGGCTGTTCAGGTCGCCCGATCGGAGGGGCTGGCTAAGGTATCGAGATGGTGGCGTTGTGAGCCCAGCAGTTGAACTGAAGGATGTCACCCTCATCTTCGGGGGCGATCACCCCAAAGACGAGCCGGTTCTTGCCATCCAAGACATCAACCTCTCCATCCCGGCTGGCCAGTTCGTGGCCGTGGTCGGGCCGAGCGGGTGCGGCAAGACCACCATCTTGAACATGCTGGCCGGGATCCTCAACGCCACCCGGGGATCGGTCATGCGCCACGGCCAAGAGGTCGACGGCCCCAGCGACGACATCGGCTACATGCTGGCCCGCTCGGGGCTGAGCCCGTGGCGCACCGCCCGCCGCAACGTCGAGCTCGGCCTAGAGTTCCGGGGCGTGCCCCGAAGCGAGCGGCGCGAGCGGGCCATGGAGTTGTTGGCCAAGCTCCGCCTGGAGGGCTTTGCCGACTCGTTCCCATCCCAGCTCAGCCAGGGCATGCGCCAGCGGGTGGCCATCGCCCGCACACTGGCCATCGACCCCGACTTGTGGCTCATGGACGAGCCCTTCGGCGCCCTCGACGCCCAAACCCGGCTCACCGTGCAGTCGGAATTCTTGGATATCTGGTACGAGACCCACAAGACGGTCATATTCGTGACCCACGACCTCGAAGAGGCCGTGCTTTTGGCCGACCGGGTGGTGGTCATGACCGCCCGACCCGGCCGCATCAAGTCGGACACCATTGTCGATCTGGCCCGACCCCGGGTGATCGACGAGCTCCGCTTCGACCCGGTCTTCCGGGAGACAGAGCACAAGATCTGGGAGGAGTTGCGCGGTGAGATCGTCTGACGTCGACGAGCCCAGGGAAGCCGACATGGCCAACCAAACCGGGTTGGCCGACGCGCTCAGCCAAGAAGAAGTGGAGGCGCTGATCCCCCAAGAGTCCATTTGGAGATACCGGCTGCGCCGCCTCGACATCCCGGTCCAGATCCTGCGGATCGCCATCCTGTTCGGGATTTGGGCGCTGTGGCACTACGAGGTCGTGTGGAACGGTTGGGAGGCGTTCTCGGTCTTCGGCATCCAGCCGTTCCCCGACGTGCCCGAGACGTTCCGGGCCAGCCCTGGTGAGACCTGGGAGTACTTCACCCAGATCTACCACGAGAAGCTCTTTTGGCAAGACCTCTGGGTCACGGTGAAAGAGGCATTGTTCGGCTTCGCCATCGGGTCGATTCTTGGGCTTCTCGTTGGCATCGTGCTCGGGCGCTTCAAGAGAGCCTCCAGAGCGGTGGGGCCCTTCATCGTCATCATCAACGCCATGCCCAAGATCGCCTTCTTGCCGCTGATCCTGATTGTGTACGGCGTGGGCGAGACCTCCAAGGTGGTCTTGGCCGTGATCATCGTCTTCTTCATCGTGCAGGTGCCCACCCAGGCCGCGGTGGCCCTAGTCGATCCCGACCTCGACATGGTGGCCCGCACCATGGGTGCATCCCAGCGCCAGCTCTTCACCAAGGTCACCCTGCCTGGCATCACCCCGGCGGTGTTCGGCGCACTGCGCCTTTCGGCGGTCATCTCGGTGCTGGCGGTGGTGTTCGGCGAGATCTTCTCCGCCCGTAGGGGCCTAGGCCAGCGGCTCATCACCGCGGCCAACCAGCTCTCCTACGGCGACACCTTCGCCATCGTGTTCATCCTGGCCCTGATCGCGCTCATAATGAACGGCGGAATCGGCTTCGCCGAGCGCAAATCCCTCCGCTGGCAATCCTCCTACCAAGGCGGCCAAGTCATCTCGCTGTAAGGATTGCGACTGCTCAGCGCTGCGAGGCCTCCGCTCAACTCCAAAACTGTGCCAGTAGAGCCCTATGCGGCTTCGGCGGGTGGATTGATGCCCAGAGTGGTTTCGATACGGGCTAAGCGCTCACCGTGATTCTTGAGTTCTCCGCCGAGGTTGTCGACCTTTGATTCGATGCGATCAAGCCTGGCGCCCATCATCCTCATGAACTGAAACAACAACGAGACGAACCCGGTACCCAATACTCCGATGAGTGTCGCTATGGCAGCTTGCATGATCTTTCCTCTGCCAAAACAGGTTACGGGGGAAGATTCCTCAACAGCTTACTTCTGCCTCCGTTCACCAACAACCGATTCGCCGCCCGGTCCACCGCGGGCCAATTCGGCGAGACGAGCGGTGTCGCTGGGATCGAGCATTCCAATCACGGCGAAGACCGGCTTGTCGGGGCCGGTGACCGCTTTGAGTGCCCGATGACCTGAGCTGTTGGGGGCTGGCCGGTCGGTGGTCAACAGAACCAGCGGGGCGGCACCGCCGGACGAATGCAACACCGAAGCTCTGCCCACCGCTTTCCACAGGGTGTCGGTGCGGCGCAGCCCAGGGCGCTGGGTGACGGTGAAGGCGCCTGACACGTCGAACAGCCATGTCTGCCCCCGCTGGTCGGTGGCCTCGAAGTTCACCTCCACGCCGCAGGGGAACTTGACCTTCTCCCGGATATTGCGGAATCCACTCTGCTCGAGAACGACATGGGCCATCTCCTGGGCCTTGCGGCCTTGTTGCCCAGCCCTAACCTGGAAGTCGTCGCTCCACTCCGGTTCAGCGCTGTTTGCCGATGGGGCGACGGTGACCCGCCAATGCTGCTTTTCTGGGCGCTGTTCGAGCCGGTTGCGCTCGTCGGTAATACGCTGTTCGGCCAGGGCGACATAGTCGGCATCGGTGTCGAAGCCGACATAGTGGCGCCCGGTGCGGACCGCGGCCACAGCGGTGGTCCCCGCGCCCATGAACGGGTCGAGCACAAGATCATCCCGATAGGTGTAGAGGTCGATCAGCCTCTGGGGCAGCTCCACCGGGAACGGCGCAGGATGGCCCACCCGGGTGGCCGACTCGGTGCGTATATCCCACACGTCGGTAGTGGCCTCCATGAACTCGTCCACATGGGCGGTACCCTCTGACGGCAGCCCTCGCTCGAAACGCTCAGCGGCGGGCACGGCCCGGTCGAAACGCCCCTTGGAGGCGATCACCACCCTTTCTGTGAGGTCGCGCAGCACTGGGTTGCCCGGGCGCTGGAAACTCCCCCACGCGCAGCTGCCTCCCGCCCCCTGGGCTTTGCGCCATATCACTTCACCCCTCAGCAACAGCCCGAGGCTGTCTTGGAGGATGGCGATCACGTCGGCCGACAAAGAGCGGTACGGTCGGCGCCCCAGGTTGGCCACGTTCACCGCGATGCGCCCACCGGGCTCCAGCTTGCGAGCGCACTCGGCGAAAACTTCTTCGAGCATGGCGAGGAAGTCCACATAGTCGGCGGGAATGTGGCCCTGTCCCACCGCCTCCTCGTACTCCTTGCCCACGAAATAGGGCGGGGAGGTGACCACCAGCGCCACCGAGTTGTCGGCGACCTGCCCGTAGAGGTCCATCTTGCGGGCGTCGCCCTCCCAGAGTTGGTCCACGCAAGCCGGAGGGGAAACCTCATCATCCTCGCTGATCTCCGGCACCGGAAACCGGTTGTAGAACACGGAGGCATCATGTCCCTCCCTCCGTCCCACCCCGAAATGAGAGGTCGCCGTCGGTTGCCGACGCCGCGCAGACTCCATCTCATTCAAATTACATTGTGGTAATGACAGTTTGACGGACATGCGCCCATCGCGGGCCGCAGCTATTGAGAAGTGTCGGGGAGGTGCTCGATGCGGTGGCGCAGGGCGGCCAGTTCGGCCTCGGCTTCTCGAGCTCGGGCTTCGGCGGCGTCGGCTCGGGCAGCTTCGTCCTCGTGGTCTCGAAGCCAGGTGGAGGTGGCAGGGTGGTAGAGGCGCAGTTTGGGAGGGGCCCAGCACAGGTCCAGGCCGAGCACATCGCTGTGGCCTCGCAGTTGAATGCCGTCGCCGATGGGCGATTCGACTGAAACTGGAATGGGCTCCCAATGGTCCTTGTGCCAGCGTTCGCCGGCCAACGGGGTACCAAGCAGATCGCCGCCGGTCGGGTCCAAGCGCCAGTATTCGGAGACGCCAAGGTCGGCGAACTTGGCGGGCTTCTCGTGCAGGTCCACCCTGTAGGTGTTTACCGAGGCGATCTCCAGCACGAAGGAGGGGACGGCCCCCGCTTCCCACACCTTGTAGGTGGACTTGTTCTCTACTGCGGGTATGTTCACGCCGAACGCTACGGCCACGTCGGGGGCCACCACGACACGCGGATCGCCCTCGCGGTAGTAGATGTTGATGTCGCAGCACACCCAGGCGTCGGGGTGGTGTTCAGAAACCCAGCTGCGCAGTGCGACGGCCAGCTCGATTCGACGGCGCATCTGCATGTCGCCTTCGGGCACCTGTGGTCCTTCCGGATAGTAGACCTCGGCTCCCGGTTGGCGGTCCGCCAACATGCTCATCGGAGCGACTTTCTGAACACGTAGCTGACCCTATCATTTCTTGTCACTTGGCACCTCCAAATTGACATGAATAATCATGAAATAGATGAAAACTTCCTATTTGCCTCGGATAAAGGCAGTTATACGCACCATTGAGATGGCGGACAGCCGGGTTATCAGGCTTGGGAGTGCCAGCGGCCGTTGCGGTGTTCTAGGTCTAGGGGGAGGGCGAAGCAGGCGGAGAGGGATTCGGAGGTGAGCACATCTTCCAGGGGGCCTTGGGCCAGCACTTGGCCGTTGCGCAGCAGCAGCACGTGGGTGAAGCCGGCGGGGATCTCTTCGGTGCGGTGGGTGACCATCACCAGAGGAGGGGCGGCGGGGTCGTTGGCCAGGGCGGTCAAATCACCCACCAGCATTTCCCGGCCACCCAGGTCGAGGGTGGAGGCGGGCTCGTCCAGCAGCACTAGGCCGGGGTCGGTCATCAGGCTGCGGGCGATCTGCACCCGCTGGCGCTCGCCCGACGACAAGGTGGCGATGGTGCGCTCGCCCAGCCCCCCGGCGCCCACCTGCTCCAGCAGCTTGTGCGCCCGCTCGCGGTCGTCGTCGGTGTAGTCGTGCCACCACGGTTCCAGGGCACCGTGGCGGGCGGTCATCACCACCTCGACCGCCCTCAGATGGGGCCGCAGCATCTGGGCCAGCGCGGGCGACATGAATCCCACCCGGTGCCGCAGCCGGCGCACATCCACCTGGCCCAAGCGCTGCCCCAGCACATCGACCGTCCCCGCAGTGGGGTGCTCATAGAGCGCGGCGACGCGCAACAGCGTGGTCTTGCCGCTGCCATTGGCCCCCAGCACCACCCAGCGCTGGCCGGCGGCCACCTCCCAGTTGATGCCGGCGAGGATGGGCTGTTTGTCGCGGACGAAGCCCACCCCGGCCAGCCGCAGCGCCAACGCCTCGGTCATGTCACTAGTTGGTGTGGGCCATCCAGGTGGCGTACATGTCGGCGTAATGGCCGCCCATAGCCACCAACTCATCGTGGGTGCCGATCTCGGTGATCCGGCCGTCTTCCACCACCGCGATCCGATCGGCCCGCATGGCGGTGGCCAGCCGGTGGGCGATGATGATCGCCGTCCGACCCTCCAGCACCACATCCAGCGCCGCCTCGATCTTCGACTCCGACCGAAGGTCCAAATTGGAGGTGGCCTCGTCCAGCACCAGCACCCGGGGCCGGGCCAAAAACGCCCGGGCCAGGGCCAGAAGCTGCCGCTCACCGGCCGACAAAGAAGCCCCCCGCTCATGCACCTGTGAGTTCACGTCGTCGGGCAGCCGCTCTAGCAGCTCGGTCAGCCCCACAGCCCGACAGGCGTCCAACACCTCGGCCATCGACGCCTCGGGCCGGGCGAAGGCCACGTTGTCCCGAATGGAGCCGTAGAACAAGAACGGCTCTTGGGGCACCACCCCAAGCTGGCGGCGCAGCGAGGCCAGCGTCACCGTCCGCAGGTCGTGGCCATCTATGCACACCACCCCCTGCTGGGGGTCGTAGAACCGCGCGATCAACTTGGCCACCGTGGATTTGCCCGCCCCGGTGGGCCCCACCACGGCCAAGCTCTCACCGGGCGCCAGCCGCAAGATCACATCGTGCAGCACCGGAGTGTCGTCGTCGTAGCCAAAGCTCACCCCATCGAAGGTGATCTCCCCGTCGATGGGGGGCAGGTCCACCGCGTCAGGGGCCTCCCGCACTGAGGGCTCGTTCTCCAGCACCTCGCGCAGCTTCTTGGCCGAAGCCTGTCCCTGCTGGTAGCCGTTGTAGAGCTGAACAAGTTGCTGGATGGGGGCGAAGAAGAACGTCAGGTAGAGCACGAACGCGGTCAGCTCGCCGGGGGTGAGGCTTCCGTTGATCACCATGGTCCCGCCGATCACCAACAAGATGGCCTGGCCGATGATCACGATGGCCTCGGTGGTGGGGGCGTAGATGGACGCCGCCCGAACCCCGGCCAGATTGGCGTCTTTGTGCCGCCCGACCACGTTGGTGTGGTGCACAACGTTGTGGCGGCGGCGGTTGTGGGCGGTGATCACCCGGATGCCCGACAGGCTCTCCTGCAAATCGGCCAACACCTCGGCGATGCGGTCCCGAACCAGCCCGTAGTACAGGTCGGACACCCTGCGGAACCAGATGCTGAGCAGGAATGTGGCCGGCACCACGATCACCAGGGTCAAAACGGCCAAGAGCGGGTTCAGATAGAACAGCACGGCGGTGATCACGGTGAGCACCAGCCCCTGCACCGCGAAGTTCACCATGCCCTCTTGGAACAGCACGGTCAAAGCCTCGATGTCGCTGGTCATCCGGGTCATCAGCACGCCGGCCTTCTCCTTGGTGAAGAAGTCCAGCGACAGCCGCTGATAGTGGGAGAACACCCGCATGCGCAGGCCGTACATGAGCCGTTCGCCCAGCTTGCCGGTGTAGCGGATGCGCAGAGACGAGCTGAAGGCGTGGGCCACCACCGTGCTCAAGAACACCGCGGCCACTATCAACAGCACCCGCAGGTTGCCGGAGCTGACGCCGTGGTCGATACCCAGCTGGGCCAGCAGCGGGCCCGACTGCATCATCACCGACTCGACCACCACCAAGAACAGGGCCACCGCCAGTTGCCGGCGGTGGGGCCACAAAAGGGTGCGCAGCGTCAGCGGCGGATCAGCGGGCTGGCGGTGGCTGAAGTCCACCTCCACCAGGGGATACTCGGGCTCGGTCCGCAGCACCTCTTCGACCTGAACCCGCAGGTTCCCGGGCACCCCGGCATGGGGCAAGCCGGCGTCGCGAGCCGCGCTCTGGGCTTGGGGCCCCCCGAAGTAGCCGCCCCAGCCCATCAGCCACCGCCCCCGAAGGTCCAGGGGGCGTCGCCGCTCTTGGGGAACCCGGGCAAATTGCCGTCGGGCCCTTGGCCGACCTTGCCGTCGCCATTGCCCGACGCTCCGCCCGACCCGTCAACAGAGTCGTCGTCGCTGTGGCGGGCCAAGATCTCCACATAATGGGGGTCGGTGGCCAGCAGCTCGGCGTGGGTGCCCACATTGGCCACTCGGCCCTGGTCCAGCACCACCACCCGCTCAGCCAGGCTGATGGTGGACAGGCGGTGGGCGATGATGATGGTTGTGCGGTTGACCATGAGCGTTTGCAGCGCGGTGTGAATGGCCTCCTCGACGGTCACGTCGATGGCGCTGGTGGCATCGTCCAACACCAGCACCTTGGGGTTGGCCAGCAAGGTCCGGGCGATGGCGATGCGCTGGCGCTGCCCGCCCGACAAGGTGTAGCCCCGCTCGCCCACCACCGAGTCGTAGCCATCGGCCAGCTCGCAGATGAACCCGTGGGCCTGAGCCGCGGTGGCCGCGGCCACCACATCAGAGCGGGAGGCGCCGGGGCGCCCGTAGGCGATGTTGTCATGCACCGACGCCGAGAACAGGAACGGCTCATCCAACACCAACCCCACCGTGTGGCGCAGGCTCCGCAGGGTCACGTCCCGCACGTCGGTGCCGTCGATGCGCACCGATCCACCGTCGACGTCGTAGAACCGGTCCAGCAGCCGCGCCACCGTCGACTTGCCGCTCCCGGTGCTGCCCACGATGGCCACCCGCTCGCCGGGCTCGATACTCAGGGTGAACCCGTCCAGCACCGGGGTGTCGGGGTTGTAGCCGAAGCGGACATCATCGAAGTCCACCAGCCCCAGGGGCTCGATGATGTCCACCGCGGTCGGCGAGTCGACGATCTCGGGCACCTCATCGAGGATCTCGTAGATCCGCTGGGCGGCGGCACTGGCCCGTTGGCCCTGCATGAGCACGAACCCCGCCATGCGGAAGGGCACCTGAAGCATGATCACATAGGCACTGAAGGCCAGTAGCGTACCGATCGAAACCACACCCTCGATGGCCAGCCAGCCGCCGTAGAGCATCACCATGGCGGTGCCCAGCCGGGGAAGCGACTCGATGATGGGGTTCCAGCGAGACCGGCTGTTGGCGATCTCCACGTTGGTCCATTGGATGCGCTGCGCCGACCTTCCCAGCAAGGCGATCTGGCGTTTCTCGGCGGCGAACGACTTCACCACCCGGGTGCCGTTCACGTTCTCGTCCACGATGGTGGCCAAGTCGGCCATGCGAGCCTGGGTCACCCACGACAGCGGGAACACCTGATTGCGGAACTTGAGGCCGAAATAGTAAACGCCGGGCAAAGGGGCCAGCGCCACCAGCGCCAGCCAGGGGTGGATGTACACCATGAACCCCATCGCCATAACGAACATCAGCACGTTCATGCTGATGAGCGGACCGAAGGCGAGCAAGAGCTGCACCGACCGGATATCGCTGTTGGCCCGGGAGATGACCTGCCCCGACTGGGTGCGGTCGTAGTAGGAGAACGACAGCCGGGTGAGGTGCTCGTACATTATGGCCCGCAGATCGGTCTCCACGTTCCAGCCCAGCTTGAACAGATAAAACCGGTACACCCCGCCGAAAACCAGCCGTCCGACGCCGAACACCGCGATGAGCACAGCCACGATCCACAGCGCCCGGCGATCGCCGGTGATGGCCGCATCCACGGCTGAGCGGCCCGCAGCGGGCACGGCCACTTGGGTGGCCAAAGCGAACACCCCGGTGACCACGCCGATCACCAGAATTCGCCGATGAGCCCGCACCAGCGGCAACAGCCGCTTCATCCATCCCTTGGTTTGGTCGGGATCTATCCCCGCAGTGGGCGGCGCATATTGGGCCGAAACGTAGACCGGCTCGAACTCGGGGATGTCTGATTGGGCCTCTTGGCGGTCGGGCTCCAACTCGGGAATGCCGACTGGCCCGGTCTCGGTTGTGGTCACTTCGGAGCTTCCTGCTGGCCACGAGCCCGGGTGAGAGCCTCATTCCAAATAGCCAGTCCCTCTAGAGCCTGTTCGGCCTGGTCAGCGTCGAGATGGTCGGCGATCCCGGTTATCCGCTCGGCCACGGCCAGATCGGCTGCGGCCAGCGTTTCCCGGCCGGCATCGGTCAGCTCGTGGGCCACTTTTCGGCGGTCTACCGGATCGGATTTGCGTTGCAGCAGGCCCCTTCGCTCCAACCCGTCGGCCAGCGCGGTAACGCTGGGCCGGCTAACCGCCAAACGCCCGGCTACCGCCGATGCAGCCGCGTTTCCTTCCGATAAGAACAACAGCAAGCGATACTGTGAGGGTGACAGGTCTAAGTCTCCCAGCGCTACCGCCACTTGGCGGGCCAGGCGCGTCGCCGCCCGAGCCGCATCCAAAGCGGTTCGAGACGATGATTGTTTGAGACTCACATGATTAGTCTCTCTAAAGACCGCGAGCCGCGCCAAGCCCGATGCGGGGAAGGTGCAGGCCGATGAGCTGGACCACCGCTCTCGGTTTGGCAGCCGCCGCGCTGCTGGTGGCGGCCAACGCCGTGTTCGTGGCCATCGAGTTCGCCCTGGTGGCGGTAGACCGGATTCGCGTCGAGCGTCTGGCCGCCGAGGGTCGTCGGGCGGCCCGCACAACGCTGTCGCTGCTCAAGTCCCTGTCCTTCCAGCTTTCCGGGGCGCAGTTCGGCATCACCGCCACCTCCCTGGCCCTGGGGTTCATCGCCCGTCCCTCCATCGCCGAGGCGCTGGAGCCGGCGGCCGATCGCATTGCCAGCGGTGCCGCTACCGGGCTCTCCATCGCCGCCGCGCTGGCCATCGCGGTGATTGTCCAGATGGTGCTGGGCGAGTTGGTGCCCAAGACCCTGGCCATCGCCCGCCCGCTGCCCACCGCCATGCGCCTGGCCGCGCCCATGAGGGGATTCGTCGCGCTGGCCTCACCGTTCATCCGCCTGCTCGACGGATCGGCCAATTGGGTGGTGACCCGATTGGGGGTCGAGCCCGCCGGGGAGTTGAGCGAGGCCCGCTCCCGCGACGAGCTGGCTTGGCTCGTTCGCTCTTCGGGACAGGAGGGGGCGATGCGGCCGACCCGAGCCCGCCTGTTGACCCGGGCGATCCGCTTCGCTGAGCGAGACGCCGCCGACGTGCTGGTTCCCCGGGTGTCGGTAATCGCCATCGAGCACCACCAGTCGGTGGCCGATCTGGTGTCGCGGTCGAGCCACACCGGGTTCTCCCGCTTCCCGGTGATCGGCGACGACATCGACGATGTGGTGGGCGTGGCCCTGGTCAAGAACGTCTACGAGGTGCCCTCCGATCAATGGGCCGCCACCCCGGTCACCGCCATCATGCGGCCGCCGCTGGTCGTTCCCGAGACCCGGGACTTGCGCTCCCTGCTGCTGGACATGAGATCCCAGCGCAGTCCGCTGGCCGTGGTGTTGGACGAGCACGGTGGCACTGCGGGCATCGTCACCCAGGAGGATTTGGTGGAGGAGATCGTGGGCGAGATCGCCGACGAGTACGACGAAACCGAGCCCCCGGCGGTGGCCCGCGAGGCCGACGAGCTGGTGGTGCAGGCCGGGATCCATCCCGATGAGCTGGAGGACATGACCGGGCTGCGGGTGCCCGAAGGCGACTACGAGACCCTGGCTGGCTTCATCTTGGACCATCTCCAGCGCATCCCGATTGCCGGCGAGGTGTTCCGCTATCGGGGCTGGGAGTTCCAGATCGAGACGATAGACCGGCACCGAATCGACGCCGTCCGCTTGCGCCAGGTGGCGTCGGCTCACCCGGCCCATCAAGACGGAGCCGACCGATGACTGCGCTGTACATCGGCGTGGCGGTGGTGCTTTTGGCGGCCAACGCTGGATTCGTGGCCGTGGAGTTCGCCCTCATCGCCGCCCGGCGCTCCCGCCTAGAACCGCTGGCCGAAGCCGGCAATCGCCGAGCCCGGCTCGCACTGGCGGCCATGAGCGACCTCAACCGGCAGTTGGCCGGCGCCCAACTCGGCATCACCATGACGTCGCTGGGGTTGGGCTTCATGGCCGAGCCAGCGGTGGCCCGCCTCATCGAGCGAGCGCTGGAGTCGTTCGCCGAGCTGCCCTCGGGGGTGCTGCACACCATCTCGTTCGGGGTGTCGCTGGCCCTGGTGGTGTACCTGCACATGGTGCTGGGCGAGATGGTGCCCAAGAACATCGCCTTGGCCGGGGCCGAGCGCACCGCCATGTGGCTCGCCCCGGTGAACCGCCGGTACGCCATCGTCTTCGGCCCGCTCATCGGGCTCTTGAACCGCTTAAGCGCCGGGTTGGTGCGACTGTGCGGCGTAGAGCCCATCGACCAGCTTCCCACCACCCACACCGCTCAGGAGTTCGCCGCCGTTGTGGAGCACTCGGCTGCCGAGGGGTTCTTGGACGACTTCGACCGGTCGCTTTTGTCCAGCGCGCTAGAGCTGGCCGGTCGCCCAGTCCGAGCGGTGATGGTGCCCCGCGACCGCATCGTGGCGGTGGAGCGGGAGGCCACCGTGGCCGAGGTGCTCGACGTGATGAACGCCAGCGGCCACTCCCGGGTCGTCGTCCAGAACGGCTCAGTCGACCGGGTGGTCGGGTTCGTCCACGCCAAAGACCTCCTCGACGTCACCAGCGTGAGGGCATCGCAGCCCCTCGGCGATGAGTTGATCCGGGTAGTGCCCGCCATCGAGGAGGAGACCTCGCTAGAGGGGGCGCTGGTGCTGATGCAGGGCAGCCGGCGCCACCTGGCCGTCGTCCGCCAGGGCGCCCGCCGCCGCACCGTCGGCCTGGTCACCCTCGAAGATGTGCTGGAAGTGCTGGTCGGCGATCTCTACGACGAGACCGACCGCGCTCACGGGCCATAATGGGCGGCATGAAATTCTGGTGTGTTACCGCGTTCATGAAAAGCACCGAGCTGGTGCCCATAGCCCGGATGGTGGATGAAGCTGGCTATCACGGGATGGTGCTCTCCGATCACATCTTCTATCCCCGAGATCTCGAAAGCCCCTACCCCTATTCGCCCTATGAGGACGGCCGGCCCATCTGGGATCCGGAGACGTCGTGGCCCGACACCTGGGTGACCATCGGGGCCATGATCGGCGCCACCCGCCAACTCCACTTCTCCAACAACATCTTCATCGCCCCCAACCGCCCCATCCTGTCGGTGGCCAAGCAGGTGTCCACCGCCGCGGTGATCTCCGAGAATCGGGTGGCGCTGGGCATGGCCGCGGGCTGGATGCGCGAGGAGTTCGAGCAGATGGGCCAAGACTTCGACAACCGCGGCCCCCGCACCAACGAGATGATCGAGGCCCTGCGGGAGCTGTGGAAGCCGGGCTGGGTCGAGTTCCACGGCGAGTTTTACGACATCCCGCCGATGATGATGGGACCGGCCCCCGACCAGCCCATCCCCATCTACACCGGGGGCCACTCGGGGCCGGCGCTGCGCCGGGCGGCCCGCCATGCCGACGGCTGGGTGGGCAATGCCTACGACTGGGACACCCTGGCCGGCATCGTCGCCCACCTGCGGGAGCTGTTGGCCGAAGAGGGTCGGGCCGACGACCACTTCGACATCATCTCCGGCTTCTACGAGCCCCCTTCACTGGATCTCTACCGCCGGGCCGAAGAGGAGTTGGGCATCACCGGGCTCTACGCCCTGCCCTGGGCCGAGCTCGAAGACGTCAGCACCGACAACCGGCAAGGCCTGCTGGAGAACGCCACCGCCTACCGCGACGCCATCAATCGCTTCGCCGACGACTTCGTCCACCCTCTCGCCGCCGGCTAGCGGCGCTCCTAGGCCCCTATGGCGTGGTAGCCGCCGTCGACATGGACCATCTCGCCGGTGGTCATGGGGAACCAGTCCGATAGCAGGGCGACGGCGGCTTTGGCCACCGATGTGCTGTCCTTCACGTCCCAGCCCAGCGGGGCCCGCTCGGCCCAGCTGGCTTCGAACACCTCGAAGCCGGGGATGGAGCGGGCGGCCATGGTGCGCACCGGGCCGGCGGCCACCAGGTTCACCCGGATGCCCTGGTCGCCGAGCGAGCGGGCCAGGTAGCGGGCGGTGGACTCGAAGGCCGCTTTGGCCACCCCCATCCAGTTGTAGAGCGGCCAGGCCACGGTGGCGTCGAAGTCCAGCCCCACGATGGAGCCGCCGTCGTCCATGAGCGGCACCACCACCTCGGCCAGGGTCTTGAGCGAGTAGGCCGAGATCTCCAGGGCCACCTTCACGTCGTCCCACCCGGCGGCCATGAAGTCGTCGCCCAAGCACACCTCGGGGGCGAAGCCGATGGCGTGTACGGCGCCGTCCACCGAGCCCCACCGGTCGGCCAGCTCCGCACGCACAGCACCAGGGTGGTCGGGGTCGGTCACGTCAAAAGCCAGCACCGGCGGCGAGCCCGGCAGCTTGCGGGCGGTGCGCTCGGTGAGGCTGAGGCCCCGACCGGCGCCGGTCAGCACCAGCTCGGCCCCCTCAGCGGCGGCCAGCGAGGCAATCCCGAAGGCCAGCGAGGCGTCGGTGAGCACGCCCGTTACCAAAATCCGTTTCCCGTCGAGGAGTCCCATGATCGTTGGAGGCTACTCGCCTGAGTATGTGTCACCGCTGTATGTGAGTTCGCCAGTGGTCCTCCTATACCGTTGGGCCGATGCGGATCGGCATACTCGGAGGCACAGGACCGGCGGGCAGCGCCCTTGCCGTCCGGTTGGCATCGGTGGGATTCGACACCGTGATGGGGTCGCGCTCCGCCGAACGGGCCGCCGAGATCTGCGACCGCTTGAAGGCCGAGTGGCCCGACCACCAGCTCACCCTGTGCGGCGCGGCCAACCCCGGTGCCGCGGCCTGCGACGTTGTGGTGGTGGCTACCCCTTGGGACGCCGCCGCTTCCACCGCGGCCACGGTGGCCGACGAGCTGGCCGGCAAGGTGGTCATCAGCATGGCCAACGCCCTGGCCAAGATGGGCCGGGAGTTCCAGCCGCTGGTGCCGTCGCGAGGCTCGATTGCCGCCGCGGTGCAGGCCGCGGTGCCCAAGGCCCTGGTGTCGGGCGCGCTGCACCATGTGCCGGCCCACGATCTGGGCGATCTCAATCGGCCGGTGGAATGCGACGTGCTGGTGTGCTCCGACCACCCCGAGGCCACTACAACCACCATGGAGATCATGAACAAGCTCCCCGGCGCCCGAGCCCTCGACGCCGGCGCGCTGTCGTACGCGGCCCCGGTGGAGGCCTTCACCGCGGTGCTGCTGCAACTCAATGTCCGCTACAAGACCCGGGCGGCGGTCCGCTTCACCGGCTTGGGCCCCGAAGACGGCTGAACCCCCGGCGGCCATGCCCTCCCCGCCTTCTGCCCCATCCCCAGCAGAGCCGATGCGCCTCTACGACAGCGCCCGCCAAGCGGTGGTGCCCTTCGAGCCAGGACCGGTGGTGGCCATGTACACCTGCGGCATCACCCCCTACGACGCCACTCACCTGGGCCACGCCGCCACCTATGTGGCCTACGACGTGCTCCAGCGGCGCCTGCGCGACCGGGGCCACGAAACCCGCTGCGTGCGCAACATCACCGATGTGGACGACGACATACTCCGCAAAGCCCGGGAGGTCGGCGTCCACTATCTAGATCTGGCCGCGGCCGAAACCGCCCGGTTCGACTCCGACATGGATGCCCTGGGCATGTTGCCGTGCTGGTCGGAGCCCCGGGCCACGTCGGCCATCGCCGACATCCGCAAGATGATCGGCCTGGTGCTCGACCGGGGCAACGCCTACCAGTCGGGGGGGTCGGTGTACTTCGACATCTCCACCTTCGACCGCTTCGGCCAAATCAGCCACTTCGACCGCGACACCATGCTGGCCCTGGCCGCCGAGCACGGGGGGAACCCCGACGACCCCAACAAACGCGACCCCCTGGATTTCGTGCTGTGGCAGAAGTCGGCCCCCGACGAGCCCGCCTGGGACTCCAAGTGGGGACCGGGTCGGCCCGGCTGGCATATCGAGTGCTCGGCGCTGGCCATGCGGGAGCTGGGCGACACCGTCGATCTGCACGGGGGCGGCACCGATCTGATCTACCCCCACCACGAGTGCGAGGCGGCCCAATCCGAGGTGGTCACCGGCCAGCAGTTCGTGCGCCACTGGATGCACCAGGCCATGGTGCGGATGGACGGCGCCAAGATGTCCAAATCGCTGGGCAACCTGGTGTTCGTCTCCGACCTGCTGAAGGAATACGACCCTCGGGCGATCCGGCTGGCCATCGTGGCCCACCACTACCGCGATTCCTGGGAGTGGAACGACTCGCTCATGCCGGAGGCCGCGGAGCGCCTCGAAGCCTGGCAAACCGCCCCCGAGGCCGCCCCCGATGCCGCCAACGCGGTCCTCGATCAGGTCCGGTCCTGCCTAGACGACGACCTAGACACCCCCTCAGCAATAGCAGCCATCGACAAAGCCGCCCCAACCAGCGCAATCGGTCCAGCAGCCGCCTTACTGGGCATTCGCCTCTAGCCCGAACCGACGGCTACCCCACGGTTGTATGGTCGCTAAGCCTCCCAGGCATTCCTCAGTTTGGACCATGATTCGGCCAGGGGTTCGGGGAGCACCCGGGTTTCGGCGACGGTGGTCATGAAGTTGGTGTCGCCTCGCCAGCGGGGCAGGCAGTGGACGTGGAGGTGGTTGGGTATGCCGGCACCGGCGGCTGCTCCCAGGTTGAGGCCCACGTTTACGCCGTCGGGGTTGTAGGCCCGGCGGATGGCGGCCACCGCGGCCCGAGTCGCGGCCCACATCTCTTCGCTCTCGGCGTCGCTGAGATCGCCCACATCGGCCACCGCCCTATTGGGCGCCACCATCAGGTGGCCGCTGCCGTAGGGGTAGGCGTTGAGCACCGCGAAGCAAGTCTGCCCCCGCCACAAGATGCCCGTCTCCTCGTCGGGTTCAGGGGCCGCCAGGATCTGCTCGAAAAGGGTGGCCTCCCCCGGCTCTGGGCCAGCCGCGGGCAGGCCCGCCACATAACGGCTGCGCCACGGGGCCCACAAGCGCTCAAGCATCAGCGGTGGGTGTGCACGTCGTCGGCCAGTCGATTGGCGAAGTCGCCCAGCAGCACATCCCGCTCGTCGCCGTCGCTGCCCCGGGCGTTCACCCCCACCGTGCCGTGGTCCCGGTCGTCGTCGCCCACCACCAGCACATAGGGCAGCTTCTGGAGCTTGGCCTTTCGGATGCGTCGGCCCAGCGGCTCTTGCGCGCCGAGCACCTCCACCCTGAACCCCGATTCGCCCAGTCGGGCCTCCACATGGGTGGCGTAATCCTCGTGGGAGGCAGCCACCGGCAAGATGGCGGCTTGAACGGGGGACAGCCAGGCGGGAAGGGCGCCGCCGCAGTTCTCGAGGAGCACCCCGAAGAAGCGCTCGATCGCGCCCATCAAGGCCCGGTGGATCATCACCGGGCGGTGGCGTTGCCCGTCGGGGCCCACATATTCGAGGTCGAACCGCTCAGGCAACTGGAAGTCCACCTGGATGGTGGAAAGCTGCCAGCTCCGCCCTATGGCGTCGCGCACATCTATGTCGATCTTGGGTCCGTAGAAGGCTCCTCCGCCCTCGTCGACCTTGTATTCAAGCCTCGATACCCACAAGGCCTGCGCGAGCGCCTCAGTGGCCAGATCCCACTCGGCGTCGTCGCCCACCGACTTGCCCTCAGGACGGGTGGCCAACCGGGCCTCGAACTCCTCGAATCCGAACGCCCGCAGAACCGTGAGCACGAACCCCACCAACGTGGAGATCTCGGCGGTGGCATCCTCCCGGGTGACGAAGATGTGGCTGTCGTCCTGGGTGAATCCCCGGGAGCGCATCAGCCCGTGGACCGCCCCTGACAGCTCGTAGCGGTACACCGTGCCCAACTCGAACAAGCGCAGGGGCAGGTCGCGATAGGAGCGCTGGCTGCTCTTGTAGATCAGCACATGGAAGGGGCAGTTCATCGGCTTGAGGTGATAGGAGGCCCCGTCCAGCTCCATGGGGGGGTACATGCTCTCTTTGTAGAAGTCCAGATGGCCGCTGGTTGCCCACAACTCCGAGCGGGCGATGTGGGGGGTGATCACCGACTGGTAGCCCCCGTCGTCGTGGCTGCTCTGGCTGAATTCCTCGATGATGCGGCGCACCAAAGCCCCCTTGGGGTGCCACACCGCCAGCCCCGGCCCCAACTCGGCGGGCCACGACAGCAGGTCGAACTCGCGGGCCAGCCGACGATGATCGCGCTTTTCTGCTTCGGCCAGCCGGTGCAAGTGGGCGGCCAAGTCTTTGCGGGAGCCCCAGGCGGTGCCGTAGATGCGCTGTAGGGAGGGCCGGCCGGCGTCGCGGCGCCAGTAGGCCCCGGCCACGCTCATCAGCTTGAAGTGCCCCAGCCGACCGGTGGACGGCACATGGGGGCCGCGGCACAAATCGATGAAGGTATCGGAGTTGCGGTAGTAACTGATCTGGCCATCGCCGGCCACCTCATCGGCCAGCTCGCTTGCCGACTCGTCGGCGGGCTGGCTGGCGCCGTCTGCTTCGGCAGCCAGGGCAACCGTTTCGATGATCTCGCGCTTGTAGGGATGGTCGGCAAACAGATCGAGACCCTCGGCCGCCGACACCTCGTGGCGCTCGAAGGGTTGGTCGGCCTCGATGATCTCGCCCATCCGCGCCTCGATGGCCTCGAGGTCGTCGTCGCTGATGGTGGCCCCGTCGGGCAGATCGAAGTCGTAGTAGAAGCCGTCTTGGATGGGAGGGCCGACCGCGTAAGTGGCGCCGGGGTACAGCTCCAGCACGGCTTGGGCCAGCACATGGGCGGTGGAGTGGCGCAGCGTTTCCAGCCCCGCGTCGCTGTCGGCGGTGATGATCGACACCTGCTGGCCGTCGGCCAGCGGCACATTTAGGTCCACCTCCGCATCGTCGACGGTGGCGATGAGGGCGGCCTTGGCCAGACCGGGGCCGATATCGGCAGCGAGGTCGCCCGCGGTGGCCCCGAGGGGAATCGCGCGCGTGCTGCCGTCCGGGAGGGTGACGTTGATCTCAGCCATATCGGGACAACCCTAGAAGCTCACGAACCCCAGAGGCCCACGCAATTTCAGATTAGTTCAGTTTCAGTATATCTCAGTATATATTGAACTGGGCCGCACCGGGCCACGCATTTGGGCCCGGTGCGGCCCCAGAAGGCAGCAGTGCTTCCTTCGCAATGGGGCAACCCGTGGTCGGGACGGCCGGCCTTAGCACCCCGCCGGGAGGGTTCATTTCCCTCTTGCTCCACCAGCAATATCGTATACCGCGTCGATACAGTTCACCATCCCTTATGTCCTGCGCGGCGCGGCCAGCCGGTAGCCTCCGGTCATGTCTGACTCTGAGTTGAGCCTCCCTGAAGACGATGCGGTGTCTGATGCGGAGATTACTGATGAGCTTCCTCAGGAACTGAACGTCGGCGAGTACGTCGGGCCCTATCTGTTTCCCAACAACAGCCGGCGGCGGATTCCGGCCATCATCTACTTGTCGGCGGCGGTGGTTTGTGCGGTGCTGTGGGCGGTGGCGGCCGATAGTCCGCTGGTCAACGGGGGGTTTCTGGCCGCGGCCATCGCATTGGCCGCGTTCGCCGTTTATGGCTTTGTGTGCGGCAAGGAGCTGAAGGTCGACGAGTCGGAGGCGCTGGTGATCGCCGTGGGCGCGGTGGGCTTTCCCGTGGGCCACGCATCGGCGCAGATGGGGTGGCGGGGCTGGTTCAGCCGCCCCACTTGGCGCATCCTGCTCTACTCCAATGAGCCCCAGCCCGAGCAGCGGGGACTGGTTTTTGTCGACGGAATCACCGGCGAGGTGATCGACCAACTCGTGCAGCCCAATCCCGAGGACTGGGCTGCCCTCCATTCCGGTCTGCCAGTAGAGTAGAAGTCGCATGTTCGACGGCAATTGGCGCTCGGCGGTCAATCGAGGGCTCGATCCCATCGGTGCTGTCCTCCACAAAATGGGCGTCAGCGCCGATGCGGTTACCTTCCTCGGCATCGCCATGGCCGGGGTGGCCGCGGTGGTCATCGGCCGGGGCCATCTCATCCTCGGCACGGTCTTTTTGGTGCTCACCGGGCTTCCCGACGCCCTCGACGGGCCCATCGCCAAGGCCGCGGGCACCAGTTCGGTGCGGGGCGCCTTCTTCGATTCGGTCAGCGACCGGGTGTGCGACGCCCTTTTGTTCGGCGGGGTGGCCTGGTATCTAGGCGCCAACGAGCCCGGCCAGATATTCATGCTGCCGGTGGCGCTCATGGCCACGGCTTCGCTGGTCTCCTATCAGCGGGCCAAGGCCGAGTCTCTGGGGCTCGACGCCAAGGGCGGCCTCATGGAGCGGGCCGAGCGGTTCGTGGTGCTGGGCGCCGGGCTGGCCTTCAGCGTCGTGCTGATCCCGGTGCTGTGGGCCATGCTGGCGCTCACCGCGGCCACCGCCCTGCACCGGTTTGTCAAGGTCTGGCGCCAGGCCGCAGCCCTCACCAAGACATGACCGACACCGCCGAGCAGGCGACCCCAATCGCCCAAACCCGCCGGCCTTCCGCCGACGTGATTCTCTACCGCAGCGGTGCCGCCCTGGCCCGTCGCTTGCCCCAGTCGGTGGGCGCAGCCCTCACCCGGGCCATCAGCAAGAGCGCATACCGGCTGCTGCCCGAGCGCCGCTTCATCACCGAGCGCCGCCTGCAACGGGTGTGCGGCCCCGATTTGGAGGGCGAGGCGCTGGCGCAGGCCGTGAAGGCGTCCTTTGAGTCGTATGCCCGGTACTGGTTCGACTGCGCCCGGCTCTACAACCTCGACGATGCCGCGGTCGACGCCGGATTCAGCCACGAGGGGTTTCACAACATCGATGAGGCGATGGCCACCGGCACGGCGCCGATCTTGGCGCTTCCCCATCTCGGGGGCTGGGAATGGGCCGGAACCTGGATGGCCCGCATTCCCGGATACCCGGTGATCTCGGTGGTCGAGCCGCTGCGCACGGCCCGGCTGTTCGACTGGATGGTGGAAGAGCGCCGCCGCATGGGAATCGACATCGTGCCGCTGGGCCCCGATGCCGTCTCCGCTCTCATCAAATCGCTGCGGGCCGGACAAGTGGTGTGCCTGCTGTCCGACCGGCAGGTGGGCCGCGGGGGAGTGGAGGTGGAGTTCTTCGGAGAGCGCACGCTTCTGCCCGGCGGCCCGGCCGCCCTGGCGCTGCGCACGGGGGCGGCCATCCTGCCCGCCGCGGTCTACCAAGACGGACCCAACCATCGGGGCGTGGTGATGCCCCCGGTTCTGGCCGAGCGCCAAGGCCGCCTGAGGGCCGATGTCGCCCGAATCACCCAGGATCTGGCTTGGGCTCTGGAAGGGCTGATCCGCGCCGCCCCCGAGCAGTGGCACCTCATGCAGCCCAACTGGGCCAGCGACACCGAGGCCCTCAGCCAGTTCCGCCAACAGCGCAAAGGCGCCGGCCGCCAGCCCAACCAAGCTGAGCGCTCCTCCCAACAGAAGGTTCCCGGATGAGGGTAGGGCTGGTCTGCCCCTACAGCCTCACCATCCCCGGCGGAGTGCAGGGACAGGTGATGGGGCTGGCCCGCTCCTTGCGTCGCATGGGGGTGGAAGCCCGGGTGCTGGCGCCGTGCGACGGCCCTCCGCCCGACGAGTCGGTAACGCCTTTGGGCAACAGCCTGCCCACCGCGGCCAACGGCTCCATCGCCCCCCTGGCACCCGACCCCCCAGCGCAGCTCCGCACGATCCGGGTATTGCGCGACGAGCACTTCGACGTGCTCCACCTCCACGAGCCCCTGGCCCCCGGTCCCACCAACACCGCCGCGATAATGAAGTCGGCACCGCTGCTCGGCACCTTCCACCGGGCTGGCTATAGCACCGCCTACCACTACCTGCGCCCGATAGCGCAGTTGGTGGCCAACCGCCTCGACTATCGCTGCGCGGTGTCCGAGGACGCTCGCCGCCTGGTGCAAGAGAGGCTGGGCGGACGCTACGAGCTGGTGTTCAACGGCGTGGAGTTGCACGCCCCCTCATCAGAGCGGATCGAGACGTCGCAGCCCACCATCTTCTTTGTGGGCCGCCATGAGCCCCGCAAGGGACTGAGCATCTTGTTGGGCGCCCTCCAATACCTGCCCGATGATGTGCGGCTGTGGGTGGGAGGCGACGGCCCCGAGACCGAAGCCTTGAAGGCGCAATCGCGCGGCGATGCCCGGGTGGAGTGGCTGGGCCGTATCTCCGACGCCGAGAAGCAGGACCGCATGCGGGGGGCCGATGTGTTCTGCGCCCCATCGCTTTTCGGCGAGTCTTTCGGGGTGGTGCTGCTGGAGGCCATGGCCGCCCAGACTCCCATCGTGGCCTCCGGGCTCGATGCCTATGCCATTGTGGCTCGGCCCGGAAAAGATGCGCTTTTGTCCGAGCCCGGCGACGCCGCAGCCCTGGCGGCATCGCTCAAACGGGTGCTGTTCGACAAAGACACCGCCCGCTCCCTGGTGGCATCGGGGCTCGACCGAGCCCAGCAATTCTCAATGGACACCCTGGCCAGCCGCTATGTCGAGATTTACCAAGACCTGGCGGCCCATCGCCGGGTCCGCACCCCCAAGCTCTCATCGCACGAGCCGCACCCCCAGGAGGGAATGTGAACGCAGGCCGACGTCGAACCGCAGTGGTCCTCGCTACCGTGGGCGTGCTCGCCGGCGCAGTGGTGGCGGGGGTGCTCTATTTGGTCGGGATTGCCTGGCTGGTCGCCGTAGTCGCCGGCGTAGTTGTCGGCGGAGCAGCCGTCGTCGGGCTGCGGCTCGCGGCATGGCGCCTGTTGGTCCGCCTCACCCGGGGCTCAGCCCCCCGGGGCGCCGATATGGAGATTCTCGACAACGTGCTGGAGGGCCTGTGCGTCAGCCACGGCATCCCCACCCCCGAGATTCGCATCATCAACTCCGATTCCATCAACGCCCTGGCCGCAGCCCGGACCCCCGCCCATTCGGCCATCGTCATCACCACCGCGGCAATCGACCACCTAGAGCGCATCGAGCTGGAAGGGCTGATGGCCCATCACCTGTGCCGCATCCGCCGGGGCGACGCCGCTTTCGAGACCCTGGCCGGAGTGCTCCTGGCCTGGCCGCTGGGGCCAGTCGGCTGGCTTCGTCGACCGGTGATGGCTCGGGTGTTGCCCGCGGGCCGGAGTATGGCCGCCGACCTCGAGGCCGTGTCGCTCACCCGCTATCCCCCCGGCCTGCTGTCTGCGTTGATGACACTTTCCCGCCAGAGCGCTCGGGTACCATCGCCTACGGTGGCAGCGCTTCACATGTGGATCGATGAGCCCGATTGGGGGATCAACGACACCCTCCGCCATCCCCGGCTGGAATCTCGTATTGCCGCGCTGAACGAACTCTAATGAGACGCGCTTCCCCGGGAAGGCGCACGCGAGGGTGTGGGGCAATAGCCGCTGCGCTGTTGGCCCTTGCCCTGGTGTCCGCAGCCTGTGGCGGCTCGGGCGGAACCGACACCAACGGCGCAAACGGATCCGACCCCAATGGCGACCCCGCGCCAACCGATTCGGCCGCGCCCCCATCCACCGAGCCGGGCGCTCCCGGCGACAGCGGCGATTCGGCTCCCTCTGGCGGCCCGGCCGATCCGCCGGCCAACGGCGAAAACGGCGCCACCGATGGGGCCAGCCCCGATCCTGATCCTGCTGATTCCCAAGAGCCCCCAGGCGATGGAGACCCCGAGCCCGAGCCCGTGCCGGCCACGCCCACCCCCACCCCGGGACCCATCGAGCCGCTAACCGGCGAGCCGCTGGATGATCCGTCAATCCTCAACCGGCCCGCACTGGCGGTGAAGATCGGCACCAGCAGCGTGGGGCGCCCGCAAACGGGCATCAACCAGGCCGATGTGCTCATCGAGGTAAGGGTGGAGACGATTACCCGGCTGTTCGCCATTTTCCACAGCCAGGGGGCAGTGTCGTTGGGACCGGTGCGGTCGGCCCGCAGCTCCGACCCCGACATCTTGTCCAACTTCGGCCAGCCGGTGTACGGCCATTCGGGGGCCAATCCGGGCGTGTTGCGGGAGATTTCCCAGGGCCAGGCCAGCGGCAAGCTCTACGAGTTGCTCTGGGATGGCCTGCCCACCGACTACTGGAGGGTGTCTGATCGGGTGCCGCCGTGGAACCTGTACACCACCACGGCAAACATCTGGGGGGCTGCCCCCGGCGGCTTGCCGGCCCCCGAACCGATTTTCGAGTACCGCAGAGAGGGCGAGCCGCTTGCGGCCAGCGCTGAGCCGGTTCCCGGCGTGGAGGTCCGCTACCTCGGCGGCACCATCGTCCATTTCGCCTGGGATGACGAGGCCGGGGGCTGGGCCCGCTGGCAAGACGGCACCGCACACGTCGATATGGCCCGCCATCCTGATGGCCGCCCCAACCCCGATGTCGATCCCGTTCAGGTGACGCCCACCAACGTGGTGGTGCTGCAAACCCGCTACACCGGCAGCGCCGCCTGCTCGTATTGCCCGGAGGCCATCACCGTCGATCCCGAGGGCGGGGTGGCCCTGGTGTTCACCGACGGCCATTTGATCCGGGGTCGTTGGACCCGCCCGTCGGCCAGCCAGCCCTGGCAGGTCACCGACAACGACGGCAACCCCGTGCGCCTCACCCCCGGCCAAACCTTCATCGTTCTGCCCGGCGGCGACGTGCTGGTGATGGTGCAGGACTTCGCCGAGAACTTGCTGAAGAACCGCTAGCAGCTAGACAAACCCAAGGCCCGGCGGGGTAGGGCTAGGACTCGTCCAGAATGCCGGCGGCTCCCCAGCAAGTGGTGGTGCGATTGGCGGCTTGGGCGCAGGTTTGCGACCAGCCTGCGGCGATGGCGGTGTAGGTGCCGGTAGGGGCTGTGGCTTGGCCGGAATCGTTGTTGCCCCAGCAGCCAACGGTGCCGTCGCCGCCGATAGGTCCGCCACCCCCGCCCAGGCCAAGACCAGAACCCAGATCATCTCCCTCCTAGCCCGCCTCTGGAAACAGCACGGCCCCTTGCGAACCCACCCCCGGCGCTTCCTTCGCACTTCAATTGACATCGCGATCTCATGGCAGGAGGTCATAGACTGCACTCATGGCTGCTGAGTCGATGACGGGCCGCGAGACGGGGACACCTCTGGTCAAGCGGGGACTGGCCGAAATGCTCAAGGGCGGCGTCATCATGGACGTGGTCACCCCCGAGCAGGCCAAGGTGGCCGAGGATGCCGGGGCGGTGGCGGTGATGGCTTTGGAGCGGGTACCCGCCGACATCCGCCGAGACGGCGGCGTGGCCCGCATGAGCGATCCCGAGATGATCGTCGGCATCCAGGAGGCGGTGACCATCCCGGTCATGGCCAAGGCCCGTATCGGCCACTTCGTGGAGGCCCAGATTCTGGAAGCCCTCGATGTGGACTACATCGACGAGAGCGAGGTGCTGACCCCCGCCGATGAGGCCCACCACATCGACAAGTGGGCGTTCACCGTGCCGTTCGTGTGCGGGGCCACCAACCTGGGAGAGGCCCTGCGGCGCATCTCCGAGGGGGCGTGCATGATCCGCTCCAAGGGCGAGGCCGGCACCGGCAACATCGTGGAGGCCGTCCGCCATCTCCGGTCGATCATCGGCGACATCCGCAAGATCACCCAGGCAGATTCCGCTGAGCTGTTCGACTGGGCCAAGCGGCTCCAGGCCCCTTTGCCGCTGGTGCGGGAGGTGGCCGAGACCGGTTGGCTGCCGGTGCCCATGTTCTGCGCCGGGGGCATCTCAACTCCCGCCGATGCCGGGCTGGTCATGCAGCTCGGCGCCGAGGCGGTGTTTGTGGGCTCGGGGATCTTCAAATCGTCCGACCCGGCGCCCCGGGCCAAGGCCATCGTGGAGGCGGCCACCAACTATCGCGACCCCCACATTTTGGCCAAGGTAAGCCGCGGCCTGGGAGAGCCCATGCCCGGCCTGGAGATCGACGGCCTCGAAACCCGGCTGGCCGACCGCGGCTGGTAGCAGGGCTGAGCGTGCAGCAGATCGAAGCGTCGCCCCGAGACTCGGAGCCCCCGGGTGAAGGTCGGGGTACTGGCCCTTCAGGGGGCATTCGGACTGCATGAGCGGGTTCTAAATCGAATAGGGGTGGCCGCGGTCCAGGTGCGGACCCCCGAGGAGTTGGCCGAAGTCGACCGGCTCGTGATTCCCGGCGGGGAGTCCACCGCCATCTCCAAACTGCTCGACGCCAACGGCTTGGCCGATCCGCTGGCCGACCGCTTGGCCGACGGCCTGCCGGTGCTCGGGACCTGCGCCGGGCTCATTCTTCTGGCCGCCGAGGTGGTGGACGGCTATCCCGGCCAGCGCTGCTTCGGGGCTGTTGATGCGTCGGTGCGGCGCAACGGATATGGACGCCAATCGGAGTCGTTTCACGCGCTGGTTGGGGTAGAGGGTTGGGAATCGGCTTTTCCCGGCGTGTTCATCCGGGCTCCGGTGGTCGAGTCGGTGGGCGTGGGCGTGGAGGTGCTGGCCTCGTTGGACGAAGTACCGGTGCTGTGCCGCCAGGGCTCAGCGGTGGTGTCGTCGTTCCACCCCGAGCTGGCCGACGACGATCGAATCCACCGCTGGTTTGTGGAACAGGATTAGGGAGAAGCAGATGTCAGGACACTCCAAGTGGGCCACCATCAAGCATCGCAAGGGGGCGGCCGACAAGCGGCGGGGCAAGCTGTTCGCCAAGCTAATCCGCCAGGTGGAGGTGGCCGCCCGCGAGGGAGGCGGCGACATAGACGCCAACCCCACGCTGCGCACCATGTTCCAAAAGGCCAGGGACAACTCGGTGCCCCTCGACACCATCGAGCGGGCCATCAAGAGGGGGACCGGCGAGCTGGAGGGGGTTTCCTACGAATCGGTCTACTACGAGGGGTATGCCCCCGGTGGCGTGGCTCTATATGTGGAGACGCTCACCGACAACCGCAACCGGACTAGCTCGGAGGTGCGAGCGCTGTTCACCCGCAATGGGGGATCGCTGGCCGAGCCCGGCGCGGTGGCTTGGCAATTCGAGCGCAAGGGCGTGGTGATTCTCGACCGCTCGGTGGACGAGGACGAGGTGATGATGGCCGTCCTCGACGCTGGCGGCGAGGACTTGGCCGACGAGGGCGACACTTGGCGCCTCACCTGCGACCCCTCCGACCTATCGGCCATGCGCGACGCCCTGGCTGGGGTGGAAATCGCCTTCATGTCGGCGTCGTCCACCATGCTGCCCACCTCGGTGGTGGGCGTCGACAGCGCCGAAGCCGCCCGGTCGGTCCTCCGCCTAATCGACGCCCTCGACGATCACGACGACGTCCAAGACGTCTACGCCAACTTCGACATCCCCGACGAAATCCTCCAAGCCGCCGCCAGCTGATTTTGCGTCAGTCGAAGAGGTTGGACTGATCTGTGGCGCTCGCTGGCGCGGCCAGCCCCAGGTGGTGCCAGGCGGTAGGAGTGGCCACTCGGCCTCGGGGAGTGCGCATCAGCAGGCCCTGTTGGATGAGGAACGGCTCGTAGACGTCCTCGACCGTCTCGGCCGGTTCGCTCACGCTGATGGCCAGGGTGGACAGGCCCACCGGCCCGCCGCCGAAGCGCTCGCACAGGGCCGACAGGATGGCCCGGTCGATCTTGTCGAGGCCAGCGGGATCGACGCCGAACAATTTCAGCCCGGCGGCTGCGATGGCGTGGTCGATGGCGCCATCGGCCCTCACCTCGGCATAGTCGCGCACCCGGCGCAGCAGCCGGTTGGCGATTCGGGGGGTGCCCCGGGCCCGGCAGGCGATCTCGGCCGCGCCGGCCGTGTCGATCTGTATGTCGAGGATGGATGCGGCCCGAGCGACGATGGCCTCCAAGTCGGCGGCGGTGTAGTAGTCGAGCCGCGATACCAGGCCGAACCGATCGCGCAACGGCCCGGTGATGAGGCCGGTGCGGGTGGTGGCGCCCACCAGAGTGAACTTGGCCAGATCGAGGCGCACCGACTGGGCCGCCGGCCCCTTGCCCAGCACGATGTCGACGTTGAAGTCCTCCATGGCCGGGTACATCACCTCTTCGACGATGCGGGGCAGCCGATGGATCTCGTCGATGAACAGCACATCTCCGTCCTCCAGCTTGGACAAGATGGCGGCCAGGTCGCCGGCCCGCTCCAGCGCCGGCCCCGATGTGATGTGCAGCCCGGCGTCCATCTCCTTGGCCACTATGTGAGCCAGCGTGGTTTTGCCCAAACCGGGAGGTCCGGCGAACAGCAGATGGTCGGCGGGCTGCGACCGGGCCCGGGCTGCTCCCAAGATGATGTGGAGGTGCTCTTTCAGCTCGGGCTGGCCCACGAATTCGTCGAGGCGGGCGGGCCGCAATCCCGGTTCGGCCGCGGTGTCTTCGGGAAGCAGGGTTCCGGCCAGCAACTCCTCCCTCTCGCTCATGGCCGGCTCACCCCCCGGAGGCCAGATTGCGGAGGGCCGCTTTGAGCAAGGCTGAAGAATCATCACCCGCGGGCAAAATAGCGATGGCGCCGCGGATCTCCTCGGCGCTGTAGCCCAGCTCGCCTAGAGCCTGGCGGACCACGCTGCGGGCATCGGTGGGCTGCTCGCCTGGCGACTGGCCGGATGCCACCGCAGTGGTCACGTCGCCGATATCGAGGCGGGACTTGAGCTCCACCAGCAGCCGGGCTGCGGTCTTCTTGCCCACTCCGGGCACCAGGCACAGGGCGTCGATGTCGTCGGTGGCCAGAATCCCGGCCAACTCCGGAGGTCCGAACACCGACATGATGGCCATGCCCATTGCCGGTCCCACGCCGTGAGCCGAGATGAGCCCTTCGAAGACCCGGCGCTTGTCGGGAGTGTCGAACCCGTAGAGGGTTTGGGCGTCCTCTCGGATGTGGTGGTGGACGTGCAGCAGCACCTCTTGGCCCAGCTCTCCCAGAGCGGCCGATGTGTCGGGCGAGACGGCAACCCGGTAGCCGACGCCGGCGGTCTCCACGATCACCTCGTCGGCATCCCGCAGAGCCAGCGTGCCCCTGATCAGCCCGATCACATCGCGGCCTGAATACGGGAGGCGGCCGGGGCGTGGGCCAGATGGCAGAGGGCCACCGCAATGGCATCGGCGGCGTCCACCGGCTTCAGGGGCTGAGGCAGGCCCAGCAAGGTCTGCACCATTTGCCCCATCTGCTTCTTGTCGGCGCCGCCCCAGCCGGTGACGACTTTTTTGATCTGGGTGGGCGAGTACTCGAGCACCTTGGCGCCCGCCCCCACTCCGGCGGCCATGGCCACACCGCTGGCCTGTCCCACTCCCATGGCGGTGCGGACGTTCACCTGGAACAGCACCTGCTCGATGGCCACCGCATCCGGGTGGTAGGTGTCCATCAGATCGACCAGCTCCTTTTGGAGCTCGTACAGCCGCTGGGGGATGGGATCGTCCTTGTCGGTGCGGATGATCCCCGCGGCCACCGCCTCGGTGGCGCGGCCCTTCTGGCGGACAACGCCATAGCCGCAGCGCGACAAGCCGGGGTCGATCCCCATCACCAGCATGCGCCCCAAACTACCGGCCTGGTATGACAGTTTTCGGGATACGGGTGCCAGTCAGGTAGAAACTGAGCATGCGGACTGGGGAGCTTCACTATGAGCTGCCTCAAGCCGCCATTGCGCAGCAGCCGGCTGAGCCCCGGGACAGCTCACGGCTCCTGGTTGATCAAGGTTCTGGAACCCCGCCCGAGCACCGCTTGACCAGGGATTTGCCCGAGCTCCTGGGACCCGGCGATGTGCTAGTGGTGAACAACAGCCGGGTCATGGCGGCCCGACTGCGGCTCAACAAGGCCACCGGGGGCAAGGTTGAGGTGCTGCTTTTGGAACCAGGCGAAGACGGCTGGTGGAGTGCGCTGGTGCGCCCCGGCCGCCGGGTGTCACCGGGCACCGAGCTGTGGTTCGGAGGGGGGCCGGTGTTGGAGGTGGGGGAGCGCATCGGCGACGACGGCCGGCGCTGGGTGAGGCCCATCGGCGATGCCGGTGTTCTCATGGATCGAGCCGGGGAAGTGCCGTTGCCCCCGTATGTCACCGAGGAGCTGGCCGACATCGAGCGCTATCAGACGGTGTATGCCGACCGGCCGGTGTCGGCCGCCGCGCCCACCGCCGGGCTCCACCTCACCGACACGGTGCTGGATCGCTGCCGGGCTGCCGGTGCTGAGGTGTGCGATCTGGAGTTGGCGGTGGGCACGGCCACGTTCACCCCGGTGATGGCTGATGATCTGGACGACCACGTCATGCACACCGAGATGTACCGGATCCCCGAGGACACGTTGGCTGCCTGCGTGCGGGCGGAGCGGGTGGTGGCGGTGGGCACAACGGTGGTGCGGGCGTTGGAGTCGGCGGCGGCCACCGGATCGGCCTGCGGCTCAACCGATCTGTTCATCACGCCGGGGCACCGGTTCGCGGTGGTGGATGCGCTGCTCACCAATTTCCACCTGCCCCGATCCAGCCTTCTGGCCCTGTTGGCCGCGTTCGTCGGCCCCCGCTGGCGAGACCTCTACACCGCCGCCCTGGCCGAGGGTTACCGATTCCTCTCTCTGGGCGACGCCATGTTCTGCGCTAGAAATCCAGGACAATGACCCTGCAATTCGCCGTGTTGGCCCGAGATGGGCAGGCCCGCACCGGCCGCATAACCACCCCGAGGGGCTCGTTCGCCACACCATGCTTCATGCCGGTGGGCACTCGGGCCGCGGTCCGCACCATCGACACCGCCGACCTCGAAGCGCTCAAGCCTGCGGTGGTGCTGGCCAACACCTACCACCTGATGATGAGGCCTGGTGCCGAGACCGTCGAGAAGATGGGCGGCATACACGGGTTCACCGGTTGGTCGGGCCATGTGCTCACCGACTCGGGGGGCTTCCAGGTGTTCTCGCTCGATCCCAAGGTGGACGACGACGGTGCCACGTTCCGATCCACCTACGACGGCTCCACCCACCGCTTCACCGCCGAGCGGGTGGTGGACGTGCAACTCCAACTCGGGTCCGACATACAGATGGCCTTGGATGTATGTCCGCCGTCCGAAGCCCCCGCGTCCGTCCAGCGCCAGGCGGTGGATCGAACGGCTGCTTGGGCCGCCCGAGCCCGTGGCCGCTTTCTTGAGCAGGACGGGCATGCCGCGGGTGCCAACCAGTTCGGCATCGTCCAAGGTGGCATCGACCCCGCTCTGCGGGCCGAGAGCGCGGCCCGGACCATCGAGGTGGGCTTCGACGGCTACGCCGTGGGAGGGCTGTCGGTGGGGGAGCCCCCCGAGCAGATGATGGCTGCGCTGGAGGCCACCACACCGCAGTTGCCCGACGATCGGCCCCGCTACTTCATGGGGTTGGGCGACCCCATCGGGTTGGTGGAGTGCGTGGCGCTGGGAGTGGACATGTTCGACTGCGTGCTGCCTACTCGTCTGGCCCGCCACGGCACCGCTTTGACCTGGGAGGGCCGCCTCAATATGGGCAACTCGTCGCTAGCCACCGACGACCGGCCGATCGATCCGCACTTCCCGGCGAGCCCGGTCGCCCGCTACTCCCGTGCCTATCTCCGGCACCTGTTCAACGTGGACGAGCCGTCGGCCGCTCGTTTGCTCACCCTCCACAATGTGGCCTGGCTGCTGGCCCTGATGGATGCCGCCCAAGAGGCCATCGTCAACGGCACGTTCGACCGTTTGCGCCGCCGGGTGGCCGACGCCTGGGCCCGGCCCGCCGAGTCGTCTCCCGGCTAGGTCTTCCGATAGAGTTCTGAGCCTTGGAAATCCTCCCACTTTTGCTCTTGATGTTCGTCGCCATGTACTTCTTCATGGTGCGCCCCCAGCAGCGCAAGGCGCGCGAGCAGCGAGCGCTGCTCGACTCCCTGGATGTGGGCGACGAGGTCATCACCGCATCGGGCCTGTACGGAATGATCACCGATTTCGACGGGGGCACTGTGTTCATTGAGATATCTGATGGTGTCGAGATCAAGATCAGCCGCGAGACCGTCGCCAACAAGATCGTGTACTCCGACATCGACGTCGATGGCGACGACGCTGACGCCTAGCCACAATTTCCAGCGTCAATGAGCCGCCGTTCGCTGGTTTCCCTTGTCCTCATCGTGGCTGTGGCCGCAGGGCTACTGGCGGCATCGCTGGCCGTGGGGAACCGACCGCTACTGGGACTAGACCTCAAGGGCGGGGTCGAGGTGGTGCTGGTGCCGGTGGACGATCCCGACCGACCGGTGGCCATCACCGAGGGCGACCTGGACACCGCGGTCAACATCATCCGCGACCGCATCGACGGCCTCGGCGTGGCCGAGCCCGACGTGACCCGCCAGGGCGACCGGGTGGTGGTCCAGCTTCCCGGTATCAGCGACCAGCAGCGGGCTATCGATGTGGTGGGCCAGACCGCCGAGCTGCGCTTCCGCCCGGTGTGCGCCGAGCTCTTCGTTGAGCCGCTCGCCTTGCCCGACCCTGAAACCGGCGAGGTGGCGCCGCCGCCAGCGCTTCCCGATCCCGTGGTGGACGATCGGGGCTTGGCCCCCTGCCCCTCCGGGATTGACTACAACGGCTTGGCCACCTCCACGTCGGCCGAGGACGTGCTCGAGCGCTTTGTGGTGCTGCCCCAGCGGGACGACAACGGGGAGGCGGCGAGGCGCTTTTTGCTGGGCCCGTCGTCGCTCACCGGGGCTGGCCTGTCCAGCGCTGACAGCTCCTTTAGGAATGAGTTTGTGGTGGATGCCACCTTCAAGGGGGGCGATGAGGGTGCCGACAAGTTCGACGACATGGCCTTCGAGTGCTTTACCGGCAGTGCCTACTGCCCGCCCGGGGCCGCGGGGCTCGGCCGGCTGGCCATCGTGGTGGACGGCAACGTGCAATCGGCGCCTACCGTGCAAACCTCGAATTTCGACGGCCGGGTGGTGATTTCCGGGGGCTTCTCCGAAGAAGAGGCCGATGACCTGGCTCTGGTGCTGCGCTATGGCGCACTGCCCATCGAGTTCCAAGACCCCACCGACCCCCAAAGCGACAGCACCAGCCGAGCCGTGTCGGCCACCATCGGCGGTGACGCCCTGCGGGCGGGGGTAATCGCCGGCATCGTCGGGCTGGCGCTGGTGTTTCTGTACATGGTGGGCATGTATCGCCTGCTGGGCTTGGTGGCCATGTTGAGCCTGGGCGTGTCGGCCACCTTGTTGTGGGTGATCGTGGCCTGGCTGGGCGAGACCCAGGACTTGGCCCTGACCCTGGCTGGAGTCACCGGCCTGATCGTGGCCATCGGCGTGTCGCTTGACTCCAACGTTGTGTACTTCGAGCACCTCAAAGAAGACGTGGCCACCGGTCGCATGCTGCGGTCGTCGTTGGAGCAGTCCTTCTCGGCGGCGTTCCGGACCATATTCAGGGCCAACTTCGCCTCGCTCATCGCCGCGGTCATCTTGTACTGGCTCTCAGCCGGGTCGGTTCGGGGCTTCGCCCTCATGCTGGGCTTGGCCTCGGTGCTCGACCTAGTGGCCACCTATTACTTCCTGCGACCCTGCGCTCAGTTGATGTCACGGTCGCCGAGCCTGATGGCCCATCCCCACCGGCTCGGATTGCCCACCCCAGAAGAGGCCATGAGCGCCGGAGAGGGCCAGCCGTGAGCCGTCTCCAACGCCTATTGCGCAACCAGACCAAGCTGAACTTTCCCGAACTTTGGAAAACCACCCTGAAGGTGTCGGCGGCCCTGATCCTCATCAGCGCCATTGCCCTGTTGGTGCGGGGCGTCAACCTGGGCATCGAGTTTGAGGGGGGCACGGTGTGGGAGGCCTCGGCGCCCGATGTGTCCACCGCCGATGTGCGCGACGCCCTGCGGGACGTGGGCCAGGCCGACGCCAAGATCCAATTCGTGGGCGGCGATGTGTTGCGGGTTCGGGCCGAGTTGGATGCCACCGACGCCTCCAGCGTGGCCCAGGTGTCGGCGGCGCTGGCCAATCTCACCGGCCAGGGACTTGACGACATCAGCTTCAACTCCATCAGCGCGTCGTGGGGTGACGAGATCACCAGCAAGGCCATCCGGGCGCTGATCGTGTTCCTCATCGTGGTGGCCATCTACATCACGCTGACGCTGGAGTGGAGGATGGCCGTGGCCGCTCTGGTGGCGGTGGCCCACGACATCGTCATCACCGTGGGCATCTATGCCCTGTTCCAGTTCGAGGTGACCCCGGCCACCGTCATCGCCTTCCTAACCATCATGGGTTACTCCCTATACGACACCTTGGTGGTGTTCGACAAGAACCGCGACTACCAGCGTCGCTCCGCCCTGGTCGGGCGGGCCACCTACACCCGGATCATGAACTCGGCGCTCAACACCGTGCTGCTGCGCTCGGTGAACACCACCATCACCTCGGTTCTGCCGGTGCTGTCGATGTTGATCATCGGCACGCTGGTGCTGGGGGCGGTCACCCTGGCCGAATTCGCAGTGGCCTTGCTTATCGGGTTGCTGGTGGGCACCTACTCATCGCTGTTCGTGGCCGCGCCGGCGGCTTCTTGGATGAAGGAGCGCCAGCCCGAGTTCGTGGAGCTGCGGGAACGCCTAGAGGCCAGGGCACAGTCCCGGGGCACCTCGGTCCACGAGGTGGAAGATGTGGCGGTCGGCCCGTCGCCGTCTCGACCGGCTGCTCCGGCTGGCGGCCCGGCTCGCCGACCTCCGCAAACCGGCACGACCATTCCCCCTCGACCTCGGAAGCGCAAGCGCCGCTAGAGGCACGCAGGGAGGCGGGTAGGGTTGGTGGCAGTGGAGTCCGGCTGGCCTGAGAGCCTCATCAGGGATATCCCCGACTTTCCCACCGAGGGGATCATCTTCAAGGACATCACCCCGCTGCTCGACGATGGCGATGCCCTCCGGTGGGCGGCCGATGGGCTGGCCGACCGCTTCTCCCACACCGCGTTTGACCGGGTGGTGGGGGTCGAGGCCCGGGGCTTCATCTTGGGGGCGGCGGTGGCCTATCGCCTGGGCGTCGGCTTTGTGCCTTTCCGCAAGCCGGGCAAACTCCCCTACGACACCCGGTCGGTGGACTATCAGCTTGAATACGGGGTGGCCTCTTTGGAGTCCCACACCGATGCCCTGGCCCCCGGCCAACGTGTGCTGGTGGTGGACGACGTGTTGGCCACGGGGGGCACCGCGGCCGCCGCGGTCGAGCTGGTGAATTCGGGGGGCGCTGAGGTGGTTGGGGTGGGCTTCCTTATTGAGTTGGGTTTTCTGGGCGGTCGGGTCAAACTGGGAAGCGACTGCCCGGTGATTTCGTTGTTCTGTTACGGGGGTGAGAAATGACGCTGACAGAGCGGCCATTGCCCTGGATGGATCAGCCCGGCCAAGACGTGGGCCCGTTGCTGGACGCCTATCGGGAGCGCCACCCCAACGACACCGCCGAGCGCATCGAAACCGCCTATCGGCTCGCTGAGCAGGCCCACTCTGGGCAGAAGCGCAAATCCGGCGAGCCCTATGTGACCCACCCGCTGGCTGTGGCCCACATCGTGGTCGAGTTGGGGCTGGACGACGTGTCGGTGATCGCCGCGTTGTTGCACGATGCCATCGAGGACACCGCTATGGGCTTGTCCGAGGTGGAGCAGCACTTTGGCGGAGAAGTGGCCTCGATCGTGGACAGCGTCACCCGGCTTGACCGCCTCCAGTTCAACTCGCAGGAGGAGGAGCAGGCGGCCTCCATGCGCAAGATGCTGGTGGCCATCGCCAAGGATCTGCGGGTGCTGGTGGTGAAGCTCTCCGACCGGCTGCACAACATGCGCACGCTGGCCGCGCTGCCTTTGGCCAAGCAGCACCGGGTGGCCAGCGAGACGATGGACATCTACGCCCCGCTGGCCAACCGCTTGGGCATGCAGGACATGAAGCTCCAACTCGAAGACCTGGCCTTTGCCGCCCTGCACCCCAAGCGATACGCCGAGATCGATCGCATGGTGGCCACCCGGGCGCCGGAGCGCGACCTGTATCTCACCCAGGTTCTTTCCAGCGTTGAAGCCCGCTTGGCCGAATTGGGGATCCCTGCCCAAGTCACCGGCCGCCCCAAGCACCTGTGGAGCATCTACGAGAAGATGATGACCAAAGATCGCAGCTTCGACGAGATCTTCGACTTGGTGGGCATCCGGGTGATCGTCGACTCGGTGCGGGACTGCTACGCCGCGCTGGGCTCCATCCACGCCACCTGGAAGCCGGTGCAGGGGCGGTTCAAGGACTACATCGCCATGCCCAAGTTCAACCTCTACCAGTCGCTGCACACGTCGGTGGTGGGGCCGGGGGGCAAGTCGCTGGAGGTTCAGCTCCGCACCAACGAGATGCACGCTCGGGCTGAACAGGGGGTGGCCGCCCACTGGGACTACAAGGAGGGCGCCACGACCGACGATCTGGCCTGGCTGAGCCGGATCATCGACTGGCAGCAGGAAACCTCCGATGCGGTGGAGTTCTTGAGCAACCTCAAGACCGACCTCGACCACGACGAGGTTCAGGTGTTCACGCCCAAGGGCGACGTGGTGTCGTTGCCCATGGGGGCGATTCCCATCGATTTCGCCTACTCCATCCACACCGAGGTGGGCCACGCCTGCATCGGCGCCCGGGTCAACGGCCAGCTCGTCCCGCTGGACCGCGAGCTGCGGCCCGGCGACATGGTGGAGATATTCACCTCCAAGGTGGCTGACAAGGGGCCGTCGCGCGACTGGCTCGGCTTGGTGGCCTCCCACCGGGCCCGCAACAAGATCCGCCAGTGGTTCGCCCAGGCTCGCCGGGAGGACGCCATCAAGGCCGGCCGCGACGCAGTGGCCGCGGCGTTGCGGCGGGAGCGGCTGCCGGTGGCCAAGATTCTGTCGGGCGACGAGCTGGTGCATGCGGCCACCGACATGAACTACCGCGACCTCGACACATTGTTCGCCGCGGTGGGAGAGCGCCACGTGTCGGCCAAGGCGGTGGCCGAGCGGGTGGAGGGGATGAGGGTAGAGCAGTCGGCCGAGGAAGAGGGGATGGAAGGCGTCCTGGCGGCCGTCCCGTCGCCTTCGGTGCTGCCCCGCAAGACCGAACAGCCGGTGGAGGTGGAGGGCCTCGACGACGTGCTGGTCAATTTGGCCCGCTGCTGCAAGCCGGTTCCCCCCGACGAGATCATCGGGTTCGTCACCCGGGGCCGAGGGGTGTCGGTCCACCGCACCGAATGCGCCAACGCGGTGTCGCTGTCGTTTGAGCAGGGCGATCGCCTCATCGACGTCGACTGGAGCGCCGAGCGCACCGGCGCCTACTGCGTGACCATCGAGGTGAAGGCCTTCGACCGCACCAGACTGCTGCGAGACGTGGCCAACGCCCTGTCCACCGGCTCGGTGAACATCCTGGCCTGCGAGACCCGCACCGGCGCCGACCAGATATCGGTCATGCGGTTCGACTTCGAGCTGATAGACAGCACCCACCTCGACGCCCTCCTCCGCACCATCCGAGGCATAGAGTCCGTCTACACCGCCTACCGAGTCCTCCCCACCGCCACCGGCTAGCCGTGACCCTCCCGCAGGGGTCGCGGGCAATCCGACCGGCGTCACTTATGCTGCGGTCATGCCAGACGGCTCAGGATCTCTCCCCGCACCAGGAGATTCAAGATCACTGGCAGATCAACGCTCGTTAGGCGAGCGCGTCGTCATGGTTGGGTCATATCCGGGAGTGGTCGGACTTGCCTTTGCCCTATTCGCGGTCTTGATGGCGGCTGGCATTCATGTGACGCTGGCGTCTTATGCCGCGGTGTTGACCGGGGCCGTTCTCGTCACACTCCACGAGCTGAAACTGCCATACCGAACCGAGTGGAGGCCCTCGTCCTACGACGTGCGCACCGATGTGTCGTTCATGCTGGCAATGCAGGTGGCTTTGCCCCTTCTCTTGTCCTTCCTGGCCGTGATCGCCATCGCCAATGTGTTGGAGGACGCCGGTTTAGCCATAGATGGCCTTTGGCCCCATGGTCAGCCAATCGCTATTCAGGCCATTGTCATGCTCGTGCTCGCCGACCTGCTGCGGTATTGGCTGCACCGCGCGTTCCACAGGTTCGAAGCGATGTGGCGGTTCCATGCGGTTCACCACTCACCCCATCGCCTTTACTGGGTGAATGTCGGGCGCTTCCACCCGATCGAGAAGGCAGTGCAGTTCTGTGCTGACGCCCTGCCGTTTGTGCTGGTAGGGGTGGGCGGTGAAGCTCTTGCCGCATATTTCGTGTTCTACGCCGTGAACGGGTTCTACCAGCATTCCAATTGCGACGTACGCCTGGGGCCTCTCAATCACCTTGTTAGCGGCCCCGAACTGCACCGCTGGCACCATTCGAAGATCCCAAAGGAGTCAGACAACAATTTCGGCAACAATCTGATCGTTTGGGACACGCTGTTCGGCACTCGCCTATTGCCCGTGCACCGAAAGGTGGGCTCGCTTGGGCTGATCAACCAGGCCTATCCCTTGGGCTTCATGGACCAGATGCGTACCCCGTTCGTCGCCGGTCTGGACAAGGCTCAAGCGGCTGAACAGACGAGATAGCAGGAAGCACTCGGAGGCCGACGGAATATTGCCAGCGGAATGAGTTATCTCGTACTGAAAGCCGGGCTGTTCTTGAAGAGCGGACGACGGCACCGGAAAATGCTCGCTGACGCGAAATCGCCTGATGCCGCGAGCGAGGTTCTGCTGCACCGCATCCTCGCTCTGAACGCAGAAACCTCCTTCGGCAAGGCCCACGGATTTGCCCAGATTAAAACGGCGCACCAGTACCGACAGGCCGTTCCGGTCCAGAGCTATGAATCGCTGCGCAATCTCATCGAGCGCCAAGAGCTGACCGGCGAGCCCTGCCTGACTGCGGAACCACCGGTCTTTTACAACCGCACCAGCGGCACCGTGGCGGCACCCAAGAACATCCCGATTACCGAGTCGGCTCTAGACCGAATCCAGGGTCTCCAACGGCTCACGGCTTACATGATGTCGAGGCACACCTCAATGCTCTCTGGCAAGGTGTTCTCGATTACCGGCGCCGCGGTCGAAGGCACCATGCCGGGAGGGACACCATTCGGCTCCGCCTCGGGTCTGCTCAACGCCAGCCAAGGGCGGCTGATCAGGCGGAGTTACGTACTACCTGCTGAGCTGGCCGATCTCGCCGACAATGATGCCCGGTACCTCCTGATGGGCATTCTCGGCGCCGCTGATCAATCGGTGACCTGTTTGGCCACCGCGAACCCCTCCACCCTTGTTCGGCTGATGGATGTAATCAATCAGAATGCCGATGTAGTGATTGAGGCGGTAGCCGAGGGGCGGCCACCTGTCGGTTTGGATGCAGGGGGAGTGGGCTTGGAATCCCGGCTCCAGTCTCGGCCTGAACGGGCCGCAGACCTTGAGAAGCGCCGCAACGCTGCGGGCGAGTTGACCTACGCCGATCTGTGGCCGGGGCTGTCGGGCGTCCTTACGTGGACGGGAGGGAGTTGCGGCGTGGCGGTGGCAAGTCTCAGGCCGCTGCTTACCGACAACTGCCCGGTGATTGAACTCGGCTATCTGGCCAGCGAGGTGACCGGCACCGTCAACCTAGACCCGCATCGAAATGCTTGCGTGCCGACACTGGGCAACGCTTTCTTCGAGTTCGCCCCCAGCGAAGACTGGGAAACCGCAACCCACGACGAAAAGCAGGGCAGACACCTCCTGACGCTGGAACAACTCCAGGAGGGTCGCGATTACTACGTGATCGTGACCACCACCAGCGGCCTCTACCGCTACGACATGAGCGACATTGTCCGGGTGACTGGTTTTCTTAGGAACACCCCGACGCTGGTCTTTGTGCAAAAGGGCAAGGGCATCACCAGCATCACCGGCGAGAAACTGCATGAAGGACAAGTCATCACCGCGGTGACCTCTGTCTTGGGCCAGCTGGGGCTGACGCCCGGTTTCTTCATCATGCTGGCCGATGTCGACCGGGCCGGTTACCTGCTTTACTTGGAATCAGCCGCAGAGCCATCCGGGCTCCATCAGCTAGCTAGCCGGATCGACGAGCACCTCGCCGAATTGAACATCGAGTACAAATCTAAGAGGGCCAGCCGGAGACTCAGCCAGCTGACCGTCAAGCCCGTCGTTTCAGGTACTGGAGATGCCTTTCGCCGCCAACGGGTGGCCGACGGACAGCGGGATGTGCAATTCAAGTTTGTGCACCTCCAATACTGCAACGAATGCACTTTCGACTTCGAGGAGCACGTGCTCTCGGCTGAAGGCCAGGACTGACCGCAATGCGCTTGGAGCGCCTTGGCGTCTACACGTTTCCGATGCCGTTCAAGACGGTGATTCGACACGCGTCGGCCAGCCGGAGGCAGGTGTCCAATCTGATTGTGGTCGCCCATGGCCGGGACGGTCAGGTCGGTTTCGGAGAAGGCTGCCCGCGTGAGTATGTGACCGGAGAGACGGTGCTCGGCAGCAGCCGATTCATCGCCCAATATGCCGATTCGCTTGTCACCCAGGTCACTGACGCCCAGAGCCTTAGGGTCTGGATCGAGGCTCATCGAGATGCCATCGACGCCAATCCGGCCGCGTTCTGCGCGATGGAAACCGCAGTGCTCGACTTGATAGGCAAGACTCAGCAGCAGTCGGTGGAAGAGATATTGGGTATCGATCAGCCGAAGAAGGTGTTCCGGTATTCCGCTGTCTTGGCCGATTGGCCGCTTCCGGTGTTCTGGTGGCAGTACGGCCGTTATCGCGTCCGAGGCTTCCAAGACTTCAAGGTGAAGCTCTCTGGAGATGTTGGACGAGACCGCCGCCGGTTAGGTGTTTTCTCATCCCGGGCTGGGCGCCGTCTGCGGTTGCGGGTGGACGCAAACAACCTTTGGGCATTTCCAGATGAGTGCCAAAACCATCTGGACTCGATGCCCGTGTCGCCGTTTGCTGTCGAGGAGCCGTTGCGGTCGGGCGATTTGGAGGGATGCCGGCAGATCGCCAAGGGGCTGGGCGTAAGGATCATTTTGGATGAAAGCCTCGCCCGAGCCAGCCAGTTGGAGTCACTGGACGACCCAGAGCGCTGGATAGTCAACCTGCGGGTGTCGAAGATGGGCGGCATAATCCGATCCTTGGAGGTTGGCCAAGAAGCGGCCCGTCGAAAATTGGGAATTATTGTGGGCTGCCACGTGGGTGAGACGAGCATCTTGTCTCGTGCGGCACTTGCAGTGATGCAGGCCGTCGGCGACAAGCTGGTCGCCGCCGAGGGCGCATTTGGAACCCAGTTGTTGCGCCGCGATCTGACCTCGCCGAGCCTCAGGTTCGACTGGGCTGGCCGGCTGGAGCCGAGCCGAATTGCCGGCTTGGGCACGAGCGGACTTGGTCTTGACCTCGACCCCGAAGCGGAGTTGAGCCCGCTGCACTCGCCAGACGCCGAACAAACGGAGCAGCCATGAGGAATGAGAGATTTGCGGTAATCACCGCCGTGCTGGGCATTGCGTTCCTGGTTCGTGTGTTGGGCCAAGTCATCCAGCGCTGGGCTCCGGTGGATTTTCTGCCCGACTATGAGCGGTGGCAGGGCAGCGGGTTGTGGTACCCGGCGCTGTTGGGGCTTCAGATTGCGATCCTGGTGCTCTTCGTGGTGGTGGTGATTCGCATGAACCGCGGCTTGAAGCTGCTAGGTCCGCGCTGGATCAAGCCGGTATTTGTACTGGGTGTGCTGTATTTCGCGGTCATGGGTATCCGGCTGCTGATCGGAGTTCTCGCCGATGTGAACGTGCTGGGCGACGACTCCTTCACATCACACAAGTGGTTCAGCACCCCCATCCCCCCGATTTTCCACCTCGTATTGGCCACCGGCATGATGCTGATCTCGACATTTCAGCGCCGCTGGTCTGAAGAACCGACGAGCATCGACGAGGGCTGGATCGAGCCCCCTAAGCGTGTGGGGCTGGCCCCGGCTCAGCGCTTCCGGGCCGAGCAGTCGGTTCTTGATGTCCTTGACGAGGATCGCGGGTGATCCCGGACTCGGACACCAGCGCTCTGAATCGGCACATGACCGAGGCGCCGGTCTGGGGATGGGGAACCGTCGCGGTGCGCCGGTAGCATCGTGGGTCGTGGCTGAGATGTTCCAGGCGCCGAAGGGGACGCGTGACATTCTGCCGCCGGAGTCGGACCGCTGGCAGGCGCTGGTTGCGACATTTGCCGAGGTTTTTGGACGGGCCGGGTATGGGCTGGTGCAAAATCCCATGTTTGAGGACATCGGGGTGTTCCAGCGCTTGGGCGAGGGCACCGAGGTGGTGCGCAAGGAGATGTACGACTTCTTCGACAAGGGCGAACGCCACATGGCTTTGCGCCCGGAGGGCACCGCGTCGGTGGTCCGGGCCTTCAACCAGCATCGGCCCACCGTGCCATGGAAGGTGTGGTACCTCACTCCGTGCTTTCGCTACGAGGAGCCCCAGGCAGGGCGGTTCCGCCAGCACCACCAGGTAGGTGCCGAAGCCATCGGCTCGGCCGACCCCGACCTCGATGTGGAGGTCATCGCCCTCCAGCACGATTTCTATCGGTCTCTTGGGTTGGGCCAATTGTCGCTGCGGCTCAACTCAATGGGCAGCCCCGGCGATCGGCAGTCATACGCCGAGCAGTTGGCCGGATGGCTGGGCCAGCGGGTGGGGGACTTGGACCAGGCCGACCGGGCCAACGCCGCCGACCACCCGCTGCGGGTGCTGGACTCCAAGCGGGAGCGCACCATGGCGGTGGTGGCCGATGCTCCCCTAATCACCGACTGCCTGTCTGATGAGGCCGCGGCCCACTTCGAGCGAGTGCAGGCCGGGTTGGATGCCCTCGGTGTCGCCTACGAGATCGATCCTCGCCTGGTGAGGGGCTTGGACTACTACACCCATTCCACCTGGGAGTTTGCCGCCGGTGCCTTGACCTCGGCGCAGAACGCGGTGGGAGGCGGCGGGCGCTACGACGGGCTGGCCGAATCGCTGGGCGGCAAGCCCGCCCCCGGTGTGGGGTTTGGCGCGGGCATCGAGCGCATCCTGCTGGCCGCCGACGCCGAGGACGCCCTCGCGGAGACCGCAGGTGGGGTGGACGTGTTCGTGGTGGACGTGACCGGCGGGGACGCCGGGCGCGATCTCACCTTCGAGCTGCGCCGCAACGGCATCTCCGCCGACCGGGCCTTCGACGCCCGCTCAATGAAGGCCCAGATGAAAGTGGCCGACCGCTCCGGCGCCCGCCTCGCCCTGCTGGTGGGCGACGACGAACTGGAGTCAGGCACCGTCACCCTGCGCGACCTGCGCTCGGGAGGGGACCAGATTGCGGTGCACCGCACCGACGTGGTGGCCGAGGTGGCCGCAAGGCTGGCTCGGTAACCGGTTGCCGGAGCGTTCTATCAAGTGTTGGGTCTTAGTGTCGCGCCTCACCCCTCCCCGGTGTTGTTGGGGGGAGGGGTGGGGAGGGGTGAGGGGGTTGGGTTGTGTTAGGGGGTGTTGTCTTGGTCGGTTTTTTTGGGTTGGGTGAAGAAGTTGAAGACGTTGGGCCAGAATTGGTCGCGGGCGGCTTGGATTCCGCTTATGCCGAACATGACGACGATGACGAGTTGATTCACCCTGGGTTTTGCGCAGGCTCCAAGGATTGGAGCAAGCATGGGATTCATGGACACAGAAGCGGGGCCGTCGGCGACGTCTCGTCGGTATTCGGCTGAGCAGAAGCAGCAAGCGGTGCGGATGGTGTTCGCGCTGCGCGAGGAGCTGGGCACCTCGGCGGGGACGGTAACCAGGGTGGCTCGGCAGCTGGGCTACGGCGTGGAGTCGGTCCGCAAGTGGGTGGCTCAGGCCGAGATCGACGCCGGCGTGCGGGCTGGTGTGTCGACTGGGGAGAGCGCCGAGCTCAAGAGGCTCCGCCAGGAGAACCGCGAGCTTCGCCGGGCGAACGAGATCTTGCAGCGGGCGGCGGTTTTTTTCGGGGCGGAGCTCGACCGCCGACAGCGATGATCGCCGAGTTCGTCGACGCCAATCGTGCCGAGTTCGGAGTCGAGCCCGTCTGCGCTGCGCTGCAGGCGGCTCCGTCCACGTACTGGTCAGCAAAGCGACGGCCGCCGTCGGCGCGGGCGCTGCGCGACGCCGCGATGATGCCGCTGCTGTGGGCGCTGTGGCAGGCCAACTACTCGGTCTATGGGGCGCGCAAGCTGTGGATCGCCGCCCGGCGAGCGGGCCACGACATCGGCCGCGACCAAGTGGCCCGGCTGATGGGCCGGCTGGGAATCCGGGGCGTCCAGCGGACAAAGCGGGTGCGCACCACCCGGGCGGACCCTGCCGCTGAGCGGCCCGCCGATCTCGTCGGGCGTGACTTCACCGCGGATGCCCCGAACCGGCTGTGGGTCGCCGACCTGACCCACGTGGCCACCTGGTCGGGGGTCGCCTATGTGTGCTTCATCACCGATGCGTTCTCCCGACGCATCGTGGGCTGGCGGGTCGCCGCGAATATGCGAACCCAGATGGTGCTCGACGCGTTGGAGATGGCCCGCTGGGCACGCGGGACCCAACTCGAGGGGCTCATAGCGCACGCGGACGCCGGCAGCCAGTTCACCAGCATCCGCTACAGCGAGCGGCTCGACGAGATCGGCGCCACCCCATCGATCGGAACCGTCGGGGACTCATATGACAACGCGCTCGCCGAGGCCGTCAACTCGCTCTACAAGACCGAGCTGATCCGAGGCCCCCGACAAGGCCCCTGGCGCACGATCGACGACGTCGAGCTCGCCACCCTCGGCTGGGTGCACTGGTGGAACACCCAGCGCATCCACGGCTATCTCGGCGACCTCTCGCCCGACCAATTCGAAGCCGCCTACGCTGCGACCAGAACCGACCACGACAACACAGAAAACCAAAACATTCAGCCTGCACAAAACCCAGGGTGAATCAGAACACGACCGGCGACCTCGTCGTCGTCTCCTACACCAACCTTTTGGACCGCCCCATCATCATCCGCACCAAAGACCCCGAAGACCCCGACCCCATGGACCGCTGAGCGGTCGGACTGGCCCGTCAGCCGTCAGGAGGCGCAGCAGGCCTGTGCCGGCGGAACCCGGCGACTGTGCCCGCTGATGCTCGCAGCGGGAGCGTGGACACCTCGAACACGGCGCCCACCAGATGGGCAGGCGCGCGCGCCGCCTTGGCGAGGCCGCGGCCCAAATGGGCGCCGGCTGGGCGGCCCGAAGCGCCACGCAATTCCCTGGGAAGTTCAATCGCCATGGACCGACCACCCGAACGCTACCGACAAACACTCACCACCCAACCACAAGAAGAAGAAACCGTCTCAAATTCTTGACACAGGAAATTAGATGTTTGCAATGTGGTTATTGTGGTTGAGGTTGGTTTAGTTCAAATGTTTATCAGTCAGTTCTCGTTATTGCTCATTGATCCAAAGGGATATTGTCTCTGGCCTCGGTAGACTACACGCATGGAGTTTTCATCTGTTTCCGCCGGTCAAGCCAGGGGCGGGACTGCGGCCGATGGTGGTTGCGGGGCGGCAGTTTGCGTGCCATGGGTGGATACGGCCGGACTGTCGGATACGGGTTTGCGCTGGCGGTTGGGGGTGTTGGGCGAGGCTGAGTCGCAGCTGGAAGCGTTGAAGGCCCAGACAATGGCCGAGATGGCTCGCCGTCATGACACCGCCGGGGCCAAGAAGTTGGCCCGCGAGGTGCTGCGGTCTTCTCCTTCCAAGGCTCACCATGACGTGAAGGCCGCTGAACGGCTCGCTGGGCTGGTCGCGACTTCTGAGGCTCTGGCGTCGGGAGAGGTGCCTGCGGATCATGCGCGACTGATCGCCCGGGCGTCGTCTGAGGGGCCGATTGATGAACGAGAGCTTGTGGATGCCGCCAAGACCCAGACCTATGACGAGTTGGCCAAGACCGTCAAGCGTCAACAACACGAGTTGTCGGGCGACGACGGGCAGTCGATTCACGACAGGCGAAAGCAGAAGCGCTCGGCCCGCTTGTTCCAGAGCGGAGACACAGGCATGTACGTGCTCAACGCCGAGTTCGACCCGATCACCGGCAACCACATCGCAGGAGTGCTAGCCGACAAGGAGCGGGAGCTATGGCGCGCGGAAGATTCAAGAGCACGTCGCACACACCAGCAGCGCGCCGCTGATGCTGTGGCCGAACTCATCTTGCATCCCGACAAGGGCAAGGCCGCGGGCATCGCGCTGATACTGGTCGCCGACTACGACACGGCCCTCAAGGAACTGGTGAATGCCCGCCTCTCAGACGGCACGCCGCTTCCTACCAAAGAACTAGTAGAGCTGGCATGTGAGGCCGACATCTTCCCGGCCGTATTTAACGCCAGAACCCAGGACCTCTGGTTGGGACGGCGGCGGCGTTGTGCCAGCGACGCCCAGAGGATCGCGCTGATGGTAAGGGACAAGGCGTGTGTGGGTTGCGGGTCGGACGCAAATCGCTGCTTCTCGCATCACATCAAGCACTGGAAGAACGGGGGCACCACCGACTACCCCAACCTAGTCACGGTGTGTAACGACTGCCACCACGACATCCACGAACGACACCACCAGGTGGAACACGATGGGCAAACCGGCAAACACAGGGTGGTGCCGCCGCCTGAGGCTTTTCCCGATACTGGAACTGATTCATGGCAGCCCAGACAGCTAAACCCAGTGCTCCGAAACTGAGGAATCGACCGTATCCGCCTCATGCAGCGGGAGTTGCCAGGGGATGACTATGTGATGGGGGGTAGTGGCATGGCGGCGGTAGCATCGGGCGCTGTGGCCGTTTTGCTCAGAGTGCTCCAAGTGCTCGAAGGGATGAGATGAACCTCATGCGAACTGACTATTGCGGCGAGCTGCGTGCCGATGACATTGGGCGGGAGGTCTCGGTGTGCGGCTGGGTGGACCGGCGGCGGGAGCACGGCGAGAACTTGGCGTTTATCGACTTGCGGGATCGCACTGGGGTGATCCAGTGCGTGATTGACGAGCGCCACGATCTGCGCTCGGAATTTGTGGTGCGGGTGACCGGCACGGTGCGGGCCCGCCCCGACGACACGGCCAACCCCAATCTTGCCACCGGGGAAGTTGAAGTGGGCGATTGCCAGGTGGAGGTGCTCTCGGATGCGGAGCCCCCGCCGTTTCCGCTTCACTCCCGCACCGAGGTGGATGAGAACGTGCGACTGCGCTACCGCTATATCGACCTGCGGGGGGAGCGGCTCCAGCGCAATCTCAAGCTGCGGGCCAAGGTGAACAGTGCCATCCGCCGCTCCATGGAGGCGCAGCGCTTCACCGAGATCGAAACCCCGATGCTGGTGGCCTCCACCCCCGAGGGTGCCCGCGACTTCGTGGTGCCGTCGCGGCTGCACCCGGGTCGGTTCTACGCCCTGCCCCAGTCGCCCCAGATATTCAAGCAGCTCTGCATGGTGGGCGGCCTCGACCGCTACTACCAGATCGCCCGCTGTCTGCGCGACGAGGACCTTCGGGCCGACCGGCAATTCGAGTTCATGCAACTCGACGCCGAGGCCAGCTTCGCGAGCCAAGACGACGTGATGGCCTTCATCACCGAGGCGGTGGCCGCCGCGGTGGAGGCCGCAACCGGCACCCGGCCCGACGCACCTACATTCATGACCTGGACCGAGGCCATGGAGCGCTACGGCTCCGACAAGCCCGACGTGCGCTTTGGCCTGGAGTTGGTGGAGCTGACCGGGCTGTTCGAGGGCACCGAGGCCAAGGTGTTCCAGGTGGAATGCGTCAAGGGCATCAACCACAAGGGCGGCAGCCAGAGCCTGGGACGCAACGCCATCGACGAGCTCACCCGCAAGTGCCAGCAGTGGGGGGCCAAGGGGCTGGCCTGGTTCCGAGTGGGCGACGACGGCGCCCTCGACGGCGCGCTGACCAAGTTCATGTCCGATGAGGAGCAGGCCGCCCTCGGCCCGGCCATGGGCGCGGAGCCCGGCGACCTGCTGCTGTTGATCGCCGACCGCCGCCCGAAAGTGCGAGACATCTTGGGCCTGCTCCGCTTGGAGCTGGGCCGACCGCCCATCACCGAAGGCGGGCTCAACTTCATCTGGGTCACCGAGTTCCCGCTGTTCGAGTCCATCGACGACCAGGGGCGTCCGATTGCCGCCCATCACCCCTTCACCATGCCCCATGTCGACGATGTGGGGTTGCTGGACGGCTCGGGGGAGGAACTGCTGGCGGTGCGCTCCCAGGCCTACGACCTGGTGCTCAACGGGTGGGAGCTGGGCTCAGGCAGCGTGCGGATCCATCGCCCCGACATCCAGCGGGCAGTGTTCCGGGCCCTGGGCATCAGCGACACCGAAGCCGAGGAGAGATTCGGCTTCCTGCTGGACGCCTTCCGCTACGGCGCCCCACCCCACGCCGGATTCGCCTTCGGCATCGACCGGCTGGTGGCCATCTTGGCGGGGGAGGAGAACATCCGCGAGGTGATCGCCTTCCCCAAGACCCAGTCGGGCGCCGACCCGCTGTCGAACTCGCCCACCCCGATATCCGACCGTCACCTCGACGAGTTGGGCCTGCGCGTTCTTCCACCCCCCGCCTCCGCCAAGTAAGCGGATGGAGCGCAGCAGCCGGGCCAGGTGGCGATGAGCGACGACCTGTTTGCCGCCGCTGCTGCTGAGCGCCTGGCCCAGACCGCGCCGCTGGCCGATCGGCTGCGCCCCCGCAGCTTGGATGAGCTGGTGGGCCAAGAGCACCTGCTTGGCCGGGGCAAGCCGCTCCGCAGTCTCATCGAATCCGACCGGCTGTCATCGGCCATCTTCTGGGGGCCGCCGGGTACCGGCAAGACCACCATTGCCCGGCTGGTGGCCCGCACTACGGCGAGGGCCTATGTGCAGCTCTCGGCGGTGACCGCCACGGTCAAAGATGTGCGGGAGGTGATCGCTTCGGCCCGCGACCGCTTGGGCCAACACGATCAGGGCACGATCTTGTTCCTCGACGAGGTCCACCGGTTCAACCGAGCCCAGCAGGATGCCCTTTTGCCCGCGGTGGAGTCCGGTCTCATCACGCTGATCGGGGCCACCACCGAGAACCCGTACTTCGAGGTGAACCCGCCGCTTCGATCCCGCTCCACCCTGTTCCGCCTCGAGCCCCTCGAAGCCGATGCGCTGGCCGAGCTGCTGCGCCGAGGGCTGCGGGCCGAGGGGGCAGAAGCCGACGACGACACTCTGGCTCATCTGGCCACCCAGGCCGCCGGCGATGGCCGACAGGCCCTGACCAGCCTGGAGGTGGCGGTGGCCCTAGCGTCAGCCCGCCCCGACGATCCGCCCCGAATCACCCTGGCCGATGCTGAGAACGCCTTGGGGGCCAGCGCGGTCCGCTACGGCCGCGACGAGCACTACGACGTGATCAGCGCCTTTATCAAGAGCTTGAGGGGGTCCGACCCCGATGCCGGGCTGTATTGGCTGTCGCGAATGCTGGGGGCGGGGGAGGACCCCCGGTTCATCGCCCGGCGGATGGTGATACTGGCCTCAGAGGACATCGGCATGGCCGACTCCCAGGCCCTGGTGGTGGCCGATGCGGCCGCCCGCGCGGTGGAGTTCGTCGGGCTGCCCGAGGCGCAGCTCAACCTGGCCCACGCCGTGGTGTATCTGGCCACCGCCCCCAAGTCCAACACCGTCACCACCGCGCTGGGCCGGGCTCGGGCCGACGCGGGCGACGGCAGCGGAGAGGTGCCCGCCCACCTGCGCGATGCCCACTATCAGGGGGCGGCCGGCCTAGGGCACGGCGCAGGCTACGTGTATCCTCATGATGATCCCCAGGGCTGGGTGAGCCAGCAATATCGCCCTGATCGCTTCGACGATCGGCGCTATTACCAACCTTCACAGCACGGTGCCGAAAAGGAGATCCGCCAACAGATGAAGCGCCTTTCAGACGACAGACCCGACAGCGAGACCAGCTGATGGCCAAGCGGCTTGTGAGACCCGACAGCGAGACCGGCTGATGGCCAAGCGGCTTGTGTGGTTCACCGCGGGCGCGGGCGCGGGCGCGGCGGGGGCCACCTACCTGCGCCGCAAGCTGCGCCAGGCCACTCAGAAAGCACCGCCCGTCCGTCCGAGCTCCAATGCCAGCGCCCGAGTGAAGGCGGCGGCATCCGAAGCTCGGGCCGCGCTGGCTGAGGGCACAGCTGCGGTCCGGCGCTACCGGGCCGAGGTCGCCCGTCGGGCCCTCGATGATCCCCCTGGTCGATGAGGCCTGGTAGATGAGGCCTGGTAGATAGGGCCTGGTAGATAGGTATGGCGTTTTGACCCCCAAGAGTGCTCAGGAGATCCGCACCGCGTTCACCTCCTTCTTCGGCGAACGGGACCATGCCGTTTTGCCTTCGGCCAGTTTGATCCCCCGCGATCCCACCGTGCTGTTCACCGTGGCGGGGATGGTGCCGTTCAAGCCCTACTTCCTGGGTGAGGAAGCCGCTCCCCATCGCCGGGCCGTCACCGTCCAAAAATGTGTGCGGGCCGGGGGCAAGCACAACGACCTGGACGAGATCGGGCGCACCCGCCGCCATCTCACCTTCTTCGAGATGCTGGGCAACTTCAGCTTCGGCGACTACTTCAAGCCCGAGGCCATCGGCTGGGCCTGGGAGTTCGTCACCGAGGGCCTGGGCTTCGACCCCGACCGTTTGTGGATCACTGTCCACCTGAGCGACGACGAGGCCGCCGAGATCTGGCGGGACGTGGCTGGTGTGTCGCCCGACCGAATCCAGCGGTTGGACGAGGACAACTACTGGCGCATGGCCGATACCGGCCCCTGTGGCCCGTGCTCGGAGATCTTCTTCGACAAAGGGCCGGAATTCGGCCCCGACGGCGGTCCGGCCCACGGCGGGGACGAGCGGTTCCTGGAATTCTGGAACCTGGTCTTCATGCAGTTCGACCAGCGCCCCGAGGGGCAGGTGCCGCTGCCCAAGCCCAGCATCGACACCGGGGCCGGCCTGGAGCGGATCCTCACCCTCATCCAAGGGGTGGAGTCGGTGTTCGACATCGACGAGATGTCTGAGCTGGTGGGCGAGGCCTCGGCGATCACCGGGGTGAAGCTGGGCGCGGCCGAGCACAGCGACGTGACCCTGCGGATACTGGCCGAGCACGCCCGCACCATGACCTTCCTCATTTCCGACGGGGTGTTCCCCTCCAATGAGGAACGGGGCTACGTTCTGCGCCGAATCATGCGCAGGGCCATCCGCCGGGCCTACCTGCTGGGGGTCACCGAAGTGGTCACCCCCAAGCTGGTGGACAAAGTGGTGGACATCATGGGCGACGACTATCCCGACATTGCGGCCAACCACAGCTTTGTTCGCGACGTGGTCGCCCGCGAGGAGGAGAGCTTCCGGTCGACTCTGGCCCAAGGATCGCAGATTCTCGACGACGCCATCGACCGCCTGCGCGAAGGGCAGGCGCTGGCCGGAGACTTGGCCTTCTTGCTGCACGACACCTACGGCTTTCCCTTCGAGGTGACCGAGGAGACCGCCCGCGAGCGGGGGGTGGCGGTGGATCGGGCCGGCTTCGACCAGAACATGGACATTCAGCGCTCACGGGCTCGGGAGGACTTCGATGCCCGGCACGCAACCTCGGCTGATGTCTCCGCCTATTTCGCCCTGGTGTCCGAGCACGGCCCCACCGAATTTGTGGGCCGCGAATTCGAGACCGCCGAAGCCGTGGTGCTGGCCGTCACCGATGACGGGATCATTCTGGACCGCACGCCGTTCTATGCCGAAGCCGGCGGCCAGGTGGGCGACACCGGCACCATCACCTCGCCTACCGGCCGGGCCGAGGTAACCGACACCACCTACGTGGTGCCCGAACTGCACCTGCACCACGCCGAGGAGGTTGACGGCGAGATCACCGTCGGCCAGACGGTTATCGCCGCCATCGACGCCGATCGCCGGGCGGCCATTCGGCGCAACCACACCGCCACCCACCTGCTGCACTGGGCGTTGAAGGAGACCCTTGGCGACCACGTCAAACAGCAGGGCTCGCTGGTGGCCGACGACCGACTGCGATTCGACTTCACCCACTTCGAGGCCGTCACCGCCGATCAGATCGCCGAGATCGAGGAGCTGGCCAACGCCGACATCTTGGACAATCCCGCGACCCGCAACTACGAGACATCGATGGCCGAGGCCACCGAGGCCGGGGCCATCGCCTTTTTCGGAGACAAGTACGGCGAAAGGGTCCGAGTGCTGGAAGCCGGACCGCACTCCATCGAGCTGTGCGGCGGCACCCACGTGCGGGCCTTGGGCGACATCGGCCCGGTGAAGATCGTCTCCGAGGGATCCATCGGGGCCAACATCCGCCGAATCGAAGCGGTTTGCGGCACCCGGCCGGTGGAGCTGTTGACCGAGCGGGAGCAGGTGTTGGCGCAGGCGGCCGAGCGTCTGGGCGTGCCCGCCGAACAGCTGCTGGTGGGGGCCGACAAGCGCATGGCCGAGATCAAGGGTCTTCGCGCCGAGCTGGCCGAGCTGCGCCAGGCGGCGTCGGCCGACCAGTCCGGGGTATTGGCCCAGCAGGCAGTTGACGGGATTGTGGTGGCCGCAGTCGAGGGAGTGGACCGGGGCCAGTTGCGCGACCTGGCCATCGCCACCAGAGACCGGCCCGGTGTGACTGCCGTGGTGCTGGGAGCGGCCCCCGACGGCGGCGGCGCGGCCCTGGTGGCGGCGGTGGCCGCCGACTCCGATCTGAACGCCGGCGAGCTGATCGCCGAAGCGGCCGCCACCATCGGCGGCGGCGGGGGCCGAGACGCCAAGCTGGCCATCGCCGGAGGCCGGGACCCGTCACGCTTGGAGGAGGCTCTGAGCCAGGTGCGAGCTGCGGCTGGCATCGGGAGCTGATGTCGGCGAGGGCGCTGGGCATCGACCTCGGTGAGCGCCGCATCGGAGTGGCGGTCTCCGACGGCGAGGGCCGGGTGGCCACCCCGCTGACCGTGATCGAGCGCTCCGGCAGCCGCAACCGCGACCACCGGCAGATTGCCGACTTGGTGGCCGAATACGAGGCCGAGGTGGTGGTGGTGGGCCTGCCCCTGTCGTTGGACGGCAGCGCCGGTCCGGCCGCCCGCGGCGCCGAGAACGAGGCCCGGGAGTTGGAGGCGGCGCTGGCTGTTCCGGTGCTGACCCACGACGAGCGATTGACCACCGTCATCGCCGAGCGGGCCTTGGCGGAGTCGGGCCTCAGCGGCAAAGCCCGCCGAAAGCGAGTCGACATGGTGGCCGCGTCGGTCATCCTCCAGGGCTGGCTGGATGTCACCAGCCGGGAGGCCGACCATGGCTGACGACGCCGGAGCGGGTTCCCAACCCCCGGCCTTTCAGTCGCCGGTCGTTGTAACCGAGGGCGACGATCCTCAAGACTGGGGCTGGTTGCCTCGCAGAACCTCGACCTTCACCCGGGTGCTCATAATCCTGGCCTCTTTCGGAGTTGTGCTGCTGATCGCCTCGCTATGGTTGAAAAGCTGGATCGACGATCGCCTCGACCCTCCCGGCGACGAGGGCGCGGAGCTGGTGGTCAACATCCCCCAGGGCGCGTCCACCAACGACATCGCCCGCATCCTCCAAGATGAGGGGGTGGTGGCCAACTCCACGGTGTTCCGCTACTACCTGCGCTACAAGGACTCCGGCGAATTCCAAGCGGGCAACTACGTCTTGAACGAGAACATGTCGGTGTGGCGGGCCAAGGACGTGCTGCTGGCCGGTCCCGCCCCCGGCCCGGCGCTTGATGCCATCAGGGTGGTGCTGCCCGAGGGCCTCACGCTGGTGCAGATCCGAGCACAGCTCTTGGAGCAACTTCCCACGTTCAACGACGATGACCTGGCTCAAGCCTTGGCCTTCCCGCCTCTGCGGTCGGACTTCCAACCGGCCAACAGCACGTTGGAGGGGATGTTGTTCCCCGACACGTATCTGCTCGACTCGGCCACGGCCGAGGACGAGGCCGCTCTGGTAATCCGCCTGATCAACCAATTCGATGCGGTGGCCTCCGATGTGGGATTGGAGACCGCCCCCGACACGGTGGGCGTGACCCCCTACGAAGCGGTGATTGTGGCGTCGTTGATTGAAAAGGAAGCGCTCATCGCCGAAGACCGGGCCAAGATTGCCCGGGTGATCTACAACCGATTGGGCAATGGCTGGCCGCTCCAGATCGACGCGGCGGTGCGCTACGCGGTGAACAAGCCCTCCGAGCCGCTGACCCTCGCCGACCTGGCCGTGGACAACCCCTACAACGTGTACAACCGAACCGGCCTGCCGCCCGGTCCCATCGCCGCCCCGGGCCGGGAGTCGCTGGTGGCCGCGATGAATCCCGCCGATGGCTTCTGGATGTTCTACGCCCGCACTGACGATCCGGTGACCGGCGCCCACACCTTCAGCAACACTGGAGAAGAGCACGAGGCCGCGGTGGCCATCTGTCGGGAGAGGAACCTGGGATGCTGATTCCCTTGGGGATGGCTCCCGATACCGAGGTGGCCGCCGGGGTGATCGGCTTTCCCGTGCGGCATTCCCTGTCGCCAGCCATCTGCCAGGCGGCGTTCGACAAGCTGGGACTGGATTGGATCTACGCCGCCTTTGAGGTGGCGCCGGGCGACGCCGAGCGGGCGCTTCACCACATGCGCAATCAGGGCATGGCCGGATTGTCGGTGACCATGCCCCACAAGGCCGACGTGGCTGTCGCGGTCGACGAGTTGAGCCCCGCGGCCTCAGCCTTGGGGGTGGTCAACTGCGTGGCCCGCGACGGTGAACGGCTCATCGGCCACAACACCGACGGCGCCGGTTTCTGCGACGCCCTGGTGGCCGACGGGGTGGAACTTGCGGGGATTGGCTGCGCCGTTCTGGGCGCGGGCGGCGCGGCGCGGGCGGTGGTGGCCGAGCTGGCTCGCCGGGGGGCATCAGAAGTGGCGGTAATCGCCCGTCGGCCGGATCGGGCGGCGTCGGCGGCGGAGCTGGCCGGATCAGTGGGCACGACGGCCAGCCTGGCCGACATCGGGCAGTACCGCCTGGTGGTGAACGCCACCCCGGTGGGGATGGCCGAAACCGATGGCGCCGGGAAGCTGTCCCTCGATCCCGACCTCCTCCACGCCGGCCAGCATGTGGCCGAGTTGGTATACAACCCGCTCCAGACCCCGCTGTTGGCCGAATGCCACCGACGTGGTGTGCCCGCGTCCACCGGGGTGGGGATGTTGGTTCACCAGGCAGCTCACGCCGTGCGAATCTGGACGGGGGCCGAGCCACCCATCGAGGCCATGACCGCCGCGGCCACTGCCGCGCTGGGCAGCCGATGAGCACTGCGGCCATGGTCATTGCCGGTGTGGCCATCGGCACTGTCTCCGGCCGCTACCTTCTGCCGCTGCTGTGGAGCTTCAAAGTGCCGGACAGTCGCTCTTTGCGGGTGTTGGTGCCTCTCTTCACTGCAATTGCGCTGGGCACTGCCGGCGGCGTATTGGGCACAACCTGGGATGTGGTGCCGGTATGGGCGCTGTTTGTGGCCCTGGTAGGGGTGAGCACCGTCGATCTGTTCCACTACCGCATACCCAACGCCATCGTCTTCCCGGCACTGGCGGTGCTGCTGTCGCTGATGACCCTCATCTCCCTGCTTCGGGACCTCCCGGGCACCATCGGGCAAGCTGCGGCCGCCGCTGGCCTCTACGGCGCCATCATGTTTCTGCTCTTCGTGTTTTCCGGGGGCAGCCTCGGGTGGGGTGACGTGAAGCTGGCCCTGCCAGTGGGTCTGGTTCTCGGCTGGGTGGGCGCCGGCTACGGAGAATCGCTGCTGTCGGTATTGCTCGCCTTTGGGCTGGCCTCGCTTCTCGGGGCGGTCATGGGCATTCTCGTGTGGGGAATCCGGAAGTGGGGCATCGAACTCCTCCCTGACCCCCTAGCCGACCCCGACAACCCCCGCCCCACCGTCTTCCCCTTCGCCCCCTCAATAGCCCTCGCCGCCGCCACCATCACCCTCGCCATCCCCATCGCCACCACCTGAATCCTCGGGCAGGGTAACTGCCCACTAGGTGCAGACCTGCTCCCAGTAGGATCGCGGCGTGGACAGGCAACCTCATGTGGCCCTGATTGGGATGATGGGGTCGGGGAAATCGACGGTGGGGTTCTGGCTGGCGCAGTCGGTGGGACTGCGGTTTATCGACCTCGACGCGGCCATTGAGGAGCGCCAGGGGCGATCCATACCTGAGATCTTCGAGACTGAGGGGGAGGATTGCTTCCGCGACCTAGAGAAAGCGGAGCTGGCTGAGTGCCTGTCATCTACGCAGCCGCTGGTGGTTTCCTGCGGTGGGGGAGCGGTGCTGCGGGCCGAGAATCGGGCGGTGCTCCGGGACCGGGCGTGGGTGTGCTGGCTGCGGGCCACCATCGAGACGTTGGGCCAGCGGGTCCGAGCAGGCGAGAACCGCCCGCTCTTGGGCGACGACCCGGTTGGCGAGCTAACCGCCATTAGCGCCGCTCGGGCTGGGCTCTACGCCGAGACGGCCCACGAGATCGTCGATGTGGACGGCCTGGAGGCCGAGCAGGTAGCCGAGCAGGTCAGGCGAGTCTGGCCCCGGCCAGTGCCGGCACGATGAGAGCCGAGACCGACTTGGGCGGCGCGATCAAGGTTCCAGTCGAGTTAGGAGATCGCTCCTACGACGTCTGGGTCGGCCCGGGAATCCGCCGCGAGCTGCACCGGGTGATCCCCGGCGATGTGAGCCGAGTGGCGGTGGTCACCCAGGCCGCGGTGGCCGAGGCGGGCATCACCGTGGACCCGGGGGTTGAGCACCGGGTGTTCATCACCGACGACGACGAGCACATAAAGACGCTGGGCGCGGTGGAAGAGCTGTGCCGGGAGTTCGCCCAATGGGGGCTGACCCGCCGTGACGCGGTGGTGGCCGTGGGCGGGGGCGCAGTCACCGACCTGGGGGGATTCACCGCGGCCGTCTACCACCGGGGTATCCGGGTGGTGTACGTGTCCACCACCTTGCTGGGCCAGATCGACGCCTCAGTCGGCGGCAAGACCGGCGTGAACCTGCCGGAGGGCAAGAACTTGGTGGGTGCCTTTTGGCAGCCCTCGGCCGTGCTGTGCGACACCGAGGCGCTCGACACGCTGCCGGTCGAGGAGATGCGGTCGGGGCTGGGAGAGATGGCCAAGTACCACTTCATCGCCGATGCCGACCTGGAATCGCTGGGCATGACCGAGCGCATCGCCCGCTGCCTTGAGATCAAAGCCGAAGTGGTGGCCGCTGACGAGCGCGAGTCGGGCCGTCGAGCGGTGCTCAACTACGGCCATACCTTGGCCCACGCCCTCGAGGCCGACGGCGGCTACGACCTCCGCCACGGCGAGGCGGTGGCGGTCGGCCTGATCTACGCCGCTGAGCTGGCCCATCGCACCGGGCGCATCGACGCTGAGCGGGTGGACGAGCACCGCCGGGTGGTCGGCGGCTACGACCTTCCCACCTGCCTGCCCGCCGGGGCCGATGCCGACGCCCTTGTCAGCCTGTTCAGCCGGGACAAGAAAGCAGTCGACGGGGTCACCTTCATGCTGGACGGCCCCGACGGCATCCAACCGGTTACCGGGCTGGAGCCTGGTTTGCTGCGAGAAACACTGGAGGCCATCAGATGAGCCAGCTAATCCTTCTCTTGTCGGGACCCAACTTGAACCTGCTGGGCGACCGGGAGCCCGAGGTGTACGGCACCGACACTCTGGACGACCATGTGGGCACCGCAGCCAATGCCGCCGAGCGTCACGGGCTAGTTGTCGAGCACCACCAGTCCAACGACGAGGCCGCGCTCATCGACCACATCCACCAGGCTCGGGGCCGGTGTGAGGCCATCATCATCAATCCCGGCGCATTCACCCACTATTCCTGGGCCATCCACGACGCCCTAGCCGCCTTCGAGGGCCCGGTGGTGGAGTTGCACCTGTCCAACCCCAACGCCCGGGAGCCGTGGCGCCACACTTCGGTGGTAAGCCCGGTGGCCACCGGCACCATCGTGGGCTTCGGCGGCCACGGCTACGAGTTGGCCGTCGAAGCTGTCGCCCGCCTGCTCGCCCCAGCATGAGCGGGACCGGGACTCAGACAGTCCCAACCCTCGTCCCCATGGATGTGGCGGGACGGGCAGAGCGGGTTCGGGCCGCAGCTGCCGAGGCGGGCTGCGATGCCTTGGTGGTGGTGAACCTCGTCAATGTCCGCTATCTCACCGGGTTCACCGGCTCAGCCGGGCTGGCCTGGCTGGGAACCGACGAGCTGGTTTTGATCACCGACCGCCGCTATGCCGAGCAATCCGAGGCCGAGACCAGCCGGGCCGGGGTGGACGTCCGCATCGAGATCACCAACCTGGCTCCCAAGGAGATCTTGGCCGCGGCGGCAGTGGGGGTAGATCGCATCGGATTGGAGGCGGCCTCGGTGAGCTGGGCCGATCAGCGGCAGTACGCCGAGTGGTTCGGCGAGGCCGAGCTGGTGGCGACTACCGGGGTGGTGGAGCAGTGCCGCCAGATCAAAGACGACGGGGAGATCGACCGCATGGCCACCGCCGCGGCCATCGCCGACGGCGCATTGGCGGAGGTCCGCCCGATGCTGGCCGACGGCCCCACCGAGAAGGAGACGGCTCTGGCACTGGACACCGCCTTTCGCCGCCTGGGGGCCGACGGCAGCGCGTTCGCCACCATCGTGGCCTCGGGTCCCAACGCCGCCCTGCCCCACAAGCGACCCTCCGATCGCCCCATCGGCCCGGGCGAGTTGGTGATCGTGGACATGGGCGCAGTGGTGGACGGCTACCGCTCTGACATGACTCGGACCATGGCAGTGGGCGAACCCGACCCGGAGGCTCGAAGGGTATTCGAGACCGTTCGACACGCCCAGCAGCTCGGGGTGGAGAAGGTGGCCCCCGGCACTCCCATCTCCGAGGTGGACAAGGCCTGCCGGGATCGCATCGACGCCGACGGCTGGGCCGACGCCTTCGTCCATGGCACCGGCCACGGGGTGGGCCTCGACATCCATGAGCAGCCGTGGGTGCGGGCCACGGCCACTGAGCCGCTGGAGGTCGGCCAGGTGATCACCGTGGAGCCCGGCGTGTACTTGCCCGGTTTCTGCGGCGCCCGGGTGGAGGACACTGTGCTGGTGACCGAAGACGGCGCCCGGCGGCTGACCCATTCGCCCAAGACGCTCGCGGTGGCCTGACAACCCCATTTGGCGTGTTTGGCGCGGTTGCTGTCCGCTGTGGTCAGCAAGGGCATCTTGGGCCAGACTTGGGCAATGGCCACGATCACCACGAACGATCTCAAGAACGGCATGGCGCTGAACCTCGACGACGGCTTGTTCAACGTGGTCGAGTTCCAGCACGTCAAGCCGGGCAAGGGCGGGGCGTTCGTGCGCACCACCCTGAAGAACGCCCGCACCGGCGCGGTCGTTGAGCGCACTTTTCGGGCTGGTGAGAAGGTGGAGCGAGCCAACATCGACCGCCGGGGGATGCAGTACCTGTACTCCGACGGCGACGGCTATGTGTTCATGGACACCGAGACCTACGACCAGCTTCATGTGAGCGCCGAAGTGCTGGGCGATGCGGTCAACTACCTGGTGGAGAACGACTCTGTCATCCTCGCCATGTTCGGCTCCGAGATCGTGGGCACCGACCTGCCCGCCGCGGTGGAGCTCGACATCGCCGAGACCGAGCCCGGCGTCCAAGGCGACCGGGTGTCGGGGGCTACCAAGCCAGCCACCTGCCAGACCGGCCTGGTGGTGCAAGTGCCGCTGTTCTTGAACCCCGGTGAGCGCATCAAGGTGGATACCCGCTCCGGCGAGTACATCAGCCGGGCGTGACCGGCTGGATGACCATGCTCCCGGCCGACAATGGCTAGACCCCAGCCATGAGCGCGCCCGATCCGCTGATCGCCGGATCACAACGCCGCCAGGTAAGGGAGCGAGCCCTGGGCCTGCTCTATGAAGCCGAGGTGAAGGGCATGGAGATGGCCGAGTTGGTCGCGGCCCTCGATCTGCCCCTAGACCCCTACGCCCATACCCTGGTCACCGGGACCGCCTATCACCTGAGTGACATCGACGCCCGCCTAGAGGAGCTGTCCGACAACTGGCCGGTGGCCCGGATGCCAGCGCTCGACCGGGCCATCCTCCGCATGGCCAGCTTCGAGCTCTCCCACAGCATCGACATCTCCGTGGCGGTGATCATCAACGAGGCAGTTGAGTTGGCCCACGAATACTCCACCCCCGCCTCCGCCGGATTCATCAACGGCCTTTTGTCCCAGGTGGTATTGGAGGTCCGCCCGGTCGGGGACGGATAAGCAATTTCAATCCCCGATCTGGGCATCGGCGGGTGTATAGTTCCGGAAACACCCGTGAAGTGGGTCCGGCGAGGCCCATACGGACATGGAGGAAATCGAGTTTGGCTGAACGCGAGCGTCGGCGAACGCCCCCTTACGGGGGCGTTTTCATTGCCCGCACCCAGGTGATGGAAGCCGAGGACATCAAGCGGGCGATGTGGCGCATGGGCCATGAGATCATCGAGCGCAATCATGGCCTCGATGGCGTGGTGATCATCGGACTGCAAACCGGTGGGGTGTGGCTGGCCACCGATATTGCCAGCGCCCTGCACGAGATCGATGGGGCCGAACCTCCTCTGGGAACCCTGGACGTGGCCTTTCACCGCGACGACATCGGACTGCGGCCCCTGCTGCCCGAAGCGCCCACCCGCATCCCCTTCAACCTCGACGGTCAAGCGGTGGTATTGGTCGACGACGTGCTCTACACCGGCCGCACCATCAGAGCCGCGCTGGACGCTCTGAACAGCTACGGACGGCCCCGGGCTGTGCAACTGGCGGTGATGGTGGATCGGGGCCATCGGGAGCTACCCATCCGCCCCGACTTCGTGGGCAAGAACCTGCCCACTCGCCGCGACGAGGTAGTGGACGTTCACCGCGAGGGTGTGGATCTCGGCGAGGTGGTCAAATGAAGCACCTCTTGTCGATCAACGATCTGGGGGCCGAAGGCATAGACGAGGTGTGCCGCTTGGCCGACCACTTCACCGAGGTATCGCAGCGCCCTATTCCCAAGGTGCCCACCCTGCGGGGCAAGACGGTGGCCATGCTGTTCTACGAGGACTCCACCCGGACCCGGCTCTCGTTCGAGGTGGCGGCCCGACGCCTTTCGGCCGACTTGATGGGCTTCAGCGTGTCGAGCTCCTCGGTCAACAAGGGGGAGTCGGTGCGCGACACCGTGGCCACCATCTCGGCCATGGGTCCCGACGCCATCGTGGTCCGCCACCGCTCGGCCGGGGTGCCCCACCAGGTGGCCGGCTGGACCAGCGCCAGCGTGATCAACGCCGGCGACGGCTGGCACGAGCATCCCACCCAGGCGCTGCTCGACTGCTACACCATCCGCGACCGGCTCGGCTCGGTGGCTGGCCGGCGCATCGTGATCCTGGGCGACATCAAGCACTCCCGGGTGGCCCGCTCCTGCGTGATGGCCTTCACCGCGCTGGGGGCCAAGGTCACCCTGGTGGCGCCGGCTACTCTGCTGCCCCCCGCGGTGGACTCCTGGCCGGTGGACGTCAGCCCCAGCCTCGACGCGGTGCTAAGCGACTGCGACGTGGCGTACGGGCTGAGAGTGCAAAAGGAGCGCCAATCGGAGGCATTGCTCCCGTCGCTTCGGGAGTACACCGCCCAGTGGGGCCTCACCGTCGCCCGAGCGGCCCGCTTGCCCGCAGGAGCGCTGGTCATGCATCCCGGACCGGTGAATCGCGGGGTGGAGATAGCCCCCGAGGTTCTGGACAGCCCCAATGCCACCCTCAACGAGCAGGTCCGCCACGGGGTGGCGGTGCGGATGGCGGTTTTGTATCTCCTGTTGGCGGCCGACCCCGAGCCGCGCCCCCAAGGCGAAGCCTCATGAGCCCCGAAGGCAGGACTGAATGAGCCCCGAAGGCAGGACTGAATGAGCACAGTCATCAAGGGTGGCCTGGTTATCGATCAAACGGGAGAGCGCACCGCCGATGTGGTGGTCGACGATGGCCGCGTGGTCGGCGTCGGCCCCGACTTGTCAGGCGATGAGGTTTTGGACGCCGCTGGCTGTGTCGTGGCCCCCGGCTTTGTCGACCTGCACACCCATCTGCGCCAGCCCGGAGCCGAGGAGGCCGAGACCATCGAGACCGGGGGCTGGGCCGCAGTCCGGGGCGGGTTCAGCGCCGTGGTGGCCATGCCCAACACCAATCCGCCTATCGACTGCGCGGCGGTGGTGCAGGAAGTGCTTGCGCTGGGCGGCAAGGCGCCGTGCGACGTGTACACATCCGGGGCCATAACCGTGGGCCGCAAGGGGGAGCGACTGGCCCCCATGGCCGAGATGGCCGAGCTGGGTGTGCGCCTGTTCACCGATGACGGCAACGGCGTTCAAGATGCCGGACTCATGCGCCGGGCCATGGAGTACGCCGCCGGGCTGGGGGTAGTACTGGCCCAACACTGCGAAATCGATTCTTTGGCCGCGGGGGGCCATATGCACGAGGGGGAGTGGTCGAGCCGCCTGGGCATTCCCGGTGTGCCTGCCGAGGCCGAGGAGCTGATGGTTATGCGGGATATCGCTCTCAGCCGCTTCACCGGCGCCCCGGTCCACTTCCAGCACCTGTCTACTGGGGGCTCCATCGCCATCGTCCAGGCTGCCCGCCAGGCCGGCTTAGAGGTCACCGCCGAGGTGGCCACCCACCACTTCACTCTCACCGACGAGGCCTGCGCCTCCTACGACCCGGTGTTCAAGGTCAACCCGCCCCTGCGCCCGCCTGAAGATCGAGATGCGGTGCGCCAGGGCTTGGCCGCCGGGTCGGTCGACGCCATTGCCACCGACCACGCCCCCCATACCCCCGATGCCAAGGAGATGCCCTTCGACCAGGCGCCGCCGGGGATGCTCGGCTTGGAGACCGCCCTGGCTCTGGCGCTGACCGAGTTGGATCTGCCCATAGCGAAGGTCGTGGGCTTGCTCAGTTGGCAGCCGGCAGCCATCGCCGGGCTGAACGGTGTGCACGGCGGCCCGATCACCCCCGACTCGCCCGCCAACCTGTGCGTGTTCGACCCCGAAGAGACATGGACGGTAGACCCCGCCGACCTGGCCAGCCGCTCCCGCAACACCCCCTATGCCGGGCGCAAGGTCCGCGGCCGGGTGCGCCACACCATCGTTGGCGGTCGGGCGGTTGTGGTCGACCGGGAGATGCGGACATGATCCTGATACCGAGGCCAGGATCGACTGCTTCGGAGTCGACACCATGATCCGCCCCGCGGCGCTGGTGCTGAGCGACGGCGAGGTTTTCGAAGGCGAGGCCATCGGCGCCGATCCGCCTGGTGGGGTCACCTCCGGCGAGGTGGTGTTCAACACCGTGCTCACCGGCTATCAGGAGGTGATCACCGATCCGTCGTATGCCGGGCAGATCATCACCTTCACCTATCCCCATATCGGCAACTACGGCGTCACCCCGGCCGACCACGAGAGCCGCCGCCCGTTCTGCCGGGGGGTGATCGTGCGGGAGATGGCCCGCCGCCGCTCCAACTGGCGGGCCACCGGCGACTTGGAGGCTTTCCTGGTCGAACAGGGCATCGCCGGCCTGGCCGGGGTGGACACCCGGCGGCTCACCAGCCACATCCGCGATGCCGGTGCCATGCCCGGCGCATTCGGCACCGCCGCCGAGTCCGACCTGCGGGCCGCGGCCGCCGCCGAGCCCGGCACCGACGGTGTCGACCTGGTGGCCACCGTGACCCGCCCCGAGTCCGAGCACTTCACCACCACCCGAGACGACGGCCGACCGCCCTATCGGGTGGTGGCCCTCGATTTCGGGCTGAAGTCCACCATCGTCCACCACCTGCGGACCATCGCGGAGGTGGAGGTGGTGCCCGCCGGCACCGCCGTGGCCGACATCTTGGCCCGACGGCCCGACGGGGTGTTCTTGTCCAACGGTCCCGGCGATCCCACCGCTGTTGTGGGTGCGGTGGACACCATCTCGGGCTTGCTGGGCGAAGTGCCGATCTTCGGCATCTGTCTGGGCCACCAATTGCTGGCCGCGGCGTTGGGCGGGGAGACCTACAAGCTCCCCTTCGGCCACCACGGGGGCAACCACCCGGTGCGCAACCTGGCCACCGGCGCGGTGGAGATCACCAGCCAGAACCACAACTTCTGCGTGGCCGACAGCTCCATTCCCGGTGCCGATATCACCCACATCAACCTCAACGACCACACCGTGGAGGGCCTGCGCTGCCGCGACGTGCCCGCGTTCAGCGTGCAATACCACCCCGAAGCCGGCCCCGGCCCCCACGACTCCCGCTACCTGTTCGCCCAATTCGACGAGCTCATGGAAGGGCTTCCCGTCACCGTGAGCAGTCCTGCTCAAGGCCGATTGCTGGGAGGCTTACCCGATGCCTAAGCGGTGGGTGAGCCCAATCGCCGTGTGGCGGGCAGTTCTCATGGGAGAAGCCCATGCCTAAGCGGGCCGATATCGAGTCGATCCTCCTCATCGGGTCGGGGCCCATCGTGATCGGCCAAGCCTGCGAGTTCGACTACTCCGGCACCCAGGCGTGTCGGGTGCTGCGCGATGAGGGCTACCGGGTGGTGCTGGCCAACTCCAATCCGGCCACCATCATGACCGACCCCGAGTTCGCCGACGCCACCTACGTGGAACCGCTCAGCGCGGAGGTGCTCACCAGCATCATTCAGCGCGAGCAACCCGATGTGCTGCTGCCCACATTGGGCGGGCAGACCGCGCTGAACCTGGCCATGGAGTTGATCGAGTCGGGGGTGGTCGACAAGTACGGGGTGGAGGTGATCGGCGCCGACCATTCGGCGATCTCCACCGCCGAGGACCGGGCCAAGTTCCGCCAGGCCATGATCGACATCGGGCTGCCCGTGCCCCCGTCGGCCACTGCCCACACCCTGGACGAGGCCATAGAGGCGATGGAGCACATCGGGCTGCCGGTGATCATCCGCCCGGCATACATCTTGGGCGGCACCGGCACCGGCATCGCCCACACCCCCGAGCAGGGCCGGGACATGGCCGCTCAGGGCCTGGCCGCCAGCCCTATCAGCGAGATCCTCATCGAACAGTCGATCGCCGGCTGGAAGGAGTACGAGCTGGAGGTGATGCGCGACCGGGCCGACAACTGCGTGGTGGTGTGCACCATCGAGAACCTCGACCCGATGGGCGTCCACACCGGCGACTCCATAACCGTGGCCCCGGCCCAGACCCTGTCGGATGTGGAGTACCAGGTGCTGCGCGACGCCGCCTTCGCCTGCATTCGCCGGGTGGGGGTGGAGACCGGCGGCTCCAACATCCAGTTTGCGGTGAACCCCGACAACGGCGAGTTCGTGATAATCGAGATGAACCCCAGGGTGTCCCGGTCATCCGCGCTGGCCTCCAAGGCCACCGGCTTTCCCATCGCCAAGATCGCGGCCCGCCTGGCGGTGGGCTACACCCTCGACGAGATACCCAACGACATCACCGAGAAGACCCCGGCCTGCTTCGAGCCGGTCATCGACTACGTGGTGACCAAGGTGCCCCGGTGGGCATTCGAGAAGTTTCCCGGGGTATCCGGGGTGCTCAACACCCAAATGCAGTCGGTGGGGGAGGTTATGGCCATCGCCCGCACCTTCACCGAGTCGCTGCAAAAGGGGCTGCGCTCTTTGGAGTTGGGTCGTCACGGGCTCAATGCCGATCCGGGCGAGGCCGCCTGCGATGCGCTCAGCGACGACGAGCTGTTGGCCGCAGCCGCGGTGCCCACCCCCGAGCGGATCTTCCAGCTCGAGGCCCTGTTGCGCCGGGGGTTCACCGTGGATGACCTGTTCGAGGCCACCAAAGTGGACCCATGGTTCTGCGATCAGATCCTCCAGATCACCGAGGAGCGGGCGGCGCTGACCGAATGCGGCTTCGACGCCATGACCCCCCGGTCGTGGAAGCGGGCCAAGCAGTTCGGGTTCTCCGACGAGCAGCTCGGCTACCTCTGGGATGTGCCGGCCGCCGAGGTGCGGGCGGCCCGCATCGCCGCCGGGGTGGACGCCACTTTCAAGACGGTGGACACCTGCTCGGCCGAGTTCGAGGCCGAGACCCCGTACCACTATTCCACCTACGAGGATGTGGGCGAGGTGGCCCCCTCCGACCAGGCCAAGGTGATCATCTTGGGGTCGGGGCCCAACCGCATCGGCCAGGGCGTCGAGTTCGACTACTGCTGCGTCCACGCCGCCTTTGCGCTGTCTGATGCCGGCTACGAGACCATCATGGTCAACTGCAACCCCGAGACGGTGTCCACCGACTACGACACCAGCGACCGGCTGTATTTCGAGCCCCTCACCGAGGAAGACGTGCGCAACGTGATCGACGCCGAGATGCGGTCGTCGCAGGCCGCGGGCGGCTCCGGAATCGCCGGGGTGGTGGTGTCGCTCGGCGGGCAGACGCCGCTCAAGCTGGCCAGCGTGCTGCCGGCCGGGTTGGTGGTGGGCACCAGCCCCGAGAGCATCGACTTGGCCGAGGACCGGGAGCGCTGGAATGCCCTGTGCGCCCGCCTCGACATCCCCCAGCCGGCCGGGGGCATCGCCGCCACCACCGAGGATGCCCTCGCGGTGGCCGACCGCATCGGCTACCCCGTGTTGGTGCGGCCCTCCTATGTGCTGGGGGGACGGGCCATGGTCATCGTCTACACCGATGACGACCTGCGAGAAGCCATGGCCGAGATGGCCGTGTCAGGATCGCTGGGCCGCGAGGGCGGGCTGTCGGCCGAGCGGCCGGTGCTGATCGACCGCTTTTTGGAGGACGCCACCGAGGTGGACGTGGACGCCATCCGCGACATGACCGGCGAGGTGCTCATCGGCGGGGTGATGGAGCATGTGGAGGAGGCCGGTGTGCATTCGGGCGACAGCGCCTGCATGCTGCCGCCGGTGAATCTGTCGGCGGCCACGGTCGCCCTGTTGGAGCGTCATGTGAAGGACATCGCCCACGCGCTGGACGTGGTCGGTCTCATCAACGTGCAGTTCGCGGTCAAGCAGTACGGCACCGGTGCGGCCGATCAGGTGTTCGTGATAGAAGCCAACCCCCGGGCGTCACGCACCGTGCCGTTCGTGGCCAAGGCCACCGGGGTGCCCCTGGTGAAGGTGGCCACCCGGGTGATGATGGGGGCCAGCCTGGCCGATCTGCGCCAAGAGGGGCTGCTCGGGCGCCGAGCCAACGGCGATCACGTATCGGTGAAGGAGGCGGTGCTGCCGTTCAGCCGGTTCCCCGAGGCCGACGCCATATTGGGGCCGGAGATGAAGTCCACCGGCGAGGTTATGGGCATCGACCTGCGCCCCGGATTGGCCTTCGCCAAGAGCCAGATCGCGGCCGGTGCGCCTTTGCCGTCCAACGGCACGGTGCTGATGTCGCTGGCCGACCGGGACAAGGCCGATGGGGTGGAGATGGCTCGGGTATTCACCGGGCTGGGGCTGTCTATTGCGGCCACCTCCGGCACCGCGGCGGCGTTGTCCGATGCCGGGGTTCCGGTGGCCGACGTGGTGGCCAAGGTGGGGGAGGGGGGCACCGACGTGGTGGAGCTGATCGAAACTGGCCGGGTGCAGTTAGTGGTCAACACGCCGAGGGGCCGGGGATCGCGGGCCGACGGCGACCACATTCGCCGGGCGGCCAGCCGCAATCGGGTGTCGTTGCTGACCACCGCCGCCGCCGGTTTGGCCGCGGCTGACGGCATGGCTGACTGGGCCCGCCACCAGCTGAGGGTTAGAACCCTCCAGGAGTACCACCGAGGGGTGACCAGCGATCAGCTGGCCTTCGAGCTGTGAGATGGAGCTGATGGCCCGAGGCGACAAGATCCAATGAAACGCGGGGGTCAGAAGCCGGAGCTGGAAACCGCCATCGGCTCGGTGCGGCTGCCCAATCCGGTTATGACCGCCTCGGGCACCGTGGGCCACGGCGCTGAACTGGCTCGCTACCTGGACTACGGCGAGCTGGGCGCGGTGGTGGTCAAGTCGCTGGCCCCCTATGAGTGGGCGGGCAACCCCCCGCCCCGGGTGCATCCTGTTTCCGCGGGAATGATCAACAGCGTGGGTCTGCAAGGCCCGGGCCTGTCCCGTTGGCTGGCCGAGGAGCTGCCGGTGCTTACTGCGACCGGCGCCCGGGTGGTGGTGTCGATCTGGGGACGCTCCCTTGACGACTACGCCGCCGCCTCCGAGGTGCTGGCTTCGGCCGACGGCTCAGCGATGGAGGCCGTGGTCGCCGTGGAGGTCAACGTCTCCTGTCCCAATCTGGAGGACCGGGGCCGCATGTTCTCCCACTCTGCGGCCACGACCGAGGCCGCGATGGCCGCCACTGCCAACTGCGGTCTTCCCCGGTGGGCCAAGCTCAGCGCTACCGGCGACCTGATCGACGTCGCCACCGCCGCGGTTGAGGGCGGCGCCTCGGCGCTGACCCTCATCAACACCCTGCTGGGCATGGTCATCGACACCGACGCCCGCAAGCCCCTGCTGGGCGGCGGAGGGGGAGGGGTATCGGGCCGGGCCATCGGTCCCGTGGCGGTGAGATCGGTCTACGACGTGCACGCCGCCCTTCCCGATGTGCCCATCATCGGAGTGGGGGGGATCGCCTCGGGGGCCGATGCGGTGGAGATGATGATGGCTGGCGCTTGCGCGGTGCAGGTGGGCACCGCGACGTTCGCCGATCCCCGGGCCCCGGCCAATGTCGTGGCGGAACTGGCCCGCTGGTGTGCCGCCCACGGTGTGAGCCGTGTCGACGAGCTGATTGGAGCAGCCCATGAGTGAGACGAAGCGCGATCCCCGCTTGGCCATTGCGTTGGACGTGGACGATCTGCACCTGGCCTGTTTGATGGCCGATGCCGTTCACCCCTCGATGGGGGTGGCCAAGGTGGGTTTCGAGCTGTTCGCCACGGCTGGCCCCGCCGCCATCGGTGCCATGATCGATCGAGGCTATGAGGTGTTCGCCGACCTCAAGCTGCACGACATCCCGGCGACAGTGGGCCGGGCCGCGGCCAAGCTGGGCCGAACCGGACTCCGCTGGCTCACCGTTCACACCGTGGGCGGGGCCGATGTGCTGCGGGCCGGGGTGGAGGGCCTGGCCGAGGGCAGCGGCGGGGCGGCGCAGGTTCTGGGAGTGACCATTTTGACCAGCGACGCCGACCGGTCCCGGGATGTGCTCGAAGCGCGGGTGGCGCTGGCCCGCGACGCCGGCTGTGGCGGGGTGATCTGCTCCGGGCCCGACATCGAAGTAGTCAAAGCAGTTGCCCCAGAGCTGAAGCGCGTGGTTCCCGGCATCCGCCTCCCCGGCTCAAGCCACGACGATCAGGCCAGCGTGGCCACCCCCAACGCCGCCATCGCCGCCGGCGCCTCCATCCTGGTAATCGGCCGCACCGTGACCGCGGATGTCCAAGGATTGACCATTCACTCCGAGCATCTGGCCAAATCCCTGGCCGATATGGCCGCCAAAGCCCAACTAGTAGCCACCAGCATCAGTCATCTCTAGACACAATCTCCCCAATATCCCCAACAAGACTTGAAGTGCAAACTACAATGGTGTAATGGCAGGACCCCCACAACTGACAGCAGAGCAGCGCCAGGCGGCGTTGGCCAAGGCTGGAGAGGTGCGCCGCAAGCGCGCCGAAGTCAAGGCCAAGCTCAAGATGAGGTCAATTTCGCTCTCCGATCTGCTGGAGCAAGCGGAATCCGATGAAGTGGTCGCCGGTACCAAAGTGCTCGCCGTCTTGGAGTCGCTTCCAGGCATGGGCAAGGTCCGGGCTCGCAAGATGATGGACGAGATCGGCATTGCCGATAGCCGTCGCATCCGCGGGTTGGGCGACCAGCAACGGGCCTCGTTGCTCGCACGCTGCGGCGACTAAATCAGCCTCTGATAATCGTGCTGTCCGGCCCCGGCGGGGTCGGCAAAGGGACGATCGCGGTCGCCCTGCTGGCGGTTGACCCCAAATTGTGGCTTAGTCGCTCGTGGACCACCCGAATGCGTCGTCCCGGCGAGCCAGAAACCGCATATGTGTTTGCCTCAAATGCTGAGTTTCGCCAAAAGATCGCGGAAGGCGGTTTCGTGGAGTGGGCGGAGATCGCCGGCAACCTTTATGGAACGCCGCAACCCGATCCGCCTGCCGGCTTCGACGTGTTGTTGGAGATCGATGTGCAGGGAGCGGCCCAAGTGCGCGAAAGCCGGCCCGAAGCGCTGTGCATCTTCGTCGAGGCGCCTTCGCCCGAGGAGCAGGAATCCCGCCTGCGGGGCCGGGGCGATCCTGAGAGCCACATCGCCAAGCGGCTGGCTCTGGCCGACTCCGAGCGAATCTTGGCTTATGAGCTCAACGCAATTCATGTGGTGAACGACACCCTTGACGAAACCGTGGCGACCATTGCTTCTCTAATCGAAGATGTCCGCCAGGAGGGGACTGCCAATGACGAATAAGTCACCTAGTGCTGGTATCATTTACCCGCTCTCCCCAGTATCGGTTGGAAGAGGGCTGCTCGTTGGAAGAAGGTCGAATCTATGACTGATCAGCACGACACCATGATGTATCCGACCATTGAGGAGCTCTTGGGCCGCACTGATTCCAAGTTCCGCTTGGTGACGCTGGGAGCGCTTCGGGCCTGCCAGATCAACTCTTACTTCGGCCAACTCGGCGACGGCCTGGGGGCGATGGTCCCACCCCAGGTGCTGACCATGTCCCGCAAGCCCCTGTCCATTGCCTTTGAGGAGATCGCGTCCGACAAGATCATCGCCACTGATCCTCCTGAGATCGCCGATGAGGAGGCTTTGGCCGATTCCATGATCCCCACCGGCGAAGTCAATCTGGACCAAGCCGATCTGGAGCAAGCCGACGCTGATCTTGGCGACGCTGATCTTGGCGAGGCTGATCTGGAGGGGGCCGATCTGGACTCAGCGTCCTGATTGACCCATGAATTCGCTCGCCGGCAAGCGCATTGTGCTCGGTGTGAGCGGTGGGATCGCAGCGTACAAGGCAGTAGAGATCTGCCGTCGGCTGGTGGACGCCGGTGCCCACGTCATTCCGGTTATCACCAAGGGCGCAACCCGGTTCATAGGCCGCACCACCTTCGATGCGCTGGCCTCTGAGCCGGTCCAGATGAGCCTGTTCGACGAAGACGATCCCATTCCCCACACCACCTTGGGCCAGACCGCCGACTGCGTGCTGGTCGCCCCGGCCACTGCCCGAGTGATCGGCGCCTATGCCGCGGGCATCAGCTCCGACCTGCTGACCGCCACCCTCATCGCCACTCGGGCCCCGGTGGTGATCTGTCCGGCCATGCACACCGAGATGTGGGAGCACCCGGCAGTGATCGACAACATCGCCACCCTGGTTGAGCGGGGCGTACACATCGTGGGACCGGAGTCGGGCCGATTGGCGGGGGGCGACGAGGGCGCCGGACGCCTCAGCTCTCCGGCCGACATCGTGGCCGCGGTAGGCCGAGCCCTCGACGCCGGCGGCCAGCTAGCCGATATGGCTGGGCTGTCGGTGGTGGTCACCGCCGGCGGTACCCGTGAGCCGATCGACCCGGTGCGCTACATAGGAAACCGGTCTTCGGGCAAGCAGGGCTATGCCTTCGCCGAAGAAGCTGCCAGTCGGGGGGCCAAGGTGACCATCGTCACCACTGTGGAACGACCCGATCTTGCGGGTGCCACCGTGGTGCCAAAGGTCACAGTGGTGAGAGTCGACACCGCACAGGAGATGGCCGCGGCCACCGCAAAGGCCGCCAAAGAGGCCGATGTGGTGATCATGGCCGCGGCGGTGGCTGACTTCCGCCCGGTCGACCCTGCCGGCGTGAAGCTCAAAAAGCGCGACGGCGTACCCGCTATCGAGTTGGAGCCCACCCCCGACATCTTGGCCTCGCTAGGGGCGTCCAAGCCGGAGGGACAGACCTTGGTGGGATTTGCCGCTGAGACTTGCGATGTGGCCGGCAATGCCGCGGCGAAGCTGAGCGGCAAGGGGGCCGATTACATAGTGGCCAACGATGTGACGGCGGAAAACGCCGGTTTTGCCTACGACACCAACGAAGTGCTGGTGCTAGCTTCCGATGGCCGGACCCACCCGGTCGGGCTGCGATCCAAGCGCCAGGTGGCCCAAGCCGTCCTCGACATTGTGGTGGCCGACCGAACCAGCCGAGCCGATACTCAGGAGAATAAATGAGCCAGGGTTCCAATAGCCGGTACCGCTTCACGTCAGAATCGGTAACCGGCGGCCATCCCGACAAGATTGCCGATCAGATATCCGATGGCGTGCTAGATGCCCTGCTCGAGGTGGACATCGGCAGCCGGGTGGCGTGCGAGACCCTGGTGACCACCGGACTGGTGGTGGTGGCCGGAGAAATCTCCACCGATGGCTATATCGACATCCCCCGGGTGGTGCGCGACACCATCATCGGGATCGGCTACGACCGGGAGGACTTCGGCTTCGACGGGAACACCTGCGGTGTGATGGTGTCCATCGACGACCAGTCTCCCGACATCGCCCAGGGAGTGGACAAACTCGACCCGCTGGAACAGGGTGCCGGCGACCAGGGGATGATGTTCGGGTTCGCCTGCGACGAGACCCCTGAGCTGATGCCGCTGCCCATCCACATCGCCCACCGGATGGTGGAGCGCCTGACCGAGATCCGCTGCTCGGGATGCGTGCCCTACCTGAGGCCCGACGGCAAGAGCCAGGTGACGTTCGAGTACGAGGGAACCAAGGCTGTGGGCCTGAGCACCGTGCTGATGTCGGCCCACCACCGCGACGGGACCGACCTCAATGAGATGAAGGACGACCTGAAAGAGCAGGTCATCGACCCGGTGGTTCCCGAGCAGTTCCGCGACGACAACTACCAGGTGCTGGTCAACCCCACCGGCAAGTTCGTGAGGGGTGGACCGGTGGCCGACGCCGGGCTGACCGGGCGCAAGATAATCGTGGACACCTACGGGGGCATGGCCCGCCACGGCGGGGGTGCCTTCTCGGGCAAGGACCCCAGCAAGGTGGATCGCTCGGCGGCGTATGCGGCCCGCTGGGTGGCCAAGAACGTGGTGGCCGCCGGTGCGGCTTCCCGCTGCGAGGTGCAGGTGTCCTATGCCATCGGCATCGCCCGGCCAGTGTCGGTGATGGTGGAGACCTTCGGCACCGAGACGGTGGACCCGGCCAAGATCAGCCACCAAGTGAACGAGATCTTCGACCTGCGGCCCGCGGCCATCATCCGGGACTTGGACCTGCTGCGCCCGATCTACCGGAATACGGCCGCTTACGGCCACTTCGGACGCAGCCCCGAGAGCACGTTCACCTGGGAGCGCGCCGATCGAGTGGACGACCTCCGCTCAGCATTGGGCTTGTCGTAGTTGCACGTCCGGGTTCTTCCCGACGTTGTCGCAATAGACCGCGAGTTCACGTACACGGTTCCTGAGATCTGGGCCGACGACCCTCGGTTCGGCGTTGGGGCCATGGTTAGGGTGGTGCTTCATGGTCGCCGGGTGGGCGGCTGGATCACCGAGGTGGACGTGGAGCCCCCCTCCGGCGTGGAGCTCGCGCCTGTGGCCAAACTCAGCGGTATGGGGCCAGGAGGCGGGCTCGTCGAGCTGAGCGAGTGGGCCGCTTGGCGATGGGCTGGTCGCCGAGTCCACTTCCTGCGGACGGCCTCGCCCCCTCGCATGGTGGCCGCCCTTCCCCGGCCTGGGCGCAATCGGCTGGTGTCCATGGGCGACTATGCCGACTTGTTCGAGGGCGAGGGCCGCACACTGCGCCATGGGCCCTCCGATGATCCGCTGGGGGTGGCCATGGCCGCGGCCTCGCGAGGCCAGGCGCTGATTCTGGTGCCCGATCACGACCGGGCCGATGAGCTGTGCAGGCGATTGGCCAGGGAGGGTGCTTGGGCCACCCGGTATCCGGATGGTTGGGCCGCGGCCGCGGCCGGCGCCACCGTGGTGGGTACGACGTCGGCCGCGTGGGCTCCGGCCCCAGAGCTGGCCGCAGTGCTCGTGATCGACGAGCACGACGAGTCGTACCGCTCGGAGGCTGCCCCCACCTGGAGCGGCCGGGACGTGGCCATCGAGCGGGCTCGCCGGGCGGGGGCGCCCTGTGTGCTGCTGTCACCGGTGCCCAGCTTGGAGGCACTGCGGATCAGGCCCATGCTGCGCCCGTCTCGGGAGGCAGAGCGCGACGGCTGGCCGCAGGTGGAGGTGGTGGATCGCCGCGGCGAGGATCCGGCCCGGGCCGGGCTCTATTCCCCGGCGCTGGTGAACGCGCTGCGCGACGGGGGCCGGGTGGCCTGTGTGCTGAACCGGCTGGGCCGCTCGCTGTTGCTGGCCTGCCGGGTGTGCGGCGAGCTAGCTGTCTGCACCGAGTGCGGTGCATCCATGCGCCAGGGCGATGATGGGCGATTGCAGTGCCGGGCCGCAGACCACACCCGCCCGCTAGTGTGCGCCGACTGCGGCAGCACGGGAATGAAGAACCTGAGGGCTGGCGTGAAACGGGTCCGAGAAGAAGTAGAGGCGCTGGTTAGGACCCCGGTGGCCGAGGTCACCGGCAGCGGCTATACCGGCCCCGCCGCTGCCCGAGTGGTGGTCGGCACCGAAGCGGTGCTGCACCTGGGCCGGCCTTTTGACGTGGTCGCCTTCTTGGAGTTCGACCAAGAGCTGCTGGCCCCCCGATTCAGGGCCCGGGAGCAGGCGCTGGCCCTTATCGCCCGAGCCGCCCGGATCACCGGCCCCCGCACCGCCGGCGGGCGCATCCTGCTCCAGACCCGCCTGCCCGACGACCCCGCGGTGGTGGCCGCGTTCCGAGCCGACCCTGCGCTGTTGGCCCGCGCCGAACGAGACCGCCGCCAAGAGCTGAGCCTGCCCCCCTACGGGGCCATCGCCGTGGCCTCCGGCCCGGTCGCGCCGGAGTTCATGGAACGTTTCGGCAATCCTCTGGACATCCGCATCGCCCCCGATCCCAGCGGCCAGTTCTACCTGCGGGCCCCCGACTACGACACCCTCTGCAACGCCCTCGCCTCAGTGGAGCGCCCCAGCGGGAGACTCCGCATAGACGTCGACCCCATCAGAGCGATCTAGCCCCCATCTCCAGGATGCGGTAGCCGCGGCGGGAGCTGAGGCGGTTGGTGGGCCAGCCTTGTTGAGTGAGCCAGCGGGCCAGGGAGTCTGAACCCAGGTTCTTGTTGACCACCAGGTAGGCCCGGCCGTCGTCGGCCAAGCGCCCCAGCCATTGGGCGAGCACTTCGTGAAGGGCGGCCTTGCCGATGCGGATGGGCGGGTTGGAATAGATGGCGGAAAAGCGCACGTCGTCGGGCACTGCGTCGGGAAGGCACACGGTGGCGTCTGGTCGGTTATGACGATCCAGGTTGGCTCGGCACAGCTCAAGGGCCCGGGAGTTCACGTCTACCGCCCACAGCGGGGCTTGCGGTGCCCATCGGCCCAGCGCCACCGCAATCGGCCCATAGCCGCAGCCCAGGTCCAGCATTGGCCCGTCTTGTGGCGGTCGGGGGGCTTCAGCCAGCAGGTAGCGGGTGCCGAAGTCCACCTCGTCGGCCGCGAACACACCTCGATCGGTGGCCAGTTCTACGTCCAGATCGCCGACTCGTAGACCGACGGTTCCCGGCCGCCGTTTTCCGCCCGGTGAGGCGCTGAAGTAATGCGAGTCGCCCACGGATTGACGGTAACCTGAAACGATGGTCCCGCTGCGGATACGGGTGTATGGCGACCCGGTGCTGCGGCGCGTGGCTGATGATGTGACCGACGTCGACGGGGCGATGGCCGATCTGTGCCAGAACATGTTCACCGCCATGTATGAGGCCCCCGGGATCGGGCTGGCCGCTCCGCAGGTGGGGGTGTCGCAGCGGTTCTTCGTGTACGACTTCGGCGACGGCCCCGGCGTTTTGGTCAACCCCGAGATCACCGACAGCGATGGCGAGTGGACCTACAACGAGGGCTGCCTTTCGGTGCCCGAGCTGACGTGGGAGATCGTCCGGCCCCGCAACATCCACCTGAAGGCCTACGACCTCGACGGCAACGAGGTGAGCATCGAGGCCGAGGATCTCCAGGCCCGACTGTTCCAGCACGAACTGGATCACCTTGAGGGCAAGATCCTGCTCGACTACCTGGACGAGGACCAGCGCCGCGAGGCCAAGCGCATCCTGCGCCAGCGGGCGATGAGCGGACTGAGGGGTCCCTCCGGCACCGGCGACGGTTTAACGCTGCCGTGATCGACTCCTTGCTGCTGGTGGGCTGGGATTGCCGTGATCGACCCGCCGGCTGAAGTCGGCCGGCTGGTTTTTCTCGGCACACCCACTGAGGCGGTGCCGTTTCTGGAGGCGCTGGCCGAGGCCGGTTTTGATGTTGCCCTGGCCGTGACCCGGCCGGACAAGCGTCGAGGACGGCGGGCTGCTCCCAGCCCGAGCCCGGTGAAGGCCGCCGCCCAGGGGATGGGCATCCCGGTTTCCTCCGATGTGGACGACGTGGTGGCCGTCGGTGCCGATCTCGGCGTGGTGGTGGCCTTCGGGCAGATAATCAAGCCCCATGTGCTCGACCGGCTGGCCATGGTGAACGTCCACTTCTCGCTGCTGCCCCGATGGCGGGGGGCAGCTCCAGTGGAGCGGGCCGTCTTGGCCGGGGACCAGACCACCGGGGTGTGCCTCATGGAAGTGGCCGAGGGGCTCGACACAGGCCGGGTTTACCGCCGGGTCGAAGTGCCCATCGCCCCCGATGCCACCGCGGCTTCGTTGCGAGCTGATCTGGTGGATGTCGCCGTTCCCGTGCTGATCGAAGCCTTGCGAGATGGTCTGGGATCCGCGGAGCCCCAGCAGGGCGAGCCGGTCTATGCGGCCAAGATCACCCGGGATGAGCTTCACCTCGACTGGGAGCAGGCCGCTGAGCTCTTGGATCGGCAGGTGCGGGTGGGCGGGGCGTGGACCACCTGGCGGGGCAAGACCCTGAAGATCTGGTCGGCCCTACTGTCGGAGGGATCGCAGCCTTCCGGTGCGCTGGACGGGGCTCTAGTCGGCACCGGAGATGGGCAGCTTCGCCTATTGGAGGTCCAGGCCGAGGGCAAGTCCCGCCAAGCCGCCGAGGACTGGCTCCGGGGCGCCCGTCCGACCCCTGGCGACCGGCTCGGATCGTGAGCCGCCCGCAGTCGGGAAAGGCGTCGGGCAAAGCGTCGGAAAAGGTGTCGGGAAAGGTGTCGGGAAAGGCGTCGGGCAAAGCGTCGGGCAACACTCGAGCCATCGCCGCCAAGCTCTTGGACCGCATCGAGGGCGATGGTGCCTTTGCCAACCTGGTGCTGGCCTCAGCCGATCTGCCCGAGCGCGATGCGCCGTTCATCACTGAACTGGTTTACGGGGTCACCCGTATGCGCCGGGCCTTGGACCACCTCATCGACGGCTTCGTGTCCGACCCACCCGAGCTCACTACCCGCAACCTGCTGCGGATGGGGGCCTACCAGATCCACATGATGGCCACGCCGGCCTATGCCGCCGTGAGTGAGACCGTCGAAGCCGCCCCCCGCCGTCAACGGGGCTTCGTCAACGCCGTCTTGCGCCGGGTGGCCGATTTGGAACCGGCCTGGCCCACCGAGGCGCTAAGGCTGAGCTATCCCGACTGGTTGGTGAAGCAACTGGAAGATGACCTGGGCGCTGACGATGCCCACGCGGCGCTGGAGCACATGAACCGTGCGGCCCCGGTTACCACCCGGCCTGACGGCTACACCCAGGATCAGGCGTCGCAGTGGGTGGCCGAGTTGGTCGGCGCTCAGCCGGGGGAGCGAGTGCTGGACATGTGCGCCGGCCCTGGCGGCAAGGCCACTGCGCTGGGTGGAAATTCGGCCGCAGTGGTGGCGGCTGACCGCCGCCGACATCGGGCCGCGCTGGTGGCGGCCAACGCGGCCCGCACCGGCGCGGCGCTGGCCGGCGTGGTGGCCGCCGACGGCTGCCGCCCGCCGTTTCGCCCCGGCGCCTTCGACCGGGTGCTGGTGGACGCCCCCTGCTCCGGGCTGGGCGTGTTGGGCCGGCGAGCCGATGCCCGCTGGCGGATCAGCACCGGCGACATCGCCGAGTTGGCTCGCCTTCAAACAGAGTTGACTCGGGCCGCGTTACACCTGACCCGTCCAGGGGGAGTGGTGGTGTACAGCGTCTGCACCATGACCGCAGCCGAAACGTCGGGAATCGACGAGATGGTGGCTCGAGAGCACCCTGAAGCCGTCCCTGTCCCCATTACCGAACCCCAATGGCGCCCCCGTGGCCGCGGCGCCCTCGTCCTCCCCCAAGACCACAACACCGATGGGATGTTCGTTGTCATTTACAAAACCCCGGACAGCTAGCCTGATCGGCGATGGCTGACCAAGAGACTGCGGGTTTGACCGCAAAAATCCTGACGGCGTCCGACGGGGTGATCGCCGGAACCCGCCAAGACGGCTCAGGTGATGCCCTGGTGGAAATGCTCACCGGCGAGGGCTATGACATTGCCGACCGCCGGGCGGTAGAAGACGGCGTCGAGTCGGTGCGCGACGCCCTTTTGGAGATGTCCGACGGGTTCGCCGGGCTCATCGTCACCACCGGGGGAACCGGCTTCGGCCCCCGCGACCTCACCCCGGAGGGAACCGCCGAGGTGTTGGAACGCCGAGCTGATGGCTTGGCCGAGGCCTCTCGACTGGTGAGCCCGTTCGGCCGCCTGTCGAGAGCCATCGCCGGCGCCCGGGGCACGGCCCTGATCGTGAACTTACCGGGCTCGCCCAAAGGGTCGGTGGAGTGCTTGGAGGCGGTGCTCGACGTCATTCCCCACGCGCTGCGCCTGCTGGCCGACCAGCCCACCGAGCATTGACATCCAGACCAGGCCGGTCGGCAAGATGATGGATCTGGCCTTGGAGGCAGCCCGCTCTTGTCGACTGGTGACCTCCCCCAACCCGTGGGTGGGGTGCGTGATTGACACCGGCGACGGCCAGTTCTTCGGGGCTACCTCGCCGCCGGGTGGCAACCACGCCGAGATAAACGCCCTGGAAGCTGCTGGTCAGCGAGCCGACGGTGCCTGTCTCTACACCACATTGGAACCCTGTAACCACCAAGGGCGCACCGGGCCGTGTACCGACGCCATCATCGCCGCCGGGGTCGCCCGAGTGGTCGTGGCCATCGAGGATCCCGATCCGGCGGTTTCCGGCCAGGGCATTGCTGTGCTCCGAGGGGCCGGGATAGCGGTAGAAGTGGGAGTGAGGGCCGATGAGGCTGCCGAGCTGCTGGCCCCCTATCTGAAGCACCGACGCACCGGGCTGCCCTGGGTGGTGCTGAAGCTGGCCGCTTCGCTGGACGGCCGCATTGCGGCTCCCGATGCCACCAGCCAGTGGATCACTGGACCAGAGGCCCGGGTTGACGCCCACCGTCTGCGAGCCGAGAGCGATGCGGTGCTGGTGGGGGCGGGCACCGTTCGAGCCGACGATCCCGCTCTTACGGTGCGCGACTGGCAGCCGCCATCGGGGGTGACCCCCCGCGTCGGCCAGCCACTGCGTGTGGTGCTGGGTACCGCCCCTGCTGATGCCCGCGTCCACCCGGCTCAGGAGATGGACGGCCCGCTTGAGGAAGTGCTCCGGGAACTGGGGGAGCAGGGCGTGGTCCAACTCCTGGTTGAAGGGGGAGCGGCCACTGCGGCCGCGTTCCATCGAGCGGGCCTGGTGGACCACTATGCGGTGTATCTGGCCCCGGCCCTGTTCGGCGGCGACGACGGTCGGCCGATGTTCGCCGGCCTAGGGGCGGCCACGGTCGCCGATGTGTGGAGGGGAGAGTTCGCCGGCGTCGCTCAGCTTGGCTCGGACCTTCGGATCGATCTCCGGCCCCCGGCTGGCGGCGTCTGAAATGCAGGCACCGGGTACCGGGCGGCGACAACCGGGTATTGATACCTGCCCGAGACTTGCAGCCCGGTAGCGTTGGGACATGCTCTCGTTGGTTCTGCCCAAGGGGTCGCTGGAAAAGGCGACCTTAGAGCTCTTCGACGCCGCCGACATCCCCGTGCATCGCAGCTCGGATGTGGCCTATAAGGGGACGATCAACGACCCCCGCATCGCTCAAGTCCGCATCCTCCGGCCCCAGGAGATTCCCCGGTACGTGGCCGATGGGCTGTTCGATCTGGGCATAACCGGGCGCGACTGGGTGGCTGAGACGGGCAGCGATGTTGTGTCGTTGGGCAAGCTCCAATACTCCAAGAACACCTCACAGCCGATCCGGATGGTGTTGGCGGTGCCCGGCGACTCGCCGTGGGAGTCGGCCGAGGACCTTCCCCAAGGGGTGAAGATCTCCAGCGAGTACCCCTCGTTGACCAAGCAGTTCTTCGACGGATTGGGAATCGAAGCCGACATCGCCCTGTCGTATGGGGCCACCGAGGCCAAGGCCCCCGACATCGTGGATGCGGTGGTGGAGATCACCGAGACCGGACGGGCGTTGAGAGCCGCCGGCCTGAAGATCATCCACACCATCCTCACGTCCTACACCGAGCTGGTGGCCAATCCCGACAGCTACGCCGACCCCGAGCGGCGCCACGCCATGGAGCAGATCCACACCCTGTTGGGCGGGGTGCTGGAGGCCAGGGGCAAGGTGCTGGTGAAGATGAACGTGCCGTCGGCCAGCCTGGACAAGGTGATCGACCTGCTGCCGTCCATGAAGGCCCCCACGGTGAATGAGCTGTTCGGGGGCCACGGCTACGCAGTGGAGACGGTGGTGCCCAAGGTCGACATCAACGTCTTGATCCCTGATCTGCGCGACGCGGGGGCCAGCGACATCATCGAACTGCCGCTGGCCAAGATCGTCCATTGAGGCTGACTGCGCCCGGTACTCCGCTCACCGGCCGTGTGGCGAGCTTCGACGACGCCACTGGCTGGGGAGAGATCGCCGCCGACGGAGGCACCGAATACCCGTTCCATTGCACCGCGATCGCTGACGGCACCCGCAGCGTCGAGGCAGGGACCCGGGTGAGTTTCTGGCTGGCCCCCGGCCACCGAGGCGTGTGGGAGGCCGCTGGGGTTACTCCTCAGCGTCCCCCTCAGTAGCCCCCTCATCAGTCCCTTCCATCGCCCGAGACACCTGTACGAACGCCATGCGGATCTGATGGAGTGCTTCCTTCAGCGTGGCCTCGTGCTCGCCGAGACGGCCTTCCAGCCCTTCCACCAACTCACCGAGGGCGTCGATGGCCAATCGGGACGCTTCCAGATTGGGCGGCTGCTGGCTTAGGTGGATGGCCCCCAGCTCGTACAGGCCCATGGCATGGTTTCCCACCACTACCTCTGCTGGAGTGTTGGCGATCTGCTCTCGGGCCTCGGCCAGCTGCTGGGCCAACTCCTCGGCCTGAGCCCGCTCCTCGTCGCTCAACCCGGCCAGCGGGTCTTCTGTTTGATCGGGAAAGTCCTGTGGTGGAGGGGCCGCAGACCTTCCCCTGCCGTCGTCTACCGGTACTTCGCCGCCTGGCGTCCACAGTGTGCTCATGGTTTTCCTCAGCTCCTTTTCGCCTCGTCTGGCGTGATTGTCGCCCAACACTGATACTCTTACCCCGCAACTTTGGCGCACCAGCGGGATCAAACAAGATTCCAGTGCGCCGGCCCCGAAAGTCAAGAGAGAGGAACATGCGCATTGCAGAGCGGTGATCGGCCATAGCTTCGGCAGATGCTGAGCCCCGGATCAACGACCGGATCAGAGCTCGAGAGGTACGGCTCGTAGGTCAAGATGGGCAGCAAGTAGGCATTCGCCCGCTGCCTGAGGCATTGGACATGGCCCGTGACGCCGGCTTAGACCTGGTGGAGGTCGCTGACAAGGCGAACCCGCCGGTGTGCCGGATCATGGACTACGGCAAGTACAAGTACGAGGCCGCCCAAAGAGCCAAAGAGTCCCGGCGAAACAGCACCAACATCGTCGTCAAGGAAATGAAGTACCGGCCCAAGATTGGGCCTGGTGATTTTGAGACCAAGACGCGCAAGGTGCGGGGTTTCCTAGAAGAAGGCTCCAAAGTAAAGGTCACGATCATGTTCCGCGGCCGCGAGGTGCAGCATCCCGAGTTGGGGCGGCGCATTCTCGACAACATTGCTTCTGAGGTGGAAGAAGTGGCCAAGGTCGAGATCTACCCGAGGCTGGATGGCCGCAACATGGTCATGGTACTTGGACCGGTGAAGAAGAAGTCACGCAAGCAGGCCGCCCGGTCTGCTCGTCCACCGGTTGAAGAGATCGAGCCAACCGAACCTGCTCCCCAAAGCGCAGACAACTGATATGCCCAAGATGAAGACCCATCGAGGCGCGGCCAAGCGGTTCAAGACCACTGGCACTGGCAAACTCCGCCGACGCAGCGCCTACAAGAACCACATCCTCGAGAAGAAGGCCCCGAAACGCAAGCGCCAGCTGCGCGGCCCGGCCCAGGTGTCGTCGGCCGACGCTCCCGCCGTGAAGCGCCAGTTGGGCCTGTAGGGCCTGACAAGACCAGTCCGAGTTCAGATCGAGTCCAAGTCGAGTACAAGGAGTAGAGCACGATGGCCAGAGTCAAGCGCGCGGTAACTGCTCGCAAGCGCCGCAGGGCGGTGCTGAAGCGGGCCAAGGGGTACTACGGCAACAAGAGCCGCACGTTCCGGGGTGCCAACGAGCAGCTGTTGCACAGCGGCCAGTACGCCTATCGGGACCGCCGGGCCCGCAAGGGTGAGTTCCGCCGCCTGTGGATCCAGCGCATCAACGCCGCCTGCCGCCAAAACGGCACCACCTACAGCCGGTTCATCAACGGCCTGAAGCTGGCCGAGGTGGAGGTCGACCGCAAGATCCTGGCCGAGTTGGCCGTCGACGATCCTGCGGCCTTCACTGCGCTGGTAGAGGTGGCCAAAGGGGCCTCAGAGGCAGAGCAAGCCCCAGTATCTGATGCCGCCGCAGACGACGCGGCGGAGCAAGAAACCGCCTCAGTGGGGTAGCGCTGAACCTCAGCTCCAAGAACCCCCGAGTCGCGGAACTTCGCCGACTGATCCGCAACCGCCGAGAGCGCACTGAGGCTGGCAAGTTCGTCATAGACGGCCCGCAGCTGCTGGTTGAGGCGGTGGCCGCCGGTGTGGAGATCGTCGATGTGTTCGTGGAGCCCGTGGTCGACCTGTGGGCGGACATGGGAGTCTCCATCGACGCTCCCACCTGGACAGTGGGCGACGGTGTGCTGGCCAAAGTCGGCTCGGTGGTCACCCCCCAGGGAGTCATGGCCACCGCCCGGATTCCCCGGTTGGCGCCCTTGGCCGACGGCGATTTCGCGGTCGAGCTGGCCGGAGTGGCCGACCCGGGCAACGCCGGCACCATCGTGCGCACCGCGGTGGCCGCCGGGGCCCATGCCGTGGTGTTTAGTCCAGAGTCAGTGGATCCCTGGAATCCCAAGACCGTGCGGGCTTCGGCCGGTGCGCTGTTTCGAGTTCCCCTGGCCGAGGCTGGACCGAAGGGAGCGCGGGTGGGCGCCGACCCCCACCGAGGCGTCCCCTACGACCAAGCCGACCTCACCGGTCCACTGACCCTGGTGGTAGGCAACGAGGCCCACGGACTCGATCAGCTCGGTCAGGCTGAGGCAGTGGACCGTTGGGTGTCCATCCCCATGGCCCCCGATGTCGAGTCCCTCAACGTCGCCTCCGCCGCCGCCATCTTGTGCTTCGAAATCGCCCGCCAACGCCGCGGCGGGTCCCACATCGATCCCTAGTCAACTGGGGTGTCCGGCAACCTCGTTTGATTGGAGTTGGCGGAGGGGTAACATCTCTGGTGGCTGAGAGCGCTTTGGGTCACCGAGGCGCAGCTTTGGGTCACCGAGGCGATCCAGCCACTATGAAGGCCCGCTCGGCGGGCCTTCATCGCGTGAGGGCCATGTGTCCCGCGAGGCCACAACTCTGCTGTCCACGATCTCGGCAAGCCTTCTTACTGCTACATCTGAAGGGCGAAGCGACCAGGCTGGAAATCGCTTGCGACGGGTCAGCACAAACGCCGCCAAATCCGCTAGTTGAACGCCTGGACTTGTCTCCGACTGCACAAAGTGGACTTGGTCCACTATTCGCGTGAGAGCCGGACTCCCGTCAGACGACTGGCTGCCAGATTGCATCTGCATGACAAGGCTATGGGCGTATGCCTCGTGCTCGTGCGTTTCGTCGGCGATGAGGAGCGTTCGCTGCTTCACCGGATCTTGTTGATCCTTCAGGTAGCGCTCGATTTCTTCAGCCAGAAATCGCAAGGCCAGAAGATGTGGAATCTTCGGTACCGACGATGGGGTGTCGCGCAAAGCTCGCTTGTCAATTGACGCATGGGCCACGAACACGCCGTGCTGACCCAGCAGGGCCAATGCGTCGCGGTAAGTCCTAATGCGCTCTGAGGGGGAGAAGCCTTCCCAAGGGCCCTTCCCCGAATAGAGATCGGCACCGCGGAGTTCACCTATTGGACGAGGCTTCTCGGCGAATACAGGCAGGCGCTGGAATGCCGCAGACAGGTCTTGAACCTGGTCTTCAGGGACCATTACTGCGGCGATCAAATGAAACGGCTGATCTGGGTCCTCCAGATTGCCGCCGGTATTGCCGCTTTCGTCCAGATAGCTGAGCCACATGGGATGTCCATGAGATAAGTAGGAGTGGACTGGGCGGGGGAAGTGTGAGTCAGCGGCTGGACGTCCTTCCAGCGAAAGTCGAATTGAGCATACCGGCCAAGTTGCAAATGGCCACCTTGACCCTCGACGGGGATTAGGCATCGGGTCAACGCGTGACGCCATCAAGATGACAAGCAGTGGAGAGTATTCCCAGCTAGCAGATGCTATCTAGATCCAGTTTGACTTTCCATTGGCCTGCGCGTCCCGTGATCAAGCCGTCAACCTCTACGCCATGGATCAGCCCATTGCCGTACTTCCGGTGAAAATTCACTGCTGATAGCCCTGTTGATGGCCGCGTTGATCTTGGCACCGCGGCGCTTGAAGGGCAGTTCGTCGAAGATGGCGTCGAATAGCTGTGAATCTGTGCGGAGCAGCCCGTCAGATTCGATCCATCGGGCTATGGAGACCAGCTCTTTGAGCGAATAATCGTCAATAGAGGCGTAAAGAAGTATGGGGGGCTTGGAGAGTCGCGGGGGCGTCGTCGGCTTCGGCGAGATGCCTCCATCGAATGTGTCAGGAGATTCATTCGGCAAATCAGCGGCAGGGGCCTCCTGACCCATGTCGATATCGACCAGCGCCTTCTCGTAAGCCACTAATACACGGTCGACTTCTCGCTGATGGTCGCTGAACCAGTCGGTCGACCAGATGCGGCAGAATCTCCATCCGAGCCGTTCCAGATGCTCTTGGCGCAGGCGGTCGCGATCCCTCGCCGTTGGCGACGAGTGGTATGCGGCGCCGTCGGCCTCTACCGCCAAAGCGAATTGGCCGGGTCGGGTGGGGTGGCATATCGCAAAGTCGATGCGATATCCCGAGCATCCGTATTGAGGTACCACGCTGAGACCGGCAGCGGCGAGCTTGTCGAGGACGTCTATCTCGAAGGCGTTGAGGGGGGTTTGTTCGTCGGCACCGTCCAGTTCACTCCCGCCAGATTGGGCGAACTTCAAGAATCCCCGCAGCATGTTGGCCCCGGTGGACCGCGTTCTGCCGGGGTCCATTTCGGCGTAGTCGAACGACGACACCAGCGTCATACGTTTGCGGGCCCTGGTGATGGCCACGTTCAGCCGCCGCTCGCCACCTTGTTGATTCAGTGGCCCGAACCGATACTGCATCCTGCCGTCGGCGTTCTTGCCGTAGCCGATGCTCAAGATGATTGCATCGCGCTCATCACCTTGCACGCGCTCCAAATTCTTCACAAAGGCCCGCTCTTCGTGTGACTCTTTGAAGAACTCCTCAAGGTGGGCGCTGTTTTCGGCTTCGATTCGCTGGCGCAGCGATTCTTCGATTCGATTGGCGTGATTCAGGCCCATGGCAATGACCCCAAGGCTCTCGTTGGGTCGCTGATAGGCGTGTTCGATCATTAGATCTACTACTCGGAGCACCTCATCGGAGTTGCTGCCCTTGAGGGTGGCTACTCCGATGAGGTGGGGCACCAGCACCCTGTCCAGGCATTTGTCGGAGTCGGCGCCGGGAAATGTTGTCAGGCTGCCGTGATAGATCTCCTGGTTCGAATAGGCGATGAGCCGTTCGTCTTGGGATCGGTAATGCCAGGTGAGCGGTCGACGGGATAGCCGCGTGTCCATCACGTCGAGAATTGACTCGAAGTCCGCCATGGATTCCTCGTCTTCGTCGAGGTCGTCGTCGTCCCCGGAGGTGTCGAAGAAGGAGGTAGGGGGCAACTGGCGGGAGTCGCCAGCCACCATCGCACGACTGCCCCGGAGCAAGGCAGGAATCGCGTCGCAAGGGAGGATCTGGCTGGCCTCGTCGAACACCACTAGGTCGAACAGTGGCCTTGGCGGCAAGGTCTGGGCCACATCCAACGGCGACATGGCCCAACAGGGCCGAAGTGCAGTCAGTGCTTCCGGTGCCTGTTCGAAGAGACGCCTCAAGGGCAAGTGACGGGTCTTCTTGTTCGCCTCCTTGCGAATCAACTGATCTTGATCGGCGACTTGATTCAAGGCTGCTATGGCATGTTCTGCGACTCGGCGGGCCACTCGAGCCGGGTTGACTTTCAAGTGATTGGCATCAGCCTGTCGGAACTCCTCCACATACCGACTCTGACGAACTCCCTGGAAACCCGAAATCCGCCGGTCGCCCAAGCGCACCTCTCGAAGGATCGAACTCAGCCAGCAGAGGTCGAAGGCAGACTCAAGCTCGTCGTCGGCCAGTTCAGCATTAGCAACCGCATCAAGCAAAGGGCCAACGTGTGATGCCCGAAGGCGCTGTTGCACTTCATGCAGTTGAGGGAGTTGGAAGAGCGTGCGCTCCTCGGCCAGTAGGACCCTGGAGAATTCAGCCAACTCACTGATGGACATGTTTGCCAAGTCGCATTCTGGAAGAAAGCGATTGAAGTCGCTGATCTTGCTGTTCGCTTTGTCGAAGGCCCCATTTGCGTCTTCTGCGGTGGCGATATGTCGGGGCGACCCGGAATAGCCAAGCTCCTCCCAGCGGCGCACCGCGCTATTGGCCGCGGTGACTGCGTCGAGGGCGGCACTCGCCTTGAGCTTGGAGTCGCCGGGATGCAGCTCGTCTAGCTCGGCCTTGGCCGTTCGGAACCGCTTGCTGAGAATCCGACCGATTACTCCCTTTGCCGCAGGGGCCATGTCCTGAGCTAGCCGTGACACGTCTTTGTCGAACACTTCCAGCGTCAGCGACCCCTCGGCAAGACTTATCTTCTGGTCCAGTATGAAGACTTCAGCAGCCAGCTCGCTGCATCCGGCGATTGTCTCCGGTTCAGATACATCCAGCTCAGCGCAGAGGTGCTGCATCTGAGCTTGCATGGTGGGAAGATGCTCGTTGAGCAGCTCCAGACAGGCGTTCAAGGCATGCTGCGCCTCGTCTGGGGTAGTGATGCGAGCACCGGTCCAGGCCGACTGGCCCAAGCGCAGCGGTCTGGACAGATCGGCCCAGTCCTTGATATCCCGGTGTACCTGCTGCGCTTTGCTTGCGCTCAAGTCCGCCAGCGCCGCCGAAGAGAACGGCAGGAGTGGTTGAGGCTTGTCTTCAGAGGGAGGCAATCGCTGCTCTAGGGCGAGGAGCTGCGACTGCACCTCGAAGTACGAAGTGTCCCAAGGCTCGCGTTCTTGGTGAAGCGATTCGGCATAGCCCGATAGTTCGTTTCGGGACTCCCGCAACCGCTGGTGCAGATCTGGCTGCTCATACGCAGGGGTTTGGCCGACTGCTGTGAGTGACTGGTCGAGATGGCGGGCGAGTTCCTTGCGGGAGGAAACGCCGCCATGGAGGTCCATCACGTATTCCTCGCTGATTTGCTCCCCATCTCCATATGGGTCCATGAGGCTCTCGCCGGACACATCAACGTTGAACTCGTTGTTCAAGTGCTGTAGCAATGCCTCGTTTAGAGTCCAGTCGCCGTTTAGCCGCATGTCGAAATCGACTTCGGCGGCACCGGTGCGCTCCAAATCCACCGGGCATAAGAGCACGGGAGCGTTCGGCGTGGCACTCGTTGATGCTGGCGTCCACGTGGCCATCCCCCATCCCAAGAACAGGGTGTTGATGCCCTTCTCCTCGTAGTTGGCAACGGCCTTGCGGTTGACCGCCCGGATGCGCCGCACCGCATCCTCGAAGTATTCGTGGGGGAACAGTTGCAGGGCCTGCACTTTCTTACCGCTCAACAGGCGCTTTTGCACATGGGGCCTTGCATTGTCCAAGCTCAGCGTGCCCGTTTTCAGCTCCCTGTAGTACAGCAGCCGGTTACGTCCTGATTCGTCGGTGAGTTCTTTGGCCCACTGCGCCGCAGCCTGCTCTACTGTGTCGCGGCGATTCATCCGAGGGAGACTAGCCCTTGAGTGTGACAGACCCCCACCGTGGTGCCCCCTACGACCAAGCCGACCTCACCGGCCCCCTCACTCTGGTGGTGGGCAACGAGGCCCACGGCCTCGACCAAAACGCCGCGGCTTTGGATCGCTGGGTGTCCGTTCCCATGGCTGAATTGGTGGAATCCCTCAACGTCGCCTCCGCCGCCGCGGTGCTTTGCTTCGAGATTGCCCGCCAACGCCGCAGCCAGTAGGCCTACGTATTAGTCTACTAACGTATTAGTCTACTAACGTATTAGTCTACTAACGTATTAGTCTATGGCTGGGATGGGACTATGCCAACGATGCCGTTGATCGACCGGGAAGCAGAGGCGGTCAAGCTGCGGACCCTCCTCAAACGGGACGCGCCCTCGATCGCCTTGGTACACGGGCGCCGCCGGGTGGGCAAGACCTTCCTGCTGTCCCAGCTGTGGCCTTCAGAGCAGGTGCTGTACTACTCGGCTTCATCCACGACCCCGGCGATCAATCGGCAGGCGCTGTTGCAAGCAGCTTCCCATTGGTCGGGCCAAGAGCTTCGGATTGAAGACCATCCCACATGGCGCACGGCCTTTCGGACTCTGTTCAGCCTCCGCTCCAACGAGCCCATTGTCATCGTCTTGGACGAGTTCCAGTATCTAGCCGACGGAGAGAGCGGATTGGGCGAGGTCGCCTCAGAGCTGAACGCGGTGTGGGAATCAGGCCTGTCTCGTTCGGCTGGTCTATTGGTGGTGCTCTCCGGGTCGGCAGTTCGCACGATGCAGGCGCTGGCTATGGGCGGGTCGCCGCTCTACGGGCGGCTTGATGCCACGCTCTCGCTTGAGCCGTTCGACTACTACGACGCCGGCTTGATGGTCTCCCGCTATTCGCCGCGCGATCGGGTACACGCCTACGCGGCATTCGGCGGCCTTCCGGCCAATCTGGCCGTGGTTGATGACACTTGCCCGGTGGGGCAGAACATCGCTGACCTCCTCCTTTCGCCCCACGGTGTGGTCCGCTCTCGCTTGGCCACCGAGATCGACCAGGAGGAGGGACTGCGCAACACCTCCCGCTACCGGGCCGTGCTGGCCAGCATCGGACTGGGTTCCCGCACCGTCGGGGAGGTCGCTGCATCGATGGGCCAGCAGGCCGATACGTCGCTGAAGCGGGTTGTGGGCCAGCTTGAGGACATGTCGTATCTGGTGCGGGAGGTCAACTTCGGGGCTTCACCCAAGCGGGGGGTGCGTTACCGGCTTGCCGACCCCGCGGCTCGCTTTCACTACGGGATCGGTCTGCCCGCCGAGTCGGCCGTGGCCGTGCTGGGCCCGGAAGCTGCCTGGCGGGTCCGGATCGAACCCGAGGTATTCCCCTCCTATGTGGGCCGCCACGCATTCGAGGATGTTGCCCGCCAAGCCTGTCGTCGTTGGGGACCGAAATTGAGCCTGCCCGCGGTAGCCGAGTGGAGCAGATGGGCCGGCCGCGACCGTTCTCGCCGCGAAGTGGAGATCGACCTGGCTGGCCGAACCCTCGACGGCGCAATGGTTACCGGCTCGGTCAAGTTCCGCACCCGCCCCGCAGATGCCAAGACCTACCTCGACCATGTAGCAGCCCTCGAGCGCCTAGCCGACAGCGGCCTCGGCTGGGCCAAAGAGGCCCTGGCCCCGAACTCGCCCTTCTGGTTCATCTCCGCCGCCGGCTACGCCCCCTCATTCTACGAAATCGTCGACCCCACCCGCGAGGTCATCTGCTGGACCATGGACGACCTCTACCCTGCATGATCGAGATATTTCTTTGGTCGAAGAGTGTGTGGAAGCTGGAGGTCGCCAAGTCCGCGTGGAATCGGCGGCGGAGCCAATCGGCCAGTAAGGGGTCGACACAGTTTCTTGCCTGCTCGTTCTTGGCTACAAGAAATTGGCACCGAATGATGCACTACTGCTGGATTGGCTCACAAAGGGAATCGGCGACGGAGCCAATCGGCTAGTAGGGGGTCGACGACCACGAGTTGGCCGTCTTGGTGTCGCAGCAGGCCGTTGCCCACCAGTGCCTCGGACGCTCCTTGAGCTGTTCCCGGCGAGAGGTTGAGCAGTTGAGCGTGGCGGCCGTAGATGCTTCCGGCTGAAGCCACCGCCCTGAGCGTCTTTTGGTGCCCGGTGGGGAGTAGCCCGAAGATGCGCTCTGATCCTGTGTCCACGTTGCCTCGCACATTGGCAAGGGCTTGCTCCCAGATCTGCGATTCTGCGGTACCACCTGGTTCGACGAGCCTCCAAACGGCGTCGGAGAGCTGCATTGCCCTCTGGGGGTGCCCCTTGGCAAAGTCCACGATGCGGCTGGTAAGGCCACCTGTGCTCCGACTGGTGCGGTCGAACCCGTCTTCGACAATGCGGAATACTGCGTCGTCGGCTAGTGGGCCTATCTCCACGAGGTCGGCTTGGGCGAAGAAGGGCTGTGCCTGGTCGCTGAACAGTGTTCGCATAACGGAAGGTTCCGAACCCGCGAACACGATGCCCATTGACTGGAAATGATGTTGCAGCTCGGTTCTCAGCACCCCCGCGCCGCCTTCGACGCCGGCGACGCCGGAGAATTCGTCGAACACGATGAATATGTCATGGCGCTGGCTTGTGTCCACCAGCACTTCGATGAGGGACCGCAATGCCAGCACGGGATCGGATTGTCGGCGGTGTCGACGCGAAAGCTCGATGCCCAACATGCCAAGCTTCAGCGACACACCGCTGGCGATGGAATCGAGCACTTGGCGCACCGGTCCAACAACGGAGGCGAGACCGCGGTCTACCGCGCTGGCCAAGTCGGCCATAGACGTCAACTGGTAGAGATCAATCCACACAGGCTGCGGTCCGACTGCTTGAAGGTCGGCGGCAACCCGCTTCAACAAGCTGGTCTTGCCATAGCGTCGGGGTCCGACCAGTGCAGTGAGTCGACGATCAGTGATGCGTTGGGCGATGTCGAGAACCAAGGCTTCTCGCCCAGAAACCTGATCGGCTTGCAGCGGGCCATGGTAGGGGAACGGACTTCGATCCACCCGCCAAGTATACTCCGTTGAATCGAGTATCAAATACTCGATTGAGTGGAGTATATCAACTAGCCGACTACGGGGCCGATGGCGGCTGGCTGAGCTCTGAGGGCTTGGATCTCGGCGACGGCCTCTTCGGAGAGTTCGTTGATGCCGATGAACTCTTCGAGGTTGTAGTGGAGGTTGATGATGCGCATCTCCTCGCGGCTCAACACGATGTGGTCGAGGCCGGGTTGGTGGAGGCCTCGTTGGGCTCGCTGGAGGTTGGAGAGGTCTTGGTCGAACACCAGGTTCATGGCGGCTTCCTCGGCGGGGATCGTCGCTTGCATCGGTTGGGTCCGCTCGCTGTTTGGCGGGCGTCGGTCGAGGTGCAGCAAGTCCATGAAGGCGTCGTCGGGGGTTTCGCCGGGGCGGGACCGCAGCACGGTGATGCTGTCGCACATCACGATCACCGTGATGTTGGGGAACAGGTTGAACTGGAACAGGTCTAGCATCTGCGACTGGTCGAAGCTGTCCAGATCGAGGCCCTTTTGGGCGGTCTGGGCCCGCACCAATTCCTCCAGCACGTCTCGCACGCTGCCCCCTTCGGGAACCGGCGGGCACGGACCCGGGTTCTCGGAGTCCTGGCCGTAACGGGCGCCCTGGGTGACGATGATCGACTCCCAGATCTCCTGGTCGGTGGCCCCGTTGCGCAGCCGGGGGCTGGGCACACCGTAGGGCTGGTGCAGTGACCCGTGGCGGCCGTAGAGCCGGTTCACCGAGTTGACGTCATCGCAGCTGGGCAGCATCTCCCGGTGGATGCCCTGCACGTGGTAGGTCTCGCTGAACGCCTCGATGAGGGTCTTCCAGTTGCACGGCAGCGGTACGGTGAGGTCATAGGCGCAGGCGTACTCGTCCATGCGGGCCCACTCCAAAAGGCCGGGAATGGCTTCCAGGTACTCGTCGAGGGGCTCGGCGTCCAGATCGAGGTTCACGAACACCAGCGGCCCCCAGGTGCCCACCTGCACCGGGAACAGCGGGTAGTCGTCGTTGCGCAGCGCCCCGAAGCCCCGACGCGACGGCACCTCCCGCAGTTTGCCGTCCAGCGTCCAGCTCCATCGGTGGTAGATGCAGCGCAGCTCGGTCAGCCCCGACCCCGATCCGGTGCACAGCACGTTGCCCCGGTGGCGGCACACGTTCTGGAACCCCCGCAAAACCCCGTCGTCGCCCCGCACGATGAGGACCGAGAGATTGCCCACCGAGTACTCGAACCAGTCGCCCGCTTCCGGTACATGATCGACCGTGCCGGCCAGCTGCCAGGCCTTGGGCCACACGTGGGCCATCTCCAACTCGGCCCACTCTGGAGAGATGTACCGATGGGTGGGGACCTCCACCGGGATGCGCCGGGGAGGTACCGCCCCGATCGCCGTTCCCACCGGGGCATCGTTGGTGAGCTCAGGGCCGATCTGGATCTTCGCCATGGCTAGAGCGTAGGCGGGTTGACCGAGGTGACTTCAGCAGTCCCGTAGTCTTTATCCCGTATGAATCCGGCAGAAGGGATCGTGTTTGCGTTCGGGGCCGTGATCGCCCTGGGCACCCTGTTGGTCGCCATTCAGACGGTGGTGGTTCCCCGAGCCGAGAAAAGCCTGTTGATCCGCTTCGTGTACGTCGGCATGGGGGTGTTGTTCTCGGTGATCGCCCGGCGCCGCAAGACCTACGAGTCCCGTGATGCGCTGCTGGCCCGCTACGCCCCCACCACCCTCATGTTGCTGCCCATGGTGTGGGCCGCCGGGGTCATCTACGGGTTCTCGCTGATGTTCTGGGCGCTGGACGTGCGCCCCTACCGGGAGGCTCTGGTGCTGAGCGGCTGGTCGCTCACCACCCTGGGCTATTGGGTGGCCACCGACCTGTTCACCCAGGTTCTGGTGGTGGCCGAGGCGCTCATCGGCCTGGGCATCGTTGCGCTTTTGATCAGCTTCTTGCCCCTCATGCACAGCGCGTTCAGCGCCCGGGAGGCGACGGTGGCCCGCTTGGAGATTCGGGCCGGGAGCCCGCCAACGCCAGAGGCCATGATCATCTTGGCCCACGAGACCGGCGGCCTCGAAGACATGGGGGAGACCTGGACGGAGTGGGAGCATTGGTTCATCCATGTTGAGGGGACCCACCAGACTTATCCGGCTCTGGCCTTCTTCCGGTCGGTGCGCTCCGACCGGTCGTGGGTGACCGCCGCGGGCTGCATCCTCGACACCGCGGCCGTCATGTTGTCGACGGTGGCGGTGCCCCATTCGCCGGCGGCGCCGTTCATGATCCGATCGGGTTATGTGGCGCTGCGCAACATCGCAGACTTCTTCGCCATCGACTACGACCCCGACCCGTCGCCAACATCGCCGATCACCGTGCGCCGCCACGAGTTCCACGAGGTTTACGAGACCCTCAAGAGTGCCGGAGTCCCCGTGGTGAAGGATCGCGAACAAGCATGGCGGGACTACGCCGGATGGCGCGTGAACTACGACAACTGCCTGGTGGGGCTGGCTTCCATCACGTCGGCGCCGCCGGGCAAGTGGAGCTCCGACCGGCCTTCTCCCTACCAGCGACTGCCGCTTTTCTACCGGCCTCTTCGCCGACCCTTGCCCCCGCTGCTGCGCGATCTCCGTCGCCGGGGGTTTGGCCCGGGGCGGCGAAAGTGATTCTCCCCGGTCTGGTCGCATCACGGGGTCGGTCCGAGTTGAAGCCGGCTTGGGCCTGGATTTCTCGGCCAGCGCTCGTAGCGGTGAGGCTGGCGCCATGAGAACCCGGATCACCGAGCTGTTGGGCATCGACATTCCCGTGGTGCAGGCCCCAATGGGCTACATCGCCCGAGCCCAGCTGGCCTCTGCGGTGTCAAACGCCGGCGCCATGGGCATTGTCGAGACCTCCTCGGGCCAGCTCGACGACATCAAGGTGGAGATCGCCAAGATGCGCGACCTCACCGACCGCCCGTGGGGCGTGAACATCGCCCAGCTGCTGGTGCCCGACGCCACTGTTATTGATTTCGTGATCGAACATGAGGTTGGGTTTGTGACCACCTCGGCGGGCGACCCCAATCGGTTCACTCAGATGCTGAAGGATGCGGGGATCACGGTTTTCCACGTGGTGCCCACTTTGCGGGGGGCTCTCAAGGCAGTGGACGCCGGGGTAGACGGCCTCATCGTCGAAGGGGTGGAGGGCGGCGGGTTCAAGAACCCCCACGGGTCGTCCACCATGGTGCTCACCCCGCTGGTAGTAGCCGAAGTCGATGTGCCGGTGATCGCGGCGGGCGGGATCTGCGACGGCGTGTCGATGGCCGCGGCCCTGGCGCTGGGGGCCGACGGGGTGCAGATGGGCACCCGGATGTTGTCGGCCGCCGAGTCGCCGGTACACGACAACTGGAAGCAGGCGGTGGTGGATGCCGCCGAGACCGACACCGTTTTGTTGAACCGGTTCGGCCGGCCCGGCATGCGGGCGCTGCGAACTGAACTAACCGCCGAGATGGAGCACCACGACCAGGTGCAGATGCCCGGCCTCGACCGGCTCATGGACCAGTACTTCGGCGGTCAGATGGACGTGGCCGTCCCCTTCGGCGGTCAGGTGATGGGCCGCATCGACGAGGTGCGACCGGTGGCCGACATCTTGCGCGAGGCCTGGGAAGACTGCCAGTGCCGTCTGCGCGACCTGGGCCAGGCCGCGGCGGGATAACGGGGGCGGGGTACCGGGAAATGCGGTGCGGTGCTCCTTTTCTCACAAAATTGTCGCCGCGATGTCGCTGCACTGGAATCGGCAATGAGGAATCGGCGATAAGGAATCGGCGATGAGGCTCTTCGGCTTCGCGGGCGTTCGGCATGCGCAGCTCCGACTGCCCCGGGTGTGGCTGCTCGGCCCCGACCCCCGGGGCGTGCGCCAGTCGCTGGGGGCGTTGTGCATACTGGCGGTGACCAGCGTTATTGCCGGAGTGGTACTGGGCCGAAGCCACGAGCGGCTGGCCGAGCTGCCCGGCCTTTTGCTTTTGGTGCCGGCGGCCATCGCTTTGCCGGGAAAGATCTTCGGTGCGCTGGGCAGCCGGCTGGGCACCGCCATCCACACCGGCACGTTCCGCCTGTCGCTGCGGTCGTCCAGCGTGGTGGGCCAAAACGTGTGGGCCTCGATGGTGCTGACCCTCGTGATGTCGCTGGTGCTGGCCCTGCTGGCCTCGGCGGTGGCTTCGAATCTCGGAGTGGAGAACGCCATCGGCGTGGCCGACTACATGGTCATCTCGGTGGTGGGAGGCACAGTGGCCTCGGTCTTCGTGATGCTGGTGACGTTGGGCATGGCCACCGCATCGGTTCGCTGGGGTCTCGATCCCGACAACGTGACCGCCCCCATGGTGACCGCAGCCGGCGATGTGCTGGCCCTGCCCGCGCTCATCTTGGCGTCTTATCTGGTGCGCCACGACGTGGTGACACCGGTGGTCGCCGGGGTGGTGGCCGCAGCCACCGTGGGGTCTTTGGTGGCGGCCATGCGGTCCCAGGCCCTGGAGCTGCGGACCATTCTTCGGGAGTCGATGCCCGTGCTGGTGCTGGCCGGGTTCTTGTCGCTCATGGCCGGGGTCACGGTGGAGAACCGCTTCGACGTGTTCTCCGACCGCCCGGTGCTGTTGGTGCTGATACCCGGCTTTTTGGCCACCGCCGGTGCGCTGGGGGGCATCTTGGCCAATCGGCTGTCGAGCAAACTGCACCTGGGTTTGATCGGCCCCTCGGTTGTGCCCCAGCGGCGGGCCCGAAGCGATATGGGGGTGACCGCGGGGCTGGCGCTGCCGGTGTTCGCCTTTTTGGCCCTGGTCTCTCAAGGGGCGGGATCGCTGGTGGACCTGGCCGGGCCGGGGTTGGGCCGATTGGTGGGGATCGCACTGGTCGGCGGAGTCCTGGCCTTGGTGGTGGTAGTAGCCGTGGCCTACTACGGGACCATCGCCGCGGTTCGATTCGGGGTCGACCCCGATTCGGTGGGCATTCCGACGGTGACCGCGGTGCTCGATCTGGTGGGGGCACTCACCCTGGTGTTCGCCATCGAGGCGATAGGAGCAGGGTGAGGGGCAGCGTGAATTGCTAATGGCTAGTTTGAAGGGAGTTCACAATGGACGATAAACCCCGCAATCTTCGGGCCATGCTCGCCGAGGCCAAAGACCTCTCCGAGCTGATGGTGGACCTCGCCTATGCCGCCCTGTATTTTGGCGACCCGGACATGGCCACCGAGGTCGATGATCTCGAGGTCAAGATGACCGAGCTGGTGCAGGGCATGCGAGCGGTGTGCATCTTGGCCGTCCGCCACCCCCGCGAGGCCGACGGCATGTCCTCGGTGCTCCAGGTGATCAGCGCCATCGAGCGGATCGCCAACGATGCGGTGGACATCTCCCGGATCGTGACCCGCCGCCTGGGAATCCCCGCTGAGCTGGTGGCCGACATGACCAGCGCCGAGGAGATCTCCCACCGCTTGGTGGTACACGAGGGATCCCACATGGTGCGCCGTCCCCTCGGCGACCTGGAGCTGCCCGTGGTGGCCGGGATGCGGGTCATGGCCATCCGCCGGGATCGGAATTGGATCACCGACGTGGGCGGCGACCAGCTCATGATGCCCGGCGACGTGCTGTTTCTGCGGGGCTCGCCCGCGGGGATCATGCGGCTGCACCAGCTGGCCGCCGCGCCCATGTGGGAGGAGCCGATGGCCCCTGAGGATCCCTGGATCTCCGATCTGGATCGGGCGGTGGACGTGCTGGTGGAGATGAAGGACCTCTCGGAGGCCGCGGTGGGGCTGGCCTATTCGGCGCTGGTGCTCAACGACCGGGGCCTGGCCGCCCAGGTGAGGCTGTTGGAGGGCCGCCTCGACGAGATGAACCACCAGTTGGAGCTGTGGGTGCTGCGGGCCGCGGCCAACAACATCGACCCCGCCCCGCTGCGGGGGCTGCTTCATCTGGGCCAAGCCGCCGAGGACATCGGTGATCAGGCCCGCCAGATGATCTCGCTGGTGGAACAGGGTGAAGAGGTCCACCCCATTTTGGAGATCGCCCTCGGCGACTCCGACGAGGTGGTGGTAGATCTCCCGGTGGCGTCGGGCAGCGGCGCCGACGGCACCTCGCTGAAGCAGCTGGCCCTCAACATCGAGCCCGGCTTCACCGTGCTGGCCATCCGCCGGGCCGGCCGCTACATGTACCGCCCCCGGGGCAGCGCCGTTCTCTACGCCGGCGACCAGATCATCGCCAGCGGCCCCGACGAAGGCCGCGAAGCCCTGGCCGAGCGCTTCGGCTGGACCCTGGTGCGAGAACAAGAAGGCCTAGAAGACGAACTCCAACCCATGGGCTCGTGATGAGTGAAATGATCTGAAATTCTATAAAAGGCGCTTGCCAATGCGATGCCGCTGTGGACATACTTGTTGGGTGGCAACACCGGTACTGGTGCGGTTCAGCAAGAAGCAGGTCGAGGCGATCGACCGCTTGGTGGCCGAAGGCGTGGGGGAGCCCCGCCCTGAGGTGGTGTACCGGGCGGTGGAGAGCCTGGATGAGGCCATTTGCCAGGTGCGGACCAAACTAGAGATCGACCAAACCAACCGCGAGCAGCCACAGCTAGATCCCGATGAACTCTCGGCGAAGGCCGTGGAAATCGCCCTTACCAGGCCCGAGCGGTGGGTGTGGACTGAAGACGGTAGGTGCATCCCGGAGCAGGAAGCTGAAGAGCAGAGTATTCCCATTGGCCAATGCCCTCCCCGCCCCAGCTTGGATCGAAGCAAGGCGAACGGCAGAATCCGGCTGAAGTTCAGCAAAGAGCAGTATGAGGCGATCGACCGCTTGGTGGCAGAAGAGGTCGGGGTCACTCGGCCCGAAGCAATTCGCCGAGCCGTAGAGCGCTTGGCCCATGTCGTCCGCCGGTCGCGCGGTAACGAGGAATTCGCCGAGTCCTACCGCCAGCAGCCCGACGAAGAGCTTGAGGCCTGGATTTGGACTGCGGATGGTCGGTTCTTGCCAGAGCCGGTGGTAATTGAGCAGGGGATACCAATCGGAACAGGGCCTCCTCGTCATCAGCTCACCCTTGAGTGAATTCAAAGCATCAAAGGAACTGCTGCGCCGGGTTTTCTCAGCCACAACCTCAGCCAAGAATCCATCCAGCCGATTGCGTCCCTGCCCAATCAACCGAAGCCGAGCATCCAACCCCGCATCGTCCAACGAGGTCACATCAACCGCCTCGACATGCACTCCATTCCCCGCATTCCCGCAGGTCACAGTCCTAAAATCCATACCCCAAGTCTACCGAAGCCTGTGACAGCTCCTGGTTGGTATCCTGAGCCGTCCAGCTATCAAGACTGAAATATGCTGAATAGCTATAAAACTCTTGACCATACTGGCCTTGATATGGACATACTTGCCAGGTGATTACGCCGGTCTTGGTGCGGATTGACGAAGGTTTGGTCAAGGAGATGGACTGCTTGGCCCATGCCGTCCGCCGCGAGGTTATGACAGTTCCCCTATAGGGGCAGTGCGCCCTATTCTTGTCCCAATGGAACGATTCCCGACCAGTGGCGTCCGGCCTGGCAATTGGAGGCTGAGCGCTTGTGGTACGCCCCCGCCATCAAAAGCGCGATTACGAGCAAATGATGAAGCGAGCCGAGAAGACTGGCTGGGTGTTCGAACGGCGGGCCAAGAAGTTTCGGGGCCGCTGCCCCTCGGGCAACTGTCTCGTCACCATCCCTCTTACCCCGTCGTCATAGCGTACGCTCGTCAACCGGCAATCCGATATCGACAGGTGTCCGCACTGACTTGCGCCGAGGAGATGGCATGAGCGACACGATCATGGAAGTCACCGTCACCGGCGTACTGGCGCGTCGGGCTGGGGGGAGAGAGCAGCCGCTCAGTAGGGACCAATACGATGCGGTGTTCGAGAAGGTGTCCGACAGTCTGCACAGCCTGATCTCAGACTGCGGTGTCTCCGGTCAAGCCGATACCGGAGAGCTGCGCATCTGGTTCCTCGTTGCCGACGCCGACTCGCTTGACGGTGCCCTGAAGAAGATGACCGCGACCATCGGCATGGTGTTCCGCGCCGCCAAGATCGTGGCCGAGCCAGCCCGCAAGCGAGCACCGCTGCGCTTTCCTCGCAACGACGACATCACAGTCATCAGCAGCTACAAGATCGTCAACGAAGTTCTGGCCGCATAGCAGAAGAATTGTGCGAAGGCCTCTTGTCGCCGGCTGATTGCCGACGCCAGCCAGCGCTACAGACGCAATCCGCCAAACGCGCCACCTCTTGGCATCCGGCGCATTTTCCCAGCCACTGCCTCGGCCAAGTACCCCTCCAGCCGATTGCGCCCCTGCCCGATCAGCCGAAGTCGAGCATCCAACCCCGCATCGTCCAACGAGGCCACGTCCACCGCCTCAACATGCACACCATTCCCCGCATTCCCGCAGGTCACAGCCCTAAAATCCATGTCACAAGTCTACTGACGCCAGTGACAGCTTCTGGTTGGTAGCTCGCCTCGCCGAAATGTGAAGACTGATATTATCTGAAAAATCATAAAAGACCCTTGATCTAGCTACTCTTCATGTGGGCATACTTATCGAGTGGCAAGATCGGTACTGGTACGGTTCAGCAAGAAGCAGTTTGAGGCGGTCGACCGCGGGGAGGCTGAAGTGGTGGGGGTTATTCGGCCAGAAAGCAATTCACCGGGCGGTTGGGCGCTTGGTACTTCTTGTCCGCCGGTCCCGCGATGGTGAGGAATTTGCTGAGTCCTACCTCCAGTAGCCCGATACAGAGATTGAGGCCTGATATTGGACCGCTAACGGTCGGTTACTGTCAGGGCCGGTGGTCATCGAGCAAGGGTTACCAATTGGAACAGGGCCTGCACGTCCTCGATCAAGTTGGGAAGACCATTGGCCAGGAGAATGATGCAGACAATCTCACTTCAGTGTCGAAATCCGTCTTGACTCGACAACTCGAGGAACTTGACTTCCAAGGACGCAAACAGATGTTCGACTCTCCCAGCGGATGGGGCATGAGGCAGGCGACAGCAGTGTGGGTAAGTGACTGACTCGGTGCCGGCCATGGTCCGAGGGCTGCAATGATTTTCGCCTTATTGGATGTCTGCCCGTACGGCAGCGGCTACTTGGCGGATCTCCACTCATGGGTGGGGATTGAGAACAGGGCTGAACGAAGACTTGTGCCCTGCGTAGATGTAATAGTGCGGCAGACGTCTTAGTCCGATGTCACAGGCCCTCACCTTCCCAGCGGAATCGCAAACCGTGCTCGAATTGCTCCGGGAAGGTCAAGCTCTCTACGTGCCCGTTTATCAGCGTGCGTACACATGGGGAGCGGACCAGATTGAGCGTCTTTTCGAAGATATCCACGCAGGCCTTAACAGAGCTGCGCATCCACCCGGGCCACCGACTTTCCTAGGTTCAGCGATTCTCTTCGAGGGTCGAAACTCTGTGTCTCCCAGAGTAGGCACTGCTCTTCCTGCACAAGTACTACACATCGTCGATGGCCAGCAGCGGTTGGCAACGATGCTCTTCATGCTTGGGCAAGCACGTTTCCTCGTGCGTAGTTCAATCCAGGCTGTTGGGAACCTGAAGCGCTCGGTTGTGGTCGACTGGATCGACGCCAATCTGCAGAATCTGGATTCTCAACTCAAGTCGTGTCTCTGGGTTACACTTTCGTCCGCTGCCGGAGCATTCAAGCTTCTCCCGCGCCTCATTCGACAGGACACAGACATGTGGGGCGATCGTGAGACAAACGCCAAATACGACAGTGACGTTGCCTTCTATCTTCATGACTTGGCTCAGCACGAGATCGAGGGAGAGCCATTGAGCCCATACGTCAATCGTCCCCACTTGCGGTTGGTGATAGACAGTATCGACGACCACCTGGATCGCGTCGTAGAAGGGACCGAAGAGGGCTCAATGCTAGGAGATGTGTCCTTCACTTCGGACCTCTCAACCTTGAATCGACTCTTGCCAAGCGTTCTGGCCGATGAGCCCATCACGCCCGCGGCGGCGGAGTCGGAGGTGCTCAAAGCGATCCGCATTGCTGTTTTTGGACAGTTCCTGTTGAACCAAGTGCTCCTGATCGACGTTCGCGCACCAGATGAGGAAACTGCGTTCTCGCTCTTCGAACCGTTGAATACGACTGGGCAGCCTCTTACCCCCGTCGAGACTCTTCGTCCTCTTGCAGTAACGGCCGAGGGAGGGCTCGATACCTATGTTGGGTCACGATCTGATATCGCATTTCAGCGGGTAGGCAGATACGTGCCTGACGAGCTTCAGGCAACAGAGAAGTCTAAGCGCGTGTCCTCATTGTTGACGTCTTTCGCACTAGGCCAAGACGGAAAGAAGCTTGAGCACGACATGCTTGAGCAGCGACGTTACCTAAGAACGGCGTACGACAATGCGAAGGACCTCGAAGCGAAGCGCGTGTTCGTTGAGGGGGTCGCTGACACCGCTACGTTTCTCAGTGACGTGTGGGAAGACGCCGAGTCCCCACTGATCACGGCTGGCTCACCGGCGGATCGCCTAACTCTGGAAATCCTCAAGGTCTCCAAGCACTTGATCGTGGTACCACTCCTAGTCCGTTACTTTGAGCGATCAGAGCAGCAAGGATCTGTTGAGGCTACGGAGGACTTCCGTACCGTTGCCCGTGCCGTCTTGGCCTTCTGGACAATCTGGCGCTCAAGCCGCACGACGACTGGAGGGATCGACGGGATCCATCGGGGGTTGATCAAGTCGGGTTTGCTAGCCACGTCGCTGCCACCTTTGGCACGATCTACAACTGCAATGTCGGCATTGCCGGAACCTGTGGAGATCAAGGCTGCCCTGCGGAGCCTGTTAGAAAGCAAGTTAGAAGTTGCCGATGAATACTCCTGGTCGTTGAAGGTCAACTCCCAACAATTGTACGAAACGGCTAAGGTCCTGGCGCGATACATCCTGCTATGCGCACATGACGATGCTGTTGACGACCCATTGGCAACAGGACACGCTATCCGGGGAACAAAGGGGTCGTGGCCAACTCTGTCGCTTGAGGTCTGGCGGGCTAACTACACGGTAGAGCACATCGCACCCCAAAATAGACGATCAACCGATACAAGCTACGCTTCAGAGCTCTATGACGAAGGCGACGTCAATAGGCTAGGGAATCTCACACTTCTGCCAGCGAATCTCAATGGACTACTTGGGAGAAAGCACTGGCCATTCAAGCGCGAGGTATTTCAGATGGTATCGATGACTGATAAGGAAGAACGGATTGCGGCGCTAAAGGAAGGAGACTTGTACGGACTCGGGGCAAAGTCCAAGGCTCTGCTGGAGTCTTCCGAATTTATGCCATTCTGCAAGTTCGTCGCTACGCACCAGTCCGACGTGATTGACAGGGCCTACATCAGCGAGCGAGGAATACGACTAGCCGCGCTGGCATGGGATCGGCTCTGGGCAGATCTTGAGTAGGAATATACTGGATTTAGACACCGAACTGTTTCGCGGGGTTCTTGGGGAGTCTGATACTGCATGTGCTCACATACAGAGACACGAGTTCACAGCTTCGGCGTCATGACCGCTCTCGTACTGCCGAGTTGGAGATCGACCGGCAGAGACGCCGCTGAGGTGGAGCGATGGGCGCAGCTGCGGCCCCGGGAGCAGACGGCCGCCGTCGAGGTGGTGTGCTACGACCCCCACGAGGGATATCGCAAAGCGGTCCGCGGCCTCAAAGCCAAAGGTGCGCTGGCCGCCGACGCGCAACTCGCGTCAGACCCGTTCCACATTGTGCGCCTGGCGAACCGGGCGCTCGACGAGTGCCGTCGCCGCACCCAAAACGACGCCCTGGGACACCGGGGCCGCAAAGGCGACCCGCTCTACGGCGCCCGCAAGCTGCTGCTGATGGGCGCCGAGCGCCTCAGCGCCGCCGCGCGGGACCGGATGCGCCGGGCGCTCGACGCCGACGACCCCTACGACGAGGCCGCCTACTGCCGGCAAGCCAAAGAGAAGATCCGCCCGGTGTTCAAATCCGCCGACGCAGACCAGGCCGCCGACCGCCTCGACGAAGCCATCGAACACTGCCTGGCGCCCGAGGCCGCCCCCGAGCTGCACAACCTCGCCCGAACCCTCACCAAATGGCGAACCGAGATCGAAACCAGCGTGCGAACCCGCACCCACAACGGCCGCACCGAGGCCGCCAACGCTAAGACCAAAGACGTCAAACGCTCCGCCCGAGGCTTCACCAACCTCGACAACTACCGGCTCCGAATCCTGCTCGCCGCCGGACGAAAACCCGGCCAAACCCAACCAGCCACAAAAATCAGAACCCGACATCCCCCCGCATCAACGCGAAGAGCCCGTTAGGCCTGGAATTGGCTTCGATGGAGCGCTGCGACTGCGCAGAAAATGCCTATTGATGGCGCTACGCTGTGAAGCCAGTACATGGGATTCTGAGTCTTGTCCCGGATGGAGTTTGTCGAGGTTTGTGGCCTGTAGCGGTTGCTTTCAGGACACTTCGAGAATTTCAGCGGACATTGTTGTAGAGCTGGGCGGCGAAGTTGAGCACGTTGTCGAGGGGGTTTAGCCGGAGATCTCTGCTGTTCAGTTGATCTAGCACCACGGGGCAGCCGGCACCGGCGAGGCAGTTGCCGACTTCGATTATCTGGGCGGGGTCGTCGATCCCCTCGTGATCAGGGCCGAGGCGGTGGAAAGCGGCGATGGCGAGCATGTCGCAGAGGGGTTCTGGCATTTCTACTTCACGGGTGTCCACGAATCTTCTTCCCCACTTGCTGGACGGCCCGTCGAGCGGGTCGATTTCCTCTGCGATGGCGGTGGCGATGCTGAAGGCCCAGAAGTCGAGCTGGCGGCGGAACGGGGCCCGCTCCACGCTGGTGGACTGGTGCATCTGCACGAGGCGCTGGATGTCGTCGGTTGAGTCTTTGGGCAGCCGCAGTCTGTGGGCCTTTTGAGTTAGAAGTTGGGCGAAGTAGGCCATTGGTCGCCTTTCAGTTGGTCAACCGGTTCCATCCGGGCGCTCCTGCTTGCCCGGTGCGCTCGCAGATTTCGCAGTATTGGCGCGGTCCGCACCGACACAGCAGGGAAACTTGGCGCTGTTGTGTCCAGTTCACGACATCGCCGCCGCTGCCGGAGTCGATCGCGTCCCATTGGCCGGTGAGGGTGTAGGTGGCTCCGGCGTGCTGCGTCACGGTCTCGACTTCGGACTGCGCTTCGAGATCGGACCCGGTGAGCAGCAGGATGGGTTGATTGGAGTGCTCGGAGGTGGCTTGAAGGGTGTTGCGCCGGACCGCTCCCGACATGAAGTTGAGCAGGGAGTCGGCGATGAGCGGGGCGCGGGTTCGCGATTCGATACACAGGGCGAGCACGAATGACAGCGCCATGACCCGACGGGATGCGCCGTTGATCTGCACGGGCGGCATCGGGCGGCCGCGGTTGTTGAGGGCGAATATCTCAAATTTGTCTGTGCTGGCTTCTACGGGGCGGACTCCGACCTGCGCGATCATGCGGAGTGTGGCCTTGTTGGGCTGGGCGTCTGTGTAGTCGTCGTCGGAGACGTTGGCCGCTATCTGACGAAATAGGTGGCCCATTCTTTCCGACAGGTCGTCGACTTGTTTGTCCTCGATTGCAGAATAGGCGCTGTCCAGGATCTTGACGACATGCCGGGCGATTTCCTCGGAGGCCCGGTGGTCGGCAGCGGCTCGCTCGTTGCGCTGTCTTTGGCTGATGGTGCTTTCGAGTGATGCGATCCGCTCGCCTAGTTCGGGAAGCCGGTCCCTGTGGCGGCTTAGATTCAACGTGCATCCGCCCAGCTGTTCTTGCACAGCGTCTCTTTCGCCTCGCAGGAGCGAGATTCTTGCGTCGTCGATGCTCTCGAGCTTTGCGTCGATGTCCTTCTTTTCGTTCTTGAGCCCGGAGATCTTCTCGTCGAGTTCTGCGAGCCTTGCGGCGTTCTCCTCCCGCCTGTCGTTCCATGTCGAGCTTTCTGCCGACAGCTTCAGCGACAGGACGGCCTCGTGCAGCTGAAACAAGAAGCCTGCCCGTTCCGCTTCGGCTGCCGCCTCGTCGATGCGCTTTTTGACCCTCTTTCCGTGTTCGTTGTGCGCTAGGAGGGTTTGGCCGCAAACGCAGCGTCCGGATTCCATGAGGCGTTGGACGAAGGGGAGGTGCGCGACCGGTATCTTCCCCTGGTCGTGCAGGGGCTTGAGGAAGTCGTAGGTGCTCGAGATCGGAGTGGACCCGAGACAGGCCAGCAGATCGGTGGCCTCCAGGTCTTCGGCTAGTTGCGCAGTGCAGTCGTTCCGGCTCTTGACAGCCCCTTGGTATTGCTCGTCGTTGACTCTGAGTCGTTTCCTGAGGTCTTCATGAGAGCCTGACCGCTGGAGTTCTGCCTCAAGATCGTCGACAACGCGTTCCAGATTGTCCTTCAGTTCTGCTTCTCGGTCTGTCTCCTTGCTTATTTTCGATTCCAGGTCTGACTTGGTGGCTCGGGCTCCGCTCAGTTCTTCTTCAAGGTCGATGAGGCGTTGGTCGCCGATTGCTTTGGTCGCCTTCTTGCTGAAATTGCGGGCGGCGCCCTCAACGCGCCCTCGTGCGCCCTTGAATACGTCTATCCCGAGCAGGCTCGTGATCGCGCCGGTGGTCTTTTCCTGCACTTGTTGGCGGGGAATGGTCTTGTTCTCGCTGCCGCCCACGAAGTCGGTTACTTCGTCGGTGTCCATCACAAAGAAGTCCCTAAGGCTCCACGGCAGGAGCTCCTCGACGACCGCATCAGGTCCTTTTTCGTGCTTGTTCCAGGTGCCGTCAAGCTCTTTGACCATGAGCATGGGGGGCTGCTCCTCGATGCGCCGGAAGTCTTGTTCGTCGTCTTTGACGGTTTCGACTCCTATGGTCTTGACGATTCGATCCAGCCGGTAAAGGGCAGTGTCGTTCTCAGTGCTGGTGTAGTTGCGGCTGGAGCCGTCGGCCTCAAACTCGATCGACACCCGAGTCTCTATGCCCTTCGCATCGGGGTGCCACCATGCCGGGTGGATCGGAAAGCGCGACGGGACTTCACCCGGCAACCCCTTCTCCCCGTACATGCCCCAGCGCAGTGCCCTAAGAAACGTTGTCTTGCCCGAGCCGTTCTCTGCTCGAATGACCGTCAGCGGGCGCTCGGGATCGGTGGAGGGCTCGACCACGATGTCATCGAAGCAGACGAAGTTCTCGATCTCGATGCGTTGCAGTATCAGCACAACCGTTTCCTAGTCTCTCAAGAGGTCCATCGCGGCGGTTGCGATCATGTTCTCTATATCCTTGTTCACGTCAATTGGCCTGATGCGGTGGCGGTCCTCGGTACTCACAATCTCCATAACCAGCTCGATGAGCGGATCGGCGGGCAAGCCATTCTCTGCGGCGACGCGGCTGGCTTCGGCAGTGATCTCCTCGAAGATGCGGTCGTAGTTGCTTACCATCGGTCTCCTTCCGGCGTCGCGGGCGCAATGAGATGGTCGCCCGCAGACTCTAGAACCACAGCGCCCCCATTTGTCGGCCAATAGGCGCGTCTTATCCTGTCGAGATGGGATAAGACGCCATCGGTTCCTGTTGCGTTTCTGGCGTGGGCCGCGAATGAGTAGGCCCTCGACAGCTCCCCCTGCACAATCTTCTTCAGATCATCGTCTGCCCTTCCTGCCAGTCTGAACAAGTCGGCGGGGGGAAGCGCTATGAAGTCGTGGAGGACGGCCCACGGCTTGCCGGGGTGTCGGCGCAGCACCCGGCCGCGCCGCTGCACCCACTCCCGCTCCACGGTGGACGACGCGACCACAAACGCCTCTCGGATGCTGGGTATGTCCACTCCTTCGTCGAGGACCTTCTTGGCCAACAGCACCTGGAAGCCGCCCGCGGAGAAGGTGGCCAGTGTCGTGTCGAGGTGCTTAGGGTTGGCGGTTGTCTCCTGGGTGACTCCCGCCCAGCGCACGCCGAGACCGGTCAGCGTGTCGGCGATACTGTCGAACTGCTCTGGGTTCTTCGCCGATGCATAGACCAGGGCTTGCTTGAGCGATCTCGGCCCGCGATGGTGCAGGACCGCCGACAGCAGCGGGATCTTGGACTCGGCTGTCTCGACGATCCGCCGCCGCCTAATTCGCAGGCTGGTGAGATCGCGCTCGCTGTTCTCATCAATGTCGCGGAATGCCTGGCGTCGGATTCGGTCGGTGAGTTCTTTGAACTGTTCGAGCTCGCCGCCGTCGAGTGTTGTGGCGTGTACGTAGTAATCGTAAGGGACCAAGCAGAAGCCGATGGCCCTTTGGAGGCCGAACTCGTAGACCGGCGGGCCGAAGAAGTCGAAGATCTCCTCGGTGCCGTCGGGGTCGTATTGGCGCTCCGGTGTTGCCGACAGTGCGAGACGGCGGTCAAAGAACTCCGGCTTGTTGGCGATGAAGCTCGCCGCGCCGAGCGTGTGGGCCTCGTCGCCGATAAGCATGGTGGCCAGCGGCCTTGAGGCGTTGTTGAGGTGGCTGGCGACGGTGTTCTGGAATGCCTTATCGCAGAGCAGGTCGTTGGTCACTACCGCGACATGGGTGCCGCCCCCGCTGAGGGACTGCAACAACAGGGATATGGCCGCGTTCTTGTCAGAAGCCTGTGTTGGTGCGACGGCGTTGATGCCGAAGCCCTCGACCTCTTCAGCCCATTGGGTGATGAGGGGAGCCGTCGGGGCCGACACCACGATCAGGAAGGGAGTGTCGCCGAGCCGGTCCTGCGCGCTGGTGGCGCAGATCAAAGCGGTGAGGGTCTTGCCGGCACCGGTGGCCATAGCGATTGTGCCGCGGTCGGGATCGGGGTCCGCCTCCCAGGCGGCCACGGCTTCTGCTTGATGGGAGTAGTCGCCGGTTTGCCATTCGAGCCATTCGGGGATAACCAGCCGTGGCCGGTCTTGGCCCGTTGGACGGCGGGCGAACCGGTCTCGCAGCCGCTCCAGGGACCCGCGTGCCTCGACGGCCCATGTAGGCGCAGACGATTTCCCGGCTGCTTGCAGGTAGTTGTCTGGGGTGGGGGCAGCAGCGGGGGCGGTTCTGATGATGTCGTCTCGCAGGGCGTCGGGCAGGTCCACTGTTTGCTCGATTCCCAGGCTGATCCCCTGCTCCCAGTCGTCGAGGATGCCGATGCCGGTTGCGACCCGGTTGCGACCCGGCTCGTTCCATGACACGTCCACGTCCATGTGCTCGACCCCGCTGCTCAGCCCGCGGCCGGTTGCGTTTGCCGATCCCCTCACCAGCACCTGATTGGAGCCGTCGTCGAACAGCCATATCTTGGGGTGGTAGTTGGAGTCTGGTCTCGGCACGGCGATCCGCAGCCGGAGCCGGTCGGCTGCGACCATCCAGGCCAGGCAGTCCAAGGCGTGTTGTCCCAGTGCGGTGGCGTCCACCCGCCCCTCCACGAACACGTCTGCCACCCGCTGCGCGGCTTCCTCGGCCGTCATGGCCCAGCCCTGCTCGACTGCTTGTCGTTCCTCGGGGAAGAAGACGGGAGCGACTGTGAAGCGGATCGGGGCGGCATCGGATCGGCTGAGGTATTCGGCCAGCCCGGGGGACAGCCGCTCGATCCACCCCGCGGAGAACCAGCCGAAAGCGCCCCGAACCGATGTGGCCGACCGGAATCCGGGGATGAGCACCTTGGGACCAATCGGCGCTTCGGGAAGCCGGTACAAGCCGGGCTGAAGGGTGGACTCGTCGGCAAGCATCCTCAAAGCCCCCGCCGGCGTTCCTTCATGCGTTCAAGGAGTTCCTTGGCCCGCTCCGATGAGTCGTCGCTGCCTTCTGGCCGGGCAGCAGCGCGCTGGGGCGCGCTGGGGTGGCGCAGCGAGACGCTGAGGGGGGCTTCGAGGACGAGGTGGATACGCTCGCCTTGGTGGGCTCCGAGCAGGCCCAGCGGCTCGGCTAGGTAGCCGAGCGTCGCGCCGGTCAGCGATGTGAGCGGCCAGCGCACCGAAACTGTCCCGCAGCCTTCGGGGGCGAGTACCGGCACCCGCAGGCTGCCGTCGGGCTCGCAGCCCAGAGCGTCGGCGATCTCCGGGGGCAGGCCGGCGAGGCTGTACCCGTCGAAATAGCGGCCTTCCACCTTGAAGCTCCAAAATGGCAGACCGTCGAACGTGCGGCCGTGGATGACATCCTCCAGGGCTCGGAGCGTGATCGAGGAGGGATCGGCCACGCTGACGTAGCCGTCGCTTATCCGGAACCGGGCGGACTTGGCGTACGCTTCGACGCTGCCCTCAGCCACGTCGAACATGCGCGGGAGTTCCTCCAGAAGCCGCTCCAAGCGCGTGGCACCGCCGTCTTCTTCGATGCGCTGGATGATCTCGGCGGGAATCCCCTCGTACTCGTCCTCGATCCACTCCGCGAGGCCCCACCGCTTTTTGTCGGCCCGAATCACTCCGGGAATGGCCGACAGCCGCGCGCCGAGCCGGTTCGGCTCCAGCCCGCAGACCTCCCCGATCTCTTCTTTGGTGGCTGGGTGCCCGATGAACAACACGGCGGCCTTGGCCTTGGCCTTGGCGGTGTCGCGAAGGGCTAGATGGCCGCAGAGGCGGTGCAAACCGCATAGGGCGATCAACTGGTCCCAGTGGCGCCGCCACGAATCGTCGGGCAGACGGGCCATGAGATCGGACTCGGCGACGAGGCCCACTTCGTCGGCGAGGTCTTGGGCTGCTGCTTTGAGCTCTGAGATTGCATCGCTTGCTGTTTGGCTGAGGCAGGCGCCATCGGCAGTCGAGTAGCCGGAGTCTTCTCGGAGCAGGTGGCGGGCCATCTCCGCTGCCGCCCGCTCGTTTTCGTCGCTGTGCTCGCCCAGTGGGAATGTTGCCGAGATACGGGATTCGAGGGCTTCCTTGTCGGTGATCGGGCCGAGCTGGTTGCGGAGCAGCACCCCCAAAGCAGCTATCCAGCACAACACTGCTGGCCCCGACGCTGAGGGATGGCGGAGGCGGCTCTTGACTATGTTCTCGATCTGGCGGATTCGCTCGCGTGTCAACCCTGCCGCCTGCCCCAGTTGTTCGAGTGTCTGCGGCTCCGGTGACAGGAGGCGTTCTCTGAGGATGGCCTTGTCTAGCGGTTCCAGCGACTTCCACAGCCCGCTCATCGACGCGAGCACTTCCTCCGCGAGCGGCTGTGTTCCGCACAGGTCGGAGATTGCGATGTCCGCGAGGGAGTCGCCCATTCCCAGCTCGACCGCGAGTGCTCCTAGACTGCTGTTGAGCCCGTCGGCCAGCGTGCCGCGCCCATCAGCTGCGCTCGATGCGGCCAAGAGCCTCTTGAGCACGGGAACAGCCGATCCCCACGCTGCCGATGAGGGATCTGGCGGCTCCGGTTCCGGCAGGGTCGAAGCCCCCGCAGCGCCTGTCGGGGACATGTGGAGCGGAGGAGTGAAGGCCGGATCTCGAATGAGCCCGCGTTCGAGGGCGGCCTCGACCACGCACAGCAGATCGAGCAGGGATACCAGGCCGAAGTTCCTCAGCTTGAAGAGATGGCCTAGGGTTATCGGCTTGAGTTGGCCAAACATGTCGGCGTTGAGCGCTTGTCGGAGGCAGTTCAGCGTCCGCACTCTCAGCGGGTACTTGAACAGATCGGCGGTGTCGATTCCTTCGGGGATCGCGACGAAATCGTCAGGCGGGCGGACTATCCGGTAGGCCATACGGACCAGGGCGCTGTGCTCGTCCCTGCCCAGGGGGTGTGTGCGGTGCTGCCACAGGTCAGCCAGGTCGCCGAGTAGTCGCAGATCAGATTCGGGGCCGGCGATCTTTCTGAGGGGAGCGGGAAGCTCGACGGCGTACAGCGTCTCGAAGTGCCAGCGGGGAAGGATCGGGGTGGGCGGGCTTCCCCAAGGCGCAAGCAGTTCAGCTTCAGCCCCTGCTCCTGGAGTATCCGGCAGGTTATATGGAGTGGTCTTGGTGTATGGCATCACCATTGTTGGCTGTCCCTGCGTATGCGGGGTGCTGGCCAAGATTCATAGAGCACAGACAATGCAGGGATCGGTGTCGTCATCTTCGTCTAGCACATCGGCTAGGGCATTCACCAAGGGGAGGTTCGGCTGGGTTCGGGCGGTGCGAGCGATGGCGGATTCGTGGCGTTCGAGGATTTCATCTCGACGGGCGCGGAGTTGCACAAGGGTCTCGCCGCCCGACCAGGTGTACTGACGGCCCTTCATCGCCTGCTCTCCGAAGTCCGCGTTACCATCTACTCCGGCGTCTTGGAGGACTTTTTTCTCGATAGCGACGGCTCGCTCGAACAGGTCGGGATGGCGGTCGGCGAGGCCGATCCACTCCGCTTTGCGCTGGTAGAAGCAGAAGTAACACCCCGAGCGTGTTCGCCACTCGTAATAGGCGGGCAGGCCGATCCCGGCATCGCCGAGTATCCGCATCACACCGGCGTGGTCAATGTCGTCCTCAACGAAGGGGAACCGGCTTTCGATATTTGGCTTGGTGGAGACGTATCCCTTGCGATTGGCTTCGTCGGATCGAATAGCGACATAAGAGATCGCCGGATCGTCGCCGATCCAGTGCTCGAGCGGCTTGATCTTCATGTTCTTGGTGCACCAGCGCATCTGCGGCGAAGGCAGAGCACCCCTGAAAATTTCGAACCAATGGTCGAATCCCCGATCGGCATTCAGACGGGTGATGGGCTTTGCCAATATAACCTCAAGTCGGGTCAGGAACTCGTATGTCTCGGGAAGCTCAGCGCCGGTGTCGCAGAAGAAGTACTCCATCTCGGGCACCCGATCTTTCATGTACACCGCGAGGGCACTGGAGTCTTTGCCCCCAGAGATTCCGCAAATGTGCCGGATTTCATCAGGCATGATGTGCCTTCTCCGCTCGTTGGAGGTCAATTTCGGTTGTGCCCGTGTGTTCCTCGGTCGATCCAGTCGACAACATCCGTTCACCTAGGAGCGCGAGGAGGGCATGATCTGCCCGTCGCTGGGAACCTGTTATCTCCGAGAGCTTTTTGAGCGCCTCGTTGAGGACCTGCTCAAGCATCTGGCGGCTACTTTGGTCGATTCCAACGAGACGAGCGAGTTCTGAGCCATCAGCCTGGGTGACGGTCACACGCAGCGCGTCGAACGGTCCACCTCCATTAGCTCTGTGTTCCGCATGAAGGGCCACTAGTCGTTGGAAGGCGGCTATGTGCTCGGGCATGACACGTCGGAAGCGAGCCAGATCGTCATCGGTCCACTCCGCGGGAGCCTTTTCGGTAACCACCATTGCAACTGCCTTTATCCAATCCACGTCGGTGTCGACGCCATCGTTGGCTAGGGCAAGGGTAAATGCCCGAATTCTCGGATCGAGCACCTCGTTCTCAAGCGCAGCGGCCTGCCCGACGACAGCAAGGCGGGAAGTTTCGCCGCTCTCTTCGAGAAGGAGGTCGTAGAGGTCGTCGAGGAGGCTGTCAAAACAACCAGTGAGATCCTCAAGTGCCATACCGACACTGTCTGCGTAGGCTTGTGCTCTCACGTACGACTTGGTATTTGCAGGCACTGGCCTGAAGCCCAGTGCTTTGGGGAGGGCATCGAACAGAAGTTCATCCGGCTCAACCGCAGTAACCAGGGCTTCCCGTGCATTCTTAGTCGCTTCCGGGAGGTTCCGAGTCCTGAGTGTGTAGTTGTCGAGCCGGTTTACACGGGATACGAGATGTCCGACTATCGCAAGAACATTTGCAACTCGGAGCTTACGGAATGTGGGGCGAACTCCCAGCCGGGCTGCCAGTTCGTCAATGACTTGTCGTCGCGCCCCTGTTGTGTTTGCGAAGTGCTTGATTTCAAAATGACTGGGGTTTTTCACCATGCGTTCTGAAAGTTCGGCACTGAGTAAGGGCTTGAACGTTCCGTGCTCGTAGATCGCTATCTCGTTTGCGTGTGCAAGCAAGCCGGCTGTCGCAAACACTGGGATCACCGCGGCCTTCATGCCTATCGGCGGGGACATGAGCACGGCGAACAGGTCGTTAAGGTTTACGCGCCGCTTTCTTGAGCGCCTGAATTCTTCGTCCATGACCTTCCACGCGGGCTGCAGTGAAGGTTCTTTGGGCTTGTCGAAGCCTTGGGGATCATTCCGCGAATCGAATCGGTGCATGCCTGTTCGTTCGAGGACACTCCGATACATGGCGACCTCTGGTCCATAGCCCTCAAATCCAAGGTCGACCTCGTCAGCACGTTCAATCATCCCGGTCAGCAGCATGCTCCGCGCCTTTGCCCCCTGCGAGGTGAGTGCAGTGCGATTGATCATCTCATTACCGATCCGCGGGGCTAATCGGTACGCCTCATCGGCGGCTGCCGACAAGGCAGCCGTTCCGCGACCAGTAGTCAGAGGCTCTGCGCAGTCTTCCTTCAAGAGGAACCAAGCACAATTCTGCGGATCGAAAGTCGAGATAAAGGCTTCGTGAAAAAGGGTTTCGGCCTGTGCGAGCTGTTCCCCGAGTTCGCTGCGAACTACCCAGTCATTGGCTACTTCTGGCAATTCGAGAACCTGGTGGATCGCAGCGAGGTTCCGTGCTGAGGAATCCAAGGCTGCAAGGGTGGCTGGTACTGCGGCAACAATCGGCTTGCTCAATCCGGCCTCGGCGATCGCAGGACAATGGGATTCAGAGTCCACTAGAAGCAACAACTCGCCGTCAGCCTCCGAGAATGGGCTGAGAGGTTTGATCACCTCCGATGAGGTCGCGTAGCGGCGGGTGAAGACACGAAGTGTGTCGTACTCGGCAGAGTGGCGCGCCGCTATCACTGGGGCGGGAGGATCGAAGCGCGAGAGAACCTCGATCAGAGGGAGTTTGGCCAGAGTCGCTGTGGCGCTTTCAACGAGGGAGCGGACATCCAGATCGCTTCCTTGCCAGACACGATATTCGTCAGCGAATGCGCGATATGTGACGAGACCGCGTTCCTCCAGATTCCGGAGCGTTGCCGCTGGGCGCTTCGATACCTGTCCCAGCAGGGTCTTCGATGCTCGTATCGTTCCCGAAGCGCCAACCAGATTCAGGATTGCAATTGACTTCGCCAAGGTCCATTCATGAGCGCTGAGCCCGTGTGCATCCCGCAAGCAAGTTGCGATTTCCCTCCACCGGCTCCCGTGTACGCCTGGTGATCCAGCGATTTCTCCTTCGATGAAGTAGTCGTAAACCTCAGACAGCCCGATGGCAGGGAGGAGATCCGTCCCTGCCAGTTCACATCGTGCAAGAACCGCTGGTACGGCTGAGGCGTCGCTCCCCGCGAGAAAGGAAAAGAGTGTGCGTTCGTTCTGTCCATATCGGCTGCACAATTCGGGGAGGATGGCCGCGGCGAGCGGGTGGAGTGGAAAACATTTGGCAACAGCGTCACTAGTGGATAGGTCCTCGAACCCAAGTCTTCCCATGGCATTTGCCATGCTCGCTGCCCAGGTGTCGATCTGTTCGCGAAGCGCGTCGTCGAAGTCAAAGACACTTGAGATAAGGGCTCGGGTCTCCGCTGGTGAATCTGCAAAGGGCACGTCTTCGAACCGTCCCTGCACTTTGGCCCACTCGCGATGTTCCAGGTTGCCATCTGCTGTGAAGTAGTCCTCAAACGAAAGATGCTGAAGGGTCAAGGTGAAGATTGGGGTGTCTCCTCCCTGCCCAGCTTCCGCTAGTTGCTGAAGGAGGTACGGGTCGGAATCTACTGAACTGCTGACTGCCTCAAGGTTCTTACCGAATTCGTCGATCACGATAAGAAGAGGTGCTGATTCAGCAAGGCAACGAGCGACGGCAAGTAGCGCTGAGGGGGATGGTCCTGTCCGACGAGGATCGTCCGATGCTTCGTCGGACAGGGCGTCGATGAGGGCTTGTGCGGCCTTGAACTTTGAGGGTGGAGGGATACTGCCAAAACGGCGTATGACCGCCAAGTGAAGAGCGCGCAGGACTGTGTGACTTATTGGTTCCCGGCCCGCTGTTGCCACCGCACGACAAAAGCCCGGCCGGATCGTGCCATGAAGTTCGTGGGCATGGAGGATCTTCGTCCTTAGATCGGGGGCGGCCGCGCCGATGAGGTCCAAGGTCTTGTTGCGCACCTCGCCTTCTTCACCGAATGCTCCATCAATCAGGAGAGCTAGCGAAGACTTGCCCGATCCGTACGGTCCGGTAATTGACCATGCGCCGCCAACCGTGCCGCAAGTCGCTCGGGTGGCAAGGCGATCTACGACATCTACGGCGCGTGCGGTGACGATGTAACCGTCAAGGGGGTCGACTGAAGTTACGTCTCGCTCGAGGTTCGCCGAGCGAGCGAAGCGCGGTGAGACAGAAACGTGGTGGGCGAGCGTGGTCATGTACTGGCCACCGTCTGATGTCGAGCGTTGGCTTCGTGGAGTTTCGACATTGCAGGTGATTGCTCTAGCAAGAGATCTCGATCCACCGGTTTATCACCATCAGGGCCGATAGCTGGGACTTCGGGTTGCGTGTCGTAGTAGTCATTGAGGACAGCGATCCCAATTTCGGCAGCATCGGTTGTCCATGAGACTTGTTGTGCTCCGGTTGTTTCTAACAAGTCCATAGAAGGTTGTTCCTTCGCTATCCGGCCGAGGGCCACATGGAGATCCTGCTCGTTGAGTCTGAAAGCTCGTCCTGGACTTCCCGGTTCATTTGCGAGATGAGCAAGGGTGACCGTGCGCCCGCCTTGTCGACAGCGAGACAGGTAGTCCAGCACGGCAAGAGCCACGATCTCATCAGGCAGTGTTGGTTTAGGCCCTAGTACGAATCGATGGTTGCCGGTGGCGGCAGAGTGCACGATAAGCCCAAGTTCGCGCATAGGACAGTCAAGTAAGTCGTCGAAGCTTGTTCGTGAGGTTCGTACCGCAGGAGCGTATGTGCGGAGCAGTGCAGAGACGTCCTTCTCTACCGCGGTGTGGTGAGGCATCGGCCATGTCCCAGCAGCCTCGATCTGAGCAGTTATGGCACCAGCCAGCATGTCATCATCGAAATTGACGGCGTGTAGCTCATTGAAGGCAAGCCACCAGACCGGTAACAACGATGGTGGGGCGAGAAGCATCCAGTGAAGGAGCCAGACAGTGCCTGGATCCTCCATGTATGGATCCCACCCGTCTGGTCCAAAGAGGCTGTGACCAAATCGGGTGGGGATGATGTCAGGAGAGCGCTTGTTGGCTGAATCGGGATCCGAATTGATGATTTTGCCCGCTAGGCCCCAAAACTTGATTGAACGGACCATGTTCTTTCCTACGCCGATTGCAACCGGAGCGTCTTCGGCTGTGAATCCACGTTCATTCTCAGCTGCTGTGGCATATGCCTTCCGGAACCATCCATACCGGGGGTGGAAAGTCTCATGGCGAGCGAAGGTTGGTCGAGCTGCGTCTTCTAACCTCATCAGTCGTCACTTCCGGTCATGGCGCGGACATAATCCACTGCCTTCACGGCCTCTTGAATAGCGGCGTCAATCTCGGCCTCGGTGGTAAACCGTCCCAAGCTGAAACGCACCGACTCGAATGCCTCGTCGCGGGAAAGGCCCATGGCCAAGAGCACGTGGGAAGGCTCGATTGCGCCCGAGCTACAAGCTGATCCGGTGGAGACGGCTACCGGATCCATATTGAAGACAACCGCCTCGGCATCAGCACCCTCGAAACGCACACTTGCCGTATTGGGGAGTCGTTGAGTCGGATCTCCGTTTTCGTGAACCCCTGCTAGCTCGGATCTGAGACCATTCAACAGCCGATCTCTCAGTGCGCGTACCCGAGCAGACTCGGCATCACGTTCCTCGACTACTAACTCGGCGGCCATTCCAAGCCCGCCGATCCCGACAACGTTCAGCGATCCTGACCGTAGACCTCGTTCATGCCCTCCTCCGTGGATGACTGGCCGAAGGCGAGCTAGCGAATGGCGCGTCGCTACTAGCGCTCCAACGCCTCCTGGACCGCAGATTTTGTGACCACTCATGGACAAGAGGTCGATCCCTGCATCACCCAGCGACAATGGCAGTCGTCCCAGCATCTGAGTTGCGTCGCAATGAAACACAGCTCCAACGCTGGCTGTCCGTTCCGCTACCTCATCCAATGGGTTCAAAACCCCGGTCTCACTGTTGGCAGCCATTACCGATACGGCCAAAACGTCAGGCCCCAACAGCGAGTCAAGCTCATCGAGGTCGACGAATCCGCCTTGGGTCACCCCGACCACATCCACCTTGGCCTTTCCTTGCTCATGCAGCCATTGGGCTGGCTTGCGCACTGAGGCGTGCTCTACCGCCGAGATCACGATTCTGTTTCGCTCGGCCGGAGCGCCTTCAGCCAATCCGATCAATGCCAGGTTGTTTGCTTCGGTGGCCCCAGCACAGAAGACCACCCCTGGTGGGGATGCCTCTACAAGTGCAGCGACGCGTTCGCGGGCACTATCAACGGCCGCTGCTTGGCGCTGCCCGAAACGGTGAACCGATGAGGCGTTGCCAATTCCGGATTGCAACGCAGGCAGCATGGCTTCGGCCACCCGTGGGTCGAGCGGCGCCGACCCGTTGTAATCGAGGTAAACCTCGTGCACGCCATCTCCTAAGGGGCTGAATGGGAACTACACCGGTGTTATTGACGGTAGTCCCGCTGGGGCCTCACATAATGGCAAGTGCCTATGACAATTCCTCTAAGGCCAGACCGCCGGGGTGGGTGTCCGGCTATGGCCAGTGGTGGATGTGCGGGGCTCTGGGGGCGGCGTAGGAGGTGAGGGCGGCTTGGCCGGTGGCAGAGTTGATCTGGAAGAGCTCAGTGTGGCAAGTATTGCCAGGCGGCGGCGGGTGAGGGGCTGCCCAGAATCTGTAGGTTGAGAATCCCAGAATCTGTAGGTTGATGCTTCTGGGCGCACGAAGGACAGAGCCTTTTGGGCCCACTGGGCCAGGCGACTCCTGGTCGGAGGTCGGATGTCGGTTTTGGTTGAGGTGTGTCGGCTAGATGGACAGGCGCTTACGGCGGCGGGCGGCGTTGAGTTGTCGGGACAGGCTGGCGAGTAGGAGGCCGGCGACGACCATGGCGGCGGCGATGATGAAGAGCAGGCGGCTCTCCACTCCGGTGGCGGGGAGCTCTTCGCCGGTCATTTCGTCCATGTCATCGGCCATGCCGTCATCCATGCCATCCATGTCGTCGGCCATCTCATCGGCAACAACCGTGATTCGGTCTTCGCCGCCCTCTGGATATTGGGCGGCGCTGATGGTGCCGTTGAGGCCGTCTTTGATGTAAGCGGCCAGCGACTGCTGGTCGGTGAGGCCCAGGTGGGTGCGGGTGCCGTCGCCAAAGAGGTATTGGTCGCCGCCGTTGGCCAGGAAGTTGAGGGTGACCAGGGCGGTCGATGGTGCGCCGTCCACCACGGCTCCGTCGCTCACGATGGCGGTGCCGTCGTCGAGTGTTATCGACTGCACCCGGGATCCCTCGGTGGTGATGGTGTCGTCTTCGCCGATCTCTTGGGGGGTGCCCGCGGGGTCGTATACCAGGGTCATGCCGGCGATCTGGGCGAAGCGGCCGCTGGAGCTCTCCACCCGGGACACGGCGTTCTCGAAGATCACCTTCATCTGGGCGGGCGACACGTCTTCGATCACGGTCACGAAGTTTCCGAACGGGGAGATGTTGAACGTCTCCAGCTCGCTCACCGGCCCCACCGGGATTACCGAGTCGTTGCGGATCCCGCCGCCGTTTTGGATGGCCACTACCGGCTGGGGCACGCCGAAGTCGGCGGCCAGCCGCTCAGCGTTCCACAGCAGCGCGTCGGCCAGCAGGTTGCCCTGGTTGGTCTCGTGGGTGCGGATGCCGGGTGAGCGGCGGCCGTCGAGGGGCACCTCGGTGGTGCCCACCGGGGTGGCGGCCATCTCGGCCAGCGCGGCGGCAACCGGCTCGGTCACCTGGGCCACCACCTCGGGATGGGGCTCCACCGCATCGGGCTCATCGCCGCCGGCCACCCGGAGCAGGCCGCTGGTCTCGTCGATGCCGGTCACGTTGCCGTCGGCGTCGATACTCAGGATCAACTGGCCCACGTAGGTGTAGTCGCCCGGCGTGGTCACCACCGCCACGCTGGTCCCGTCGGACAGGGTGGCGGTGAGCGGGTAGGGGCCGTAGGGGTCGCCGTCGCCGGGCAACAGCGCGGTGCTGTCGTCGGCCAACAGCGCACCGCTGCCGCCGGCCACGATGGCGTCCACGCCGGTGAGCTGGGCGGCTAGGTCGGTCTCGCCGCTCAGGGCCTGCAAGTGGGTGGACAGCACGATGATGTCCACCCCGTCGCCGGTGAGGCGGTCGATCTCGGCCTGCACGATCTCGGCCACGTTGGACATCACCGCCACGTTGCGGGGGCTGGAGATGTAGGTCAGCTCGGGGGTGGTGGCGCCGATGATGCCGATGCGCCGCCCCAGCGTCTCCACCACTGTTGAGGGGGCGATCCGGCCCTCATCCACGAGCGCGGCCAGTGCCGGCTCACCGGAGAAGTCCAGGTTGGCGCTGATGAAGGGGGCGGTGGTGGCTTCGGAGATGAAACGGGCCAACAGGTCGGGGCCCAAATCGAACTCGTGGTTGCCGATGGTCAATGCGTCGTAACCGATGAAGTTGAGGGCCAGGGCGTCGTAGAACGGGCTGCCGTCATCAAGGCTCACCGACAGCTCGGGGCCGCTCAGGAAGTTGTCGCCCGAGGAGATGATGATCACCGCGGCGCCGTCGTTGGCAGCTTGGGACCGGAGCTGGTGAACCAGCGAGGCGAAGCGGGCCACGCCGCCGTAGTCGGGCAGATCAGACGATGCCTGCACCAGCTGCGACTCGCCGTCGTTGTGGTGCAGGATCACCAGTTGCAGATCACCGCCGTCGGAAGCTCCCTCGCCGTCATCTTGGGCCTGGGCCGTCACTGCTCCAAACAGCCCGGTCACAAGCCCCAGCGCCATCAACGCCCACACGATCCGTCGAATTCTCACCAGCCGGCTCCTTTGACTTGTTTGATTGCCAGGGGGCGCTCACCGGCTGGCACCTGATCGGGTCGACGCCTGCGACACTTTTTCACACCGAGGTTTCTCCATGTCAACGCAGGTGCGAATCCCGCGTGAATTTCCTCGGACAGTCAGGGGCGGATCACCTCGGAGCCCCAGTTCGACTCGAAGCCGATGCCCGACAGCCATGTCTCCACCAGCTTGTTGTTCTCGGCCCTAAAGGCTTGCACCCAGTCCCACTGGTTGCCGTCCACCTTCCAGGAGCCGATGGCCACCACATGGTCGTCCTCGGCGATGAGCCGGTAGCGCAGGTCGGTGAACTCGGCCTGGCTGCACAGCGCGGCCACCTGCTGCTGGTACTCCTCGGCGGTCACCGACCGGGTGCCTCCCATCTCGTGGCGCACGTAGACCGGTCCGGCCAACTCCGGCACCAAGTCGGGGTTCTGAGCCCCCCACATCTCGTCATACCACCGCCGCAACACGGCCTTGGTTTCCTCAGCGGTATTGGAGTCAGCCATGGCCTGAAGCTACGACAGCGGGGCGGTAGGTGCCGCGTCGGAGGCAGAAGGCCAGTACCGTCGCAGCGTGAGCGATGTCGCCCCCGCCTCGACAACCGGGATGTTCGCGTCGCTGTCCAACCGGGAATACGCCCTGTTGTGGTGGTCGGGGCTGGTGGCGTTTCTCGCGGTTGGAATGCAGATCCTGGCCCGGGGCTGGCTGGCCATCCAGCTCACCGACAGCAACTCCAGCTTCGCCCTGGTGCTTTTGGCCTTCGGCATCGGTATGGTCACCGTCACCCCGTTCGGAGGGGTGGCCGCCGACCGCTTCCCCCGTCGGGCGCTCATCGTCGGGTCCCACGTCTCGCTGTCCCTCAGCGCTGCTTGGCTCGGGATCATGGTGGTGTTGGGCCTGGAGCAGTTCTGGATGCTGTTGCTGACGGCGCTGATCCAGGGGTCGTCGTTCGCCTTCATGGGGCCGGCCCGGATCGCCATGACCGGCGAGGTGGTCGAGCGCGAGCTCTTGTCCAACGCCATCTCGCTCACCCAGCTGACCGTGGCCAGCTCCCAGACGGTGGGCCCGGCTTTGGCCGGATTGCTGGCCGACACTCCCGGTTTCGGGCTGGCCGGGGTCTACCTGCTGAGCGCGGGCCTCACCGCAGTGGGGACGATCCCGGTGCTGATGCTGCCGAAGTCGCAGCCTAAGCAGCGCGAGGCCAACAGTCCCTTCGAAGAGATCGCCGCGGGGGTGGCCTACGTAGCGAGACAGCCCTATCTGCGGGTGGTGGTGATCTCCACCGCGCTCATGCTGTTGGTGGCCATGCCGTACATGGCGTTTCTGCCCAAGTTCACCGAGAGCGTGTTCGGCGTGGGAGCTCTGTGGCTGGGCATTCTCCAGGGGGCCAACGCCCTCGGCGGCACCGTCACCGCCCTCCAAGTGGCCCGTATGCGCGACAACAACCTGCTTTGGCGGCTGCGGGTCTTCAGCCTGGCGACGGTAGCGGTTGGCGTGGGTGTTCTGGCCGTCACACCCAATCACTTGGTGGCGCTGCCGGTGCTCTTCTTCTTGGGGGGCGCGGCCACAACATTCCAAACCGCCAACATGTCGATGTCGCTGCTGTTGGCCGAGCCGGTGTACCACGGCCGGGTACAGAGCCTGGTCATGATCGCGTTCAGCGCCCAGAGCCTGGTCGCGTTCCCGCTCGGCGCCCTGGCCGACCAGATCGGGCTTCGGGAGATGCACGGCTACATGGCCGCGGCCACGGTGCTCGTTGTGGTGTGGTCGGTGATCGCCGGCCGCAACGCCCGCCGCCAGACAGAGGCGGCCAGAGTCCAGGCTCAGGCAGCTAGAAGCTAGGCCCGGGCGCTGACCAGCCAGGCGGCGCCGCCCATGGTGATGCCTTCGGAGGTGCGTCGGCGCTCGACCATGGCGCCCAGGGCGGCTTTCACCCGGTCGATCACGTGTACTTCGGCGTTGTCAGGGATGGCCGTGGCGGGCAGAAGATCCAAGTAGTACCGGACCAGCTCGTCGGTGGTCCCGTCTCCGATGCTCAGCGGCAGATCATGGGGGGTGACGTCGATGTCCACTAGCCCGGCATCGGTGAGGACCGAGCTGATCCGATCGGCCGAGGCCAAAGAGAACGGCCCGGGTGCGTCGGGGTCCATCGGCGCCGGTGGACCCAGCACCTCAGCCACCGCCTGCCCCGGCTCGGTGACCCAGGAGTTCTCGCTCGGCGAGCGCCAGCAGACGAAGCCCAGCCGCCCGCCGGGCCGCAGCGCCCGCCTCAGGTTGGTGAACCCGGCCACCGGCTCGGCGAAGAACATGATCCCCATCCGGGAGAAGGCACCGTCAAAGTGGCGGGGCTCGAACTGGTGGACCCCCGCATCGGCCACCACGAACGACGTGTTGGCCAGACCGGCGTCAGCGGCCCGGCGGCGGGCCTCGTCCAGCATGGGGGCCGACACATCCACCCCGGTCACGTGACCGCTGGCGCCCACCAAGCGGGCCAACTCGAGGCTGGTGGTGCCGGTTCCGCAGCCGATGTCCAGCACGTGCTCGCCGGGGTCGGGATGCAGCCGGGCGATGGCGGTTTCGCCCAGGGGGGCCAGCATGCCGTCCAGCCTCTCCCGATACTTGACCCACACCGGACCCCGGTCGTTCCAATAGCTGCGGAGTGCTTCGGCGACGTCGGCCATCGCCCAAGTCTGCCAGAAGCATGTGGGTTGCAGGCACTCGATCCAGCTACACCTGCCACACCTTTGGCTAGTCGGGCTACAGTCCTCGGCGGTGAAACCTGCTCCTTTTGAATACCACGCTCCCGAGACGGTGGCCGACGTGGTTGGGCTGTTGGCCGAGCACGGAGACGACGCCAAGCCCCTGGCCGGCGGCCAGAGCCTGGTGCCCCTGCTGGCCATGCGCCTCACCCGCTTCGAGCACATCGTGGACTTGAACCGGGTGGACGAGCTGTTCGGCGTTACGTCCGACAACGGCGGCGTCCGCATCGGTGCCATGACCCGACAGGCCGCGGTCGAAACCGACACCGCGGTGGCCGATCGGGTGCCGCTGCTGCACCTGGCCACCCCCCACATCGGCCACTTCCAGATCCGCAACCGGGGCACCATCGGCGGCTCCATCGCCCACGCCGACCCGGCCTCGGAATACCCCGCGGTGATGCTGGCCCTGGACGGAGGGGCTGAGATCGCCTCGGTGTCGGGCACCCGGGAGGTGTCGGCGGCTGAGTTCTTCGAATCCACGTTCATGACCGCAGTGGCCCCCGACGAGTTGCTGACCGCCCTCCGGTTCCCCTCTTGGGACCAGCCCGCCGGCTTTGCCTTCGACGAGATCGCCCGGCGCAGCGGTGACTTCGCCCTGGCCGGCGCCGCGGTGGGCATCGGCACCGACGCCGATGGGCGCATCAACCGCGCCGCAGTGGGCATGTTGGGCGTCGGGCCCATCCCGCTGCGGGCCTCGTCGGTGGAAGCGGCACTGCTCGGGCTGGCGGCATCCGAAGTCGACTCCGCCGAGATCGGGCGCCTGGCGGCCGACGATATGGACCCCATCGGCGATGTCCACGCCAGCGCCGAATACCGCCTCCGGGCAGGGTCCACTTTGGTAGGCCGTGTACTGGCCGAAGCGCTGGCACAGGTGAGCACGGAGGCTGGCAATGGCTGATCAGATCCCCCTCTCGATGACGGTCAACGGCCGCACCCGCCGAGGGCTGGGCGAGCCCCGGCTCACGCTGGCCGACTTCCTGCGCGAGCAGGCCCTGTGTACCGGCGTGCATTTGGGCTGCGAGCACGGCGTGTGCGGCTCGTGCACCGTGATGATGGACGGCCAGGCGGTGCGCTCCTGTTTGCTGTTCGCGGTGCAGGCCGACGGCGCCGATATCACCACGGTTGAGGGACTCGCCCCCGACGAGGAGACGCTCCACCCGGTGCAGGAGGCGTTCCGAGACTGCCACGGCCTCCAGTGCGGATTTTGCACTCCCGGCTTCGTGATATCGGTGGCGGCATTCCTTGAGGCCAATCCCGACCCCTCCGACGAGGAGATCCGCCACGGCATCTCCGGCAATCTCTGTCGCTGCACCGGATACCAGGGCATCGTCGCCGCCACCCGCCAAGCCGCCGCTGTCATGAAGGGAAATGAATCATGATTCACCTGACGGCCCTGGGCGTCAGCTCCGCCCGCCTGAGGGGAGAGCACTTATGAGCCAATCAGCAGCTGCCGCCCGCTACGTCGGCCAGTCGGTCAAGCGGCTGGAGGATCCCCGCCTGGTCACCGGCCACGGCCGGTATGTGGACGACATCGTGCTTCCCGGCATGCTCCACGCCGCCTTCGGTCGCAGCGACCTGGCCCGGGCCACCATCACCCGCCTCGACATCTCAGCGGCTGAGGCTCTGGACGGGGTCCACGCGGTGTACACCGGTGCCGACCTGAACTCCTACAACGATTCGCTGCGGGCGTCGCTGCATTCGCCCGAGTCGCCCGCACCCCCGGCCAACATGCTGGCCGAAGGCGACGTGCGCTTCGTGGGCGACCCCTATGTGATGGTGGTGGCCGAGAGCCGCTACATCGCCGAGGACGCCCTCGACTTGGTCGAAGTCGAGTTCGAGCCGCTGGAGGCGGTGGTGGACTACGAGACCGCGGCTGAATCCGAGCACCACGTCCACCCCGAGCTCGGCGGCAACCTGGCCCACGACCTGCCCGTGCCCAATCCCGCCACCGAAGAGGCCTTTGAAAACGCCGCCCACACCATCACCGAGACCTGGCACCAGCACCGCCAGACCAACGTGCCCATGGAAACCCGGGGCATCGTGGCCTCCTGGCAGCCCCACGCCGGGGTGATGGAAGTGTGGGCATCCACCCAGAGCCCCCACGAGTTGCAGCTTGTCGGGGCCCGGGTGCTGGGCATCGGCGAGCACAAGATGGTGGTCCACTTCGGTGACGTGGGCGGCGGCTTCGGCCAGAAGATGTTCCTGGGCCGCGAGGACATGGCGGTTCTGGTGGTGGCCAAGCTCCTGGGCAGCCCGGTGAAGTGGATTGAGGACCGGCGGGAGAACCTGCTGGCCTCCAACCATGCCCGCATCGAGCAGATGACCGTGAAGATGGCGGTGGGGGAGGACGGCAGCTTCCTGGCCGCCGACTTGGACCAGCTCGAAGACGACGGCGCCTACCCGCTGGGCGGCCCGGCCACTCCCGGAGCCATGGCCACCATGCTGTACCCCGGCCCCTACCGGATGGGACCGGTGAGCTGGCGGGCCCGCACGGTGTACACCAACACCTGTGGCCGGGGGGCCTACCGGGGCCCGTGGCAGATGGAGAGCGTGGCCCGCGAGCAGATGATCGACCGGGTGGCCCGAGAGATCGGCATGGACCCGCTCGATCTGCGCCGCCGCAACGTGCTGAAGCCCGAAGACCTGCCCTATCAGGTGTCCACCGGGCTGCACTTCGAGACCACCATCTCCCCCGAGCAGACGCTGGAACAGGCCGCCGAGATGATCGGCTACGACGACTTCCGAGCCGAACAGGCCGCGGCCCTAGAGCAGGGCCGCTACCTGGGCCTGGGCATGGCCTTATACATAGAGCCCACGTCGATGGGCATGGGGCCGCTGGGCACCGAATCGGCCATGCTCCGGGTGGAGGTCGACGGCCACGTCAACGTGTTCATGGGCACCGGCTCGCACGGCCAGAGCCTGGAGACCACCATCGCGCAGCTGGTGGCCGACGAGCTCGGGGTGCGCCCCGAAGACGTCACCCTGCATCAGGGCCACGGCTCCGGCTACGGGTTCGGCACCGGTGGCAGCCGCTCGGCGGTAATCGCGGGAAGCGCGGCCCGGGCGGCGGCGTCGGGCGTGCGGGACAAGGTGGTGGCCATCGCCGCCCACCTAATGGAGGCCTCCGCCGACGACCTGGAGGTGGCCGACGGGGTGATCTCGGTGAAGGGCACACCGGCGGCCTCGATGACCATGGCCCAAGTGGCGGCCACCGCCTACCAGAACTCCGACGCGCTTCCTCCCGGCACCGAGGCTGGCCTCGAGCACACCGCCCGCTACAAGGCCCCGCCCTCCACCCACTCCAACGCCTGTCACATCTGCACCTGCGAGCTCGACCCGGGCACCGGCAAGGTCACGCTGCTGCGCTACGTGGTCAGTGAGGACTGCGGCGTGCTCATCAACCCCATGGTGGTGGACGGCCAGATCGCCGGGGGAGTGGTGCAGGGCATCGGCGGCGTGCTCTATGAGCACGCGGTGTACGACGAGAGCGGCAATCCGCTGGCCTCCACCTTCCTCGACTACCTGGTGCCCACCGCGGCCGAGGTGCCCGATTTGGAGTGTGGCCATGTGGTGGTGCCCTCCGACACTCCCGGCGGACACAAGGGAACCGGGGAGGGCGGTGCCATCGGGGCGCCCCCGGCCATATTCAATGCGGTGGCCGATGCCCTGGCCCCCTTCGGGGTATACCCCAACCGCCAGCCGCTCGACCCCAATGCCGTGCTCAGCCTGATCGCCTCGTCCCCCAACTCATAGGAGTGACAATCAAATGAGGTTTGCCCTGTTCTACGAGATCCCCGTGCCTCGCCCCTGGGACGAGGACAGCGAGCGCCGGGCCTACCAGCAAGTGCTGGAGCAGGCCATACTCGCCGATAAGTTGGGCTTCGACAGCGTGTGGACGGTGGAGCACCACTTCTTGGAGGAGTACTCACACTGCTCCAACCCCGAGGTGCTCTATGGGGCCATCGCAGCCCGCACCGAGAACATCCGCATCGGCTACGGGGTGCGCCTCGCCCCCCAGCCCTACAACCACCCGGTGCGCTCAGCCGAATCGGCCGCCACCCTGGATCTGATCAGCGGCGGTCGGGTGGAGTTCGGAACTGGCCGGTCCAACAGCCGGGCCGAGCTAGAGGGCTTTGGCATCGACCCCAACGAGACTCGGTCCATGTGGATCGAGGCCGTGAACCACATCGCCGGCTGTTGGATGAACGATGAATACAGCTTTGAGGGCGAGTATTGGTCGATGCCTCGCCGCCGGGTGATCCCCAAGCCGCTCCAAAAGCCGTGCCCGCCCATGTGGGCGGCGGCAGGCAGCGATGAGACCCATCACATCGTGGGGTCGATGGGACTGGGGCTCTTGTCGTTCAGCGTGTTCGTGCCCATGCCCGACCTGAAGAACAAGATCGACATCTACCGCAGTGCCATCGCCGACTGCGCCGATCCGGTGGGCGGTCGCATGAACAACCGAGTGGCCAGCTTCACCATGGTCCACTGCGCGCCAACCACCGAGGAGGCTTATGAGGTGGGGCGGCAGTCGTTCGAGTGGTACCCCATTGCCGGTTTGCAGCTATCCGCGTCGATGCCCGCCTGGCAGGCCGACCGCAACCTTGAGTTCAACGACTTCCAATACCTCAGCGCCATTACCGAGATGCTCGACAGCGGCGTAGCCGAGCAGGCCATGAACCTGGAGGGGCTGGTGGAGATGGGCACCGCGCTCATCGGCGACCCCGACCAGGTGATTCGCCTGGCCAAGGGCTACGAGGAGATCGGCACCGACCTTCTTTTCTGCGCTGTGCAGCCCTACAACATCCCCCACGACAAGGTGATGGAATCCATAGAGCTGCTCGGCCGCCACGTATTGCCGGCGTTCGACCATTAGCTCGTCGCCACCTGCATCGGAGCCGGGGACACCCGGCGCCGCATCGCCTTCTACCCGGTGGGGCGCCGGGATGTGGGCCGCGGCCGCCGGCATCTTCTTGTTCAGCTGGGGGCCGATCCTGGTCCGCGACAACGAGTTCGGCGCATTGCCGTTCGCGTTTTGGCGGCTGTTCGGCGCCGCGGCCTGGGCGGTGGCCGCGCTGTACCTGCGGGGAGGCCGGCTCGACCGCCGGGTGCTGCGCCACTCCCTGGCCGGCGGGGTGGTGTTCACCATCAACGGAGCCACGTTTTTCACCGCCATCAAGACCACCACGGTGGCCAACGCCATGATCATCGGATCGACCGCGCCCATATTCCTGCTGTGGGCTGCCAGCCGAATCTTCAAAGAGCAGATCAGCTACCGGGTGATCGTGGCCACACCGGTGGCCATCGCGGGCATGGTCTTGGTGCTGTTGGGCCGGTCGGAGGATTCCGGGGGTGGATCGTTGACCGGCGATGTGCTGGCGGTGGTGGCCGTTATCGCCTTTGCCGGCTATCTGGTGGCTTCCAGGGTGGCCCGCACCCACTTGAGCGCTCTGGAATACCAGGCCGGATGGTCAACCATCGCCACGGTGCTGATGCTGCCCATCGCGCTGCTGTCGTTCGATCCCTTGTTCATTGCCGACGGTTGGAGTTGGGGGGTGGCCGGCACCATGGCGGTCACCGCCGGGCTGGCCCACCTGCTGGTCAACTACAGCCACCGCTACGTGCCCCTGCGGGCCATCACCCTGATGAACATGGTCGCTCCGGCGTTGGCAGTGCTGTGGGCCTGGTTCTTGTTCGACGAGCGGATCGGCGGATTGCAGTGGCTGGGCGTCCCCCTGGTGGTGCTTTCGGTGCTGGCGGTGGTATTGGATGAGTGATGGGGGCGGATTTCGGCTATGGCCAGCGAATTGGATGAGTGAGCCCGTCAGCTAGGGGAGTAGAATTGCCAGTCGATCCGGGGTAGCTCAACCGGCAGAGCAAGCGGCTGTTAACCGCTAGGTTGTGAGTTCGAGTCTCACCCCCGGAGCCAATCCAACATCAGTTTTGCGGGTTCTGCACTTAGGATGTCAGCGGGCCCGTAGCTCAGTGGTCAGAGCAGGCGACTCATAATCGCTCGGTCGCGGGTTCGATCCCCGCCGGGCCCACCTATACCAGCACTCGCTCCGCGGTCTTCGCCGAGCCCGCCTCGGCCAACTCCAGTTCATCGGCAAGCTCAGCGGCCTCTTCGGCTGCCGACTCCTTCCAGCGGCGGGTCAGCCAGCCGAGGCGGTGGGCGACATACAAACCGATCATGGCCAGCGCCGCGCCCACGAAGCCGTCGATCACCCAGTGGTTGCCGGTTAGCACCACGGCGACCGACATCAGCAGCGGAGAGGCCACTGCGAAGATCCGCACCGGTACCGACTTGGTGCTGCGGAACAGCACCACCCCGGCCAGCACGTTCCATCCAACGTGGAAGCTGGGCAAAGCCGCGTATTTGTTCACCACTGACGGGGGCTGGAGATACTTGTAAGAGGTGGACAGCTCGGTGACCGTGTCGGTGAATCCGTCGAAGAACCGGGGCGGGGCTACTGGGAAGAAGGCGAAGAAAATTAGCCCCAATGCCCCGGAGACGATCATGGCGTTGCGCATGAGCGTGTAGCGGTGCCGGTTGTAGCGGTAGAGCAGGATAAGAGCGCCGAGGACCACCGGCCAGTGCAGCCAGATGTACACCCAATTGAAGAACGTGACCATCCAGTCGTAATCGAGCACCGCCGACTGCGACCACGCCTCCAAGTCCAGTCCCAGCGTTGACTCGAAGGTGAGCAGGTCATAGGCGTTCTTGAATGCGGCAACCTCGGCCCCTTTGGTGATCATCCGCACGCCGAAGTAGATCAGCGCGGCCACCGTCACGATGAGGACTTGGCCCGGAAAGTAGCGCCAACTCCGCGCGCTGCCGACAATCTCCGGCGCAACGATGATCTTAAGCCGACGAATCATGGTTTAACTATGTTACCGAGTCGTTACCGGGTCGCCGCAAGGGGTACTCGTGGCGGAAACCAACCCAGCCGCGAGTTAGCTCAGGTCTTCGCCCAGCCAGGCGGGGGCCCGATCCAGCAGGAACTCGCTGATCTCGGCCACCTTGGGAAGCACTCCGCCCAAACACTCCTGGCCAGTGAACATGCCGCTGATCGACACCTCCACGCGGGCCGAGATGGTGATGGTCCGCTCCGGGGCGTCTATGACTGCGGCGTAGGCGTCGAGTGCCGACACGTCCAAGGGCAGTTCCATGCCCCCGATGCCAGCTAGGTCGGTAGCCAGCAGCAGTAAATCGGGGCCGTCGGGCAGCGGTGGGAGGCTCCACGACACCACCATGGGCAGCTTGAAGTCCTCGGTGGGCTCCACCCCCTCGGGCAATTCCATCACATGGTCCTCAAAGCTCAGCATCACCCGGGGATCGACCTCCAGGGTGATATGCACGTCCAACGGGCCGCCGCAGGCCGCCGACGGGTGCAAGTCGACTTCCCATGCCTGACGCATGGAGTAGGTCTCCACGAAATGCCGATCATCGTGGACATGAAAGCCGTGATCAGCGGCATGGTCTTTGAGATCGGCGATGAAAGTAGCGATATCGACGACAGCCAAGAAGTTTACACTGCCACGAAATTGCCGGTGTTGGCTATCTGATTGCGGTTAGCTTCGTCCGGTGGACAGCGACGAGATTCTGGCAGTCTTCGACCGGGCGGCCGCGGCTGTGGCTGAAGTTGCGGCTCAAATCGACAGATGGAGCCTCACCGGTGCCCGCGAGGGGCAGTACAGCTTCGATGTGGCCGCCGATGAAGCGGCCCGAGAAATACTGGCCGAGGCCGGTTTTGGGGTCTACAGCGAGGAATCGGGAAAACATGACGCCGGTCGGGAGCTGCTGGTGGTGCTCGACCCGGTGGACGGCTCGTCCAACGCCGCCCGGGGCCTGCCGTGGTATTCCACCAGCCTGTGCGCGGTCGACTCCGAGGGCTTGCTGGCCGCCCTGGTGCAGAACTTGGTGAGCGGCAAGGCGTACCGAGCAGTCAGGGGCAAAGGGGCCACCGTCGACGGCCGGCCACTGGTGCCGCCCGCGGGGGAGGGCCATCGCCGAGGCTCGGGGCCGACCTCCCAGCAATCCCTAGGGGCGGCCACGGTGGGGCTAACCGATCTGCCGCCCCGGCATCTGGGCTGGAAGCAGTACCGGGTGCTGGGGTCGATCGCCCTGGATCTGTGCGCGGTGGCCGAGGGCGTTCTCGACGCATACATCGACTGCACTCCTGAAGGCCACGCCACTTGGGACTACCTGGGCGGCGCCTTGGTGTGTGCCGAGGCCGGAGTGGCCATGGGCGAAGCCTGGGGGCGGCCTCTTCTGCCCGACGATCTGACTGCGACACGCCAACCAGTAGCCGCGGCCACCCCGCCGCTGCTCGCCGAGGTTCTGGCCCAGCGCCGTACGTTCGGCGCCGACGACCCCGCTGCTATTGGTGCGGGAGAAACTTCGCCCCACGACTAATCTGGCCGCCTTACCGGGCGCGTAGCTCAGATGGCAAGAGCGCTTCCCTTACAAGGAAGAGGCCGGGGGTTCAAGTCCCTCCGCGCCCACCCAAGGGCCGTGAATGTGGATTCTCTCTGAATATGGCGAGCAAGCAGCGCGATGGGTAACAATGGCTCCCGTCATATCGCCGGTCGCTTTCTGGGAGCGCGCCGGTCCTTTAAAGGGGGAAACGTGAAGTACTTCCGTTGGCTCATTTGTCTGTTGGCCGTGTTCGCCCTTGTCGCCGCGTCGTGCGGCGGCAACGACGATGACGATTCGGGTGCATCTGCACCAACTGCCGCTCCCACCGAAGCGCCAGACGACACGGGCGACGACGACATGGGCGACGATTCCATGGACGACGACATGGGCGACGATTCCATGGACGACGACATGGGCGACGATTCCATGGACGACGACATGGGCGACGATTCCATGGACGACGACATGGACGATGACTCCATGGACGACGACATGGACGATGACTCCATGGACGACGACATGGACGAGCCCGATGCCGAGCCGGTGGCAACCGAAGTACCCGAGGTTGACCCGTGCGAGGCCGTCGACCTCGAGGCCACCGATGTCGGGATCACCTCAGACACCATCACGGTGCTGGTCATGGCTGATGTCGGCTCCCCGCTGGCGCCCGGCCTGTTCCAGGGCTCCATCGACGGGGTCAAGGCCTGGGCCAACCATGTGAACGCCGAAGGCGGCTTGGCTTGCCGCCAAATCGAGGTCATCGAGCACGACTCGGCCATCAACCCCACCGAGACCACCAACGGTTTCCTGGTGGCCTGCGAAGACGCGTTTGCCCTGGTGGGCACGACGGCGCTGTTCGCTCTTGACACCACCGACTTGCAGTCCTGCTCCGATGCCCATGGCAACAACATCGGAGTGCCCGACTTTGCTTACATCACCACTGAGCCGCCGCACCAGTGCTCGGTGGTGACATTCGCTACCAGCCGGCCCAACAGCGAGTGCCCCTACGCCGGCACCGGCGACCGGGCCGTGCAGAGTCAGGTTGGCCACATCCAGTGGCTCCAGGAGAATGTCGATGCTGATCTCAACGGCGTGTATTTGATTCCCTCCGATCTGCCCTCAACCATCGCTACGTCAATGCCCCAGGTGCGAGCCTTCCAAGAGATCGGCGTTGTCATCGATGGTGAGCCCGGCGTGAGCGGATTCACCACCCAGTCGGAGTACGGCGCCTACATCCAGATCATGCGGGACTCGAACTCGAATCTCGCCTACTCCGGCTCTGACGACCAGTCGATGATCAAGTGGCGCAGTGAGGCCGAAGCTCAGGGCCTCGACGTCGACAGCGTGCTCTGGATGTGCCAGCTGGCCTGCTACACTCCCAGCTTCCTCGAAGCCGGCGATGTGGTCGAGAACACCTACATGTGGATTTGGTTCTTGCCGTTCGATGAGGCCGACACCAACCAAGAGCTGGCCGACTTCATTGAAGCCATCGATGACCCGTTCCCGCCAGCGTGGGCTGCGGGCTCATGGGCCGACGGTGTGCTCTTTGAGCAGGTGGTGAATGGAGTTGTGGCCGAAGGCGGCCCCAATGCCCTCACCCGACAGGCGGTGCTGGACGGCGCCCGCAATCTGACGTCCTTCGACGTGAATGGCTGGTGGAGTCCAGCGGACTACTCCACCACCGAGAACATCATGCCCTGCTTCATGCTTATGCAGGTGCAGAACAACGAGTTCGTCCGGGTGCATCCCGCAGAGCGGGGCGAATTGGACTGCAACGCCGACAACGTGGTGCCCCTGACCCGGGACTGGGGCGCTGAGTTCGGCGGCTAGCCGGAAGAGACGTAGGGAGGCCAGGAAGGGCTGAACTCTCGTGATCTTGGGCTTGCGTCGATCGGTAGTGATCGCCGCCTCACTGGGGACAGTGGTGGCGGTGATCATTGCCGTCTTCACCTGGAAAGGCGCCCCGGTCACTAGCCAGACCTTCCTGGTCACCACCTACATCGGGCTCTTCCTGGGGGCCCTGTGGGCCATGTATGCCACCGGACTGGTGGTGGTGTACACCACCACCGGGGTATTCAACTTCGCCCAGGGCGCCATCGGAGTGTTCGCCGCCTTCCTGTACTGGGAACTCCATGTGAATCGAGGCTGGCACTCACTTCTCGCTCTGTTCGTGGTGGTAGGCCTGTTCGCCCCTGCGCTAGGAGTGGTGCTGGACATCCTGATCATGAGGCGCCTGCGCACCGCGTCGCTGGTGGTGCAGCTCATGGTGACCGTGGCCATCATGGTGCTGCTGCTGTCGGTGGTGGGCGACATTTGGGAGGCCGATACGCCCCGCCGGGTGCCATATTTGTTCGGCATCAACAACGGGATCGACCTCGGGCCTTCTCAGCTTCCCTGGCACCGGCTCATCGTGTTCGTGGTGGCTATTGCCATTGCCGTGTCCATGCGTTTCTTGCTGCGACGCACCCGCATAGGCACGGCAATGCGGGCGGTTGTGGACAACCGGGAGCTGGCCGCCCTCAACGGGGCTCGCCCCAACGTGGTGTCGTCTACGTCGTGGGCGCTGGGCTCCATGATGGGTGCGCTGGGAGGCATCCTCATCGCCCCCGAACTGGGGCTTGATCCGGCCACCCTGAACAACGTGGTGATCATCGCGTTCGCGGCGGCGGCCTTTGGAGCGCTTAAGAACCTGCCCATGGCGGTGATCGGGGCGATGCTGATCGGGCTGTTGCGAGCTCACACCGGGGCATGGCTCGACTTTGGGCCTGATTTCCGCTTCGCCCACCTGTCCATCGCCCCGCTGCTGTTGCTGTTTGTGGTAATCGCCTTGCCCCAGGCTCGTTTGGAGGTGGGACGGCTGGCCCATCACCTTCGCCGTCACGAGCGCTACACCAAGTGGTGGGAGGGGCTTTTGGGCTGCGGCGTGGTCATCCTGTTGGCCGCCGCGTTCTCTGGCGGTTGGCTGGACTTCGGCGGCTGGGACCCCGGCGCCTGGGGGAGCCGAGAGCTGAACTCGGCTAACGAGGCGATGGCACTGGCCCTGATCGGCTTGTCCTTGGTTCCTTTGATCGGCTGGGCCGGCCAGATCAATTTCGCGCCCTTGGCCTTCGCCGGGTTCGGCGCGTTCGTCTATCTCAAACTGGCCGGGGACACCGGCAATGGCTATTGGATCCTTATGGTGGGATTGCTATGCGCCCCGCTGGGCGCCATTGTGGCCCTACCCGCTGCCCGTCTGCGGGGCCTGTACCTGGCCCTCATGACCATGGCCTTCGCCCAGGCCATGTCGCTGATCTTCTTCCCCCATCCGTGGGTTATGCCCATCATCGGCACCGGTCGGCAATTCCCCCATATCGACCTCTTCGGTATCACCTTCGACGACCGCCGGGGCTTTTTCATGCTGATGGTGAGCGTATTCGCCATCTTTGTGTACGCGTTGGTGCTGTTGCGTAGGTCTCGCTACGGCCGAAGATGGATGGCTATCAACGACTCGCAAGCGGCTGCGGCCACCCTTGGCGTGCCGGTGGTGTGGACCAAAGTAGTGGTGTATGCCGTCTCAGCCTCAATGGCAGGAATCGCCGGGGTGTTCTGGGCCACCGTGTCGGGCAATGTCGACAGCGTCCAGGGATTCGATCTCCTCTTAGGTTTCAACATCGTGCTGTTGGTGGCGGCTGCGGGGGTATCCATTCCCATGGCCGGGATCTTCCTGATCTTCATCCCGTTGTTCAAGGGTTTTGGCCTTCGTTTGGAGGACGCCGGCAACGTCGACTTCCTGGTCACTCTGCTCGACATCATGACGACTTACGGACCCGGATTGATGGTGCTGGGCATGGTGTTCAACCCCCGGGGGGCTATCTTCGAGATGGGACGGGGCTTCTCGCCCATCCTGCCGTGGCGCAGCGACGCTCGAGCAGAGATCGCGGCCGAGAACGCCCAGAAACGCGAGCCGGAGATCGGCGAGCTGGGCCTCGAGCGTCCGTTCACCCCCGAAGAGGTGATTGCCATCGATCGGCGGCTGGAGATCTTGGACGATGTCGTTCCGAAGGAGGGTTATGGCACTTCTCGAAGCTGAGCAAGTGGTCATGCGCTTCGGCGGCGTGGTGGCCCTCGACAACGCCTCGGTGGACATCGACCCCGGTGAGGTCACTGGCCTCATCGGTCCCAACGGCGCGGGTAAGACCACGCTGTTCAACGTGGTCACCGGCTTGTTGCCCCCCACCAGCGGCAGGGTGAAGTTCGACGGGCACGACATAACCCGGTCCACCGTGGCCAAGCGGTCGCAGATGGGTATCGCCCGCACCTTCCAGAAGCTGGAGGCGTTCAACACGCTGAGCGCGTTCGACAACGTGCGGGTGGCGGTGGAGAAGAACCATCGCGCCAAGTGGAAGCACCGGCGAGTCAGCGATGTGGCCCACGAAATGCTGGGCAAGGTGGGCCTCGACGAAGTGGCCGATGTGACCGTGGGCACGCTCCCCACCGGCAGTGCCCGGCTGGTTGAGCTGGCCCGGGCGCTGGCCTGTCGGCCCCGAGTGCTGCTGCTGGACGAGCCGTCGTCTGGTCTCAATGAGGACGAGACCTCGGCCATTGGCCAACTGCTGCTGGAACTAGTTGCCGACAAAGACAGCGATCTCGCAGTGTTGCTGGTGGAGCACGACATGAGCTTTGTGATGGGGGTATGCGCCCGCATCCACGTGCTGGACTTCGGCAAGATCATCGCGGTGGGCACCCCCCTTGAAGTGCAGGCCGATACTGCGGTTCGGGCTGCCTACTTGGGGAGCGACGAGTTTCGGGCGGCATACGCGGGGGTCGCCGAATGAGCGCCGAGCCAGCGACCCCGCTGTTGGAGTTGGTCGGCATCCGGGCCGGCTACGGCACCATCGACGTGCTCCACGGGGTGGACCTCCGGGTCATGCCCGGCACGGTTTACGCCCTTTTGGGACCCAACGGGGCGGGCAAGACCACCACCCTGGGTGTGGCCAGCGGCCAAATCCAGCCCCACGCCGGCTCGGTTCTGCTGGACGGCCACGAGGTGAACGGGGTCTCTCCCGACCGCCTGGCCCGAGCCGGGGTGTGCTTGATCCCCGAGGGTCGGGGCATCTTCCCCAACCTGACGGTGGCCGAGAACCTGAGAATGTCCACCTACGCCGGCGTGTCGTACAAGCAGGTGCAGGAACGGGCCTTCGCCCAGTTCCCCCGCTTGCAGGAACGCCGCACCCAGATGGCGGGCACATTGTCGGGGGGCGAGCAGCAGATGCTGGCCATGTCCCGAGCGCTGTCCACCGACCCGGCAATCTTGATGCTTGATGAACTGTCCATGGGGCTGGCCCCCATCATCGTGGAAGAGCTCTACGAGCAGGTCGCCACATTGGCTGAGGCGGGCCTCTCCATCCTGATCGTGGAGCAATTCGCCCAGGCGGTTTTGGGTGTGGCCAATGAGGCCGCCATCATGCTCCACGGCCACATCCAGCGCACCGGGCCGCCCGATGAAATCGCCGAAGAATTGACCGCCGCCTATCTAGGCATGTCTTGAGGAGAAAACGATGAGTGACACAACCGACGCTACGGGCGACAGCAGCCGGCTCGAGGAGTTCCACGAAGAGGTGGCCCAGCTCCGGGCTTCCGGCGGCCGGGCCAATCCCGATCGCTGGGTGTTCCGCATCGGGCTGATCCTCACGATTGTCGGTCTGGCTTTCACCGTTGTCTCCTTCTTCTTGACTGGGAAGCCCTACGACACCGAGGGTGGAAATCTCCATCAGTCCAACCACATCGACCTGGTCGTCTCCGCCATATTCGGTCTCAGCCTCACCTTCATCGGCCTGGTGATGATCGCGATCAGCTCGTTCAAGCGCTTCATGCGCTATTGGCTGGTGCGCCTCATCTACGAATACCGCGAGCAGACCGACCGGGTGGTCGAAAGCTAACCAAAGCCAGCCGAATACCGCTCAGAGCTCGTCGAGTAGGGCTCTGAGGCAGTCACTGGAGGGGTTCTCCAGCCAGAAGGGGTTGTCGGCGGGCATCTCGCCCCGCAACACCGTGCGGTTCATCACCCTCACCACGATGGCGGTGTAGCGCGCCGCGGCGAAAACCTCGTACCAGGTGGTGTCGCCCAGGTCATGGCCCGCGTGGGCGGCATACAGATCGCGCTGTTCGGCCCGGGTGGGCTCGCCCTCCAGGCGGGGCTGGTTGCCCATGTGCTCATGCGACCACCGGTCGAACATGAGCCACCACCCCAGGTCGACCAGCGGCGAGGAGATGCAGGCCGCCTCGAAGTCGGTGACGCAGGCCGGCTCGAAGTCCTGCCAGATGATGTTGCCGGGCCTCCCGTCTCCCCAGTTCAGGCACAGCCCGTCGTCGGAGGGCATGTTCTCGTAGAGATAGGCGAACCCTGCTTCCAACACCGGGTGGTCTCGGCCATCGAGCTCCCGGTCGGAGTAGTCCCGCCAGATCCGCACCTGGGTGGCGGTGCTCGGATGATCGCCGGTGGTCACCAGCCAGTGAAGCCCGGCCGCCTCCCAGTCGATGCCGTGGATCTGGGCCATGGTCCGCAGACCCCGGTCCACCAGCTGGCGGCGCTGTTCGGGCCGGGCGTCGACGAAGAAGCCCGCGCTGGTGTAGATGGGATCTTCTCGGGGGACGTCGCCGTCCACGAACCTCATCACGAAGAACGGCCCGCCGAGCACGGTGTCGTCGGCTTCGTAGCCGATCAGCGGGGCGATGGGGGCCTCGCTGTGGGCGGCCACCGCCGACATGACCCGGTATTGGATGTCCACCTCGACATCGAGCTCGCCCGGCGCCTGCTGGGGGTACACCGGCGGCTCGGGCAGCTCCCGGCGGACAACAAACCGCTCGACCGTTGAGCTGGCACCCCGGTCAATGGCCGCGTCGAAAAGCAGGGTCTCCGCCGAATAGCCGCCCGAGGGAACCTCGAAGGGGCCCACGTCCACGCTGGAAGCACCCAGCCGGTCGGCCAGCCACCCGGCCAGCGGCGCCCGCAGCTCGGTCCGGTCGCTCCTCGCTCCCAGGATGTCGGGGCCCGAATCGCTCATAGTTCGACTAGTTGTATTCCTCGGCCCGGGGAACCTCATACAGCGGGTCGGGCGTCATCTCCAGGGGGCCGCCGTGCTCGATCCGCTGGCGGGTGCTGCGGTGCAGAGGGTCTTTGTCCAGCTTGGGGATCACATGGGTGCCGAACAGCCGAATGGTCTCCAGGCAAACCTCATGGTCGAGCTGGATGGGGAGGCCGAACGACACCTGATCGCAGCCGATCTCGTCGTAGCGCTTCACCTGCTCCAGCACCTCGTCGGGGTCGCCGCACAGCAGGAACCCGGCCTCGATGCGCTCCTCCACGTCTTCGATGGTGGGCTCGGGGACCAGCTCGGGGTACACGGGCAATCCCTCGGGCTTGGGGAAGGTGTCGTGGTACTTGAACACCAGCGACTGAAGGTAGCTGAGCTGCATCTGCTCGACCACCACTCGGCGGGCCGCCTGTCCGTCTTCCAGGCAAACCAGGCCATTGGCGATCATCACGTTGTCGTTCACGTACTCACCTGCGGGCTCGGCGGAGGGGATGGCGTTCTTGTAGGCCTCAACGTGGGGGGCCATGTCGTAGATGGCCGACACGTTGAACCCCAGGACCCCGAGGCCATGACGAGCGGCCTTTTCATAGGTGGGGGTGTTGCCCGCGGCCACCCACATGGGCGGATGCGAGTGGCAGTAGGGCTTGGGCAGCACGTTGAAGGCGCCCCAGGTACCGGTCTCGGGGGTTTGGAAGGCGGCGCCGTCGGGGTGGGAGTAGGCGGTGCTGCCCCAGATCTTCTTGAACTCCCAGATCACCTCGTCCCAGTTGGCCTTGGTATCCGCTGGGTCGAGGCCGAAGCCGCCGATCTCATGGCTGCCCGCTCCTCGCCCGGTGCCGAACTCGAACCGGCCCTTGCTCATGTGGTCGAGCATGGCCACCCGCTCGGCCAGTTTGATGGGGTGGTTCACGATGGGGTTCAGGTTGAAGATGCCCGACCCCATGTGGATCTGGGAGGTCTGGGCGAAGGAGTAGGCCATGAACACCTCGCTGGCCGAAGTGTGGGAGTAGTCCTCCAAGAAGTGGTGCTCGCTCACCCAGATGTACTTCCAGTTGTGCTGGTCGGCGACCCGCACGATCTCCAGTTCGTTCTCGAATGACTGATGCTCCCAGTAGGGGCTGCGGGCCCCGCCCCGACGGGGCGATCCCTGCAAGAAGATTGCGAACTCCACGGTGTTCCTCCCTATATGGCTGCGGCCCGAAGAATACTCGCCGGCTTCCCAGCAGGCTCAGCCGCACTGGGCTGCTGACTCACGCCCCTATATCCATGACCACCCGGCCGAGCACCTCCCGTGATTCCAGGGCTCTCATCGCCTCAGGCAGGGCCTTGAACGGGTAAGTGGCGGTGACCACCGAGCGAATGCTGCCCGCGTTCCACAGCGCGCTCAGCTCAGCGTGGTCGGCCAAACGCTCCTCGCGGCTGTAGCGGGAGGGTATGGCTCCCACCACCGAGTAGTTGCGCTGCACCACGTGGCGGACGTTCACCGGGGCCCACTCGCCACTGGCGAACCCGATGAGCACGATGCGGGCGTCGCGGGCCACGCATCGGGAGGCGGCGGTGTAGGCGTCGCCCCCCACCGGGTCGTACACCACGTCCACTCCCCGACCGTCGGTGAGTTCCATGACTGCGGCGGCTATATCGCCGGCCCGGTGGTCGACGGTCTGGTGGGCGCCGAACGAGGTTGCCACCTCACAGCGCTCCGGCCCGCCGGCCACCCCGATGACCTTGGCACCCAGCGCGGCTCCCAGAGAGCAGGCCGCCGCCCCGGTGCCACCCGCCGCTCCCAGCACCAACAGGGTCTCGGCGATGGCCAACTGGCCCCGGCGGACGAGGCCTATCCAGGCGGTGTGGTAGGGGATCAGGAAACCGGCGGCGGCAGCGTCGTCCATGGAGTCGGGCACGGAGAACGCCGATGTGCCCAGGCCGAGGCACTGCTCGGCGAACCCGCCGTCTCCAGTTTGGAAGGAGGTGACGGCCATGATCCGCTGGCCTGGTTCCAGTTCGACTCCGTCGCCCGCCTCCACCACCGTTCCGCACACCTCTTGGCCGGGGGTGAACGAACCCTCCGACGGTCCCAGCGGGTACACCCCCCGGCACATGAACACGTCGGGCAGGCCCACGCCCACTGCCCCCACCCTCATGAGGAACGTACCCTCCCGGGGATCGGGTGCGTCCCTGTCGGTCAACCGCAGAACCTCTCCCGGCGCTCCCGACCCCTCAACCACCCAAGCTCGCATTTGCTTAGCTTTCCCCATTTGGCCAGCCAAGTGCGAAGCTAGCGCCATGGCTGACCGGTACGGATTGGAAACCATCACCACCGAGATCGACTCCTCTGCGGTGCTCACCGCCACGCTGAATCGGCCTGATCGGGGCAACGGCCTCAACAAGCAGATGCACCTTGACCTTAGGGATCTCTACCGCCGCATCGCTGAAGATGTCGATGTGCGGGCGGTGGTGCTCACCGGCGCAGGCCGCTCGTTCTGCGTGGGCGCCGACTTCGCGGTCATGGAGGAGAACCTGGAAACCGGCTATCCCGAGGGCCGCCCCGACCTGCTCGACGACGGCATCGATATCGCCCGGGGGGCGCTGCGGGTCCGCCAGCCGATGGTGGCCGCGGTCAACGGGCACGCAATCGGTCTGGGCGCGTCGCTCGCGCTGTTCTGCGACATCGTCTATTTGAGCGACGCCGCTCGGATCGGCGACCCCCATGTGAACGCGGGGTTGGTAGCCGGCGACGGGGGAGCGGTGCTGTGGCCGCTTCTGGTGGGGCTCAACCGGGCCAAGGAACTGCTCATGACCGGCGACCTGCTCGACGCCGCCCAGGCGGAGCGCTTCGGGCTGGTCAACCATGTGGTCCCCGCTGACGATGTAATGGCGTCGGCGGTCGCCATGGCCCGGCGGCTGGCCTCTGGTCCCCGCCACGCCATCGAGTTCAACAAGCGGCTGTGCAACAAGGAGCTGGAAGACCGGGTGAACCGCCTCTACGACCTGGCCTTCGCGCTGGAGGCCATCACCTTCGACACCGACGACCACCGGGAGGCGGTGGACGCCTTCTTGAACAAGCGCACCCCAAACTTCAACCGCGGCGAGGAAAGCTGACCGTGGCCAACCACAAGCTCTACATCCACGAGTTCATCGACATCATCGGCCAGAACCGGGCCAAATACATGCACCACATGACGGCCAACTGGTCGCCCATCGCCCAAGACGAGCGCGACCAGCTCTGCTACGGGGTGTGGGGCATCGTCGGCACCACCCGGGGCTGGCCCCAGGTGCTGAACCTGTGGGAGGAGGACGGCTGGGACGGCATGGCCACATCGTTTCGCCATGAGTGCCAGGGCGCCGGCATGCAAGACCCCAAGCTGGCCAAGTGGTGGGCCCAGGCCGCCAACTACCGCCGCTCCGGCACCGACCGGCTGCTGGTGCCGGCCCCCTGGACCCGCACCATCGAGGAGCTGTGCGCCGACGGCATCACCGGCGAGTGCTACGCCCACGAGCAGGTAAGCCTCAAGCGGGGAGCGTCAGCCGAGTTCCTGGAGCGGGTGCGAACCGACGCAATCTCCGCCTACGAGCCCTACGGCTGGGAGCTGGCCGGAGCATGGGAAACCGCCATGGTGGCCGACGACGAGGCCTTTCTGCTGTGGGCCATCCCCACTTGGGAATCATGGGCCGACTTCGAGAAGGCCCAGCACACCGACCAAGGGCTGGTCCGTTGGCGGGCCGCCGTCGACCACCTGGTGGAAGGCTGGCACCGATTCCTGCTGGTAGACGCCCCCCTAAGCCCCTTCCGAACCGGTCGCCAACCCCACCGCAGCGACCGGATCGACTACGAGGACCTCTAGGTAGATCCGGTGCTGCCAGCCAGGCCCACACCATTCCCCAACCATTCCAGGGGGGTTGCCGAGAGCCCCAAAACTGGCTTGAACTGGGCTTTCGCACCCGAGACGACCACTCGCCCCCACCATTGCCCAACCATTCGGGGGGGGGGGGTCGGGTCGGGTCGGGCTGGCTAGTCGTTTTTGAGCATCCAAGACGATCCCCGGCCAACTCCATCGACTTGGACGAGACCCAACTCATGTAGGCGCACGAGGATCTCACGCGTCTCCATGGATTCAGTTCCCAAACGAGCGGCAAGTCGACCTCTCAGTGCCGGACCTTCCGCGAGCGCAGCGAGCAGCGCCATCTCCTCCTCGCCCAGTGCGATACTCAATCCGTCGGGTGCCAGCCAGTATCCAGTTCTCGGTACGGTGCAGGTCACAGATGCGCTGCCAGCCGCGAAGACGGGGCGACCGAGGCCAGCCTCCGAGCACATTCTCGCCATGCGCAGTGTTCCAGACCCGAGCTGTTCGACAATGCCGCGCCGGTACAAGCAGCCTGCCACGTTCGGATTCCAGGGATGTGAGCTGTGAGGCTCGTACAGATCGGTCGGAGTGAGTCCGAAGCGCAGCCCGCCCGGGGACCATACTTCCAGCCTGTCGAGGAACACCCGTACCTGAACCAGACCGGCAACGGCGTAGTCGCGGTGTGCGAACGCGTTTGCCAGCGCCTCGCGCACAACTTCCCACGGAATCTCCGAACCTGTCTCAGCCTGGAGGCTGCCGCTTATTCGCACCGGGCTGTGCAGGTGCTCAGCGCAGAACGACATCGCCCGGCGAATGGCGACAAACGCGTTGCCCTCCACGAGAACATCGTCGCGGAACTCTTGTGCTAGCTCGCGCCCGGCTACCGCCACGAGCCGACATCCCAGGGTCGGGTACTGCCCGGCGAAGGCGCCAGCATGTCCAAACAGGGCGATGGCACCCCGATTCGGCTTGCCGTCGCCATCAAGGAGGTTCATCGCCCGCAGGACTTCCTCAACGGATGCGTTCGCGTCGAAACCGGCGCGTCGGGCCGCAATCGCTTCATCCCGAAAGGCCCGCACCTCATCCTCATCAATAGCATCGATGTCGCGCTGCGAGTCCGCGAGCTCCCAACGGTCCAAGCCGTGGGCACGTTCAAGCACCAACGACACCTGGGTCTCATCGGGCATCTCGACGGTCGACGAGCCAGACCGCACGTAGTAATGCCCCTTGTGCGAGTAGGGCTTTTGGGTACCTGAGGGAACAGTGACAACGAGCACCTCGCGCTCGGTGCCGTTCGGCACCCTGACGCGTTCGACTGTCGGCGGAAGCCACGGGCGGATGTCGTCACGACACGTCTGGGTTACGTCGCGCAGAGTCTTGTCGGCCACCTGCTGGCCAGTTACGTTGCCATTGGGTTGCACGCCGAAGAGCACTCGCCCACCACGCCCGTTGAGCATCGCAGAGACGGTTCGGGCTGCCTCGATCCTCTGGCCAGTGGTGGCCTTGAACTCAACGGTCTCGGACTCGCCTGCCGCGGCCAGCTCGGCGACCTCCTCAGGAGTCGTCATAGCTCAAGTATTGTCGCGAGGGAGGGATTTCAGTGCTCCTTTGAACGGACGACCGCCCAGTCGAACGGGGATGCTGTGGATCGCCAATCATTCCCCAACCATTCCAGGGGGGTCGGCGAGAGCCCTAAAATCGATCTGAACTGGGCTTTTGTTTCTAGCGCGACCACCCGTCCCGACCATGCCCCAACCATTCGGGGGGGGGGGGG